>Ga0326512_10000185_pt1 | contig 53861 bp, 64 predicted proteins | sample 1_2617_0518_D_FD_203652 | JGI IMG/M metagenome (GOLD analysis project Ga0326512, IMG submission 203652) | Bovine rumen microbial communities from UC Davis, California, United States - 1_2617_0518 | ecosystem: Host-associated > Mammals > Digestive system > Stomach > Rumen | place: USA...
TCTTCGGTATAGAGGGTCTTGGAGAACAGATTTGGGAGTTCGTCATTGGATTCCGTCACGACGGGACAAAGGCTTACGTGTGGGAGAGGAATATATGGTCTGAAACGCAGGAAGCTGACAGGACATATCCTTTGCAGGTGCTGAGTGCAAACCAACAGTACGTGAAGGAGATTATAGCAGGAGCAGACTTCGATATGCTTCCACGTTCCATTGGCGGCACGTCCACATCGGGAATGTGCGACGGCCACTGGATTAACAGCAACGGTAGGTTGCTCCTCGTTGGCGGCTCTGCGGATAGCGGTTCGATTTGCGGCCTCTCGGCGTCGTCTGCGATTTACGCTTTTTCGTTCTCGCATGCGCACCTCGGCGCTCGTCTGGCTTTCTATGGCGAGCCCGGCACGGTGAGCGGCTCGGAATTCGTGGCAGGACTGAACTGATTACGAATAAAGGTCTATTGGGTGAGGTTGCTCCTCGTTGGCGGCAATGCGAATAACGGTTCGATTTGCGGCCTCTCAGCGTCGAATGCGAATAACGCTTTTTCGAACTCGAATGCGAACATCGGCGCTCGTCTGAAATTCATCTATAAAATACGGTTAACACACCCAAGAAGACCTCGCAACTGGGAGATTATTCGAACATGCGAAAAATAACGGCAATCCCGCAAGGGAGCGTACAAGTAGGTTAATACTGAAAGTAAGCAGCATAAAGATGAAAGCCAGGTAAATAAAATGAAGGTTGAAGAAATAGATATTGCATGCATCCCTGGGAAGCACAGAAACGTGAAGCTTTCACAGGTCTGGGATATGGAAAACCTTATCGCTGCCGAGAAAGAGGCTCGCAGGGGTAAGGCAGGGAAGTATGGTGTCAGGAAGTTCGACAGGAATCCTGTAGGGAACCTTCTTGATATACAGCGTATGCTGAAGGAAAGGACGTACCGTCCATCACCGGTAAAGGAAGAGGAGCAGTACTGTCCCTGCGGTAAGGTGAGGCGGCTCGCCAAAATGCCTTACTGTCCAGACCACATCATACACCATGCACTTATGCGCATTATCGGTGACGTCATGATGAAATCCTACTATTTTGATTCGTTTGCGAGCATAAAGGGCAGGGGAATAGAGTTTGCACGGAGGCGTGTGAGGAGATTCATTGACAAGAATAAGGAAAAGGATATCGTCTATGCAAAGCTTGATTTCACGAAATTCTACCAGAATATAGATCAGGGAAGGGTATATGCAGAACTGTGCAACATGTACCATGACGATGGGATACGATGGCTTCTCCGTCAGGTTGTCACATCTGTCGGCACAGGACTTGGAATCGGTCTTTTCCCCATACAGCCGATAGCGAACTTCTACCTCAACGAGCTTGACAGGCTCATAGGTGCATGTATGCACGGCGAAGTCCACTTGTTCAGATATTGTGATGACCTTTTGATTGTCGGTTTCAGGACAAGTAGCGTCTGGAAGGCTGTTGAACTTGTAAGAAGCTATGCTGACGAAGTGATACGACAGCCCCTGCACACAAATGTAAATGTCGAGCACCTGACGAACGAAGTTGGTATCGACTTCGTTGGTTACCGTTTCTTTAAAGACTATACGTTACTTCGAAAGAAAATAAAACAACGGATGCGGAGGAGGGTGACACGTTTGGATTGCCGTATATCGGGAGGTGACTTAGCGGCAAAGGAGGAGAAGAGGATGTCATTGGCAAGCTATAAGGGCTGGCTTATGCATTGCAATGGAAGAAATTTATGGTTTAAGATAACAGGTATGAGAAAATTCAGTGAACTTAACATCAGACATGAGTCGGTTGGCAAGGATGGACAGGTGTTCTATGACGTTCCGACAGTCAGCTGCGGCTTCCTGGTAGGCAGGACAATCGTTGTGAAGGACTATCAGGAGAATATAAGAACGAAGAACGGTGAGGGGCGTTTTGTCGTACTCATCGAAGAGGGGGATCATGAATGCAAGTTCCTTACAAACAACCCGCGTTTGAAGGATGTTCTGAGGCAGTGCCGTGAGCAGGAACTGTTCCCGTTTGAGGCTGTTATGAAAAGCCGTTCACTCAACGGCAATAAGGTGGATTATTATTTCGAGTAGATATGAGAACAGAATCAACATTCAGACCTGCTACTGTGGAACGATATACAGGTCTTATCAGAATCAATTACGATGTGCGTGAAGAACTACGGATGAGTGAGGCTGACGGGACGGAGACCAGATTCTTCGTGTATAGGAGCATTGAGATCAGTCCAAGGAATCTTGACATGGAGACACTTATGGCCGTCCTCGTAGGGGACAAGTACCCGCTCGCAGAGCAGGTAAGGATACTGACAGAAGGTGAGCAAGGTGACGTGCAGGTTCTGAAGGACTTCAAATTCGAATGTAAGAAGGTGGCGGTGGAAGTACTCGGATTACCTGTGTCGAATAGTATGGAGAAGGAGGAATACAGTCTTGTCATCAGCAGGATCAATGCCAGGACGGACAGGAGGATACTTGACGGCTTCGAGTGGCATGGCATTAAGGTGTGGCTGTCTTCAGAAAACCAGTTCAACTTCAAGGCAGCTTACGACATAGCCGTACAGACGGGTGGTGCTACCCTGCCTGTTAGATTCAAGCTCGGTGAGGATAATAACGGTTCACCCGTGTATCATGTATTCGGGGATATGGATGAGTTTACCGATTTCTATACCAAGGCACTGTCATACATCGTAAATGTGCTCAATGAGGGGTGGGAGGAAAAGGACTCAGTAAATAGCTGATTTTTTAACAATAAAAATAGAAAGAATTATGAAGAAATGGATTATCAATGCGATCGTGGCCGCGATAGCAGCCTTGATTGCGATCTTGCAGGAAAAATGGGTTGGTACGCAGATGGGGGGTATCGGTGCCATCGGTTATGGAACGGTTATCGGCTGCGCCCTTTCGCTTTGTACTGAAATCGGTAAGAGTGTGTGGTCTGAATGGGGCTGGTCATGGCGGGATATCGTGAGCGGAACGGCCTTTGGTTTCATTGTGTCACTGATCACTGCCTTTGCTGTATGCTGAACAAGGTAAAGGAATGGCTGTGCGGCTTTGAGGGCGACAAGTACGTTCATGTGATGTCGTGCTGGCTTATCGCGTTCATCGTGGCGAGGGTTGTATCTCCCTTCCTCGGTAGGTGGATAGGTGCAGCCACAGGAGCCGTAGCGGCCATTGTGTTCGGTGTACTGAAGGAATACTTCAAAGACGACCATGTGGATAGGCAGGACATCAAGGCAGATGCCGTAGGTGCGGTTCTTGGTGGATTGCAAAGTTTAATCTAAAGAAAAGGAAAGGGGAAAGAGATGATTGACCAGATTAAGGTGGTGGTGTTGATGGTGATGAGTGCGTTGAGCGGGTTCTTCATGCCCATCCATGACCTTGTGGTGGCGATACTCATCCTGCTCGGAGTGAACTTCATGTCGGGGTGGATAGAGGACTGCCTGCACGCGGACGGATGGAAATGGAAGAAGGCTTTTAAAGCATTTTACGAGTGCTGCATCCTGTGCGGCATCGGTGCGTTCATCTTCGTGATGGGACACTACATGCACAGGCAGGAAGGAAGCATCCAGTGCCTTACCGCCATCTACTTCGCGGCCATTTGGTTCTATTCGGTGAACATCCTGAACAACTGGAAGAAGATTCTCGTCAAGGGGACTACCATCTACAGGTTCGTATCGTTTTTGTATTGGGTAGTCAGCATGAAGTTCGTGGAGAAGATTCCGTATCTTTCAGAGTTCATCAACACGGAAAAGAAGGAGGTGAAGGATGAAGATAACGGCAAGTGAACTGAGGCGTATCTGTCCCGACTATCCGTCAGAGAGGATAGACGATGACGTTCGGGTGTTCAACGAGTGGGCACCGAAGTTCGGTATCACAAATCCGCTGCGTGTAGTCCATTTCATCTGTCAGCTCGCTCATGAGTCGGGCGGTTTCAAGTATGTGGAGGAAAACCTCAACTACTCCGCTGAGAGGCTGATGCAGGTATTCCCCAAGTACTTCCCCGACCGACTGATAGCAGAGACGTATGCACACCATCCTCAGATGATTGCCAACCGTGTCTATGCCAATAGGATGGGCAATGGTGACGAGGCATCGGGTGACGGATGGAAATACATTGGCCGCGGATACATTCAGCTCACAGGCAAAGACAACTATCTCGCCTATGAGAAGAGCGGCTTCTGCAACGGGAAGTTGACCGACCATCCCGAATGGCTGCTGAAATCCACTGGCCGCATGAAGAGTGCCATGTGGTACTGGTTCAAGAGCGGTTGCAACCAGCTCGCGGACAGGGACGATATTAGGGCTATCACCCAGAGGATAAACGGAGGTGTCAACGGGCTCTCCAATCGGCAATATTATTACAGGAAGGCAAAGAGGATATTTTTGTTATGAGAAAAAGTTTTGACATTATAATAGGATGGTTGATGGCGTTGGTCATCGCCTTGGTGGTCTCATTAATCTTGTGTAGTTGTGACCGTGGTCTGAGAAAGGAGAACGAGCGGTTGCGGGAGGAACTTGCCCGTCAGCAGCAGTACGTTCCGCTCGACAGGGACACCATCCGCGACAGCATCAAGATTGTCACGCAGAAGGTGGTTGAGGTGGAGAGGATCAAGGAGGTGCTATCCAAGGAGGACAAGCAACTCATCAAGGACTTGGGCATGAAGGTGTCCGAACTGGAGTCCTTGCAGAAGACGGGAATGGAGACACGCGACACCGTAATCCTCGTTGAGAAGGACAGCACGGATGGTTCCCCGCTGGTCTATCACGATGCGTGGACGGACATCGAGTACCTCGACAGGAAGCTGACGTATGCCATGCGCGACTCACTGGCCATTGCGCTGAAGCGTGAGTACAAGCACAGGTTCCTGTTTTTGAGGTGGGGGACGAAGGGCTACGACGTGAAGGTTGTGAACTTCAATCCCAATTCGAGCGTGAAATACAATACCTTCGTGAGGAAGGGTCGCAAATAGCTTTATGCTTTCTTTATAGGTTAGTAGTTTATAGATTTGTTGTGTTTTACGGCAGGCGTGCCGGTTCATTTTAGTAAGTTATTAGTTGATTAGTTGATTCATGATTATGTTTCATAGGTTAGTAGTTTTTTGTAGCCGCCAATCCGTGAGGACTGGCGGTATTTATGTTAAAAAACGGATATTCCTTGGCAGTTTCAAAGAAAAGCACTACCTTTGCGGTGTTGTTGTGGGATTCCCCGCGAGATAGCCCGATCTGCCTTGTGCGACGGGCTTCTTTTTTGCCCGGCCAATTCTCGACAACGAGGACGGGCTAAAATTACCGCGCCTAATAAGTTACTAACCCGGTAACCGATATTGCGTCCTCGTTGTTTTTCGTAAAAAATAACTACCTTTTCCCGTACAGAACCCAGTCTATCACCTTCCTGTTGGCATCGTCCACCTTCTTCTGGTCGAAGTCGATGTATATGTCCGTCACGGTATTGCCGCCGTGTCCGAGTGCTGCTGCTATCGTTTCCTTCGGTATGTCGAGCGATGCAGCTATCGTCGCCCATGAGTGGCGTGCCCAGTAGATGGACAATCCGGGGAACGCGGAATTGCGTTTCGTGACATACCTGTGCTTGCGGCTTCCCTCCTTCCATTTCGGGTTCTCAACCTGCTCGACGGTTCCGATGCTTTTCAGCCCCTTGTCGCACTTCCCGGTAAAGTTATGGTAATTGGTGATCCCCTCACCGAAGCTCACGAGCAGATCATTACCGTGATATTGCCCTATCAGATCAGCTGCCTCCGGCTCCACCTTTATATTATATATACGGCCAGTCTTCGCCCTCTTGTAGCGCAGGCGTCCTTCTGTCAGATCCGAAGGCCTGCAGGCGAGCAGGTCAACGGTGTTGATGCCGATGAGGAAGAACGTCAGCTTGAAGAAGTCCACGTATCGGCGCTGCCAGTCCTCTACCGGGTAGTCGAACAGCTGGCGCAGGCTCCCGACGCTGAGGTTTCGCTTTGCGGTCTGCTCGGGCTTTATCTTGAACTTGCGGAAGGGGTAGGCCATCGTAACCTCGTTGTCGATAGCCTCGTTGAATACAGCCCGTATGTTGCGCAGGTGGATGTTGCGCGAGTTCCTGCCTGGGCACCCGTTCTCGGCAAGCCACGTATCGAAGTCGGTGAGCCACGCCTTGCCGATCTCCTCGAAGGAGAGCTTTCCGATCATCCTGTCGTAGGATTGCAGCTTCTTCAGCGTAGCCTGGTATATCTCGCGGGTGCGTCTGTTCTCCTGCCTTGCGATGTGTTTCTCGAACCAGCTGACGAACAGGTTCTCCTTCTCCACCTCCGGATCAAGGAGCGATGCGACCTTGTTCTTTACCTGTGTGGCTGAGAGGCTGACGAGCTCACCGGCGGTAGTCAGCGAAAGGATCAGGTTCTGCACGGCCACCATCCTGTTCCGTATAAAAGCGTTTAGCGCATCCTTAGCTGGGTGGGAGACAACCTTCTGAGCCTTCTCATCCCATTGCGATGGCAGCACCTTCACGCCCAACGGCATGAGGGCGGTATCACCCTTCTTTGTGAAGGCGACTTTCAGGGGAGCTTCCCTGTTCTGCCTCAGGGCTCTTTTGTCGAGATAGACTTTAATCGTTACCACGGCATTTGCAGGTTATTTGCAGGTTATTTGCGTCACAATGGCACAAAAAGGAACAGAATGGTGTAATGTTCAGAGTAAAAAAAAGGCGGCAAATACCGCCATTTCCTTAGGTTTTTAGCGGAGAGAACAGGATTCGAACCTGCGAGCCGGTTTCGCCGGCTACACGCTTTCCAGACGTAAGCGACGCGAATTTAACATTCTGACTATCAGTTATTTGTAGATTGCCCTGTTTCGGGTTGCAGGTTATTTGCAGGTTTTTCCTGCTGTTTTTTGTATGCGGCCTCGAAACGGGAGGCAACTTCCCTCTGCCTCTTGTCGAGCATTTCCTTCCACCTTTGCATGGTCTGCTCGCCGAATTCAGTCCTTCCCTTTTCCAGTTCCCTCAGCTCATCGCGGCTCATGACCGGGATGTACTTCTCAAGCCTGAGGAGTCCGAATACGTGGTTCCTTATGCTGTCCACCATGAAGCCCTCGCCGAGGATCAGCCAGCGGGCGTTCAGCTCGGGGAAGGTCTGCAGCAGCGAGATGACCGGCTGTATGCCCATGGAGTCGCCCTTCAGCATCTTGTGCAGGTATTGGGGCGACCATCCGAGCAGGGCGGCAAACTCCTTCTGGTTGCCGCCTGTCTTATACTCTATGAATTGTGCTAACCGTTCGTTCATTGCTTTAATTATTATTGAGCCCGAATGAGTTCGAGCCGAGTTTTCTCTTGAAAAGTTTCTCCTTGCTGACGGCTTCGTCTGCCGTCACAGTCTTAGGCAACAGCATGAGGATCGAGAACTGGAAGTGCTTGCTTGCATAGCGTTCGTCCTTCTCTATCAGCTCACGTAGCGATTTGTTGCCGCCGTGGCCTCCTGTTGCCACATACTCAGACCACCTTCCCCAAATACCGTCCTCACCGTAGGCAGAGCCGACATAAAGTTTTCCCGTGTTGAGGTCTGTTATTAGATACACGCCGCGTATGGCGCTTAGCATCTTCTTCCAGTCCTGGTACTGACATTCCACTATCTCGCAAAGCTCGTTGAAGTCGAGAATCAGGTCGGAGTAGTCGGTAAACCTTTTGTAGTGAAGGCCTGGGCTGATCTCCTGTACCTCCATTTCATTTTTTATCCACTGGTGCCATGAAATAGCATTCTCCCAGCGTATGATGACGCGCTCCTTCAAGTCCTCATAGCCGCAGACCTCCGTCATTGTATAGATGAAGAACCCGTCAGCGTCTATTGTTCTTCCTTCCACCTTCCATACACCTACGAACCGCGCCAGAACCCCTTCTTCGCCGACGAAGGACACAATGTAGTCAACCTTGCTGAAGACATCGCGGGCCTGATGGCACTGGTATCTCAGGAACTCGTCTCTGTTAGTCCTATACATGTTATATAGGTCAAGCCTTCTATCCTTGTGCCGGACAAGCTTAGTGCGTGCCGTGCGATCTAAGCCACGGTTGTAGAGCAGCTCCTGGATTGTTATCATTTCATCTTCTCTATTATGGATAGCAGCCTTCCTATCTGTTCCTGGGCTTTTTCAGTCACCCGGCGCTGTGCGGCAATCTCTTCAATGGCTTTCCCTAAATCGGAATTAACGTGGTTGCCATTCCCTGCCACAGAAGTATTCCCGCCACCCTTTACAGCTGATATGTTTCCGGGAGCTTTGTCGCCGTCATCGAAAAAAGTAGTGATAGGAACATCGAAGAAATACGCAATCTTTTCGAGCAGCGAAACCTCACAGGAATTACGAGCATACATCTTACGCATGCCTGCATCTGAAATGTCAAGGTGAGCATATAGCTCTTTTTGAGTGACATTACGCTCCCTACAGAGTTGTTTTATTTTTGCCTCAAACCCTACCATAGTATAACTATTTTCTTAAAAATTATTAATTTCCCAACTAAAGTTTTGTTAAACCAAACTTTTGTTTTAATTTTGCAGCAGTTTTCAAACCGAGTTTAAAAACTCGCCTACAAAAATACGATTAAAAACGGAATAAACCAAATAGTTAAACTTAAAAGATGTAAACAAATGGAAGTAGATTTGAGAACACCATCCGAGAAGGCAAGGGACGAGAAGCACGAGCGCATCGTGAATATGTTCCTCAACCTCTCCAACGAGCAGCCTGACGCTGCCCCTCACAGAATCTTTCTCGCCATCGCCAACAAGTTCGAAATGACGAGCATGGGCGTGAAGCGAATTGTCGAACGTGCTGGCCTGTACCAGCCTAAAAAACTTTGATTATGAGAACACCCGCAACAACAATCAGGAAGTGGTGGAACGCCAAGAGCGAGACATTCAGCCGCCTCGGAGACGGTGACACCTACACTCACGGGCAGGTCGTGATGATGCACCTTCTGTACCTTATCTTCGTTTTCGTGACGATCATCCTCTCATTCATGGAAGGAGGTGCGTCATGACAGCCACACAGCCCAATGTGTCACCTACCGGGCGCTACGACACCAAGACCACCTGCGCCAAGCTCGGGATCGGGCGCAGTACCCTCATGCGCTACCGCAAGGCGGGGCTAATCCGCGTACAGTACCACAAGGCAAACATGCGCCCGTTCTTCAAGGGCAGCGAAATCACCCGGCTATGGCTGATGATCGTATGACCGAGAAGGACAGGAGGCTCATAGCCGAAGCGTGGAAAGTGCGTTCGTCGGACTGGATCGAGATATTCGACAACCTTGTCCCGCAGGCAGACACCGAGGAGGCAAGGAAGAGGCTGGAAGGCATCGGGTGCAGCAAGTACCATACCGACGAGTTAAATTCAGGAATCATATAACTAACCGGGCTCCAAGCCCACAAAATTCAACGATTATGGAGAATGAAGTAATTCAAGTACAGCAGGCCGACATGCTGCAGGCATTGAACCGTGCAGAGATCGACCAGCAGGTGGCAACTGCCAAGCAGTACCCGCGTCACCTGCCGACAGTGTTAAACCAGATTCAGACCTACGCCACGATGGACGTCGATACGGCTTCGGAGTGCTTCTACGTACTCCACCGCAACGGCGCAGGCGGCTCGACGCAGACCATTGAGGGGCTGTCCGTCCGTATGGCAGAGATCATCGCCGGGGCGTGGGGCAACCTCCGCGTGGCCACCCGAATCATCGGCAACGACGGCAGGACTATCACGGCGCAGGCCGTATGCCACGACCTGGAGACCAATGTGGCCATCAGCACCGAGGTAAAGCGCAGCATCCTCACGAGCAAGGGCTACACCTACTCACAGGACATGCAGGTGGTGACCGGTAACGCCGCAGCCGCCATCGCATTCCGCAACGCCGTGCTGAAGGTCATCCCGAAGGCTGTGACCAAGCGCGTCATCGAGGAGGTCAAGAAGGTGGCTATGGGTCAGGCTCTCGACCTCGAGCAGCAGCGCCAGGTGCTCATCCAGTACTTCGCCAAGTTCAACGTAACAGAGCAGATGATCTTCGACCTGCTGCAGATTACCAAGCGCGAGGAGCTGGACAAGGAGCGCGTGTTCCTCCTCAAAGGTATCTACAACGCAATCAAAGAGGGAGACACCACCGTGCAGGAAGCATTCCTGAAGCCGGTAGAGGAGCGCAAGCTCGCGGAGGAGGCAAAGAAGAAGGCCGCTGAGACCAAGAGCAAGGCCGCTGCAGCCATGAGGAAGCAGGCAGAGAAGGATCCCGGTAACGTTGACACAGAGACCGGGGAAATCAAGAAATAGAATGTTTAACCCACAACAACAAATGTCATTATGGAACAGACAAAAGAAAATGCAAGAAAATGGATTGAGGCTGGCAAGCCTTGTAGGTATCGTTACGGTTTTGCCTATCGCGGGGCTCCGAGCAAACCGATCACCAAGGAGGAAGCCCTTGAGTTGCTCCCCAAGTACAGTTTCGGGAAGGGCTTTTATGAGCTGAGCTTCTGCCGTGACAGGGTAGTTGACCACCAGGCAAGCAGCCCGAATTGTATGGTTACCCACCCAGAGGGCGACATCGTGTTAATGTTCAATGAATACAGTGCTAACGATATGTGGTAAGACTATGAGCAATATTATTATCAGACCAAAGGACAGGCAGGAGTGGCTTAGAGACCGCCAGTTCGGTATCGGCTCCAGCGAAGTAGCAACCATTCTCGGGCTCAACCCGTGGGAGACACCCCTCCAGCTGTGGAGGCGCAAGAAGGGCATCGACCCTCCGAAGGCAGAGAACTTCGCCATGAAGGCGGGGCACTACCTCGAGGATGCCGTGAGCCGCTTCTATGCGGACGAGACGGGCAAGGACATCATCAAGGCATCGGCGGGTGACTGGCTGATCGTGAACAAGGACAAGCAGTTCCTGCGCGTCAGCCCAGACCGCACATACTGGATACCCGGCAGGCCTAAGAGCGAACGGAACAAGGGCATCCTCGAGTGCAAGACAACTCAGATGGAGATTGACCGCGACAACCTTCCGCAGCACTGGTTCTGCCAGCTGCAGTACCAGCTCGGAGTATCGGAACTGGAGCAGGGGGCACTGGCATGGCTCACTATGGGTCGTGACTTCGGCTACCGCGACTTCACCTTTGACGAGGAGTTCTACAAGTGGATGGTCGAGGAGGTCGAGAGGTTCTGGACTGACAACATCATCGGAGGCGTTGAGCCAGACCCGGTGAACGTCGAGGACGTCCTGCTGCGCAACCCTCGCCACCAGCCAGGCAAGATGGTCGAGGCCGACGAGGACATCATGGAAGCCTGCCGCCAGCTGAAACAGATCAAGGAGGAGATGAAGGACTTCAGCTCACAGGCCAAGGAGCTGGAGGAGAGGATCAAGATGTTCTTCGGCGACGCGGAGGCAATCACGGCTCCCGGCGGCACGCCTGCCAAGCCCGTAATCCTCGCCACCTGGAAGACATCGAAGGACAGCCAGAAGTTCAACGAGAAGGAGTTCGCGGAAGACGAGCCTGAGATGTACAAGGGCTATCTGAAGACAGTACCGGGAACACGCCGATTCCTCCTTAAATAGCCACGGCAATGTATATGATAAGCAACCATCAGCACGCGGAGGTGATAGAGCTCCTTTCGGACTACCTCACAAAGAGTACCGACAAGGACAGCCTGCGGCAGCAGAACCACTTCCGACGTGCGAGGCTGCTTCTCAAAGCAATGAAGAAGCGTAAGCCAATTTAGATTTATTCACTCAAAAAAACAATTAGAACAATGGAAGCACAATTATTTCAAGACCTACCGCTCGCCGAGCGCAAGGAGCAGTTGGACGCCAATTCCGATGCGGTAGAGCATCTCGGTTACAGCAGACAGATCAGTTCCGAGGAGGTTGACCGCCTGAAGGAGTCTCTGACCAGTACGCAGATAAAGATTGACGAAGAGCAGGACAACCTGAAGAACTACGTGATGGCGGTGAAGGCCGAGATCAAGGAACTCAAGACCAGGCGGCGCGAGATTACCGACAGCCTGAAGTCGAGAACGGAGTACGTTGAGGAGGACTGCTACAAGATGGTCGATATGGAGCGCAAGGAGGTCGGCTACTACAATCTTGAAGGCTGTCTCGTTTACAGGCGTCCGGCACGGAAGGATGAGCTCCAGAAGACAATCTTCACGGACATCCGAAACACCGGCACGGAGTAATAAACCTTTTCCCCACAACAACATTGTATGTACACACTGAGACCATACCAGCAGCAGGCGGTTGACGCAGCCGTGAGGTACTTCCGGAGCGGCGGAAGGCGCAACGGGCTTATTGTCCTGCCCACGGGCAGCGGCAAGTCACTCGTCATTGCCAACATCATCAACCGCCTTGACTGCCCGGTGCTTGTATTCCAGCCATCCAAGGAGATACTCATTCAGAACTTCGAGAAGCTCTGCAGCTACGGCGCGGTTGACTGCTCGGTGTTCTCTGCTTCGTGCAACTCAAAGCAGATAAGCCGCATAACCTTCGCCACAATCGGCAGCGTGAACAACTGCAGGGAGTTCTTCTACCGCTTCCGCTACGTAATTATCGACGAGTGCCATCAGGTCAATGCGGAGGAGGGAATGTACCATGACTTCATCAAGGCCACCGGGTGCAGGGTGATAGGGCTTACGGCTACTCCGTACCGGCTCTACTCGAGCCGTTTCTACGGTGCGATGCTGCGGTTCATCACCCGCACCAGTCCCCGTATCTTCGACGACCTTATATGCTGCGTACAGGTTAGGACGCTCGCAGAGCAGGGATACCTCGCCAGGCTGAACTACTACCAGCTGAACGTCGTTGATCCCGCGAGGCTGAAGGTAAACAGCACGGGAGCCGACTATACGGATGCTTCGGTGAGGGCGCTCTACCGTGAAATCAAGTTCAACGACACACTGGAGAACATAATCAAGAGGCTTCTCATTGCCGGGCGCGACAGCATACTCGTATTCACGAAGTTCGTGGAGGAGGCAGAGAACCTTGTACGGACACTCGGTGGCGAGGCAGCCGTGGTAAGCTCGCAGATGGATATGAAGGACAGAGACCGTATCCTTCATGACTTCAAGGCAAAGCGTATCAAGGTCGTGGCCAACGTCGGCGTACTTACTACCGGCTTTGACTTCCCCGAGCTTGCAACCATTGTCCTCGCCCGTCCGACCCGGTCACTCGCCCTGTACTACCAGATGGTAGGCCGCGCCATCCGTCCCCACCCGTCGAAGAAGGAGGGGTGGATCGTTGACCTGTGCGGGAACTACCGCCGTTTCGGTCGTGTCGATGAGCTGGATATCAGGGAGATCAAACCGAGGCTGTATGCTGTGTTCAGCGGTCAGAAACAACTCACTAACGTGTTTTTCAAATGAAGAAATCAATCATCATATACGCCGACTGCATAGCCATCCTGGAGGAGCTCACCTATGAGCAGGCCGGGAGGCTTTTCAAGGCGATACTGGCCTACGTCAACGATGAGCCTGTTACCGAGACGGAGGGCGACCCCGCCATAATGATGGCGTTCAAGGTGCTCAAGACCCAGATAGACCGGGACGCAGAGAAATACGACGAAATCTGCAAGAAGCGCAGCGAAGTAGGGAAGCGTCACAAGGGAAATCAGTACACAAGGCTTGATGAGTTGAAGAAAAAGGTGGAACAAATGGAACAAAAGCTCCAAACTGGAACAACTGGAACTGATAGTGAGAATGATAGTGAGAATGATAGTGAGGTTACTAACGTAACCAATAATAATTTACCTTTATCGCTACGCTCTAAAGGTTCGTTGCACAGCAAAGCTGATGCAACTCAGCCTAAGAGCTTCCGTGAAAAGGTGCTACGCTATTTCAACGATAAGATGGCAGGTAAGAGCATCAAGCCCATTAAGGCCATCACCGACGGCACGAAGCGGTCTGAATACCTGAAAGCGAGAGTCCGGGAGCACGGACGCGACGCAATCTTTCAGATGATAGACAAGGCTGCTGGCTCGCAGTTCCTCAACGGCTACAACCAGAAGGGCTTCACAGCCACCTTCGACTGGCTCGTACTACCCAATAACTTCATCAAGGTACTGGAAGGCAACTATGACAATGAGAACAATGGAACAAATAGGAAAGATAGTGGAACGGAACAGAGGGCAGCTGATGCAGCAAGCATCGTCGCAAGGCTCCTCTCAGAGAACGAAACTCCTGTTAAGTAGGTTCGGCAACGTCGATTCCTTCCTGCAGAAGTTCAACCCGGACTACCAGAAGTCAATATGCCCGTCATCGGAAGAATGCTTCTTCGGTGACTACCCGACGCTGGCAGAGGTAGGGTCGGCTTACGGTGACAAGGTACCTGCCGCGTGGATGATACCGCAGCTCTACAACCTTTCGGAGTACTGCGGATGTCGTGAGAAGTTGCAGGGCAAGCCCCTCGAGGAGTGCGCCTTCGTCATAGCGACGGAGTACTACTACCTGAAGGTGTCGGAGCTCATGCTCTTCTTCCACCGCTTCAAGACGGGCAGGTACGGTCGTTTCTACGGCTCGGTTGACCCGCTGGTGATTACGACCTCCCTCCGTGAGTTCGTCAAGGAGCGCGGCGCGGCCATTGACCGGCACGACCAGGAGGTGCGCGAGAAGGAGGAGGCAGAGCACCGCAAGCGTGCCATCAGCTACGAGGAGTATCTGCGCAGGAAGGAGGCCGGGCTATGAACGCAAGGGAGTTCTTCAACCTCGTTTCAGAGATGAGGTCAGCGCAGAAGGAGTATTTCGCCCTGCGCAAGGAAGGTGCAGACCAGACAACAATGAAAGAGGCACTAAGGTATTCTCTTGACATCGAAAGACAAGTCGACAACGAGATAAACCGCGTGCAGGAGATTCTAAAGAGACAGAGTATTAACAAGTAAAAACGATCAGTCATGAACATAAAGAACCTTGAAAGGGCATCAGAGATATGCGAAGAACTCCGCATGCTGGAGGAGGCACGGAAGATACTGTCGGAAGAGGTGTCCTTCGTTGTAGTCAGGAGGAAAAGCGACGGAGGATCTGTCGTTCTCCCTGACAGCATCAAGTACACCTTGCTCATGCAGCTTAACGTCGAGATCAACAAACTGAAGGAGGAGGTATCGAGGCTATGATAGGAAGTGAGTTTATAGAGCTGCATGATCTGAAAACAAATGCACGCATCAATATACGCGAGAGAGATATAAGCTGCGTTGAGGAGAGCATCCTCTGCGTGATGTCAGAAATCGGTGAGGTGCTTGATTCCAGACTGCGCGGCTGCAATGTGTACCATACAGGCTATGTCTCCAACGTGAGGGAATGCTACGATGAGATCATAAGGATGATCAAGGAGGCTGAGATGTAGTAATAAGCAACGAGGAGCGCGTTTCCAGGCTGCGCCTAATAACTACCTAACCGCACCCCCGACATTGCGTCCTCGACAATATTCAACAAAAATAACAAACCACAACAACAAGATTATGAAAGCAAGCGATTCATTCAAGAGGACTATCCAGGACTACCTGACAGTCCGTGCGAACACAGACGAGCAGTTCGCAAAGTCATTCGCCAAGCCAGGAAAGAGCATTGACGAGTGCTGCAACTTCATCCTCAACACCGTAAGGGCAACCGGGTGCAACGGCTTCGAGGATGACGAGATCTACGGCATGGCCGTACACTACTACGACGAGGACGAGCTCGACCCGAAGTACATGAAGCCGGTAGGCGGCACGGTGGTCGTTAACCACAGGGTGGAGCTCTCCGAGAAGGAAAAGGCCGAGCTGGAGAAGAAGGCGAAGGATGACTACTACCGTGAGATGATGGAGAAGCAGAGGAAGCTGAACCAGCAGCAGCCGAAGAAGAAGGTGACACAAGTGGAACAGCCAAGTTTATTCTGACCATGAAATCGAGGACATCATACGAGAGGGAGGTGGTACGGCTCAGCCGTTCCCTCCCCGAACTGAGCGGAAAGTGGAAATGCAGGTCGCAGCGTGATTTGATAGACTATGCCAATGCCATCACGTTCAGAGGACGGAAGACGAATGTCGAGCATTTCATCGTAGTACAGAGGAAAGGCGGCTGGCAGGTTCTGAGGCACTGGTATATGTATGCGGTGTTCAAGTACAGGCGCCTCGACAGGGTGGAGTACCTGGAGTGCATGCAGGAATGGATGAAGGACGGACACTACGTGTTCATGGCATTGAACCGTCAGCAGGGATATTGCGATGATGCGTGGTGTGCAGGACAGGGCATGAGCATCAAGAAGGATTACGGGCATTGTGCCACGCTGGATGATCCGCGGCATCTTGGATACGCTGCGACATATTACCAGAGCATGACGGATACGTTCCGATACCTCCCCACGGATGATGAGGCAGGTGTGCGTGTCGATTGGATGATGCGTGCGGTGAACAAATCCCCGTATTGGGAGACGGTCATTAAGCGTGATGCAAGGCTGTTTGCTTGGTTGTGGAAGAAGGGGATGGCAGACCACAGGGAGAAGGCTGCTGCGGTCAAGGTAGCACTGCGCTACGGACAGGATGTGAAGGACGATGACTGGGTTGACTTGGTGGATATGCTCCACTACCTCGGAAAGGACTTGCATAACCCGAAGTATGTCGCCCCGGCTGACTTCGAAAGGATGCACAATGAGATCAGTGAACTTGCTGCTGCCAAGCGCAGGAAAGAGCGCGAGAAGGCAGAGGAGCTTGCAAGGATCAGACGTGAGCGTTATGACCTCCGCATGGAGGAGAGACGGGCGCAGATGGCAAAGGAGAAGGCAGAGCGCGAGAAGGCCGCTGTACTGTACTACCCGGCCAGGCGCAAGAAGTTCTTCGGCATGATTATCGCTGGGCATGGCATCGAGATCAAGGTGCTTCAGTCCGTCAAGGAGTTCATGGAGGAGGGGCTGGCTATGCACCACTGCGTATTCGCAAACGGTTACTATGACGTACAGAAGAAGCCGAACTGCCTTATCCTGTCAGCGAAGAAGGATGGCGAGAGAGTGGAGACGGTGGAGGTGGATATGTCCGACTACCATGTAGTGCAGTCCCGTGGCAAGCATAACCAGCATACGCCATACCATGACACCATCATGAAGCTGATGAACGATAACATGGGAATGATTAAGGATATTAACAACAAGAAAAGGAGGGTTATATGAACAGAGGAATCTTACAGGGGCTTGACCTGCCGCCGGTGGTGGCCAACCGCACCCTACCCCTCGACCAGCAGATAAAAGTAAGGGAACAGGCCGACATAGAAAAGGCCGTACACTCTACGCTGAACGGCTCCATAGGAAATGGTACTGCGTCTGCTCTGATAGAATCCACACACCAGGCCGTCAATCTCCGCGACCACTTCTCGGCCATGTACTGGGCGGTGATCGCTCCGATCAACAACGTGGCCGTGATGGAGGTGAAGGCAGCCTACGACCTCCTTAAGAAGGAGCCGAAGCTGTTCAGGCAGAATGTTAAGAAGCAGGCCAAGGTGGCCATGCAGCGCATCGACATGTACGACGATGCCGTCATCCGCAACATGAGGCACAACCTCAACGGTGACCGCTCGCAGTACTGGATGGACTATTCAGACGAGCACTACGAACGCCTTCGCCGCGACCTCGAGATATTCCGGCTCTCCGTCCTGCAGGTGCTCACCCGCTTCGAGGAGCCATACCGCGACGTCAAGTGCCGGCTGGTGACATCACATGCCCTGCTGAACTATGCCGTGGGGATGTATGACACCTACTGGAGCAAGGTCAGGGAGGGCTGGAAAGTCGAAATGGAACACCTGTACCACGACGCCCGCCTGTCCTACGTCCTGTCACCCTGGATCTCCGTTGTTGATGCACTGTGCATATCGAAGAAGCCGATCGACATCGACAACGACCCCAATGTCAAGCTGGCCTTCAGGGTTATCGAGACGAAGCTCATCAACATCGACCGCCTCGGCGAGATCGGGGAAACCGCACTGGATCTCAACCCGGATGTGGAGAACGAGGTCTATCACAATCCGATCAATACGGACGGCATGTTCCGCAGGAGCTTTACTGAATGTTTCATTCCAAAATAACGAATTGTTTTTATTGAGGGGGACTTTTGATTATGTTTCTTATTCATTGTGAGTTCCAAACCCCTCTTTTTAAGCCTCACAGCGGTGGGGCAAACGGGGAGGTAGCTCAGTAGGAAGAGCGATGGCGAGATAAGGCGTGGGTAGTGTACATATTCCAAGAAGACCTTATAGTAAGTCCAAGGGTCGGTGGTTCGAGTCCACCCCTCCCCACCAAGCCCGTGAGGGTAAGGTGTTTTACATAAGGATTTTTAATTCAGCCTCTCAGCGGAGGGGCGCATGGGAGTACACCGTCGGGGTAATAGGTCGCAGGAGCGGTATCGCCTGACCTGTTCTTGGGGTTCGAATCCCCTACTCCCACAAATATGTTGAATCAAATAATAAATGACTATGGAACTGATAGACAAAGCCGCAGTAAAAGCGGAGATAGGAAAGTTGCAACTCTGCACAATGGATGAACACATGAATTTCTATTCTCCAGAAGCACAAGGAGAATATAATGCTTTATGCAAGTTAGATTCTTTCATCAACAGCCTTGAAGTAAAAGAGGTGGACTTGGAGAAAGAGATACAAGACCACATCAAAGAATGTTTGGATGTTAAATTTCCTACAACTGATGTTGAATTAATCAAGAAAGATGTTGCATATACAGCAAAGATATTCTTTGAACTTGGACTTAAAGCACAGAAAGGAGAATAAGTTATGAAAACAAGAAAAAACTAAAGGAGTATTAGGTATGAAGTGCATTAAGTGTGATACAGACATTACCCTCAATATCGCCACGGCGGTGGATGAGGAAGGAGAGGTGTTCAGGTGCCCGTGCTGCGGATTTGTGTTCAGATATACGGAAAAATAAAAAACATGACTATGGATATTCGAATCATTATCAAAGGCTTCTCATTAAAGCTCTTCGTGCTTCTAAAGGAATCGGGAGTGGATCTGATGACGATTCCCGAAGAGGAGCTTGGCAGGATCGTAGGAACCTTCGCATACGAGTGTTACAAATTGGGACTAACAGAACAGAATAATAAACGTAAAGAAGAATGAAGAAGTTGTTTACGTCGGAGGCAGTGTCCGAGGGACACCCCGACAAGGTTGCTGACCAGATCAGCGACGCTATCTTAGACAGTTTCCTGGCGCAGGACAAGGAATCCCGCGTCGCAGTAGAGACAATGGTAACCACCGGGCAGGTTATAGTGGCCGGCGAAGTGACGAGCGAGGCCTACGTTGACGTACAGAGGGTAGTCCGCGACACCATCAGGCGCATCGGCTACACAAGGCCGGAGCTTGGATTCGATGCCGAAGGCTGCGGAGTGCTCACGGCCATCCACGAGCAGTCGCCCGACATCAGCCGTGGGGTTGACAGGACGGAGGACAAGGCACAGGGCGCGGGCGACCAGGGCATCATGTTCGGATACGCCTGCAATGAGACGGACACCTTCATGCCCGCAACGCACTACCTTGCCAATCTCATCCTAATGACGCTGGCAGACATACGTAGGGACACGGGATACTGGATGCCGTACCTTCGCCCGGACTCCAAGAGCCAGGTAACGATGGAGCTCGACGAGGCAGGGAACCCAAAGCGCATAGACACCATCGTACTCTCAACGCAGCATGACGAGTTCGCCTCGGACAAGGCCATGCAGGAGAAGATAGAATACGATGTAAGGAACATACTTATCCCGCTCGTCAAGTCACGTATCCGTGAGGAGAAGGTGCTTCGGCTGTTCAACGACAGAATCAAGTACTACGTGAACCCGACCGGGAAGTTCGTCATCGGTGGTCCTGCTGGTGACACGGGACTTACCGGGCGCAAGATCATCTGCGACACATACGGCGGCTACGGGGCTCACGGAGGCGGAGCGTTCTCAGGAAAAGACCCGTCGAAGGTTGACCGCTCCGCTGCCTACATGGCACGCTACATTGCGAAGAACCTTGTGGCCAACGGCTTCGCTGACAGGATGCTCATACAGCTTGCCTACGCCATCGGTGTGGCCGAGCCCGTCAGCATCAACGTGAACACATACGGTACGGCGCACAACATGTCGGACGAACGTATCGAGGAGTTCATAAAAAGACACTTTATCCTCACCCCGGAAGGGATAGAAAGCCACTTGCACCTTAAGCTGCCTATCTATGAGCGGACAGCCGCATACGGCCACTTCGGACGGAACCCGTTCGTGCTGGAGAGAAGCGACAAATTCGAGGAACTGCTGTTCTTCCCGTGGGAGTGTGTCGTTCCTGAAGACAAACTATTCTTCTGATGGGAAAGAAAAATGCGATCGTAAACGAACTGCACAGGTGCGGCGACTGCGCCAACGTTACGGAGGTATGGGAGCCGCACCGGCTGCTCTCTCTCGAGGGCAAGCCGACGCTCGGAACATGCCCGTACTGGACTGAGAGCCGCTGCACCCTTCTGAGCTGGAGAAGCGACTGCAAACACTATAGACCAAGGACATGAACAGACAACAGAAAATGGGGAAGGGGGACTATAGAGGGATAGGGGCACCCAAAATACACCTTGACACCGTGATCGGGATAGACCCCGACGTCGATAAGAACGGGGTAGCCCTCCTCGACTGCAACACCAAGACGCTCTCCATAACTACACTAACCTTTCCAGACCTGATCGACTACCTCCTGTACCAGAAGCGCACGTCGGAGGTCGAGGGGAAGAACATCATCGTAACAATAGAGGCCGGGTGGATGAATCAGGGCAACTGGCACCTCAAATACCGGGACAACCGCAACGTGGCGGTGGCTAAAGGGGTGCACCAGGGCAGGAATGAGCAGGTAAGCCGTATAATAGGGCAGATGTGCGACCACTACGGAATCCGCTACGAGTTCATCAAGCCGCTGAGAAAGACGTGGAGGGGCAAGGATGGGAAGATCACCCATGACGAACTGTCCTACTTCACCGGCATAAAGGGGCACACGAACCAGGAAGGAAGGGATGCGGCACTCATAGCTTGGATATACGCGGGCTTTGCCGTGAGGGTTGCACCCGTCGGAAGAAAGTAAACTAAATAGTTTATTAATTGTTGTTAAAAAGGGGCGTTTTTGACGCTCAAACGCTTATAATACAAACGTTTTTCGCTATTTTTGCGCTAAAATACGTGTAAAATTAGCAAAGACGTTTGTTTTTATGAAGACAGAACAGGTAAAAATCACCCAGATTAAGACCAATTCGGCCAATCCCCGAAGCATTACCGGCGACAAGTTCAACCGTTTAGTTGATTCAATCCTCGTTTTTCCGAAGATGCTGGAGCTGCGTCCTATCGTGGTGGACGGCACAATGGTAGCCCTCGGAGGCAACCAGCGCAAGCAGGCTCTGCTGGCTATCTCTAAGATGACCCCGGAGCAGGTGGCGCAGCGGCTTACCTCGCTCGACGACTACCGCAAGAAGTCGGAAGGTGAGCGTCAGCAGCTCATAGAGTGGTGGGGCAAGTGGCTCTCCAAGCCATACGCCTACGTCGTCAACGCCTCCAACCTCACTGAGGAGGAGCGCAAGCAGTTCATCATCAAGGACAACGTGTCCTTCGGTACGTGGGACTATGACATCCTTGCCAACAACTGGGACAACAAGAAGCTCGGTGACTGGGGCATGGACGTATGGAACACAAACCCGATGGCCTTCCAGCCGATGGGAGCCACCAACGCACAGCCGGGGCACCAGGACAACCCGCCATCACCTTCCGAGGATGACGGGGCGGGGATGCCTATACAGGGCATGGACAACCTCCCGCCGGAGCTGCAGGGGCAAGACCTTAACCCGGACGACCTTCCGAAGATCGAGGGCGACGACCGCACGGCAACGGAGCGCATCATCATCTGCTACCGTCCGGAGCAGTTAGGTGATCTGCTTAACCTCTTGAAGGTCGATAAGCTCGATAAGGTTGTTTATAGAATCGAGGAACTGATATGAAACTGTACTCTCACTTCGACAAGGATCGACTTCTTGAGATTGCCAAGGCTGCTGACAACAAGCAGATAGTGAAGGACGTGAATTATGCGAGCTTTCTGCAGTTTCACGGGACTAAGCTCTATTGCGAATGGATAGACGATGGAGCATTCATCATTGGCCAGAGCCAAAAGAAGGCATTCCGTATCATCGGACTATGTACCAGGATGGAGTGCAGGGGGAAAGGCCTTGCTAAGTTCCTTCTGAAACGAGCCGAGAACTTTGCAGCCGGAGCCGGGAAGAACCTTATTCGGACAGTAAGCAAGTCTGGAGCCGACTTCTACGTTAGGCATGGATACGACATCAAAGGAGAGACTCACGGAGATTATATCTTAGAGAAAGAAATATGAGCTACTACCAATCACCGCGCTGGAGCAACGAGATAGCTGACTGCTCCATGCCTATGACCTTCGACACATACAGCAACTGCTCGTTCGGGTGCCTGTACTGCTTCTCGCAGTTCCAGCGAGCCATCGGAGGTGCGAAGGAAAACTACCTCGCAAAAGAAGTGAAGAACGTGAACCCGGAACGCATCAAGAAGATGTTCTCCGAGCCTGACAAGTACGCAGGACAGTTTGCCCCATACATCAAACAGCGCAAGGTCATGCAATGGGGAGGGCTGTCGGATCAGTTCGACGGCTTCGAGCGCAAGTACGGTGTGACACTCGACCTGCTTCGCTTCTTCAAGGAAATAGACTACCCGCTCTGCTTCTCTACGAAGGCAACGTGGTTTACGGAAGACGACCGCTACATGTCGCTGATTGAGGGGCAGAAGAACTGGAATTTCAAGTTCTCAATCATCACGCTCGAGGAAGAGAAAGCCCGTATCATTGAGAAGGGTGTTCCATCACCTCAGAAACGCCTCGAGGCCATAGAGCGCATTGCCAACGCCGGTGCTGGTGGCGCAACACTCCGCCTGCGTCCCTTCATCATCGGAATAACGACACCGAGCTACCTTGACCTGATTCGCGAAGCTGGGAATCGGGGAGCAACCGCAATGAGCACGGAGTTCATGTGCGTGGAGCAGCGCAGTAATACCCTAAAGGAGCGTATGCCCATCTTCAACGAGCTTTGCGGCTTCGACTTCATGGCGTTCTACCGCAAGTACAGCGTGAGCAGCGGCTACCTCCGGCTGAACAGGAAAATCAAGGAGCCGTTCATGAAGAAGATGAAAGCCCTCTGCGATGAGATTGGCATGCGGTTCTACGTCAGCGACGCCCACTTCAAGGAGCTGTGCTGCAACGGCTCGTGCTGCGGACTACCGGCTGACTGGAACTATTCAAAGGGGCAGTTCTGCGAGGCTCTGCAGATAGCCAAGAACGCTCCAGACGGCTGCGTGCGCTATTCGGACATCAGAAAAGACATCGACAGCCTGCACAGCTACGATTGGGGAAGGGCTTCCGGCTACAACGCAAACAGTTCTGAACGCAGGGCGAAGTTCATGGAAATGTCTATGGCCGACTACCTTCGCTGGCTTTGGAACAACCCGCAGGCCGGGCAGAGTCCTTACACGCTGTTCGAGGGTGCGCTTGTACCATCGGGGAAGGACGAGGAAGGGAATCTGATATACAAGTATAACGGAGCGACATTCTGACAATGGGAAAAGGAAACAGAGATAATGCGGCCAAGATTCGGCTGCGCAAGTTCCATACAGCCAAGCTGCTCCGCATGGATATACTCAGCGGACTCTACAAGCGGGGATACTCATACCGGGAAATGCGCTCGGAGGTGATGGCACGCCTGAACCTGCAGAGCTACTCCCTCGAGACACTGAAGAAGGACATCGACAGTCTGCTGGAGGAGTGGCGCGAGACACGTATCGAGGACTTAGACCTTGCCCTGCAGCTTGAACTTGAGCGTATTGACGCGCTCGTAAAGGAGGCGTGGGAGGCATGGGAGCACTCAAAGGAGAGCTACAAGAAGGTCAAGGGCACCCAGGAGGGCGTACCAGGCACTCCCGACGGCGATGGCGAAGGGCAGTCCGGCGAGATCATCACCACCAAGATGAAGCAGACATCCGAGGACGTGGTGAGCTACGGAGACCCGCGATACCTTGAAGTGATTAACCGACTGCTCATGGAGCGCCGCAAGCTTCTCGGACTCTACAGCCCCGAGAAGATGGACGTAAGCGGCGACATGAGCTTCTACGCTATGCTTATGCAGACAGGTAAGGAATGACAAGGAAGGAACAGGCACTGAGGAACGCTGACCGTCTTTTCGGTCGCTGGCGCGAGGACTGGAACGTCTTTGCCTCCGAGGTGCTTGGCGTAACCCTCGACGAGGAGCAGCAGGCCATCGTTACCGCCGTGCAGCACAACAAGCTCGTGAGCGTAAGAAGCGGCACGGCACGCGGCAAGGACTTCGTGGCCGCAGTGATCGCCCTGTGCTTCCTCTACCTTACCCCACGGTGGAACGAGAAAGGGGAGCTTTCCGGCAATACCAAGGTGGCTCTCACGGCACCTACCGACCGACAGGTGAAGAACATCATGATGCCTGAGGTGAGCAGGCTTTTCAACCGTGCCAAGCGCAGGGGGTTCGCCCTTCCAGGCAGGCTCACAACATACGACATACGTACGGACTCCGAGGAATGGTTCCTAACAGGCTTCAAGGCCGACGAGCACAACCATGAGGCGTGGTCGGGATTCCATGCCGTGAACACAATGTTCATCGTCACGGAGGCTACGGGTATCACCGAGGACACCTTCGCCGCCATCGAGGGTAACCTGCAGGGCAACTCACGCCTGCTCATCGTGTTCAACCCGAACATAACAACCGGGTATGCCGCCAAGTCGCAGAAGCAGACGCGCTGGAAGAAGTTCTGCCTGAACGATCTCACCGCACCGAATGTACGTGAGCGGCGCATAGTCATTCCCGGACAGGTGGACTACGACTGGGTGAAGGACAAGGTGGAGAACTGGTGCGAGCCGATCACCCGTGACGAGGTGAGCGTGACGGAGGATGACTTCGAGTGGGAAGGCCAGTGGTACCGACCGAGCGACCTGTTCCGCAAGAAGGTTCTCGGTCAGTTCCCCAAGGTTGACGAGGACGTGCTGATACCTCCATCATGGATAGAGGCAGCGCAGCAGCGGTGGAGGAACCACTACCTTGACAACCATAACGACGGTATCATGGGACTCGACGTGGCCGGTATGGGGCGTGACAGCTCATGCGAGGTGTTCCGCTACGGTGACTATGTAGAACGCATCAAAAAAACCAACTCAGGCGGCAAAGCCGACCACATGAAGGTGGCAGGCAAGGCGAACGACTACCTCGGCAAGCACACGGGCTGCTGCGTAAGCATAGACACAATCGGCGAGGGTGCGGGTGTATTCTCCCGCCTGCAGGAGATAAGCGTCGAGAACAACGGGCGGCCACGCTATGACAGTATAATCAGCTGCAAGTACAGCGAGGCTGCAAGGACGGGCTCCCGCGAGCTTACCGACGTGACAGGTGAGTACAAGTTCGCCAATATGCGCGCCTACTGCTTCTGGGCAGTCCGCGACTGGCTGAATCCTGAGTTCAACAGCAACGCCATGCTGCCTCCTGGCGGATCGCTGCTGGAGGAGGCCACCGAGATAAAGTGGAGCTTCCTCAGTAACGGCAAGATAATCATAGAGCCGAAAGAGGACATCAAGGAACGCCTCGGCTATTCTCCCGACGAGTTCGACGCGCTGGCAAACACATTCCACCCGTCGGCAGTCCGCTACGCCTCGGAATACTACGAGGACGAGTTCGCCGACGATGACGAGGACTTATTGTATTAACATAAAAACAAGACGACTATGCCAAAGACATTGAAGGAAATCTTCGAGGCCGGAAGGGATGCCACACAGGTAGTGGCCGACCTCAAGAAGAAGACGATCGCGGTCATTCCCTGGAGTACGCTCGAGAGGGAATACGACCCGAAGAAGCATCCCGTGATGACGGACGTTGCCTACAACAGCAAGTCCGACAAGAAGGGCAGGGATCGCAAGGTTACCCGCGTCATCCTGCCGTGGCAGAAGCTTGCCGTGCGGCGCATGGGCTCGCTGGCCTTCGGCATTCCCGTGAAGCGCATCTACAAACCGAAGGACGACACGCAGAAGACAGCTTCCGCAATTATCGAGAGCATCTACAAGCGCAACCACATCAACAGCGTGAACCTCGAGCGCTCCAGGTTCCTCTATGCTGCGTGCGAGGTGGTGACCATATGGTACACCCAGGAGGTGGAAGGCGGAGCCATGTATGCAGGCGTTGATACCAAGTACAAGCTGCGCTGCAAGAACTACAGCCCCATGAAGGGTGATTCCCTCTACCCGCTTTTCGACGAGTACGACGACATGGTGGCGCTCAGCGTAGAGTACACCCGTAGCGAGGACGGTACGAAGGTGACATACTTCGAGACCTACACCGCCGACGCGCACTACCGCTGGCGCATGGACGGGGCGAAGGCCACCGAGGACATGGCTCCGGAGCCTATCAGGATCGGCAAGATCAACGGTATCTACGGACACAGGGAGATGCCCATCTGGGAGGAGCAGAGCGAGAACGTATTCGAGGCTGAGTGGACTTACAGCTACAACGGCAATTACGTGCGCAAGAACTCACGCCCGAACTGGGTGGTGTTCTGCGACCCGCAGGACAAGGTGAAGGTTGGGCAGGAGAAGGACGATGACCGCCTCGGGCGCAACGTGCTCAAATACCCGGCCAACGCCAAGGCAGAGTACAAGACGTGGGACCAGTCCATCGAGTCCATCAAGTTCCACACCTCGGAGCTGAAGAGCAACTTCTTCATGGGGCTGCAGCTTCCCGACATGTCAATGGAGAGCATGAAGACAACGCCCATGAGCGGCGAGGCTCGCAAGATGCTGTTCATCGACTGCCAGATGAAGGTGCTCGACGAGAGCGGTATATGGATTGAGTACTTCGACCGGGAGATGAGCGTGGTGAAGGCCTTCGCCGAGAAGATGTTCCCGAAGTATGCCGAGGCAATCCGCTCGCTGGAGGTGGAGAATATCATCAGCCCGTACACTATCCGCGACGAGGGCGAGCGCATCACCAACTACAGCAACGCCACGGGCGGAAAGCCCGTCATGTCGCAGCGTACAGCCGTGAGCCGCCTCGGAATGGTCGATGACGTGGATGAGGAGATCAAGCTGATCGAGCAGGAGGAAACGGAAGACCTGTTCAACGAGCCTACCGAATAAAGTACATGAGCCATGCCCCAGGAAAGAAAGAAGAAACAGTTCTCCGTCAAGGTATATGACCAGAAGCACCTGCGCAACCTTTCAAGGCGCATGCGGAAGGTACAGGCCTTGCTCGACGAGGCGGCGAGGAAAGGTGCGGCCATCGGTGCTCGTACCGGGTACAAGGACATCGAGAAAGAATTCCGATTTGATGATTTCCCGCAGGCGAGACGTGAGATCGACACGCTGCTTAGGGAGTTGTCAGCCGCGCTTACGATAAACGTCGAGGAGGCAGATTCTGAGGCCTGGGGCATGGCAAACGCTAAGAACGACGCAATGGTGGACGCCATGATTGCCTCCACGGGGGTTGACATGGCGAAGAAGGTCACCCAGCCTTGGTACAATAAAAATGCCCGTGCCCTCGGTGCTTTCCAGAAGCGCGTGAAGGACGGCATGGGACTGAGTACTGACGTGTGGAACCTCGGACAATTCAAGGGGGAGCTGGAGCTGGCTCTTGAAATGGGGCTTGGCCGGGGCAAGTCGGCTGCAGAACTGAGCCGCGACGTGCGCTCGTTCCTAAAGTACCCCGACAAGCTATTCCGCAGGGTGAAGGATGAGAAAGGTGTGCTGCGCCTCAGTAAGGCAGCGCAGGAGTTCCATCCCGGACGTGGCGTGTACCGCTCAAGCTACAAGAACGCGCTGCGCCTGACGGCCACCGAGACGAACATGGCCTACCGTTCAGCGGACAGCAGGCGGTGGCAGCAGATTCCGTTCGTCATCGGGATCAAGATACAGTGCAGCAAGACCAACCACCCGGTCGTTGACATCTGCGACGAGCTGGCAGGCGACTACCCGAAGGACTTCGTGTTCACCGGGTGGCATCCGTTCTGCCGCTGCTTCGCTACCTCTATTCTGCCTCCCCCTGATAAGTTCATGGAATACCAGAAGGCTGTCATCGACGGAAAGGATGTGTCAGAATGGAATTGGGACGGCGAGGTGAAGGACGTGCCGGAGAACTTTGACAAGTGGGTCAAGGACAACGAGGAGCGTATCAGCAACGCCAAATCATTGCCGTATTTCATCAAGGATAACGCCGGGTATGTCGCAAACTCACTGTCAGAACCAGCTGAAATACTTGGGCTCATTGGAGAATACAAGGCAATACAGCCCAAGCACATGGAATTTCCGCTAAACGGAACCGTCGCAATGGACTTGACGGGAGGACTTGCAACAGCCGCAATGAAGGGCTTTACTGGCCTTATCAACAGCTACTATGAGGCAGAATCCAACAAGGAGAAGGTGGCTGTGCTGCAGAGAATTATCGAAAACAAAAGTTTCAGTAAGATCAAATACCACTCAACAAAAGACAACTCTATATTTGCAATCGGCTATGAACCTTTTGATAGGCTTCTGAAGAAAGGGGAAATGCCAAAGAACCTTGCGATAGCAAAAAAGATGCTTCCACACGGATATGACGTGTATATGCTACCAAACCCCAACTCGAATGTAAGTGCAGACTTTATATTAAGCAAGAAAGGGAAACTGTACTATGCTGAAGGTAAAACACTGAACGGAAAGAACTCGCTCGACAACCGACTAAGAGGAGGGGCAAGGCAGGCAGAGCGCGTGCTGGTTGACGTAATCGGTACGGATGACCCAAGGTATATTGCATCAACCATAGAGGCCGCATTTGAGCAGAATAATGGACTATCCGAGGTGATACTTCTGAAGGGAAGTCGTGAAATAAAGGTTAGCAGAAGGGAAGTTAATCATAAGTCTTTCTTCGAAAAGTTCAAGATTATTTGGAACAAGCAGAAATAAATCAAGGTGGGTAATCCCCACCTTGTAAACTCCAGTCACCGTAGTGCCAAGTTTTCCGAACTTAATCGGCTTTTGTCCGATGGTATCTGGATTTTCACCCAACGTGCCCAAAGGAGATAGCAAAGTTAGGCATTATTTTCGGAATCACCAAGAAAAACGCCTAAAATTTACTGTTTTTCTGTTTTTTTCGATACAACACTTGCTTTGATACAACGCACCGGGGCGTTACTTTAGGGTGCTGCTGGTCAATCTTCGCAGACCAGAGCGTCTCGAGCTTGCAGCCTACCTGTTCGGGCGTGAACACCTCGTAGATAGCCGCCAGTGATCCGAAGTAGAAGTCCGTCTGCCCGCCATGTTCTGCAACGGGACTGAGGAACTGCACCCGGATGATGGTCTCAGTCGTTATTTTTTCCATTTTTCAACGAGAATTGTTTTTCTTACCTACGCCTAACGGTTATGTAGGCGTTTCTATAAAACGCGGCGAGAGGGCTTTTATTGCGCCCTCCGCTCAACCATCCCGATTTTCTTTATAGTCATGGAACAGCTGCAGAGCCTTCTCCGCGTCGGTCACGATGATGCGCCCCTGCTGAGACACCGCCCCTGCCAGGATGGTGTTTTTTAGCCTGTGGGCTGTCGGCAATGACACGCCCAGCAATGAGCGGATGCCAGCCAGCCCGAATACATAACGCTTACTTGTATCTTTCTTGATACGTTCCTGTCTCTCCCTGATGGCGGTCTCGTCCTCGCGCAAGGCCTCCTTCAGTTGCCCCAGCGTCAATAATACTACCGGGGTGTTGTCGTTGATTTCGTTCATAATATTCTATTAGTGACTAAACAAACCAAAGGTCTTTATCCGATTTCTCGTTGTAAAAGAAACTCTTGTACTCCTTTCCCGTAATAAAGGCATTCCACGCCTTGATAATAAGTTTCTGAGCGACAGATGACAGGAGCTTTCGTTGCGGATTGCGCTTGCTATCAAGAAGCCGCTGTTGCAGTAGGGTGATAACAGATGACGATACCGCCTGACGCCCTTCGACTTGATCAAAGAAGTCGAATACTCTTTGTTCTGGGTGCTTCTTTACAAGAATGAGGTACGCAGAGAATCCACCTATATCGGAAGACTTTAGTAAGTGCCATTTACTATGCTTAGCGCAATTGTTTGCAGTTCTTGTCAGCGTGCTCCAGAACACACCATCACGATGATATTCCTTTTCAACTTCGGAATTAGTTATTTTACTATCAGAGCTCTCGCTTGCTCTATCGAGAGCTGTACGGTTCCGGCAGAGCAAAGTATATCGCCTTATTATGGCAGCAACAGAAGACGACTCCTTCACGTCTTGAATATGTAGAACGTCTCCGGCTGTACGATTCTTGCCATTGTCCATTACTGCAAAGGATTCGGTTGGCATATTGTGTGCCACAAAACAATCGAACGCAATTCCAGACTCGACGCACGCCGTTAGTCTGTGCTGTCCGTTTAACAGTTTTCCTGTCTTATCAAAACAGATGGCGTCGTTACTGATTTTAAACTGCCCCGCTGAAAGAAGCCTGATATACAGGTTTACAATTGACCTGGTGAGCCTACGGTTAGAGACATTGTGTGTAAGATAATCTCTCGCAATCCCTGGAGTAATGTGTACTAATTCACTCCTAATGTCTGAAAAATTGATTTTTGTTTCCATAATTGTATTTATTAGTGGGAAGGCTTTCCTCCCCGGTTAATGATTATTGTTCTTTTTCGCCAAGTATATACCGGGCGGCCTTCTCAGCGCGAGAAGCTGCCCAGACGATCATCTTGTTATCATTCGCAAGGGCTTTGAGCCAGCCCTGGATATAGGCCACCGAGTTGTTAAATGCCTTGTCGCTGTTTAGCTCGGCAACGGTGCAGAGCATGGCAGAGCCGAGTTCGGCAACCAGCTCCTCGCGCGAGTAGTTCTTGCTGCCGAAGGAGGCCAGTGCGTTCTCCTTCTTGCGATTGCAGCGGCTCTCGGCCATAGTGCTGTGCGTGAGCTCGTGGAACGCCGTAGAGTAGTATTCCTCGGTCACTGAATACTGGCTGAGCATGGGAACCACTACCAAGTCATCAGACGGGCGGTAGAATGCCCGGTTGCTCGGCTCGTCGTTCTTGAACGTAAGTCCTTCCTCACGCTCTACGTAGCCGTTGATGATCTCATCGGCACGCTCTATCGGCTCCGTGGCCACGGCTACAGGCTTGCTCTCCTGTTTGCTCTCGATGCCCGTGCAGTCGTTAATGTGGAACACGTTGTAGTAGCGCAGTACCGGGATGGTGTGCTCGCTGACCACTGTTACTTCCTGTCCGTCCTCCTTCTCCTCCTTCGTGTAAGTGTACTTGCCGTAGAACACCACGATACCGGCCTTGGCACCCTTCTTGATTGAGCCGCCACGCTCTTTCAGCTGCTTGAAGGTGATCCACTCGCCATTGCGCCCAAGCAGCATCTGGTTGAGCAGGCTGTATGGCTTGCGCGTTACGTAGTTGATTGCGCCGTCTGCGGTACCATTCCACGGACGCTGCCATGGAATGATACCCTTCTTCATCTGTTCGATTACCCGGTCTGTGACCATCTGGTAAACATTGTTTCCTTTCTTTGTTTCCATTGTTGTTGTGGGTTTAAATGTGAATAAATTGAGTTATAACTGAATGCTCTTTAGAGCCATGTATTCTGATTTGTCCATTGCTATGAGTATGTCGCCGCCGTCCATGTAGCACTTGCAGTCTTTGTCCCATGCCAGCTTGTCGCGGCACTCATTAAGGACGTGAGAGAGAGCCGACCACTGGGCGTAGGTCAGCTCTACCGTCATTTTGTTACTCTTCTTTGCCTTCATAGCCTTGTCCTCCATTACTTTGCGTAGAAACTAACCTGCAGACCGCGACGGAGCTTGCAGATGACCTTGTCAAGACCTGACTTCAAAGCCCGGTCGATGAACTTGTTGATAAACTCGATGCCGATGAGGGCGATCAGACCTGCGACGCCGACCAGCTTGTTGATGCGCTTGCCGTTCTCGTCATAACCGTAAACCTTCATGCGAAAGTTACTGTTAATAAACCTTTTAGTGTACTTTAAATCTTTTTTCATTGTTGTTGTGAGATTTGATTTCACTGGCAAAATTATATTGTTATTCTGATATAACAAATTATTTATTGAGAATAGTTTATTAATTTAAGAATTTTTAATAAAATATTATTGTCTCACAATGAGATATTTACGAATTTTTACTCTATTTTTGCATCAACTAATTAGTTTATTTCAATATGAGAAAGAAAATCTTAGAAGCACTGAATACCAAGTTTCCGGGAGTCAGTGACAACAAGCTCAACAGGATCGTAGATAACCTGCTGAAGAAGATTAAGTCTGAGGACGAGATTGCATCCGCAGTCGAGGAGATCACTGTGGAGTCCCTGCTCGAGAGCTACGGCGACGCCCGCGCTGACGGCGCACAGCGTACAGCCGTTGCAAACTATGAGAAGAAGCACAACCTGAAGGACGGGAAGCCAGTCGGCAACGTTGAGGACGGTGGAGAGCAGAAGCCAGCAACCACGGGGGGCGGCACGGTGCAGGTAGCCGGAGGAACAGAGGCAGGCAAGCCGTCAGGACAGGAAGGGCAGCTAAGCCCCGAGATGCAGCTTATCATGAACAAGCTCGACTCGCTGGAGAAGCAGAACCAGACACTTACCTCTGCTCTCGCCACGATGAAGGCCGAGAAGGTAGGCAGCACACGCGAGGGTGTATTGCGCGAACTCCTGAAGAACGTTGACGAGGACACTCGCAACCGCTACCTCAGAGACTACGGGTTCATGTCGTTCGATACCGATGACAAGTTCAACTCCTATATCGAGGCCATCAGGCCGGAGATTGAGAAGATCGAGACCGAAACCAAGCAGGCCGAGGCACATGTCGGCGGCACGAAGGGGGGCGGCTCGGCAGCGGCGGCGAACGGAAAGGTTGACCCCGTGGTGCAGGCTCGTATTGATGAGAAGAAGGCAGAACCGACAAGCCCTGCCATCGTAGGCTTGTCAACCAACAGCTAAATCGAAATGGAAGTAGGTTTCAAATTCAACGAAGCTCAGAAGCCGGAGCCTGTCCGTATTGAGCAGGTCTTCGCTGAGAAGCCGGGCGGCGGTCTTGTTGCCAACCCCGACTATGACGTTCCCCCCACCTCTGCCGTCGGTTTTGATGCGGCCACCGGGCTGTATAAGCCCATTAAGGCCTACAAGCTCGTTGCGTCTGTAGAGGACTCTGACACGTCAATCAAGATTGCCAAGGGTTCTGGTGTCGCCGTAGGTGACATCATCGCTCACGGCAAGGTAGGCGTGGCCTGTACCGCAGTGGACAAGACCAACGACGGCTACGACGAGGTGACCGTCACCCTGGGTGTGGACATCGACATCGACAGCGACGACCCCTGGCTCTACCAGTCGAAGGTGGAAAGTGCAGCTGCATCAGGTAATGACCCTGCAGTGGACGCAGAGCCGAAGTACAAGCCCGAGTACATCACCGGCAAGACCGACTGGGTGTACGCAGGCAAGGGCGACCAGAGCGTAAAGCTCATCAACGGTGCGAATGTGAGAAAAGAAACGGCCAATATCTCGGAAGAGATTGCAGCCCTGTTGCCAACCATTAAACGTGTATAACTATGGGAAATATGAATGCCCCGCTGTTTGAACTCGACCGTCCCGGAATGCAGGCCACGGTCAACAGCTACAAGCCTGGCGCAGGCCTCGCTTGGCAGACCCTGTTCCCCCTGAAGTACACCCCGAAGTTCGACCTGAAGGGTATCGAGGGCAACGAGGGTATCCCCGTATCGGCTGACCGCGTGGCCTTCAACACGAAGGCTCCCTTGAAGACCCGCAAGACCGTGGGTTCCTGGAGCGGTAAGCTCGGTAAGATCTCTATCTCCCGCGACAAGGACGAGACTCAGATCAACGAGTACGAGGACTTGAAGGTGATCGCCGCAGCCAACACTGAGGACACCGCCACAGCCCGCTACCTCGTGGATATGGTCTATGACGACGTGGACTTCTGTAACAAGGGTATGGACTACCGCGTGGAGCTTGACGCGCTGCGCATCGGCTCATCCGGCAAGCAGGTACTCTCCAAGAAGCTCGACGGCGACATGGCCACCGAGGACACCATCAACTTCAACGTTCCTTCTGAGAACTTCATCGGTGTAGCCACCGACTGGAGCGACGCGGAGCACGCTGACGGCCTGAAGGACATTGCAAACGGTCAGGAGCTCATCGCCAAGAAGGGTCTGCGCAAGCCGCAGTACGCCATCATGGAGAAGTCCAAGTTCTCCCAGCTCCGCGCACAGAAGGCTACCGCACGCCGCCTGTACCCGCAGGTGACCGACCTCAGCGTCGTAACCACCGAGATGGTCACGCTGGATCGCATCAACGCCTACATGCGCCAGGAGGGCTACCCGCAGATACTCTACATCGACAGTTATGTCACCGTGGAGCAGAAGGACGGCTCGCAGGAGACGCTGAAGCCCTGGAACGAGAAGGCAGTGGTGCTCAGCCCCACCGTGCAGCTCGGATGGACTTACTGGAAGCGCGTACCCGACACCCCCAATACGGAGGCCTATCAGGTACACGGCTCATACTACAAGCTCACGGTCTATTCAGACGTAAACCCGATGACCGAGACCACCCTCGCGGAGGCCTACGTGCAGCCGGGTCTGATCAACCGTGCATCTCTCGTGTTCATCAATACCACCAAGTCCAGCTGGAACGGTGGCAATTAGTTAAACCAACAGTTAGCGTATGACAATCCTCAAATCGTTGAAAAGCCTGTCAGGTTACCCCATTCCTCAGCTCTCGCTGGAGAACATCATCGAGGAATCGGGGCTGACGGCAACTGCGGAAACGGACGAGGCCACCCGCAGCAGTGCGCCGTACAAGCGTGCCAAGGCCAAGGTGTACCTGCTTCTTGCGGAGGCACCCGATGTGTCGCAGGGCGGTATTTCCTACAGCTTCAGCGATGAGGACAAGAAGCACTTCCGCATGCTTGCGCAGTCACTGATGGAGGATGCCGGCGACGACAACTACGGCTGGCAGGGCGAGGATCTATAGGCCATGATTATAGTGAACGGTTACATACAGGTGAAGGTCAAGGCCGGGGGCGGCATGCTCAACGGCAGGCCACAGCCCGTGACCGTTACCGAGAGTGACCCGATCCCCTGCAACTGGAAGGCCAACAAGTGGGACAGGAAGGGAAAGACCGTTGACGGCGTGTTCACGCAGGCTCAGTTCGAGGTTCTCGTTGAGCTGCAGGAGTTCACGGCTGAGACAATCATCCTCTACGACACCACGGTCACGGAGCGCAAGCTGGGAGAGTTCACGGTTCAGAGCATCGAGCCGCTCGCGGCAACAGGGGCAACGAAGATCACGGTGTGATATGCCTATCAGGAGAACGACATCGGACAGCGAGGTATCCGGGTACATCGAGGAGAAGACGCAGCGGTTCCGGCAGGCCTGCATCAACGCCTTCATCTACGTGGGGGAGCGGGCGGTGAGAGAATCACGCCAGAACCACCGATATAAGGATCAGACAGGTAACCTTACAAGTTCCGTCGGCTATTGCGTTCTCGAAGACGGGAAGGTGGTCAGTGAAAGCTCCTTTGACGTGGTCAACAGCGGCACGCAGGGATCGACCGAAGGACGCGAGTTCCTACACCGTCTCATATCGGAGCACTCCGATGGGATCGTACTGATACTCGTAGCGGGAATGGAGTACGCGGCCTACGTCGAGGCGAAGAACCTGAACGTGCTTGACAGCGCGGAGCAGCTTGCCGAGCGCGAGCTGCCAAGACTATTCAAGGACTTAAAGCTATGAGCAAGACCAACGAGGAAATCGAGCAGTTCATCTACGACGCGCTGGCACCGCTGCTGGCGAAGGGCGTGAGGAATGAGGAGGTCATCAGTGGCAACCTCTACCCGGAGGACTGCCGACCGCTGGACTCTCAGCTGGAGGATGCCGTGATAGCCGTCTCTGGCGGTTACCCAGACCAGATACAGACGGGAAGGGCTCGCGTTAATATCTATGTCCCGGACATCGACTGCGGCTTCGGGCGCAAGGTCAAGGACAAGGATCGCTGCCAGCAGGTAGCCTCTCTTGATAGCGAGATCGTACGCCTCCTTAATGCTGCGAGCGACCAGTTCCTGTGGAAGCTCCGCCGCACGACGGCCACGATGGCCGATCCTGAAATCGGACAGCACTTCGTCAACGTTAACTTATCATTCCAACACAATAACGAATAAGAATATGAGCGCTAAAGTAATCGGATGGGGCAAGTGCCAGGCAGTGCACACCCCGAGTGGCTCAGGAGCCACAGCAGTGACCTACGCCGACATCGTGGAAGGTTCCACCTCTCTTTCCGTCGAGGAAGGTGACGAGCAGGAAGCAACCATCGAGGGCGGTTCCGCAGAGGCTCGCAAGAAGCAGCCCGACAAGTACATCCTCGAGTTCGACCGCCGCATCGGTAACGCTTCGGAGGCTACTCCCGGCTTCACCGAGGATGCAGGCCAGGTAGCTATCGAGCCGGAGTCGGTCGGCGCCATCGGCGTTACCCTCACGGGCGTTTCTCTGTACGTGACCGCCGGTTTCGACTCAACGGACGGCCTGAAGGCTCACTACCAGTTCAAGACCAAGGGTACCACTGGTAACGACGGCAAGCTGAACGACATCTCGTTCGCAGCCAAGGAATAGTCTTAGAATCCCCTGTAATAACACCTACCCTTCGCCCCTCGGGTCAAAGAGGGGCAACCACAGCGGAGTAGAGCAGCGGTAGCTCGCCAGGCTCATAACTTGGAGGCCGCAGGTTCGATTCCTGCCTCCGCAACTATGGAAGAGATGAGGAACATTGACATCGAGTATGAGCTTGCGGACGTGATTACGGCACAGCCACATGAGTTCACCGTCGGACGCAAGCACTACCGCCTGTACCCTGTCACTCTCGCCAAGACATACCTCCTGAGGGCTTATATGCAAGCCCTGTCAATCAACCAGAAGAACCTGCTCTTGAACCCGTATCTCGAGACGCTGCGCGTTGTTGAGCGGAACAGGCGTGAGTGCTGTCAGATACTATCCATCCACACATCACCCAACAACTACCGTGACCTGTTCTGCATGAAGAGCAGGAAGGATCGCGTGAACACGTTCATGAGGATGAGCCGGGAAGACCTCGCATCACTGATGATGGTCGTGCTGACGTCCGACAAGACTGATGTGCTGATGGAAGGGCTCGGACTGACACGGGAACACCAGCGCATGCGCCGCGTGTTGTCCGTGAAGAAGGCCAGCGGGAGCCTGAACTTCGGAGCTCTTACGGTTTTCGGCGCGTTCATCGCACCGCTGAAGGAGATGGGGTACACTGACAACGAGATACTATACGAGAAGAGCTACACGTTCCTCCGGCTCATGCTCGCGGACAAGATGACCTCAGTAATCATGAGCGACGAGGAACTGAACAACCTCAGCGTGGAGGACGGAGGCAGGATGATCGTAGGCGACAATCCGCAGTCGGCAGATGCCGTTATGAAATTCGCCCGCGACCACGGTGTTAACTTCAAACAACAGTAGCAATGGCAGACGAAGGAAAACTATCATGGAGCGCTGAGCTAAGCGACAAAGGCTTTACCACTGGTGCGAAGAACATACAGAAGCAGATCGACGAGGTGACAAAGCGCGTCGAACAGAGTGGCATGAGTGTTGACGACTTCGCCAAGCACGTTCAGGGGCTGCTCGGCTCGTTCGAGAGGCTCACAAAGGCCGTTGACCGCAACACCACGGCACAGGAGAAGGTTGCCGAGGCCGGGAAGAAGGCCGCCGATACTGAGAAGCAGGGTGCCGACAAGGCCACCGATGCCATCAACAAGACAGGGGATGCCACCGACAACCTCGGGCGCAAGCTGAAGAATACCGGGGAAGAGGGTTCCGCCTCATTCGACAAGCTGTCGAAGTATGCTGCAGGGTTCTTCACGCTCACGGCAGCGAAGGAGTTCGGGCAGAAGATATTCGATGTGCGATCCGAGATCCAGAGCCTACAGACCTCGTTCGAGACGCTTGTGGGCAACAAGCCGCAGGCCGAGGAGCTGTTCAGCAGCATCCGTGAGTTCGCGGTCAGTACGCCCATGCAGATGAAGGACTTGGCGAGTGCCGCCCAGACGATGATGTCCTTCAACATCCCGGTCGAGCAGATCATGGAGAACCTGAAAGCACTGGGCGACGTGTCCATGGGTGACGCGCAGAAGTTCCAGTCGCTCTCCCTGGCATTCTCGCAGATGAGCGCAACTGGCAGACTGATGGGCCAGGACTTGCTGCAGATGATCAACGCGGGCTTCAACCCTCTGGCCACGATATCGGAAAAGACCGGCAAGAGTATCGGCCAGCTGAAGGAGGAGATGGAGAAGGGAGCCATCAGCGCCGACATGGTGCGGCAGGCCTTCATCGACGCCACCTCAGAGGGAGGAAAGTTCTACGGCATGCTGGAGGCTCAGTCCAAGCAGCTGCGCGGAGCCTACTCAAACCTCCAGGGAGCCATCGACGATATGTTCAACTCCATCGGTGAGCAGAGCGAGGGGATCATGGCCGGATCGATCGATGCGGCAACGATGCTCGTTCAGAACTACGAGAAGGTAGGGAAAGTGATACTCGGTCTTGTTTCTACCTATGGGGCATATAGGACGGCAGTTATGGCAGTAACGGTTGCAGAGCAGGTGGAAATAGCAACCAAGGAGGGGGCAACAGTAGCGACGATCCTCTATGACAAAGCCCAGAAGTTGCTGAACGCAACTATGCTCGCCAATCCCTATGTATTGGCTGCCACAGCCATAGGCGCGTTGGTGAGTGCACTTGTTTTGGGAATAAAGAATACTGACACACTCGCCGAAAGCCAGCAGAAGCTGAATGAGACCTATGCAGAGACCGAGAGTGCTGCCGCTAATGAACAGAGGAAGATTGACGAGCTGTTCGGATCACTTCGAAAAGCAAAAAAGGGTACCGATGAATGGCAAAGTGCGAAGAGTTCCATCCTAAGCCAGTACGGAGGCTATCTGAAAGGATTGAGCAATGAAGTAAGCAAGTTGAATGATGTTGAAGGTGCATACCGTGCAGTAAGTGCTGCTGCAAGGGATGCCGCCATGGCCCGAGGAATGGAGGCTGCAGTCGGAAACATCAACAAAGAATACGGAGATACATATTCAAAGACTTTCGACAAGATCCGTAATAGCATAAAGTCCCGCTATGGGGAGGATGCTGCCTCCCAGCAGATGAACCTTCTCCGTATCCACATGCAGAGAAACGGAGGTCTTATCAGCGACAAGAACAAAGGTATCTTGAAGAACATGATGAGAGGCTCGTTCGACTTTGGTAACATGGATGCATGGGTAACTGGTCTTAACAATGCCGAGAAGAACCGCCAGCAGTTGCTGAAGGAGGCAGAGGAGAAATTCGGCAAACTTAATAAGCAGATATTCGATGCAATCGAAAGCCCTAACAACTCCTCCCTAAACTCAACGAATGGTAAGAAAGGCGGCAAAACCGACCGCACTGCCGAGCTGGATGCACAGAGCAGAAAGAAACTATTTGAGATTGAGCAGCGTGAGATTGAGCGTCATGCCAAGGAGAGAGCCACTCTGACAGCAGCTATGGCCGACCTGGAGATAGCCAGCGAGGCCGATGCCTCAAAGCGTGAGCAGCTCCAGCGTGAGAAAGACCATCAGGCAAGTCTCGCCGCTATCGACCGCCAGGCGGAGGAATGGAAGAAAGCCAACTACGAGGCTGAGAAGGAGAAATGGGAAGCCACGAACAAGGACAAGACCAAGACATTCGCCGACACCGAGGCAGGCAAGGCCGGGTGGCAGGGTCAGCAGCTCAATGGCACACAGCTTGCTATCATAAAGGCTCAGACCGAGAAGGAGAACCTTGAATACGCAAGGCTCGTCCAGCAACGCTACGACAATGAGCGGCAGGCAGCACTCGACTTCCTGAAGGAATACGGTGACTACGAGCAGCAGAAGCTGGCCATCACCGAGGAATATGAAAAGAGGATTGCCGAGGCTGCGACACCTTCCGAGGCTGCATCCCTCACGATGAAGAGGAATGAGGATCTGGAGAAGCTGGGTAGCGAGAAACTTCTCGACTCCATCGACTGGCAGGGTGTGTTCAACGACTTGTCAGGACATACCGAGGAATACCTTGAAGGGCTTCGCGACCAACTGCAGGATCTGCTGAAGACAGGAGACCTGCCCGTTGACCAGATGGCGACGATTCAGGACAAGGTTTCCGAGATCAACGAGGCCATCAACGAGCAGGGAGGCATGTTCAAGTATGCCAGCGAACAGCAGCAGGAGCACAACAGACGCTTGAAGGAGGCTGAGAATGCCCAGAAACTTCTCAATGCCGCAAAGGAGGAGGAGGCAAGGGCATCCATGGAGGTGTTCACCATCACCCAGCAGATACGCGACTACCTTACACAGATCGGAGTTGACTCAGACGTTGACCTTGATGACGGACTGATAGAGTCATTGGGTGCCAACAGCGAGGAGGCAAAGAAACTCGCTGACATGCTGAAGAAGCTGAGAGTCGCACAGGGCAACTACACCAAGGCTGGTGAGGAGTCGAGGAAAAAGCTCTTCAACTGGAGAAAGGCAGAAGACTCCCTGAATGAGGGATGGGAGGATGCCGTTGCCCGCGTGGCCGGAAACATCAGCGGATGGATGGAGACTTACCTCAGTGACCTCCCCGACCTGCTCAGCAGTATCGGACTCGGCGGCGTGGGTGAGAAGGTTTCCAAGGGCATGTCTGGCATCAGCAACGTGGCAGGTGCCGCTGCCGACTACGCAAGCGGCAACTACGTGGGTGCTGCTCTGAAGGCCGTGAGTGCAATCAAGGACTTTGGTTCTGCCCTCGGCATCGGTGCCGGCAATGAGGCTGAGGTGGCACGGACAACGGAGGAACTGACTAAGCAGAATGAACTTCTCGGCAACAAGATAGAGGCTCTTACCGAGCAGCTGAGCAAGGCATACGGAGCCAATGCCATCAGGGTGTACAACGATGCACTGGAGGCGCAGGAGAAGCAGAACAAGAACGTAATGGATATCCTCAAGGCTCAGATGGGATATCACTCAGCCCACCACTCCAACGAGTACTACATGAGCGACAGTAAAATCCGTGGGTACAACGAGTCGGCACAGAAGGCTTTCCAGTCCGCTGGCGTCACGGCATCCACCATCAACGGGCTGACGTCCATATATAACCTCACTCCCGAGCAGCTGAAGGCCATACGCGACTTCGCACCAGACTTGTGGAGATACCTCACCGAAACGGGAAAGTACGACAAGAGCGAGTACTGGGATAACGTGGTGGAACAAGCCGGGAAGACGGCTGAGCTTACAAAGCAGATACGCGAGACGCTTACGACCACCACCGAGGAGAACGTGTTCAGCGATTTCCTCAACTCCCTCTATGACCTTGCGGACGGCTCTGAGGAAGTCTTCGACAACATTGCCGAGGACTGGCGCAAGATGGTGAACCAGATGGTCGTCAACAACCTTGTCGGTTCCAAGTTCCAGGAGGATCTGAAAGGATGGTATGAGGAACTTGCGAGAATCAACCAGCAGATGGTTGACGGCAACATGTCCGAGGAGTGGTACCGTGACCAGATGGCTAACATGAAGAATCTGTATGACGGCTATGTGGAAAGCGCACAGCAGGAGATTAACAGGCTCCGTGACGCTGGAATCATACAGAGCATCGCCAAGGAAGAGGAGGAAGCCTTGGAGGATGTCGAAGAAGAGGTAAATAAGCACCTCGACACCATCCGCAGCTCATTCCAGCGGCTGATAAGCGACACGACCATCGACATAGACAAGTGGTCGAAGGATATGCGCAACTCCATTCTGCAGAACCTCATGGAGAGCAAGCTGCTCGACGAGGCGTTTGACCAGTGGGCAGCGCAGTGGTCTGACAGGTACGCATCCCTGCTCGATGAGATGACGGAAGGAGCAATCGACCAGCAGATGTTCGACAAACAGATGCAGGGTCTCATGTACGAGTTCGACCAACGTACGGATGAGGTGGCCGACAAGGCCAGGCAGATGTGGGAGGCATTCCACCTCGGCATTGACGAGGCATCCGACACTACGTTCAAGGATATGGGAGGCGAGTTCCAGAACGCCCTGATGAACCTTGACGGAACCGCTGAGGACTGGGGTAAGACCGTGGGGCAGAAGATGGCGCAGCGCATCATCGAGCAGATGGTGAACGCGAGGATGCTGCAGCCTTTCCTTGATGACCTTCAGAATGCCTTCGACCAGGCCATGTCCGTGGAGGGTGTCACCATCGACTCCGTACTGGCAGACCTCGCTCCGCAGATAGAGGCGGCAAAGGATGCCTTCGAGGAGGCACAGCCGGTGGCACAGCGCATACTCTCGGCATTCGGGATAACGAAGAAGCCGACCATGCCGTTCTCTGACCTCCGCAGTACATTCGTCAGCACGCTCATGGATATGGAGGCCGATGCCGTGTCCTTCTCCAAAAGCATCAACAGGACGCTCACCGAGCAGATGGTAAGCAGGCTCGTCGAGAAGAAATACCAGTCACAGATCGATGCCCTCAACGAGTCGTGGAGACAGGCTCTCGAAGAGGGTAGCCCTGCACGGATTGCAGAGGTGCGGAAGAGCATCACAGACCTGTACGAGGAAATGGGCAGGGACGAGGAGATCAAGAAGCTCCGTGATGACTTGGTGGAACTGAAGAACGATGGTGACGACACCTTCAGCAGCCTATCGGACAGCTGGACGTCGGCACTCATGAACCTCGACAGCACGGCAGAGGACTGGGGTGCGGAAATCGGCCAGACCCTCGCACAGAAGATTATCAGCGAGATGATCGTGGGGAAGAAGCTCCAGCCATATCTCGATGACATACAGCAGGCCTTCGACAATGCCTTCGGTGCGGAGGGCGCTACACCTGAGAGCGTCATCGAGTCCGTCAAGCCGTTCATCAAGGGTGCGCAGGAGGCATATGACAACATGAAGCCGTATGTCAACAGCATCCTCGACATGCTTGAAGTCAGTTCATACCCCGACCAGCAGGCACACGTCAACATGGCCGACAAGGCCACCTACGACCAGTTCGAGCTCTATCTGGGAATGCAGACAGCCATGATGATAGGCCAGGAGCAGGGCAACGCTGTCCGTCAGCAGATTCTCTCAACCCTGCAGGCAATGGCCGGCATCACCTCCCCGCAGAACGACTACGGGAGCCAGATATTCATGCGCCTCGGCACGACGAATGAATATCTGCTCGACATCAAGAAAAGCAACAAGGATATTTTCGAGTCCTTCGGAATGAAGCTCGACAGCATTAACCAAAAGCTCTCAAGACTATGACAGGAGAACTATTCATCAACGGCACAGACGCCTACACGGCCTACGGAATGTCCCTCGAGGACGGAGGGCTGGCGAGGCTGATGACCCCTGCCCCGAACAAGCAGCCGGTGTCGAACAAGAACGTGGTTACCGACGGTGCTTCGGTCGTCGGTGTCACTGTCGGCTGCAAGGACGAGAGGACGGTGTCCATACCGTTCCATATCATTGCAGCGAATCAGTCGGACTTCCTGACGAAGTACGCTGCACTCTGCGCTGTTCTCGACAACGGGATCGTCAGCATCAGCACTAGGTGGCAGCCGAATGTCGTGTACCACTTCATCTACATCGACTGTCAGCAGTACCAGCAGTTCATTGGCGGCATGGCCAAGTTTACGCTATCACTTTACGAACCAAACCCAAGTAACAGAACATGAACGATACGGATTTCTCAGCTTACGAGTCAGCGGTGCTTGATGACAACCTCGAGCACAGCGGTGGCATAACGGTGACATGGAAGTCGGCAAGCGGGGCTACCATGCCCATAGGCCAGTCGGTGGTGTATAACGGCACGAAGTATTCCATTCTCGACCCGTACACACCCGAGAGGAATGATGCGCTGACATGGCGGTACAGCCCGAAGTTCCTCCATCCCGTGTGCCGCCTCGACCGCGTGCCTTTCTACATCGAGGTCACGGAGCAGAATGGGGCAAAGCTTCAGATGAGCACCATCAACTTCACGGGAAAGGCATCGACCATTGCCGACAAGCTCGCTGCCCACTTTACGGTGTATGGCCAGACGGACGGGGAGTTCGCCTCCACCTTCGGAAGTTGGACAGCAGAGATGGCGGACAACATTAATACCATCATCACGGTCAACCTCGACGGTTGTTCCATCAAGGCGGCTGCATCGAGGATTGCCGATGCCGTGGGGTGTAATGTGTTCTTTGATTGGAACAAAACCAACGGACACCGTACCATCCGCTTCATTGCAGGTTCGACCATTGACGGTGCATCGTACAACTGCTTCCACGTCCTCGGTGGAACGACTAACATGGCGAAGAAGTCCGTGAGCGGTATCATGGTTCCCGTCATTCAGAGGCTACAGCTGGCTGATGATGCGAGTAATAATATTCACAATTCTATCATTGACCTCTCGAACGGTAGTATCAAACTGACCACCGACATTATCCTCGACCACATATACCCGAAGCTGGAGCTGCTGATAAAGAGCGCGAGGGCTCGTTACTGCTACGTCACGAACGAGGCAGGGGAAAGGGTGGAAGATGAGTACGGCCACTACAAGATGTATGCCAAGTGGTACATCACGCTTAAATATACGGATGGAAAGCCGTTCAGCATGAGCGATGTTGCTGAGATTGCCGACAAGCCGCTTTCTCTCCTCTTCCAGCCCGACTTCGAGCATATCGAGAACTCCTCCGTCCTCGCAGGGCATCAGTTCGAGCTTGTCTATTACGACTCGAATGCTGAGGAGTGGGGAATCGACGACGTGGAACCAGAGACAAACAAGTTCAAAGTTGCCGCAGGTGAGTTCCGCATCATCTTCAAGGCAGAGGGCAGCACCATACTCCCGTCCACGGACGATGAAGGTCTCTGCCCGAAAGAGGGTGATAAGGTGACGCTCGTGAACGTTTCCCTCTCCGACCACTACAAGGAGATAGCACAGGAGAAGCTGGAGGATGCCGCAGAAAGCATAATCGCCATGATGATGGCAGACAGCGGAAGCTACCGCGAGACGGTGATGGGCGGATACAGCCTTGACGTGAACCAGTCACGTACCGTTGACGGCCATAGCGGAATCATCACGGACTTAAACCTTAACCTCCATACGGGAGTGGCTGACGTGACCGTGGGAACATGGAAGAGCCGCAAGGGGCTCTCGGGCGGCATGAGGGACAAGATAGACTCCATCAACGTGACGACCACGGGAGGCAACCAAGGCGAGAGGGGAATGTCGAAGGCACAGTTCGATGCTCTGAACATGGCAAACCCGAAGACTGTCGTTGTTGGCATGAAGAATGATATAGACCTTCTCGGAACGGACATCGACGCCATCCGCGAGCAGGAGGACAAGAAGTTCGACATCTGGTTCGGCTCGGGTGTTCCGACCAACAGCACCTACCCTGCATCAGGCTGGACTACGGACGAGGAAAAGGCTCAACACGTTCAGGATATCTACTACGACACCGACCGCTCCCCAGCATCGCAGGGAGGAAGGGCATACCGCTACCAGAAGAACGAAAGCAACAATACCTACGGGTGGCAACATATTACCGACCTCGACACAGAGGCATCCTTGGAGAAGATAGCCGACGTGGCTTCCGATGGTGTCATCTGCGCAGGAGCGGAGAAGCAGCGGCTGTATATCGACTGGCACAACTGCATGAAGGAGTACACGGAGTATTCCGAACTTACCGAGGACTACGGCATCGACACGGAGCGCACGGCATACATGAACGCCTACAAGGCATTGTGGGAATTGCTCAATGGTGGCTCTGCGCCATCGCAGTCGCAGACATATATCTCCACACCAGCTTGGATTGCAAGTGACGCGTTGGGGGAGGACACCTACCTTGCGGAAGACTATAGCGGTACTATCCCCGATGGCTGGAGCATCCAGCAGTTCTACCGTCAGAAGTGGGACATCTACTACGAGACGCTCGCAGCCCTGCTTGCCGCCTCCGATGCCAAGGGACAGCAGCTGACGGAAGTAGCCCGTGAGACAGCGGAGTCGAAGATGCAGACATACGTCAGCTATGATTTGCCGAGTATTCCGTACAAGAGGGGCGACATGTGGTGGAAGCTCGATACACAGACCGTAGGCAACAACAACGGAACGCTCTACCTCAGCATCAAGGACTCTGGCGAGACGGCTCTCATGTCCGACTGGACTCCAGCGGGGAAGAACTACCTCGACGGTGCAGCGGACTTCTTGGCGACACTGGCCGAGCTGCTGGAGAAGAACATCAGCAGGAAGTACAACTCATCGAAGCATTCCGTGGTGGTGACTTGGGGCGCGACGGCTCCCGATAGCCCTGCCGTGGGTGACGTGTGGTACGATTCCGTGAACAAGGCCATCAAGGAGTATGTAAACTCTGCGTGGTCTGCCGTTGACCAGTACGAGGTTGACATTCCCAATACGAAGAACGTCTTCGAGGCTCTCATGGCCTACGACACCCAGAGCGACCGCTCGGTGACCTTCTTCGAAGACCCGCAGTACGCTTCGGGTGCGCAGACCTATGATGTCTGCTTCCAGCGTGCCGAATATCATGACAACTTCACGAACAGCGACATCGAAGGTGCTCTCGGCATCTGGCTTTACGACAAGGAGAACGCTTGGAAGCACATGAAGGACAATGTGTCGGGCTTGATGGAGAACTACGGAGACCACATCATAGCGACCATCTTCGGCAACGAGGTGCTGCCGTCGGGAATGACCAGCTATGCCGCAGGACTGACCACATACAAGAACTTCGCGCAAATGTTTGCGAAGAGCGCAGACCCAGATACGGGAGATTTGAAGGCTGCGGCAGGTGTGACGGTGCATATCGTGACAGACCCCGTAACGAGTAAACAGCAGGGCTATGTGGACATCACGGGAACGTTCCGAAGTGCGGACAACGAGGTTGTCATTCAGCAATATACGAATCCCAATTACCACCAAGGAGATAACATCAAGGAAACACTTACACTCTTGAAGTTCAGTCCTGATGCACAAGAAGGTCAAGACCCATTAAGGGATGCTGCTCTTGTTATCGGAAATTTCGAGAAAATCATTCACGACCAAGGTGGTCATGGAACAGCAGTGTATCGAAATCCAGGAATCCAGCTCAATGGTGATGGCAATAGGAGTATAACCGTAATAACGACACAATCTATCGCTGCGCCTCTTTACCAAATCTCTTATTACGAGCAAAGGGATGGTGTTGTGCATTATCTGAACGGTGTCGGCACTCCAGCAAGTCCGGTTACCTTCACCACCGCAGACGGAAAGACCGTCACGGTGATAGGTGGAATCATAACTGATGTATCATGAGCGACATAGGACTGAAGATATTATCCCGCGACGCGGTGATTGACGGACAGGGGAAGCTGACCATCAGCATGCCGACAAGCACCAAGGAGATGCTCGGAAACAATGAGCTGCTGAACATTCTCAACACGCTCAAGAGGTCAAGGCACCTCGACCCTTCCGCACAGGTGGGCTTCGAGTACACCTTCGACTTCGCCTTCGAGGGAGTGGGAAGGTTCCCCTACGGATTTGATTTTAACTTTATGGCATAAGATATGGCACTATCAAAGATTACATACCCAGCGAAGAACATCGGAGACCTCTGGCGAGCCAACGAGGCCAACGAGATAAAACAGGTCGTCAACGACCTTGTGGACGCTGTGGAGGACATAAGCATAATACCGCAGGTGTTCCTCACGCAGCAAGCATACGATGCACTGGTCAGCGCGGGAACGGTTGACCCGAACACGATATATAACATCTACGAAGAATGAGTCAGTTTAAGAACGGACACGAGACGGTGGCGAAGTACCATGGAACAAGGGCGCTCGCAGCGGTTTACAAGGGCTTACAGCTTGTTTGGATAGCCGCAAGGGAGGTCTATGCTTGGTTCCGCACCGAGGGCTATTTCCGTTCAGAACCGTGGTAAAAACAAAACGATATAGGATATGGCAAAGAAAGTAACTATAGAAGGCAGCAATCTGCTCAAAGACCTCTCCGACGACTGGGGAGGACAGAACAACTCGCAATCGTCGCAGACCATCCACGGCACCCCCGTTCCCGCAGGAGCCGAATGGGGTATGAACCGTGGGGAGGTGGAGAGGTTCATCAAGGCACAATTTGGTGCTAAGGTGGGATACTTCGCAGTTGACGCGGGATACCTTTACGGATTCGCAACGGAGGATGACTATTTGGAATGGATGGAAACACCAGAGGACAGCTTTGTCGTATGTAAGGTGTACCTTCCGGCAGGTGGTGACACAGACAAGGATGCCCTTTCCATCTATCAGGTTGATAATATCCAGTATTACAAGAAGGGAACGGAGTCGGTTACCATCAAGTTCAAGGTACGAAATATCGTTGACGGTGAGGAGTCCACCGACATTGCCGTAACTCTGCTCAATCCTTCAGGTATGTCCGTGTACTATGCGCTGCGTCCAACACCAGATGCGGATGGATTCTATACGATTACCTTCAGCGGTTCCTATCTCGGCAATATCGCCAATACATCTGAGCGGTTTACGCTTAGAGTTGACAGGACTGGAGATGAGAGGAGCGCAAGCCGGATGCTCAGCATGTTCTGTACCGACCTTAGTCTTGAACTCTACAGCGGATACAACTTCGGTATCATTAATCCTGCCAACATCCAGTATGTGCCTACCTTCACGCTACCGAGCGGTATGACAGGTATCAAGCTTGTAATAGATGTGTACCGTTCGGCAACGGTCGTATATAAACATATTGAGACATCATCAATCACCACCAACAACAGGGCTATAATTCCCATTGACTGGGGTGATCTCCCGTTCTCAGGCATATATACCGTGAAGGCATACCTCGACATGGGTGGTGGCCTTATCCAGAGCGATGTTGTTGAGACGGGACTGATGTGCGTGGTAGAGGGTGAGGAGTCCACGACGGCACTGGTTGCTATAGAGCCTATCGGTGAGGTTACCCTGTATGATGACATACGTCCGCGCATTGCCGCATACTATTACGGTGAGGATTATGCGAACGTGAGGATAACTCTGAACAACGGAACCCCCATGGTGCTTTCGATTCCATGTAACCGTGTCTATACGGAATTTGTAGTTGCGGTGGAGGAACAGAGCAACACCCTTGTGGCGCAGGTTCTCGATGGTAGTGGACAGCCTATAGCCGGAAGCGTAGAGGAGTTTACCGCATCAGGCTCGTTCGATTGGAAGATCGTAAGCGGATACCTGTATAACCTTGTCGGTAAGGGAAGGTCTAATGAGGAGCTGCCTACACCTGCAGACTGGGGAGGAATTACTGATTTCGATGGGTTTTCCTGGAACGAGTACGGTTCCTGCTGGAAGGCTAATGCCCTGCATCTTACAGGTGGCAGTTCGGCAACAGTAGGCATGTTCCCGTTCTACTCCACGACGGCATACAATGAATCGAGGCGCATAGGCGGTGGCATCCTCGACAAGGGACGCACGTTCCGAATCCGTTTCAAGACATCAAATGTATTCAAGACGGCAAGGAGAATCATAGAGTGCTTTGACGGGAACGTTGGATTCTATTGTACTGCGGATACCATATACGTTAAGATGGGGAGTAATGGTGAAATAACGACAGATCCTGAGACTGGACCACAGGCAACGCAGAATAACCGTAGGTATTCCGCTGACGAGGCAATAGAGCTGTGCGTTACCGTTCAGCCATATTGGGATGATAGCTATAACCAGACGAACCACATGGTTACGATGTATGTTAACGGTCAGTTCGCGGGAGAGGCAATCTTGAGCAACACGACGCTGTCTCAGTCCAGTCAGCTCCCCGTTGTCCTGCGTGCCGATGGCTGCGATCTCGATGTTTACCAGATAACATACTACGAGAAGTGCCTTGACAGTTTCGAAGTATTACAGAACTACGTGATGGGACTGGCGAACCTTGCCGACATGCGCAGTGAGTTCGAGAAGAACCAGTGCTATACGGGTAACGGAACGGTGAACTTCAATGAGACTTTCAAGTACTGTAAGCGTCTTTCGGCACAGGTAGGCGATACGGTAGAGGGAACGTGTAACATCATAGTCAACACACACACATTCGATCCATCTGTTACAGACACGGATGTATATCCAACAGGCAGACAGGAACTGGAGCTTTTCTTCTTCCGCAATGGAGAGTGTGACACATCCAGGTCGGTGAAATATGTTGGTGAGGGCACAAGGGATCTTCGCGTCCGCATTCAAGGTACGTCAACGGCTGCTGAATACAGGAAGAACATGCGCTACGACGCGAAGGGTACAGTGAAGGTCTATCGTTGGAATAGGGATTTGTATGAGGCTGGAGGTAGTATCAACCCGTCTGACGGATGGTACTACGTAGAGGACAAGACAAAACTTGCAATCTATGTACGTGGTGACAAGAATACCGAGAATGCGTGTAAACTCCTTACTGTCAAGACGAACTACAACGAGTCAACATCCACGCGTAACCTTCCGATGGCACGCTGGATAGACGATGCAATCCGCTATCTCTCCAGTGTGAGGGATTCTGGTGGGAACCTGTTGTATCCCGATATCCTCACACCTCCGCAGCGGACGGATGTAAAGGTAAGGCAGGCCATCGACGGTGTTCCTGCTGTTCAGTTCACCCATGCCGTTGGTTCACAGGACTACCAGTTCAGCGGTAAGGTTGACTTGATAACAGACAAAAAAAACTCATCCGTGTTCGGGTTTGAGGAGGGTGGACGGGACTACTCGATAGAGTTCCGCAATGGAAACACTGATATCTGTAACTTCCGCTGCCCCTACCTCGTGACGGCAGGGAAGTACCTCGACAACCGTTTCGAAACGCGCGGACAGGATTGTCTGGAATACCGCTGGCCTGATCTCGATGCTGGCGACTGCTACTATGGTGATGGTATCCTTGGCACAGACTCTGCCATGCAGCGGCTCTTCGACTTCGTCTTCAACTGCCACCCAGACTTCATCGGATACAAGTCAAGAAACGGGGTCATCAGTTCAACGAACAGTGTTATCACCATTCTCGGTGAGAGCCGCGTTGACAATGCCACCTACCGCAGGCAGAAGTTCTATGCGGAGATGGGAAACTACATGGTGAAGGACTCCATCACGCTGAATGGCTTCGTTACGAAGGTTCTCATGTGGACAGACCAGCGGGCAAAGAACCAGTTCTTCACCCATTACACGGGTGACGAGGTGGTAAGTACGTACACGGATGACATGAATATTGAGGGACAAACCTACGAGATATTGCGTCTCCTTCCATACGACATCGACACATCTCTACGTGGGGACAATGCCTCACGTCTGCGCTATGATTTTACAAGGCTATATACCGATTCCGATGTCTTCAACGACGGCGTTGGTGTTGTTACAGTCAGCGAGGAGTTCTATCCTACACAGGCTGCTATTAGCAATCCTGCCCAGTTCATAGCTGACAGGGTGATGGGTAAGCGCAGTGCGCTCTTCGAGCTTCTCGACTCTACCTGTCAGATGGAATATGCCGCATACTTCCGTCACCTCGCCTCAGGGTTCCTGAATGCTGAAGCACTGAAAAAATACTGTATAGATGACGAGGCTGATGCTTACAACTCCGTTATCTACAACGCGGACACAGAGTATAAGTATGTGTCAAGCGGATCAACGGGCGATCAGGCTAAGGCGCATGGGTCGGCGAGGGAGGACTTGCTATGGTGGCTGAACGGGCGCATGTATTTCATGGGAGGAGAGAACGGAGAGGGTAACTACCAGGAGAGCAGCATCCGTGCGACGATGGCACAGGACAGTGTCCTCGATTCCACCAATCTTGCCTACCGTATCCCTGCCGGGGCAAACGGTATCACTATCAGGATAAAGAGCCGTTACCGTAACTATATTGGCACGAAGCTCGGTTCCACAGGTCAGCTGAACAGGCAGTATGCGGAAGATCCGGCACAGTACTATGACGTTACGTTAGTGACAAGCGGGATCGGTAATGAGGACAGTGGACGCTTCAATCTCTACGGCCAGAAGTTCTATGAGGACATTGCAGACCTTTCGAAACTGTACATATCAACGGTGACGACATGGGCTGACTGTACGGCATTGAAGACGATGAAGTTCGGCTCAGACGATGCCGGATTCTATAATCCAGCACTGACGGACATCAAGGGCAGCGGAAACCCGACCTTCGGAGCCTGCGAGATCGTTGACCTGCGGAACTGCAGAGCATACGCTGACAGTGACTTCCGCTGTTTCCCTGCCGCTAAGTCGATACTCCTCACTGGATGTAACAGTCTGACGGAGCTCCGCCTTCCTGTAACGGACAACCTTCAGTTACTTGCCTTGCCTAAGAACATCAACAAGCTTGAACTGACAGACAAGTCCGTCCTTACCTTAATCCAGATTGAAGATGGGGGGACGGTCAATGAGATTACCTGCAACAATATAAGCAACGCAGTGGCGGTATCAGTACTGTCATTGCTTTACGAACTGTACAATTAAAAGAAAAGAGTATGGGACATTTAACATCACTTACCCTGCCTATCGGCAGTCAGGCAAGCCGTCTTGCTCTGACACAGGACAATGTGGATACCCTTATCAAGGTGTATTATGACGATGCAATAACACATAAGGATGTCAGCGGATATGTAACAAAGAGTACCCTCAAGCAGAGGGAGTACTACCTTCTCACGCAGCTTGGACTTGATGTAAGCTATACAGACCTTGTGGAAGATACGTGGTCGCTGTCTTCTTCGCAGTCTCTACTGAAGGATGGGCAGTCGGCAGAGTTTTCCGTTTCAGGTGACCTCACAATTCATGATGTGGTACTATCCATCGACTCCTGTACGGTAACGCTCGGAACGATCACCGTCGAGCAGGCGATGGGGATGGTGACGCTCACTGGCAACATGCTCTCGTATAGCAGGAACACCTCATACGGCAACTATTCTGCCGAGTTCACGATAAAGGCAACTCCTGCATGGGGAGGCAGTGCCAAGACCGTAACGGTGGGGATCATATCACAGCCATACCATTCAGTTTGGATAAACCCGATTACTTCATCGGCTACTCTCGAAAGGGAGGGTGACATGGATCTGATAGAGGACTACATCAGCAGATGCAAGTGTTATCTGTTCTCATCAGACGGAACGAAGAAGGCAGAGATAGGGAGTGCAACGTTCCAAGGTGCGTATGTAGGCATGTCAAATGGCTCCGTTACCCTTGCGGACGGGACACAAGTTGCTATACAGACCCTGAACAGCTACGGTGTGAACTGGATGGTGCTTCGACCAGAGATGCACATCTACTGCGGTTTCGATGCAAGGGGAGAAGTCCTTCAGAATACAGGAATCTATGATATGTTTGGCGGCAAGTCTTTCCCTAAGAAATACATAGGAATGTTTAAGGCGTTTAACCATAATGGTTACCTGAAATCACAGCCGAACAGAATCCCTACGGGAGGTCAGACGATACAGGTATTCCAGAATCAGGCTACTGCCGGAGGGCTTGGATACGGATTGTGGAACTACAGCGACTGGTGCAAGGAGAATGCACTGCACTTGAGTTATTTCGGCAATACAAACTATGAATACAATGTCGGAACTGGACGTATAACCAACTATAACTACGTGAGGAATATCGTCACTGGGTTCACCCTCCCTCTGGTAGGCCAGAATATCTGTGGAAGGGTGTCAACGGTTGACAGTCAGGGTAACTCCGTCAACTGCCT
>Ga0326512_10000186_pt1 | contig 53758 bp, 85 predicted proteins | sample 1_2617_0518_D_FD_203652 | JGI IMG/M metagenome (GOLD analysis project Ga0326512, IMG submission 203652) | Bovine rumen microbial communities from UC Davis, California, United States - 1_2617_0518 | ecosystem: Host-associated > Mammals > Digestive system > Stomach > Rumen | place: USA...
CTTAAAATTTCCCCCGGAGGTGATATTTTTCTATATTCTTCCAATGCCCCTTGGTCAGTTCTAGCGGCTCCACGGCTTTACAGGCTGCATGTTTGCCTCTCCTTTCACGCGGATTTGCTCCCCATAGTACCTCCTATACTATCCAAAAGTCCGCTAGAACTGACCAAGAGGTATTAGAAAGGACGGTAAAGTAACATGGGACGCACGAAAAAGGTTGAAGAACCTCCCAAAAGACCTAGGCGAAAGGCCAGGACAGCGGAGGAACGAGAGAATCAATTGATATCTATGGCCTTAGATCTCGTGGAAACCCGAATTCTTAACGGAACTGCCTCTGGACAGGAGCTTGTACAGTTCATTCGCATGGCTTCCAGCAAGAATCGCAACGAAACCGAGAAGACCAGGCTTGAACTTGAGCTGGTCAAGGCTAAGACAGAAAACCTGAGACTGCAGCAGCGTAACGAAGAGATGTTCGCTAACGCTATCGCAGCCTTCAAACGATATTCAGGGGCGAATGACGATGAAGACGAGGACCTATACTGAGCTGATCCAACTCCCCGACTTCGAATCCAGGCTTAACTACTGTAAGACTTACGGCAAAGTCGGTAAGGAGACTTTCGGCTATGACCGATATTTAAACCAGCTTCTTTACAGAATGCCCGAGTGGAAGAAGGTCCGAAGAGACGTGATCATACGAGATCAGTCTTGCGATCTGGCTCATCCTGACCACGAGATCCATCCGCACGGCTACAAGTACAAGATTCTTGTCCATCATCTGAACCCAATCACAAAAGAAGATATTCTCAATCGGGCTGACTGCGTGTTAGACCCGAACAATTTAGTAACTGTGAGCTACGACACTCACCAAATTATTCATTACGGCTATAAGGATCAAGCTAGACCAACTCTGGCGGAACGAAAGCCGTATGACACATGCCCTTGGAGGAACTGAGATGGCTTACAATCGTTGGTTATGCCATTACGGTGTTAAGGGCATGAAGTGGGGAGTTCGTAAGAACAAGATGACTTACGGCGATTATTACTATGTGAAGTCAAAGCTTAGCCAAAAAGAGAGGGACCAATACGAAGGCTATTCCCGTAGCGATGCTTGGTATCAAACTAAAGAAGGCAAACGAGACGAACGCCGATCTACTAAGATTTACTCGAACTTGGCTAAAAAATACAAGAAGCAGGGTAATAAAAATCAATGGAAAGAACCAACAGACCGATTTGCTACATCTTTAAGAGATAAGCACGGGAATGCGATGGGCTTCATTATAGGGCAGGATAGCCAGTCTTGGCATGATAGGGAACGATATATAAACGTTGCCATCGCTATAACGAAAGAGCATCGAGGAACTTACGTTAGCAAAAAATTAGTTGATGAGGGTAAGTCATGGCTTGACAAGCATCCAGAGTATAAAGAACTGCGATGGTATGCAGTCTCAGACAACAAGGCTTCACAGAAGCTGGCTAAAAAATCCGGATTTAAACGAGCTAAGCAATACGATGTCTATGACGACGTAGCTTATGTATATAAACGAAATGAGTGAGGACTTAACAATGACAGACGCGTACATTCTCGAATCTGTGAAAGATTATTGCCAGGTCCCACAAGAGGCCAACATCTATGATAGCGAACTATGCGGCCACATCAACACCGCGTTCTTCACACTATTCCAGCTGGGTTGCTCTGCAAGGCCCTTCACTGTAACTGATGAGTCAGCTACATGGGAAGACTTTACAGACAATCCCTATATTTCTTCTATGGTTCCCGAGTATGTAAAGCGGAAGGCCAAGCTTTTGTTTGATCCTCCCGCTAATTCTTTTTTAGTGACACAAATAAAGGACGAGCTGGCTGAGATGGAAAGCCGGATCAGCTACGCAGTCGATCCTGGATGGGAGGATGAATGAGTACGTATTTATTAATTACTCCCAAGGAGGACGAGCTCTACCATTACGGCGTCAAAGGCCAGAAGTGGGGCGTACGTAGAACTCCTGCAGAACTTGCAGTAGCTAACGGCGGTCCCGGTGGTGGAGCATCTGTAGTGAATGTAGATGAACTGGAAGAAGCCATCACCGAGAACGAACAGAAGCTTGCCGAGATGAAAGCTGATGGCGCTGACGAGAAAGAGATCAGAGCTATGGAAGCCAGCATCAAAGCAGGCAAGGAAAAAGTTAATCAGATTCTCGACATGGAAAGACGTATGAACGAGTCTTTTTCTTCCTTTACCCACGCCATGTCCTTTACTCCTGACGAAGTTTTCACCGGTCTGGCTGAGGATGATTTCTTTCTTGAGCATCACGGCATCAAAGGTCAGAAGTGGGGCGTACGTAGATTCCAGCCTTATCGTCAGGGCATGAAAGTGGCTGGCGGTAAAGTGATTGGAGCTGCTAAGAAAGTCAAGCAGCGCTTCAAAGACATCGGCGACGCTCGCCAGAAGAAGAAAGCAGCTAAGGCTAAGGCCAAGTCGGTTAAGAAAGCCCAGGCAACTCGCAAGGCAAATGCTGATTACGAGGCCGAGAAGAAGAAAGCTATTGAGTCTGGTTCCATCGAAGACCTTGCTAAGTTCAAAGGCAAGCTGACTAACGAGGAGTACTCCAAGGCGTTCCTCAGACTTCAAAATGAGAAGAAGATGTCCGACATGGTGGCCGCTAATCAGAAGACTGTCTGGGATACGATCGACAAAGGCATGAACATCGTCCAGAAAGTCGGCGGCTATGCTAATACGATCGCTACGGCTAAGGAGAATTTCACCAGACTCGATAAGGCGTTTAATGGTGAGCGTGATAAGGCAGCTGAAGATGCTAAGAAATCTATTAAAGATGCCGAGAAGAACAGAGCCCTTACTCAAGTAACCAACATTACAGAGCTCGACAAGGTGCAGAAAGACTTTAATCTCAACGCTGACGATTACGCAAAGGGCCTTAAATTGATCTCTACTAAGGAAGCTGGTAAGAAAGCATATGGCGATGAGCCTTTCACTAACCAAGACAAGGCCAAGAACACTCCTGCCGACGGCACGTACCGCAGCAAAGATAACGTTAAAAAGAATGCCGATTATGACAATTCGGATCCTAAGGACTTTGAGAAACCTCAGAAAGAGATAGATGAGAAGAGAAAGAAGGCCCTTGGTAAATAATCATGCTATCAAACACAGCGACGCCTAAGTATTACGGCATCTTCAGAGATCGAGTCTTACGAGGAGAGATTCCGGTTTGCAGAGAGATCGAAATGCAGATGAACCGCATCGACGCTATGATTGCAAATCCGGATTACTATTACGACGATAAAGCTGTGGAAGGCTGGATCGAGTTCTGTGAACAGGAGCTTACCTTAACAGATGGTTCAGACCTACACTTGCTGGATTCGTTTAAACTCTGGGGTGAAGACGTCTGGGGCTGGTATTACTTCCTTGAAAAGAGAGTCTGGCGGCCCGGCATTCATGGAACCAGGGGACGCTATGTTAAGAAGCGCGTCAAGAGAAGGCTGCGCAATAAGCAGTTTCTTATAGTTGGACGAGGGGCCTCTAAGTCCTTGTACGCTTCCTGTCATCAAGCCTATGCGCTTACTGTAGACACATCTACAACTTATCAGATCACGACGGCACCTACTATGAAGCAGGCCGACGAGATTCTATCGCCAATTCGAACAGCCATCACAAGGTCGAAAGGCCCCTACTTCACGTTCTTAACAGATGGCTCTTTGCAGAATACTACCGGTTCTAAAGCAAATAGAGTAAAACTGGCATCGACCAAGAAGGGAATCGAGAACTTCATCACAGGTTCTCTTCTTGAGATTCGCCCTATGAGGATTGACAAGCTTCAGGGTATGAGATCCAAGATGAACACCATTGACGAATGGCTGTCTGGTGACATCAGAGAAGACCCTGTCGGTGCTATTGAGCAGGGTGCAGCTAAGATCGATGACTGGCTAATCATCGCGACTTCTTCGGAAGGAACGGTTCGTAACGGATGTGGCGATACCATCAAAATGGAACTAATGAAGATCCTCAAAGGGGATTACATCAACGATCACGTCTCCATCTGGTGGTACAAGTTAGATGATGTAACCGAAGTAGCCGACCCCAACATGTGGGTTAAAGCGAATCCCAATCTCGGAATCACTGTTTCGTATGAGACGTACCAGACAGAGGTTGAGAGAGCGGAGAATGCACCGGCTGCTCGTAACGATATTTTGGCGAAGAGGTTCGGTCTTCCCATGGAGGGCTTCACATACTTCTTCACCTATGAGGAAACAATTAGACACAGGCGCAAACGGGACTTCTGGGAGATGCCTTGCGCTATGGGAGCAGACCTTTCGCAGGGCGATGACTTCTGTGCGTTCACTTTTATGTTTCCTCTCACTTCAGGTCAATTCGGAATCAAGACTAGAAGTTACATTTCGGACTTGACTTATCACAACCTTCCTTTGGCCATGCGAGAGAAGTACGACAATTTCTTGGCTGAGGGAAGTTTAGTAGTTCTTGAAGGCGCTGTGCTGGACATGATGGAAGTTTACGACGATCTTGATTCGTTCATTGAAGAACACAAGTACGACGTACGCTGCTTCGGCTATGACCCATACAACGCCAAAGAATTCGTAAACCGATGGGAACTGGAGAACGGTCCTTTCGGTATTGTTAAAGTTATACAGGGTGCCAGAACAGAATCCGTTCCTCTGGGCGAGTTAAAGAAGCTTGCTGGGGAGCGGATGCTTTTGTTTGACGAAGAACTTATGGAATTCGCCATGGCTAACAGCATAACGAGAGAAGACACCAACGGCAACAGAAAGCTAGACAAGACTCGACGTGAAGACAAGATCGATAACGTCGCCGCTATGATGGACGCTTTCGTTGCTTACAAACTTAATAAGGATGCATTCGAATGAGCTACAACAGATGGATGCCTCACGAATACCAATCCGGAGGCGAACTTTACCACTACGGTGTCAAAGGCATGAAATGGCATCAGCATAAGGCAGGACTATCTTCGGCAGCTAATGGAGGAGGTCTTGCTAATCCAATAGATTCTCTACAAGAAGCTTGGTGGCAGTTTGAAGATGATTCGGGCATAACCGACTATTACAAACAAAAAGAAGCTAAAAAAGAGTATGAGCGAGATAAAGGTCGTAGTTGGGCAGATCGATTGAAGAGCAACTATGAAAAAGCTCGTAAGAAATTCTATAAGACGCCAATGGGTAAAGCAGCGAAGTACGTTGACGCCGGAAAAGAAGCCGTTAAAGCTTTTAAAGCTTACGTTCGCAACAATTAGGAGGGAAAATATGAGTGCTTTTTGGCAACCCTCCGAGCGGGGTGAACTCTATCATTACGGCGTTCTTGGAATGAAGTGGGGCGTGCATAAGGCTAGAAAATATGATGCCAAATACGCTAAATCTTCCGAGATGGCTCGACGACAGGCGATGTCAGCAAACTCTCATGATCCGAAAAAGCAAGCATTAATCAACGCAAAGCCGATTACAACGCTCAGTTCACGCGATTTAAAAAGTAAAAAAACATTTAAACAAAACTTTGACGATAGTGAGCGTGCTAGAAGAAAGTCTGACTCAGTAAAACAAGGGATTGTGCGTAAGTCATCAAAAAAACTTCAGAAGCTTAACGCACGTTATGAGAAGCAGCAGGCTAAAGCTGATCGCAAGTTTGGCAAGGCTGAGCGTAAAGCTAATTCGTTATTTACTTCTAAGCGTTCGGCTGAGAAGGCCTTTAAGAAAGCTTCTAAGGCTCAGTTCAAGGCTAATAAAGCAGCTCTCAAGGGCAAGAAGTGGTACGAGCAGATGGAGAAGAGTTACAAGAAAGCTAATATCTCCATGACTAAAGAAAATCAAGAGATAGGTAAAGAGCTGGTTAGGCAGGTTCGCGCTAACGCCAGAGCTATGTACGCAGCTAGTTATGTGAGGGGATAAATATGGGAAATACATTTTGGGCGCCTTCGTGCCAACCTGAGCTCTATCACCATGGCATAAAAGGCCAGAAATGGGGCGTTAGAAGATTTCAGGCCTATCCGGATGGCTCTTATGGGCGCACCGGTAAGAGCATACAAAGGGCCGAACGTATTGCAGAAAGAGGTACTCCTAGATCTTACGGCCGAGCGATGACTAAACTTGCTCGTTTAACAGGAGAGTCGTCATCTAAATCTGCAGAATATACAGATCGTTATAACGCGCTTGTCACAAGGCACCATAAGGCAAGAGATGCGGGTAAAGATAAAAAAGCGGCAAGACTTGAATCCAAGGCATGGAAGATGCGAGCTAAGCTTGAAGTTGAAAACACAAACAGAAAGGTGGCGGCTCAAAAGTTTGGGAAACTTGGCGCGGATGCCGTCGAAAAAGGCTATAACATCAAGCTAACTCCGGAATACAGACAGTCTGCTAGAGCTAGAAGAGACCAAATGGCGGCTCACTATTGCTTAGGTATAATTGGCAGCGTAACCATAGCGTCATTAAATGCAGCTGCTGATAGTTCTTATCGCAAGCAGCACGGAACAGATTATAGTCCATACGGTTATGCTTCATTGCGCGCCAAAGTAACGAAGCCTAAAGCTTAGGAGGTAACCGCCTATGCCAACACTAACTCAGCGGCTCCAGAATGCCTGGAACGCTTTTAGAAATCCGAGGGACCCGACTATCCGGGACTACGGCAGGTCTTATACTTACCGACCTGATCGCTATAAGATACGAAGCGGAAACGAACGATCTATAGTAACCAATGTCTTTAATCGCATTGCGGTTGATTGTGCAGCGGTAACGATGGAGCACGTTAAACTTGACGAGAATGGTAGATACAAAGACGTCATGAAGTCAGGGCTTAACGAGTGTCTCACCCTTAGCGCTAACCTCGATCAAACCGGAAGAGCATTCATTCAGGATGCCGTTCATTCAATGTTTGACGAAGGCGTGGTTGCGATCATTCCCACAGATACTATCGGGAATCCACTAACTTCCCAGTCTTACAGAATCGAAACTCTTCGAACCGGTAAGATTCTGGAATGGTTTCCGCATCACATAAGAGTCAGAGTGTATAACCAGGATACCGGACAGGAACAAGACCTGATCTGGCCTAAGGAATCAGCAGCTATTGTCGAGAATCCTTTTTACTCGGTCATGAACGAACCGAACAGCACTCTACAACGACTCATCAGAAAACTAAATCTACTTGACTACGTAGATGAGCAGTCATCGTCCGGCAAACTGGACCTTATCATTCAGCTCCCTTACGTAATCAAATCTACTGCACGCCGACAGCAGGCTGAAGCTCGTCGAAAAGACATTGAAATGCAGCTTGCCGGTTCTAAGTACGGTATCGCTTACACAGATGGTACCGAGAAGATCACCCAGCTTAACCGATCAATTGAAAACAACATATGGACCGAAGTTAAAGACCTCACAACCATGCTGTACTCGCAGCTTGGAATCACCGAGACCATCCTTAACGGAACCGCTGATGAACAGACTATGATCAACTATTACAACAATACGATCGAGCCTGTTCTTTCTGCGTTTGCGCTTGAAATGCAGCGTAAGTTCCTGACTCCGACAGCCAGAACTCAGGGTCAGGCGATTCGGTTCTATCGAGATGCGTTCAAGCTCATTCCTATTAAGGATCTGGCCGAGCTTGCTGATAAGTTCACTCGTAATGAGATTGCGTCTTCGAACGAGATCAGATCGGTTATTGGTTGGAAGCCTTCCGACGATCCTAAGGCGGACATGCTGGTCAATGCTAACCTTAATCAGTCACCTGATGAGATGGGTCAGCATGGCATGGTTCCTGGAGAAGGACCTACAACTTCATCTGGGATACCTTTAGATCCAGCTGGTGCGGCGGTAGTTAACGCTAATTTAGACAAACCAGTCTAACTAAAACTGAATAAAGGAGAACGTCAAAATGGCAGTAAAGTACGATTTCGTGGGTTATGCCACGCGTAATGATCTGCAGTGCTCTGACGGACGAGTAATTAGAAAGAACGCTTTCAAAGACTGTGATGGCAAGAGAGTCCCTCTTGTATGGAATCACCAGCATGACGATGTGTCCAACGTTATTGGATACGCCGATCTGCAGAATGTCTCTGATGGCGTTCTTGCACATTGTGCGTTTAACAGCACGCAGAAGGGAAAAGATGGTAAGGAGTGCGTCGAACATGGCGACGTTGTATCTCTGTCCATCTATGCTAATCAGCTCAAGCAGGTTGGCGGAGATGTGCTGCACGGAATGATTCGTGAAGTAAGCCTTGTTCTCGCTGGTGCCAATCCCGGCGCTTATATCGAAGAAGTTCTTACTCATGGTGACGAGGAAGGCATGTTCTCAGCTGAAATCTATTCCGATCAGCCCATTGAGCTTTGCCATGCAGATGAAGAAAAGGAGGAAAGGCCAATGGCTGACACCGAAAAGAAAGAAAAGACAATCGGAGAAATCGTAGACACTATGACCGATGAGCAGAAGGAAGCTCTCTATGCGCTGGTCGGAATGGCCGCAGAAGGTGCTGGTGAAGACGAAGACGACGAAGATGAAGAAGAAGATTCCGAAGGAGGATCCGATATGAAACACAACGCATTTAACGGCGCTTCCAACAGCGTTTATACCGGCGCAGCTCCGGTTGATATGGCACTGATTCATTCCGAAGCCAAGAAGCTCGGCTCTTACAGAGAGGCCGTAAACCAGATGATCGAGAACGGCGAGCTTATGCATTCCACGACAGTTCCTATGGATGGCATGACCGGCCCTTCTCAGGCTACAGCAAACCAGACTTATGGATTCCGTGATCCCGATATGCTCTTCCCGGAGTATAAGTCTCTGAACACTCCTCCGGAATGGATCAAGAGAGACACAGGCTGGGTATCCGTATTCCTGAACGGTGCGCATCACCTTCCTTTCGCAAGAATTAAGTCCCAGTTCGCAGATCTTACCGGCGAGCAGGCCAGAGCTAGAGGTTACCTGAAGGGCCATACTAAGAAAGAGCAGGTATTCAGCCTTCTGAAGAGAACAACCGATCCTCAGACCATCTACAAGAAACAGAAGATGGACAGAGACGACACGATCGATATCACCGATTTCGATGTTATCGCATGGATCAAGGGCGAGATGAGAGGCCAGCTGGATGAGGAAATCGCGAGAGCAGGTCTTATCGGCGACGGCAGACTTGCATCTGATGATGACAAGATCTCCGAGGATCACATCAGACCTATCGCTACAGATGTTCCGCTGTTCACCATCCGTGCAACAGTTGATCCCGGTAAGAACGAGCAGGAGATGGCTAAGAACTTCATCGTATCCGCTCTTAAGGCTCGTAAGAACTACAAGGGTTCCGGCAACCCGATCCTCTTCACCACTGAAGATGTTCTTACAGCTATGCTCCTGATCGAGGATGGCATCGGCCACTTCATGTATGAGTCTGAGCAGCAGCTTTGCACCAGACTTCGTGTTTCCAGGATCGTTACTGTTGAAGTTATGGAAGGCTTCCACGTTGATACCACTGACTTTGATCAGGAGACTGGCGTTGAGCTGCTTGGTATCATCGTTAACCCTGTTGACTACAGCTATGGTGCTGACAAGGGCGGCGCTGTTGCTCTGTTCGACGACTTCGACATCGATGTCAACCAGATGAAATACCTGATCGAGACCAGATGCTCCGGCGCTCTGACCAAACCTTTCAGCGCGATCAGACTGACCAAGCTGACTGCCTGATCGGTTCAAAATGGTAGTAAAAGGAGTCCACAATGAAGTTCTACGGTAATGTCACGTTCGTAATTCAACGAGAAGATCCTGAAGCTCCCGGCAACTGGAAGGAGTACACCATCGTAAAACCCTACAAGGGAGAATGGAAGCGCTTTATTTCTAAGTGGACCCCCGGCAGTAAGATCAACGACGACAAGAGGGTTAACAACGAACTCGAGATTATTGCGGACTCCTTTTCATTAGCTAATTTTACGCAAATACGATGCGTCGAGTGGATGGGACATCAATGGTCGGTTCCGACTGTTACGCTCCGTCTGCCTCGCCTCGTGTTGGAAGTAGGAGATATTTACAATGCGGGAACGGAATCGTTTAGCTCTTCATGAGAAACTTTGTACAATTCTGGGATCGCGCAATGTATACCACGATCCCCCTTCCACATTTCACATGAATTATCCATGTATCGTCTATAAGCGAAAAACAGCTTCTCCTCGCTATGCCGATAACAAGAGGTACATCGTCTGGTACCCGTGGGACGTACAGGTAATTTCAAAAGATCCTGACTTTAGCTTGTTTGATACATTCCTGGACAACTTCGATTACGGCAGCGAAGGAGCCCAGTTTGTGGCAGACAATCTTCATCACTCTAATTTCACCATCTATACCTAAGGAGGTAATGATATGGCTAAACTTGTTTGGGATGCTATCGGCGAACACAAGTATGAGACTGGTGTCGACCACGTAGCCCTTTATAAACCTAATGCTCAGAAGAAATACGTCGGCGGCGTAGCTTGGAACGGTGTTTCTTCGATCTCCGAGTCTCCCTCTGGAGCAGACTCCAACCCGATTTATGCAGATAACATTAAGTACCTGGATCTGAGATCCGCAGAGGAATTCGGCGCTACAATCGAGTGCTACACTTATCCTCCGGAATTCGCAGAGTGCAACGGCGAAGCAATCGTCACAAGCGGTGTTGTCATCGGCCAGCAGACCAGAAAGACCTTTGGCCTGGCTTATCGTTCGATCGTTGGTAACGACCTGACGGGTAATGACTATGCTTACAAACTGCACCTGATCTACGGTGCAACCGCATCTCCTTCCGAGAAGCAGTACAGCACAGTTAACGACAGCCCTGAGGCAGGCACGTTCTCCTTCGAGCTTACAACCACTCCCATCGCGGTTCAGGGCTATAAGAACACAGCTTCTCTTACGATCGACACTTCTCTGTTCATAGACAAGACTAAGATCACCGCTCTTGAGGACAAGCTGTTCGGCACTGAGCAGGATGAGCCCGAGCTTCCTACACCTGCAGAAGTCTTCGAACTTCTTGGCATGCAGTACAACTCGAGCACTGGCACTTGGGAAGCTAAAACCTGATCGTTATATTTGATCCGTTAAAGGGCCCCTGAGCAAATTCTGGGGCCTTTATTTTTTTACTCAAAGAAAGGAAAGAGACATGCTTAAAAAGAGAATTAAGTACACAGATTACAACGGACTTGAGAGAGAAGAGGACTTCTACTTCAACCTCTCCGAAGCGGAGATCATGAGAATGAACTTCACCACCAAGGGCGGCCTTGAGGAGTTCTATAACCGCATTATCGCTGAGCAGGATATGCCTACACTGTACACCTACTTCGAGCAGATCGTTCAGAGTTCGTATGGTATCAAATCTCTCGACGGCAAGTCCTTTGAGAAGGATCCCGAGCAGACTAAGAGATTCGTTCAGTGCCCGGCTTATGACAAGCTGATGATGGAACTGATCGGCAGCTCCAATGCAGCGGCGGCTTTCTGTAACGCGATCATTCCGAAGCCTCAGACAGCAACCGTTGTCGCAGGACCCGGAAGAGCTCCGGTAGACGGAGTCGCTACTCCTCTGAACTGAGGTAACGTGCCATGCCTCTTCCGATCCATGTAAAAGCAGTTGAGCTGTTTAACCAGGCTACCGGAACTTTCTATTACACAGAACCGCAGACTCTGATTCTCGAGCACTCACTTGTGTCGATTTCAAAATGGGAGTCAAAATGGCACAAGATGTACCTTGAGACTCCTAACAAGACTGCCGACGAGCTGATTGATTACGTTCGCTGTATGACAATCAACAAGAACGTGCCTGATTACGTTTACTATGCTCTGAGTCAGGAGAACATTGATGAGATTGTTCAGTACATGAATGATCCTATGACGGCTTCTTCGGTTTACGAGCCTAACTCAGGCGGGCATCACGAACTGGTTTCTTCTGAACTGATCTACTACTGGATGATCGCGTATAACATTCCGGTTGAGTTTGAGAAGTGGCACATTAACAGACTTCTAATGCTCATCAAGATCTGTTCTAAGAAGAACTCTAAGCCGTCTAAGAAAGATAAGGCCGCAATGGATCGCAGAAGGGCTGAAATTAACCGGCAGAGGCTCGCTAAGATGAAGTAAAGAGGCTGATATGGCATCTATTATACAATTTAAGCAGAAGGGAGATTTCAGTAAAACTGAGAACTTTCTTAAGAAGCTCCGTAAGCTGGATCTCGATTCCGTATTAGATAAGTACGGTAAACTCGGTGTTGATGCTTTGTCTAAGGCAACGCCCGTTGATACCGGTAAGACAGCAGCAAGCTGGGACTATAAGATTTCAAAGACAAGGGACGTCGTTACGATCACGTGGACCAACTCTAACGTGAATAACGGTGTCCCTATTGCTTTGCTAATACAGTACGGACACGGTACAGGAACCGGAGGATACGTCCAAGGAATAGATTACATCAAACCTGCAATTCGTCCGATCTTCGACGATCTTGCCAAAGCTCTATGGGAGGAGGTGACTAGGCTATGAATAAAGAACTCGAACAGAAGATTGTTGAGATGAAGTTTGACAACTCTGACTTCGAGCAGAAAGTCGCCCAAAGCTTAGTTACCCTCAAACAGCTTAAAGAGTCCACCAAGATGGAGGACGCTGGCAAGGGCCTTGAGAACTTGTCCAAGAGCGCTAAGAATCTCGACCTCAGTCATATTGCAGATGGCATTGAGCAGCTCAACGCAAGATTCTCTAACCTTGGTATCGTCGGTATGACCATCATGCAGCGTCTTACTAACGCCGCCATGGATATGGGTCAGAAGATCGGTGCCGCTATAACAGAGGCTCCTACAGATGGTTGGAAAGAGTACGAGCTTAACCTGGATTCAGTTAAGACAATTTTAAATTCAGCGAGAACCGCAGACGGACTACCTGTCACGCTGGATCAGGTTAATCAGAAGTTAGCTGAACTTAACGCATATTCTGATAAGACTATCTACAGTTTCTCGGATATGACCAACAACATCGGTAAGTTTACTAACGCCGGTGTCGATCTGGATTCGGCAGTTACAGCTATCCAGGGTGTTGCTAACGTAGCAGCTCTTGCTGGCGCTGACGCTAATGATGCTTCAATAGCTATGTATAACTTTGGCCAGGCTCTGGGTTCAGGATCTGTTAAGCTGGCTGACTGGAAATCAATACAGACAGCGCACATGGACACTGTCCAGTTTAAAGAAGAGCTGATTAAGACAGCAGTAGAGCTTGGCACAGTTCGCAAAGAAGGCGATAAATATGTTACTACAACGGCAAATATGCAGGGCAGAGTCTCTGACGCTTTCGATGCTACACAAAACTGGAATGAATCTTTAGCTCATCAGTGGATGACGTCTGAAGTTCTAACCAAGACGCTTGCTAAATACACTGACGAGACGACTGATTTGGGTAAAGCAGCTATTGAAGCAGCAACCCAGGTTACAACTTTCTCCAAGCTGATTGATACCCTGAAGGAGTCTATGGGCTCTGGATGGATGACGACTTGGCAGTATATTTTCGGTGACTTCGAAGAGTCTAAGCAGCTTTGGACCGGTATTTACAACGAACTCGACGGCATCATTCAGAAAGTCGCTGGTGCTCGTAACGAGTTTCTTAAAGGCTGGAAAGAAGCAGGCGGAAGAGACGCTCTTCTTGGTTCGATCGCCAATATTTGGACAACTCTGAAGTATTATGTAGGCCTTATCACAAAGGCATTCGCAACAGCATTCCCTAAAATTGACGCTACGCCCATAGTAGCTATATCTAAGGGGTTCAATGCTTTTACGGAGAAGATTAAACCTGCTGTGGAGACGGTTGAAAACGTTACTGAAAAAGTAAATGAAACCGCAGAAGCTGTTGGAAACGTCGCTGAACGAGCGGAGAAATTCAATGAAATAGTTCAGCAGATCATCAACGGTGACTGGGGCAACGGTCAAGAGAGAATAGATCGCCTTCACGAAGCTGGCTATGCGTTTGAGAACTTACAGAACGCTGTTAACGAAGTCCTTGGTTGCGAGAAGCGTTACGAGACCGTAATGTCTGATAACGAGGCTGTTGGCTTATCTGCTAACGAAGTTCTGTCTGAAAACGCTGAGATACTCACGGACCAGGCTAAGGGCGTTGAGGCTGTAACCGATGAAGTTGCTAAGCAGAATCCCGTTGTCGGTAATCTGGCTAAGATCCTTTTAGGCGTGTCTTCAACTGTAAAGGTACTTAAAACTGGTCTATCTGCCGCATGGAACACGCTTGCTAAGGGAGCCTCAGTTCTTACGGTTGTTAAGAACGCTCTGGGATTCATTCTTGATATTTTCGGTACGATCGGCGGCAAAGTCTATGCGTTTAACACCTGGCTTCTGAGTTTCAGTAATATATATGGCCTACTCAACGGCTTTAGGATGAAATTGAACGAAATGACCGGTGGGTTAAAGGACGCTGGCTTATCGTTCGAGAGTATCGCAACGCTTCTTACTAAGATGGGCAAAGGTCTGTCTTATGCTGAAGGGGAAGTCAAGAAGTTCTTTACGAATCTGGTCAATGGAGCTAAGTCGTTTGACTTTGATAAGTTGAAGAACGTTATATTTACGATCGGCAAGTTTGTCGGTGGTGTGCTTCTTGTAGCACTGAATGGCCTTGCAGACATTATCATAAGGGTCTATAACGGCGCTAAAGATCTTAAAGACACAATCGCTAACATGGAAATTGTTGGCAAGATTGTCGATCATATTAAGAATCTTAAGGAAGAATTCAAAGGGTTTGTAGCATCTGTAAAGGATGCCAACTACTACTCAGACGTTCTTCTGCCGATTATTACCGAAGTATCTAAGACGATGCAGAGGCTCGGCAGCGCTATATTACCGATCCTTTCCGACGCGTTTCAGACGGTTAAAGGCTGGATTATTCTGGCCGGCAACAATCTTGAGAAGTTCTATCAGAGTCTTAAAGATTCTGGTGCCCTTGAGAAAGTTAGTACGACGTTTACAAATTTCAAGGAGGCTATCAAGTCTATCCCTGAGACTATAACAGCTCTGTATGAAGCTTTCAAAGCTGGTAAGATGCCGACTATTGGAGATCTTCCAGAAGCATTCCAGAAGTTCGTAAATTCGTTTAAGGATCTGAAAGAGTTCGTCAAAACCAAGATCGATCAAAAGATTCAGGATTGGTTTACAGGCATCACCGATATGCTTGGTAATCTTCCCGATTCTAACAAGCTTGGTCCGTTTGCTGGTTTCGTTGAGAAACTTAAGAAGGCTTTCGAAGATTTTAAGACTACAGCAGAGCTTGGTAAGGGTTCTGTAGGTCTTTTTATTTCAGGCGTTGTTGAGAAGCTTTCCAAGATAGATTTCAGAGGCGGAGCGATTACAGCTCTGATCGGTGCTCTTGGTATATTTGTCTTCAGATGGTCTAAGGTCGGCAAGAGCTCTGCTAAGGCTATTAAGGCATTGGGAGACTTTATCAAGAATGGTGGTAAGGTAGCTCAGACAGCAGTCGACAAGTACAACGGTTTCCTTAAGATTGCAGCGGCTATCGGAATTATCGCGGGTTCGATCTGGCTTCTTGCGCAGGTCCCTGCGGATCGTTTTAGAGAAGTGTGCATAGCTCTTGGCGTGGCATTTGTGGCTATGGCCGGAACTATATTACTGCTTTCGACTCTTAAGATTCCGGAAGATAAAATCAAAGCGATAGGTGTTGCTTTTGGCGGCATGGGCGTGGGCTTTCTTGCTGTTGCAGCGGCTGCTAAAATCATCGGTAACATGGATGAGAACGAGCTAAAGAAGGGCGGAGGAGCTCTCGTAGGCTTCGTTGTTATGGTTGTTGCAGCAGCTAAGCTGGCAGGTAAAGTTGGTGTTGGAGCTGGTGCAGCGTTTGTTGGACTTGGTGTCGCACTACTTCTGCTCATTCCGTCGATCGTTATATTCTCGAAGATGGATACGCATACGCTTGTTAAGGGTGGCGCAGCAGTCTTCGCGTTTATGTTGATGATCGCTAAAGCCGCTAAGGTCGCAGGTGATGCTAAGGGAACTCTCGGAGCATTTCTCGGCATATCCTTAGGCTTGCTGCTTCTTATTCCGTCCATAAAGTTGTTAAGCAACATGGATGCTGGTACTCTTCTTAAGGGTGGCGCAGCGGTTGTGGCGTTAATGTTCATGATGGCTGAAGCAGCTAAGCGAGCTAACGGTGGATCTAAGGGCTTCCTTGGTATGGCAGTAGCTATTGCTGTTATTACTGGAGCTATGTACGTTTTAGCGGGTCTTCCTTGGGCGGCGTTATTTATGTCGGCTAAGTCACTGTCGATGGTGCTTGACTCTGTTGGCGAGGCTTTGTCGAAAGTCGGCAAGATGAAGTTCACCGAGATCCTTAAGGGAGTGTTCGGCCTTACTGCAGCAATTGCGGCCATCAGTGTTGCTTTATATTTGCTGTCTGAGAAGGGCGATTCCACAGAGCAGCTCAAGAGTGCGTTAGGTATTACGGCTATATTAGTAGCTTTTGGCTTAATGGCTCCTGCTATTGAGACCTTATCCAAGATTCCATTCCAGGCAGGTGTAGTAGCAGCTGGAAATGCTATGGTATTCTTTGGCGCTATGGTAATTTGCTTAGGAGCTCTTGGAGAAATAAGTCAGCTTGGTGGCGGCAGAGCAGGCGATGCCATCGTTAACGGATGTACTTTAATAGGACGTGCTATTTCAGGCTTCCTTGATGGATTCGTTGGAGATACGTTTAACGGCGTCGGCGAAACGGTGTCGTCAATTGGCGAGCACTTAAGTAGCTTTGGCCAATCCATCGGAGGTTTTATAGATAGTTTATCAACAGTTGACGATCAAACCGTCACTAATGCTAAGAATCTTGCCCTGGCTATATTAGCTATTTGTGGAGCAGACCTTTTGGATGCTCTTACAGGTTGGCTTAGAGGCAGTCATGATCTCGACAGTTTCAGCGAAAGCTTTGAACCGTTAACGAATGCTGTAATCGCCATGAACGCTGCGCTGGCTAATGAGACTCTTGACAGTGAAAAGATCGGTCAGATGGCTGACGTTGTAACCAGGATGACTGAGCTTGCAGATGCCGTTCCTAAAACTGGTGGAAAGTTACAAGTTCTTACTGGTGTTAAAGATTTGTCTGCGTTTGCAACTGACATGAACGAGTTCATCGGCGAAGGCGGGTTCACCGACTTTATGGCTTCGGTCGACAGCCTTAACATTTCGCCGACGGTCCTTGCTAAGATGTTTACGATCAAGAGCTCTACGTCGGCAATGATTGACCTTGCAAATGCGCTTCCTAAGAGCGGCTTTATCTCGACGTTCATCGACGGCACAGCCGATCTTGGAGAGTTCGCGGCTAACATGGCAGCATTCCTTGCTTACGATAAGTACGGTTTGTTTGTGACGCGCGTTGACTTAGTGGGCGACGCCGATCTTGGTAAGCTTAGAGGCAACATTATCCCTGCAACTCAGGAGATGATAAACCTCGCTAACAAGATTAAGTCGAATACATCCATTATTGATGCAATTACAGGCCGTACGGACCTTGGAAAGTTTGGCGAAACCCTCGCTGGCTTTGGTTCAGGCATCGAAAAGTTCAGTGATAGTGTTGCGAATGTCTCAACTTTCAAAATAAGCAGTATAACCGACACACTATTCAGATTAGCGGACCTTAACACTTCGGATAAAGTCAAAGGAAACGGGCTGGCAACATTTAGCACGGCTCTTACAACTACCGGAGAAGGCGTAAGTTCCTTTAACAAAGATACTGAAGAGGTAACCACGGAAAGACTCAGTGATCTTATCGGTGGTCTGACGAATCTTCACAACTTGTTATTGATATTAGCAGCAACTAATTACTCTGGTGTTGATAATTTCACCGAGGCAATGAGAAAGCTCGCAGAAGCGTCCGTAACAGAGTTCATTGAAGGCTTCGCTGCCAATACCGAAGCTGCAACAGTAGCTGTTCAAGGCTTTACAGCAGCTGTCACTGAAGCTCTTACCGGTGATCCGGAAGCAATCCAAGCTAAAGCAAGGAGCATTATAACGACGTTCAGCTCTGAGATCTATGCTCCTAGCGGCAGCCTAATGATGCAAGCTTCCGGTGAGCACTTGATTAATGAGCTCATTGACGGTATTAACAACATCAAAGAAGGTACACTTGAGACCAGTGCAAAGGGCATTATCACAACTCTGAGTGCTGAGATTTATGCTCCCGGCGGTGGATTGATCATGAAAGCGTCCGGCGAGCACATGGTAACTTCCATCGTCGAAGGTATTACAGCGATGCTCTCAGAGATTACCAAGGCCGCTATAGCCATTGTTGCAATGTATGGAGCTGGAATCCTCTCGAGAAGAGCGGTTCTCAACCAGTACGGTAACATTATGGTTGCTGCCGCTTACAACGGTGCAAGTACTAAGAACGGTGACTTCTACGATCTGGGTCAGGATGCTGCTGATGGTTACGCCAGAGGTATCAGGTCTAAAGCTCAAGACGTTGCTGATGAAGCCCGGGAGATGGTGTCAAAGGCAATTAGAGCTGCCCAGAATGAACAGGATTCTGCGTCACCTTCAAAAGTGTTCAGAGGTCTGGGTCAAGACGGCGGCGAAGGCTACGGTCTTGGCTTTGGCGATATGATTTCCATGGTTGTTACTTCGGTTAGAAACATGGGTCACGCTGGCATTATGGCTATGCAGGACACCATTTCGCACATTAAAGATTCGGTCGATTCTGGTATAGACTTCAATCCGGTTATTACTCCGGTGCTCGATCTGAGCCAGATGACCAGCGGTGTAACATCTGCTAATGCCATGCTCTCGAGTATGCAGCTTAACGGACTTGCGGCAACAGCTGCTATAACTATTGCTAACCAGCATAACGCTGCACTGGCACAGGCTAAAGCAGTCGATCCGATTGATTACACCAAGTATCTTAGCAGCCTGATCGAGAACACCAGGAATACTGCTAATGCCGTCAAAGAGAATCGTTACGCGATTATTGACGGAGATTCTGCCTTTGACTATTTCGATAGACGCTTAGGCATGGCTTGATATTTAGGAGGCTTTTCTTTCACCGGAAGGGCCTCTTTTCTATTAACGGGGATGGAGTATGAGATATTTTAAACTAGAGAATTCTTCGGGTTCTTCCTTTGACATTACTAATGAAGAGTATCTCTTTCATGACATAACGGGCCTCGGTTTCGATGAGGATAACGATTTCAGGCGGGTCGGTCCCGTGTGGAGGCTGGACTCTGCTGAGTACAACCAGATGGCTGTAACAGGAAAGATACTGTTCTCCGAAGAAGGAGATCTCACTCCTTACCGTAAGTACGTTGCTTTTAGAAATTTTATCCAAAAAGCGCCATTAACTCTGATCTACTATCCGCACGGTTTCGGCACAGAACCTTATTACAAGAAAGTTCGTTCCGCAAAGCTGGCTAAGTCTGAGATAAATGAGTATGGCGTTCTGGATTGCGACATCGAGTTCATGCCGTATACTCCGTGGTATACAACGTCTACTTACGAGAATATAATACCAGAGGACACGGAGACTAAGTACGGCGGATGGATTTGGGACATTGGTAATAAATGGAGAGACTCCGATTCGGACGAAGTAGATCCTATCGGTACTATCTATTATCCATTTTCACAAATGTCAGAGCTTTCACCATCAATGGTACATCCTGATGGAGACCAAACGACATTTAAAATTGTTAGAGGAGCTTCTCCGGTTTCTTTTACCGTGGATAGGCAATTTATCGTTCCTGCCGGATACTATCGGATGGAATTACAAACAGATGCTGATGTCGGATCCGCGGCAGCAAAATTTGTTTTGTACGAACAACGCAACGGAGATGACGAATTAATTCGTAAAGCGGATTATAGTTTGCTAGAAACTTTTGAGGTGGGAATGCAAGAAGACATCTATGCATCGTCTTCCGAATTAACTATTAGGTTTTATTTTCCGCCGAACGAAAGTTTTAATTTTACAGTCAAGCTTGTTCTAACGAAGATTGCTGACGCGGCTCTTTACAAGTTCTCTTATGAAACGCACAGTAGCCTCAGCTTTAACGTTGATGCTGACGTAAAAGGACTTGCTAAGCTAAAAATCAAAGGACCGGCGACAAACCCTCAGTGGACACATTACGTTGACGGAAAGATTGTAAGTAGTGGCGGAATTAGCTCGGGCTCCGAATTAACTCTCGGGGCTGATGATATTTTGGTCGTTGACAACACCGAAGGCGCATACACTATCGATCTGGTTAGGCCTAACGGAGACGTGGTAAATGTATATTCTCTTCGTGACTTTGACAGAAAGTGCTTTATAACGCTTGAGCCCGGCGAGAACACCATAAACGTGTCGTCTGATAAGGGAGAACCTCTTAGCTTTGAAATAGAGGGGTGGTTACTCTATGCAACAGTATAACGTTGACATTTTTGATCGTCAGCTGAACTTCGTGTTTAATGCATCAGCTCCTGTTATAAGCATCGATGACGATTATATTTCCTCGACAGTGAACACCGTAGAAGTTCCTGCAACAGATCTTGTTAAAAGCGGTCAATTCATAAGGCTTGAATCAGACACTTTTAGCTTCTTTGGTGTAGTAACCGATGCTTCTCCTGGAGAGCACACCACATCGATTCAGTTCAAGTCTTTTATAACGGTATTCGACGAAGACTTTTTATTCGACAGTCTACTTCAACGCAGCGCCTCACTCTCACACCAAACTCTTGAGGAAACCATCGCAAAGTATATTCAGGAGCTTTACGTTACCAATTCGGATTCATCACAGAATCTTCCTATTACTATAACCGTCGATCCGTCCATTAATCAGACTGACGTTTGGGCGTTAGGTATGGCAACGGAGAACGACAACACATATTTCTGTATAGGTAACCTGTACAAGAGCATGATAGTGACTGCTCTTAAGAAATACGGAATTGTAATCGATGTCATACCGGATCTGTCGGAAAAGCTGGTAAAGCTAAGAATTACTAAGAAAACGACCGCTGTTAAAATTGACGCCGACCTCAAGAATGTGTATATGAAGACTCTTAAGTATAAGAATAAGAGCTCAGGCACAAACAAGCTGGTCGTATATAACATAGAAAACTTTAACCAGTCCGTTACCTTTTATGTGCATACAGATGACTCGTGGGACAACGAAGACAGAGATCGTGTAATCCCAGTTATTCGTGAGATAAGAAGTGTAACTCCGGATTCCGATATTGCAGATCCGTCTGCCGCTTTTACTGTAGCTGCTACCGAAGTTGCTTACAGCACTATTTCAGGATCGGCTTACGATAACTTAATCGAACTTGAGACTTATATAGGCGATCCGATCGTTAAGCCCGAAGAACTCCGTATAGGGCAAAGCGTTTCTATTTCTTACAAAGGGGCTAAGTACACGAGTATTTTAACAGGGCGAAAAATTAATAATAGTAAAATTACGCTGCTCTTTGGCTCTGAGCGTATAGAGTATTCTAAACGAGTGGCTATGAATGGAGGTAAAACATGAGTGCAACTGCTGACATTCGCATTTATCCAGGCAAAGAGCTGTTTGCCTCAGACATGGCTGAAATTCTGAGAGCTGCTATGGTCAACAGCGGAAGAATTCAAGGCTGCGTTATATCTGCATCAGACGGGGTACTTAGTATATCTAGCGGAAGGCTTGCAATTGCAGGGCGAGTTGGAGTAGTAACGGGAGGAACTATACCCGTACCAACGCTTTCTGCAAATGCTCAGTGTACGGTTGTAGCGATTTGCGATCTATCGAGAGAAAATGAGCCTCTTCGCATTGAGATGCTATCTCCCGATGATTATGCGACTCTCCAAGACAACGCTACAGCGGCTGAGTCATTTAACGATAGTGGAACAGGCGTTCAATATACAGAATTAGCGGTAGCAAGCGTTAACGCCACAACCGGAAAAGTTACAACATGGGGATCAAGAGTCAAAAATGCTAGCTCAAGCGCGGCTTATACCGAGATAAAAGATCTCTTGACTTGGAAAAAGATCGGCACCAGTACCGGCAGAGTTGACATGGACGTTCCTTACGAAGCTAAGGAGCTTTTCATTACGGCCCAGATTTTGTATACGTCAACGCTTTATTATAACGTGAACATTCATCTGGTGGTTGCACCTGAGATTTTCAGAAGCGACGGAAAAGAAACCATAAACATTAACTACTATCCTAACGACTCTTATGGTTACTTTGCTGTCGGCACAAGAATTGTGTTACCTACGCAGAAAAAGATCAAGCTCACGTCTGCAAACACCGGAAGCACCGATGTAACTTCCAGTACGGTGTGGACCGTTTATTACAGATAAGGAGACTTCAAAATGGCAGTAGATGGATACCTTCCTAAGATTACTCTTCCGTCTGGCGAGTCCGATATACGCAAGGGAGACGGAATCGCTCTGATCTGTAATGGAAAAGCTATGCTAATCGATGCCTATCAGGGCGATGAAGCGACCAATAATCTTATATCTTGGTTGAAGTCCCAGAACGTTAAAGAGATAGAGCTTGCCGTTCTCACTCATGCACACGGTGATCACTTCCTTGGCTTTTATTCTGTTGTAAAAGCTGGTATTAAGATCAAAGAGTTTCGCTGCTATCATGTAGACTCAATCCGTGGCGGTAATGCTGCTTCAAGAGAAGACTCCGATAACCTGCTCGAACTGGTCAGATGGCTGCAGGCGAGAGGAACCAGAGTGCTGTTCGTAGATAAAGGCAGTACGCTTAAGTTCGAAGATATTACATGGAAGATCTATCGTAATCAACCCGCTAAGGCAGCAGACGATGACGATAATGCATGGGAATACGTTAATAATGGCTCCCTGGTTCTGTGGTCTCCTGAGATCGAGGTAATGTTCCCGGGAGATGGACCGGCTGACGTAAAGTACGCAATCGAATATTTTAACAGTAATATCAGCCTTTTTGTCGTCTCTCATCACGGAAATTCATGTACAAAATCTAATGCCAGAGCAGTCGCTAACGCAGGCTGTGTTGTAGCATGGGAGTCTTGTATTGAGAAGAACGGTCCAGGCACAACAGAATGGACGGAATTTGGCGCAAGGAGAGTCAGACAGGTTGGAATACCTGTGTTGATGCAGAACGAGCCAGTAACGTTCCACGCTGAAAACGGTGTGATTACGATTCGTCAGGGCAGTAAAACATTTACTAAGAAAATCTCTTATCAGGGGAAAGGAGGAAGCGTGTCACTCGAAGGCTGGAAACATGATGATAAGGGCTGGTGGTATAGAAAAGCTGACGGTAGCGCCGTATACGAATGGGCCAAACTGAAATGGTCCAAAGGTCTGAACTGGTTCTACTTCAACGGCAAAGGCTATATGGTCACCGGATGGCATTATCTGGAATGGTCTAAGGGTCGTAACTGGTTCTACTTTGATCCTAAGGATGGTAACATGAAGACCGGTTGGCTATACGACAATGGTTCCTGGTTCTATCTCGATCCAGATACTGGTGCAATGAGAACCGGATGGATCAAATACAAAGAAAAATGGTGTTACCTTGAACCGGTTAGCGATAAAAATCATGTTCAGGGCCATTGCTACGTTAACTGCCGTGCTACTATAGGCGGTAAGTTATATTCTTTCGACAAAGACGGATACGCTACAGAGATTACCAGTAAATCCCCTCTGGATGGGTGTGATGTAGCTTCTTATCAGTACGACATTAATCCGGCGGCCATGACGACCACGGATTTTTTCATTGTTAAGTTTACACAAGGAAACTGGTATGCTAATCCTTATGCCGATCAGCAGTATTCTAAGGCTAAGGCTGCCGGTAAACTTCTTGGCGCATACCACTACGGAGAAGGCGGAGATCCAGTTAAAGAAGCTCGATATTTCTGTGCCAAGGTTGGCTCCAGAGCTGGCGAATGCATCCTCGCTCTCGATTGGGAAGGTAAGAGCAACAGTAAGTTTAACACATCCGAAGAAGTGGCTTGGGTTCTCAAGTTCGCTATGGAAGTCTACAGGCTTACTGGCGTTCATATTTTCCTCTACATGTCCAAATCAGTTACAAGGAGAAGAAACTGGTCCGAGGTCGCTAAAGACGTAAGGCTCTGGTGCGCTCAGTACGCCAACGATAACTTCACTAACTACCAGGATAATCCCTGGACAGATAGTAACGGTTGGGGCGCTTGGGCCAAAGACACCATTCGGCAATATTCTTCTCATGGAAGAGTAAGAGGCTACGGCAAGAATCTTGACATCAATAAAGCCTATATGTCACAGACTGACTGGGTAAATGCGGCTAAGGGCATCGAGGTAACTCCTATTGTCAGTTCTAAGCCTGCTCCTAAGACTCAATGGGCCGCATGTGTTACCCAGACAACGTCTCCTGTTAAGATTAGTAATTCTGGCTCCGATGAGAACAGAGCTTACAAGAACGGTAAAGCAGGAGATCAAAATGGTAGGGAATGGTACATCAGAGACTGGTATAACTATCCCTGGAACTGTGTACTTAGGCATCCTCTTGCTGAAGTTAGGGCTTGTATTGCGACTCTTGCATATAAAGCGGCTCAGAACGACAACATTGGTTACGACCAGAACCAGAGAGACTCTTATGGCGTAGCTTTGGCTAAGGCTGACTACGATCCTAGTAAGATTACAACGCCTGTCGAGTCGGATTGCTCTAAGGGTGTCATCGATAATGTTAAGGCGACTGGTTATATTCTCGGAATACCTGAACTTCAGCATCTTGAAGCGACTTACACAGGCAACATGAGAGCTGGTATGTCAAAAGCGGGCTTTATAGTGCTTACAGAGAGTAAATACCTTACAAGCGGTGACTATCTGATGGCCGGTGATATTGTTCTCAATGACAAGCACCACACAGCTACTGTTGTAACAAACGGCGTTAAGAGCGGTAACGAGACCAATACTATGCCTCTTGTTAAGGACGGATCGACTGGCTATGCGGTATCTCAGCTTCAGTCTATGCTTAATAAGGTGAATTATCGTAACCAGAAGAAACTTGATGTCGATGGCGAATTCGGACCGCAGACTAAGGCTCAGGTGATCTTCTACCAGATGGATAGAGGCTTAACTCCCGATGGCGAGGTAGGACCGATTACCTGGGGAAGACTTTACGAAGACGTATACTAAAAATTCCCCGGATGGATTTTTCTGGAAAACTTTTGAAATATGTATGTTAACTATAACGCGAATCCTTCAGGTAAGGCTACGGGAGACTGTGTAATCAGGGCTATCTCCACAATTACTGGTCTTCCGTGGCGAACTGTTCACTGGGACCTTGCGGAGCTTAGCAACGAGATGTACCAGATGATGGATGACAACCCTATTTGGCATGAATATTTGCGCAGGCTCGGATTTCGCATTCAAATGGTCCAGTGGCCTTGTTCTAGAATTAAAGATTTTTGCAGATGCTTCCCGTACGGCAAGTATATTCTTGGTACAGGTAAGCACGTTATAGCAGTAATAGACGGCGATTATTTCGATACTTGGGATTCAGGTAACGAACTCGCCGTCTTTTACTGGAAATTGGAGGAGTAAAGAAAGGAGACAATATGCCAACTAACTATAATCAGTATCAGGTACCACAGACTATTACCATGTTTACCGTTCACGGAGAAGAAGGCGCCAACGCATTTCCGGTAGCTCCCGGTCAGAAGGTAACCCTTATCGATGCTGATAACGCAGTAATTTATGTTAAGAGCGCTAATCAGTTTGGACAGGCTCTTCCGCTTGAAGTTTACGACATGGTATTCAGACAGCCGCCTGTTCCTGAGGCACCTTCCGCTACTCCTGCAATGTCCAAAGACGAGATCACAGCAGAAGTTAACAGTGCGGTTAAGGCTGCGCTTCAGAAGTATTTTCCACAGATCAACTTCAATGATTAAGGAGGTCTAGTATGAATCCTTTATTTGGTAATGGCGGAATGGGTCAGAATAATGTATTTGGTCCGTTTGGCGGCGCTATGAACTTTATGAATCAGTTTAATCAGTTTCGGCAGGGAATTCAGGGGAACCCTCAGCAGATGGTACAAAACATGCTTCAAAATGGGCAGATGAGCCAGGAGCAGTTTAACCAGCTAAGCAACATGGCGAACCAGATCATGCCGTTCATGAGGAGATAAAATGCAATGGCATTAACTAACATAGAAGTAAATGTAGAATTAGATTTGTATGACCATAATTTGACACCGTCTACAATTAAAGCTATTGCTTTGGATAAGGGGAGCAGGTATGTTAATGCCCTTATTCGTGATCGTGGAACTGTATATGATATCGGAGCTGATACGCAAGTAGTTCTTACGATTATTAGACCTGATAAGACTGGTGTACAGATTACTGGTCAGCCGCGTAACCAAGAGGGAGAGGGCTCTCCTACGACCGTATACGGAGCTTATGCAGAACTTACGCAGACAGCCCTTGCCATTAAGGGTACTCTTCAAGCCCAGTTCAAGTTAACAAACGGTCAACAGATTCTAAGAAGCGAGATATTTACCATCAACAACGGTGTTGCTCTCGATGCTGAGACTGATACGTGGGCGGGCGAATATCAAGGCTACAACCTCGATGAACTGGTTCAGACGGTCAATGAATCATCGGCAAAAGTCGATGCGATGGAGCAGGATGTTAGTGAGTTAAAGAGCGGAATTAGAGATTTGCAAGACGGCGGATATGTTGCCGATGCACAGAAGATACAAGAAAAAATTGACAAGTATCTTGACGAACATCCCGAAGCCACTACGACCATACAGGACGGAGCAGTGACCACTGACAAGCTCGCTGATAAGGCAGTATCAAAGCCAACTCTTGCTGACGGAGTATTAGAGTTGTTCGACAACACTGGATTCTATGATGAGGTTACTGTTACGACAGGGACATACATTAACGGAAACGGAAACGATACGGCTTATTATATCGCCACTGTGCCGAAGCACGACACCGAAGGGAATCAGATTGACATCTATGCAGGGTATGATACTGATGTATCTCCGTTGGGATACGCAGGGAAAAACCTTACAACTCTGACCACTAATACGTCCCTTGACCTTGCAGCAGGCAAGCCTGCGGTCATATCTAACGGCGAAGTGGTAAGGGAAAGCACATTTGACAGAATCGCATCCAACTATCCTTTCGTTGTTTATGTCGGGTTCGATTCCGACAGGGTTCCGCATGAATACCCGATAACCACAACTCCTGCGGCAATGATAGGTGACGGAATCGTCAATGCGGCGGCGGCATATTACAGGCTTGTTAGGAACAGATCGGCAGTGGATGTTTCCGACATCGGGCTCCCTGCTTCTAACCTCAAAGCGCATCCTCGTATGGCTATGTTTACAAAATCCAATGGTGACATCTGCTTCTTAGCTTGCGATGGTCGGGATTCTATCGATGAGGGTCTTACACCGTCAGAGCTTGCAGGGTTAATGATTGACCTTGGAGCGGTCGACGGTTGGAACATGGACGGCGGCGGCTCTACGTCAATGGTAGTTCAATGCAATAAGATAAATCGCAATGTTGATGGTAACGGCACGGAAGACAGGAACATCAATGTTACTTGGAACGTGGCACACAAATTTGATAACTCTGCCACGCAGGAAGCAATTGCACAGATAGGCATCGAAAAGCAGAGACTTATCAAGCAGATTCTCACTTATATCGGAATTTCAACAACGGAAGAAGAAACAGACCCGACCACTCTTGACGCAGGTGATTACTACATCATTCACGCAGACAATGTTCCGTCAGAAGCATCGACCAATGGATTCGCCAAAATACTGCGAAAAAGAAATTCCAAAGTTGCTAGAGTCTACTGGCAACCGTATTCAAGCAGTGCCGTCTTTTTGAAGTGGACTAATGGTGTAGAACCTGTAACGTGGAGCGATTGGATCAAGCTTGATGCCAATGAACTGTGGGACATCGGAGTAGCCATCCCGACAGGCTCAGACATCAATAATTATACAAGCGTAGGAAAATATCGTGTAGCATCGGCATCCGTTGCGAACAACATTAGCAATATTCCCACCAAATCCGCTGGAACGCTCTTTGTATTCAAGAGCAATAACGACAATGTTCTATATCAGGTGTACTACACAGGATATGCCAAAGTCTATACAAGGCGAATCAATCTTGGGGCAAGTCCTGTTGAGTATGGAGCGTGGGCGATATTCTCTGAAATCCGCACAAAGACCGTTTCAGCGACATCGGATGTAAACGGAGTTATATCTCTGGATTCCAGTTTTAACAGCTCTGAAGTGCTTTCCATGCACACAAGCGGCTACATTATTTTGCCGTACAAGGATGGGACGGCATGGAAAGGCAAACTGCTTGATACATCATTACAGCCTGTAGCGGCAACGGTCAGTGTGGTTGTGACGCACACATTGAACACGTACATCAATGACGTGACAAGTTAAAGGGGGTGACCGATGGATACTTCCAAAATCATTAAAGGGGTGATAAGTAACGGTAGATACACCGTAACTGCTCCCATTGTCAAAGAGGACTACGGATTATACCTCAAGATTGAGGGGTTGGAACTGCCGTCAACGTATGAGGTGGATTTCAGCAATTCCGAATCAAACGGTACTAGCGTAACTATGATAGGAAACGCTGACGGAGTATTAATCCCTCACCAGTTTATCGACACTGGAAAAAACATTTTTGCGTTTCTGTATCATGTCGGGGCTAATTACGGAAGAACCGTTTATAAATTCCGCATTCCCAACAAAGTCAGACCTGACAGAACAAATGAAGAGCCTACACCAGAAGAACAGTCAGTGATTGACCAGACCATTTCTGCTCTGAATGATGCGGTAGAAGAAGCAGAGGGATATGCACAGACCGCAAGCGATAAAGCTGAGTCCATCCATGACATGACGGCTACGGCGCAGACCTTGCCCGAAGGCTCTGAGGCTACTGCATCCTATAATGCGGAAACAGGGGTTATGTCTTTCGGTATCCCTGCTGGTGCTACTGGAGCGCAAGGCGATAAAGGTGATAAAGGTGATAAGGGGGACACTGGCGCACAGGGCGTCAAAGGTGACAAGGGCGATAAAGGTGATACTGGAGCCACTGGAGCCAAAGGCGATAAAGGTGACAAAGGCGAAAAGGGCGACCGTGGAGAACAGGGCATTCAAGGACCTCATGGAGAGCAGGGTGTACAAGGCATCCAAGGACCCAAAGGAGACAAAGGTGACACAGGACCGCAAGGACCGAAGGGTGATGATTACACTCTGACCGAACAGGACAAGCAGGATATTGCTGAGTTGGTAGATATACCCGAAAGCGGAATGGTGGTTACTGCGACTATCAGCGGAAATAATTATCGCATTGATTCCACTTATGACGATATTAAGTCCGCACTGTCACAGGGCAAAACAGTCGTAGTAATGACACAAGGTGTTCCTCAGCCTTATGTCGGGAATGTGCAATTGAATGGCGAGTGGTTTTTGGCATTCGGTGTATCCACAATTTATGACAACGTAGCCACACTGGCAGGATTTATGATTCCTGAGACATATCAGAATGTTGCTGTGTGGACGCAACAGAATACGACCATTCCACAGGTGAATGATGTGCAGATTAACGGTCAGAGCATTGTCAGTGATGGTGTGGCGAATGTGCCGATGGCTTCTAATAACAATTTAGGAGCAATTAAATCTGCTTCGTATGGTGGCATTATTATAAACGAAAATGGAGAACTATTAACTAATAGACCACTTGAAAACGTTATAAAGGGCGGTGGTAACGCATATAGACCGATTGTTCCAGATGTTCAGCATATTTCAACTTTCTATGGCCTCGCCAAAGCCGCAGGAGACACAACCCAATCTCAGAGCAGTAATGCGGTGGGAACGTATACGGAAGAAGCCAAATCTGCTATCTCCGAAATGCTTGGTGGGTCTGTATCAGTCAGTGGTACTACTCCCACAATCGTAGCAAAACCGGGCATCCGATACGTCTGTGGCGAAGTCGCAACACTGGATTTCACGCCTAGTGCAACAGGCATCTGCGATGTGGTGTTTACAAGTGGTAGTACTACTACGGTTCTGACTGTTCCGAGTACAATCAAATGGGCGAACGGATTTGACCCGACAAGCCTTGACGCTAATACTACCTATGAACTCAATATCATGGACGGATTGGGGGTGGCTTGTGCATGGACTTGATGAACATTCGCAGAGGGATGCTAACGGGGCAAAGGGACAAAAACATTGCATACGAGGCATGGAATCTGTCGTTTGACGGAACAAATTGTATCAATACGGGTGTGTACCTCTTTACTGACGAAAACATTAATAGAGATTTTGAACTTGTTGCAGAAGGAATAAATGGAAGTGATACATTTGCTTCATCGGGGACTATTATTTGTGCAAAGCATAATGGCAAGTCTTACGGTTTTCTTGTAAGGTTGAATGGCAGTTCATATGCTAATTATAACGGAACGATTTCCTTGAAGATGAACTACGACAACTCCTTAATCGTACGGAGAGTAAACGGAGTTATCTCGATTAGCGGTGACAAGATTACCAACCCAAAGGTCCAATTCACCAATGCCGTCTTTGAACATCCTCTAGTCATTGGATGCGCAGTGGACGATGACGGAACATATTACAGATACGGACATGGAACGATACAACACATAGTGGTCAGATGGCTATAGGAAGGAGCAAATCCATGAGACAGATATTTATAGTTAATGCAACACAGGTCGTAACTTCAGAATCCCATCCCGAAGGGGTATATTCTACAGTAAGCGGATACCCTAAGACCTTCGACAGTCGCAACTACAACGCCACTGCCGAGAATCCTAACGGCGATGAAGAGCGTGCATTGCAGGTCGCAAAGGCTGAGTATTTCAGCAGACTTTCCGCTATGTATTCCGCAACAGGCAGAGCGATGGCAGTGGTCACCCTTGAGAGAGCAGACGGACGACAGATTATGAGGGAATCCATCGGAGCGTTTCCTGATATGACACCTACTCCTGAGCCTACTCCCGAACCCGAAGAGGTGGTGGAAGAATAAGCAGAGGTGACAGAATGAATAACAGATTATGCGATTTGTTAATATCAATTCTTCTCCCAATAGCGACACTCACATTGCTCGCATTTCTTAGGTTAGTGATGCTTGGATACTAATAACCGCATAAAGCAAACTTTTACTGAGGAAGTGACGGAAGAGTAAGCAGAGGTGACAGAAAATTGAAACCTATACGGTTTGGAAGTTTTGGACAACTCATTCGTTGCCGTTACTGATTTTTAAGTCACTTAAAGCGCACTTTAAAGTCGAAAACTATTAACCAGAGGACTCTAACTTACTAGGGTCCTCTTTTATATTTTCTGAAAGAAGGTGATTCCGTTGGGCTAGTCACACTCTTTCACACAACTGAATAGCGAACTGGCAACACTAAACAATTTATATTTTAACCAAGGAGGATAATTATATGTCTCTTATGGATAATAGCAACGGAATGGTTATGCCTGTATCTCCTATGTATGGTAATGGCGGCTGTGGGGCGGCTTAAGGAGGCTTAGATGGAAGATATTATACAGTTTGTCTCGCAGTTTCATTTTCGCAATGAACTGTGGGTTCTCTTCATTCCGCTGGGGCTGATGGCGATCGACGTGCTTACAGGTATCATCAAAGCTTGGGCGCATAATGATTTCCAGTCTGCAATTATGCGTGCGGGTCTTGCTAAGAAAGCTGGAGAGATCATGATTCTGGTGGTTGGAGAACTCGTATCATACGGTCTTATGCTCCCCGACGTTATCATGAATTGCATCAGTTTCTACATTATATTTATGGAGGTCATGTCGATCATGGAGAATGCCGACGAACTGGGTATTCCTATTCCTAAGTTCGTTCGGGATGTCATTAATAATGTTGATGATAAACTCCAGCATGGCGATGATCATAAGGAGGAGTAGTTATGGCTAACACAATTCTTGAAAAACTGCAGGAGAAGCATCCTAACGCAGAAGGAATCAACGACGCAAGAAACATCGCTGAAGCTGTTGCCTGTATCAACGGCACTGGCGGCAGAGGGGCTAATGCGATCGCGGATAAGTTCCCTACCGTAACGGAGAACGAAAAGCCGGAGACCCCGTAAGAGTTGAACATCCTTGCTAGCACATGTTTAACAAATAAAAGTGGAGACGTATGGTCACGGAATTGGTCATGAGTAGTGGCTGAAGTCTATATTTATGGGCAATGTAAGTGGGTTCGAATCCCGCTATCTCCACTCCGTAAAAATTACCCCTAGGCGTCGTCACTGATGTCTAGGGGCTTTCTTTATGCATTTCTGAGAATCATTTCTTACAAATGCTATTATTTTTTCAGTTTTGAGAACCTAATTTGTCACGAATTTGGTCACGGAATCGAAGTGATTTAGCGCCTTGTCCGTAAGAGCAGCAGTCTCATCAGATAAGGTGAGGTGATGGTTATATTTTACAGGCCTTATAGTGACAATTGTGTCGCACAAAGGAGGTACTGGCATGAAAGATAGAACTGTATATGTAGTCACAGCAGGCTTCTCGCCTGAATCGTATAGCGTACAGTATGATCTGGTAGGTGTATATCTTGCTAAAGAAACAGCAGAAGACAAAGTTAGAAAACTTAGACTTCGCGATATTCACGGCAAGATTCACGAAGTTAAGATCGGCTACGAGTATCCGGTTGAGGAGAGCTGGAGGCTTGCCAAAGACGAAATGACTATTGGAGGCTATATCGAATGACAGTTTGTCAGGAGGGCATCTTTAACAGGTGCTCTTCTTTTTTTTTGTGCATATATTACAGTCCTTATAGTGACCAAATAGTGGTCGCAAATAAAGGAGGTTTAATATGACAACAATGGAAAGAGAAGCAACTGATATCGTTAAAAAGCTTAATAGCAATGCAGATGCGCTGGCTAATATCGCCACCAAAATCGCATGTAACAGTGGGATGGACTACAGTGACATACGGTTCGAGATAGGCGACATCATCAGCGTTCATAAAGAGCTTATCGAGCATATTAGTATGCTTCACAGAGTATCGATTAAGGCTTGCAGAATTTGCGAGGATCATGACTTGATCGAAGAGGAGTCCTAACAAGGGCTCTTCTTTTTTGTTTATATTCTACAGTTCGTATAATGAAGGTAAACATAGGCACCCTTAAGAGGCCCACGATCTTGTTAAGCAAGGGAGGCCGCTGTGGAAGTAACAGCTACCTATGTATAAGCAGTAGCGTGGCTCACCTTCTTTATTTTTTTTTTCGTACATAATTTACAGTCCTTATAGTGACCAAATAGTGGTCATAAATAAGGAGGTATCATTATGGAAAGAATCAAAAAGGCATTCATTATGACGGCAATTGTATTTGTGAACGTTATTACACAGATCGGTACAGCGGGACTTCTCGCGACTGGAGTATATCTGTTGAACAGCTATTTCGGCTGGGCTGCGGATGCCCCGGCGTGGAGATACGGTCTCGGCGGCCTTCTGTATCTGGCGTTTAATGCGCCGTTTATATGGAAGCAGTGCAAGATCACATATGATGCATGGACGTATTTATTCTAACAAAAAGGCATTGAGGTCTTGGCAAGATTGTCAGGGCCTCTTTGTTTTTTGTTTATATTTTACAGAGGTTATAATGACAATTGTGTCGCAGTAAGGAGGAAGTATGAAAGCAAAATTTAGCAGAATTGATGCCGCCTGTGAACAGATTGAGCACGAGACAAGGAAGATCAGTGACATTCTTTACGAGTCTGAGTACTTTAAGGACAATGAGTCTGAATGGGAAAAGATCGAAGATGCACTTAGATCTATTAACTCAAATGCTCGAGCTATGAAGACAGACGGTAATGCATTTAAAGATCGCTATACAGAACTTAAAAGCGCGATCGCAAAGGCATTGTCATAACAACACTGGAGGGGATCTACGGGTCCTCTTCTTTTTTGTGCAGCATCTGCAGGCCGTATAATAGGTTATTAACAACACATGGAGGGATAAACTATGGGTAAAAACGTAGCACTTGTAACTGTAGGTTTCTTCGCTGGCGTAGTATTCACAGCAGCCAGAGTCGTCTTTTTAGAAATGGATGGCTTTGACTTCAGCGATATTGTTCCAAAGAGCGAAGAAGAAGCAGAGGTCAAGATCAATCGTTGGAGACGGAAATATTCCGAACCCAAGCGTTGATAAAAACCGGAAGATCATCTATTACAGGTGGTCTTCTTTTTGTTTATATTTTACAGTCGCTATAGTGCAGCTATTCAACAACTCACATGGAGGAATAATCAATGAAGAAATGGACTAAATGGGACAGCTATCTGTTTAAGGAAACTAAGCCTGTATGGGACGAACTGTGCTCAGTGGACTGTAATCCGGATATTATTCCGTTCGCGTTAGCAGACGCTTGCGAGATCGGTTTCAATAAGGGATTCACGGCAGCACTGGTTGTAGCAGGAGTAACAGGTGTCGGTGTCTTTATCGGAGCGAAAGTCACCAAGCATTTCATTGACAAGAAAAAGAAATGATGGCGCAAATTGAAGGGGTCTTACAAGGCCTCTTCTTTTTTTCTAATAAATGCGTGCGCAAAAATTGCAGGGTATTAGATAAGAATAAGCACTATCAAATTCATATTTAAGAAAGGAGTATAAAATGAACTGCAAAACTATGAAAGAGAAATGGACGGAGCTTTGGGAGAACATTAAAAGATTCTTTCTCATTACGGTAATATCCGTATTGGGAACAGCTATCTTTGCGTTCATCCTGGCTTTCGGTATAATCTCAAGAGAAAACAGGGAACTTAAGAACACAATCAAAGAGATGGAAATGATGGAAGATTCAAAGAAAGAGGAGAAAAGTACTACTTCATATACAGTAGTAATCGATGACAAGACTGGAAAGATCTTGTACACCGATTTCTAAGATATATGAGGGAGAAGAGTTACATCTCCTCTCTCTTTTTTTTTTCGCGCACAAACTACAGCATATATAGTAGACAAACACACAACACCAAAAAGGAGGTACAAAAATGAACGCTATTATTATGGTTATAGTTTGTGTATTTGTAAGGATTATGATGGACGCGATTGACATCCAGGAAGGGAGAGTCTAATGCAGGCTCTTCTCTTTTTTTCGTGTGCAAAAATTGCAGTTCATATAATAGACATGAAGGAACTTGAAGTATGGGAGCCGATGGTAACATCGTATCCGGTCGAAGGTGAGAAACCCGAGATGTACACGATTTCGAGTTTCCTTTATTTTTTGTGCATAAACTGCAAATCATATAATGAACAAAAGGCAATATAAGATATTTTAACAACGCAGATTGCAATAGCTATAAAACTTATATTCCTACTCGTTAGAGAGGATGAAGGCCGAGAGAGGTTAGGCTATATAAGTATATGCACAGCTATGCAATGTTAATCCCTAGACGGTGCGAGTCCGTGACCACTATCAAGTAATTGGTAGCGATATATCTGAGCCTTAATAAAGAGTTGGTCTAAAATGGAATGACGCCCTACGGGGAAGTGACAGTGAAGAATGAACGTACTGTCACTCTTTATTTTTTTTCGCCGTACGCAGGTGACGAAAGGAGGAGGTATGGTAATAGAGTTAGTAATTGCAGGTTATATTCTAATTTTCCTGCTGGGGGTAATTCTGGGAAAAGTTCTGAAACCTAAACCCCATTGTTCTGGGAAATTGATCGTGGATGAGACCGGTGAGACTGAGAGATGGTCCTTTATGTTGGATGATCCGTTAGATGAGGTCAGAGGGCAGAAGGTTATATTCTTGGAAGTCGACAGGCGGGCATGAACTACAGTCCGTATAGTGTAACACTGTAAAGCACATAGGAGGATTTCACTATGGAAGAAACGAAACAGGTAACATTGGAGGAACTCCAGCAGTCGTTGATGAAGGAAATGACCGAAGATCACGACGCAGAGTATTACGAGGGAACAATGGATATGTTCGATCGCGTCTCCAAGGCGTTGGCTGAACAGCGCAAGGCAGAGAACGAGAAAGCTCGCATCGAAGCTGACAAGGAGAAATCGGTTAGAGAAGCCGAGGCATCTGAGTCCAGATCGAAGCGGGAATTCTGGGGAAATGTCGTTAAGGCTGGCGGCCAGGTAGGAGCTGCGGTTGTAGCAGGATTCGTGTCAATCGTAACTGTGGCAAGAATCATTAACGCAGAGGATCACGACAAGTTGGTTCTCTCCAAAGCTATCGGGTTTGTTCTGAAACCCCGTGGCTGATTAGGGTTGCCGAAGAGGCTCTGGCAGAAATGTCAGGGTCTCTTTGTTTTTGGAATTTATGCGTGCGCAAATTCTGCAGGGCTTATATTGACACAGACCACATTTTAGTGAAAGGACAAGGTGTAACTATGGAAATGTTAGTGATGATGAGTGGCAAGACATATGCAACAACGGTCATGGCAGCAGCGGCTGTCGGAGCGGCTGGAGCAGCAGCCATCGCATGGTTATGTAACAAATGGGAGCAGAGTTACAATGAGGCCCGTAACGCGGGTGTAGTTAAGTGAAAGAAAGGAGGTATGGGAGACCATGACAGTATTAGGCACGCTGTTGGTTATATTTGGTCTTATCCTGATTTTGACGGATAAGAAGTAATACAACAACGGAGGAGACTATGGCTGACATGGCCTCCTCTTTTTTTCTAAGGATGAAAACTATGAGATTACGTTGGATAACTTTCTGGGAAGATAGGTTTGAAAATGCCAGCATAAGGTTCGATCGAGCTTATCACGATTTCCGGCGCGTTATTGACACGGAAGGAACAAAGGCAGCAAAGAAATACTTAATAAGGCAGAGGATTGAAATAATAATCATGAACATCTGCCAGCTGTTTATTTAAGGAGGAAAATGTGAAAGTTCTGACATTTATTTTACTTTGGGAATTTGGTATGGGTCTGGCGCTGCTTGGTTATATTTGGCTTGATTGGATGACCAGCAAGAAGAAAATCGAGGCTAACGGATGGAACCTGGGTCATTGCACACCGTTTGAACCGTGGTGGGCGCCGTTTATATTCTTTGTTCCGTTCCTGCGTGTAGGCTGGTATCTGACTGTAGGAGAGCTCATTGAGCAACTGTCAAGGATCCAGAAGAGCGAAGGCTATACGATCGTGGTTGGCTACGGTAAGATGCAGATATTCTATGAAGATTGATTGAACACAATATTTTTGCGTGCAATTTTTACAACTCCTATAGTGACAATATGCAACTGTAAACGGTTTATTATAGGAGGTAATTTTAATGAAAACTGAAACTGGTTTAATTTGCAACCTGAAACTTATGTATAAGGGACATGTAATTGATCCCGGTAGACGGATTCGTTTCTGTCGGCACATGAGGGAGTTGGAGTGCAAGGAGCTGGCCACAATGGTCGGCATCTCGCCCTCTTACCTCTCAAGTATCGAGAGAAACCGGACTCAGGCACCGGAGAAAACTTACGCCCGGATCGCAAAGTATCTCGGGTTGACGTTGGACGAGATGTTCGGAATTGAAAAAATCAACTGGCACAACGCCGGTTATGTAAGGGTATATTGACAATTAAATAAAGAGTGCAGGAGGCTCTGTTGGCTTAAGCTAGCAGGGTCTCTTAGCTTTGCACTCTATTTATATTTTTAGGAGGTACTATGACACAGATTGAATTACAGGAAGTTCTTGGGGACAGAATTACTATGGCGCTTAGAAAGGATCTTACGCCTGAAGAAAGGCAGACGGAAAATGAACAGTCCAGGATCATTCTCGGTCTGGCGAAGCAGATGATTAACAATGGAGATCTTATTCTTAGGACTGAAAAACTGGCCGCACAGAATCGCGCTCTTAAGAATAGCTATGCAATGAGGCTTATTTCCGGATGAGCCATAGATGGTCAAAAGAAGAGGAAGAGTGGCTTAAATGCTATTATCCCGATCATGGAGGTGAGGAAACTAGGGTAGCATTTAACAAGCGTTTCGGACTTGAGATTGGACTAAGATCTATATTTTATAAAGCCGGTTGTCTTGGACTTAAGCTCAGTAAGGATCGTTATAAAAAGAAACAGTATGCGTGCGGTAAGAACTATGGAAAAAACCATAGACCGTCAAAAGAGGTCGGTTTTATCAATGCAGATAACGGCATGATAAAAACTGAAAATGGCTGGGCACGTTTAGGAGCTATTCTTGGCGTGCCTAAAGGATATTATGCGGTTCATTTAGACGGTAATATTTTGAACAATGACCCTGACAACATAAGAGTTATAAGTCAGCATACGAGTATGAAAATGACCAAAGATCGCTTATGGAGTCGGGATCCTGTTCTTACTAAATCTGGTTTATTATGTTGTGATTTAGAGGATATTTTAGACGAACAAAATTAGGAGGTACAACTATGCCACTGAAGTTTGAAAAGGTAGACGATATTCTGACGGATAAAGCGCGTGAGGAGTTAATCAACAAGCACAGTATAAATCAGGAATGGATTAAGACTTGTGTTATTGATTTGATTACTATTGCAAACTCATATAACAAATCATCGCAGCTGTTTGATTCTGTTGTGGCAATGGATAATGCTCTGAACATCATGGCGGACGTACTGTATGAATACGATACAGCATATTCTTTGCTCTTGGAGAAGTACCAGGAAGCTACGAAAGAAACTGAGTAATTTCTGCAGTCCTTATAATGCAGCACACATAAGGTTATATTTTTAGGAGGTACGAGTATGACCGTAGACATTAATGATTTCAAGAAAGAAGCGAAAATCAGAGAGTGGAAGGAGAAGGTTAAATCCGGCTGGGACAAGACGAAGCAGCTTGTCGTAGATCATCCGGCTGAGTGTTTTGCTTTGGCTACTACAGCAATCGGCGCTGCGGTTGGGCTTGTAAAGAGAGCTGATCGCAAGGCTGACCTGAAGAAGGCAGAACAGCTCAAGGACCGTTATATTTACGACAGGTCGATCGGCGGTTACTGGCATACCAGACGTAAGTTGACGTCGTCAGATATGCTCGAGATTGAGCGGCAGAAAAAAATGGGTCGCGGTACTGGAGAGATTCTCCGGGATATGAGGCTGCTGTAAGAAACACGGAGGGGCATCCATAACGGGTGCTCTTCCTTTTTATTTTAACCAATCTATTTATATTTTCTCTTGAAAGGAGAACAAAATCATGAAAGACTTAACAAATGCTATGGCAAAAAGACTTGCTATCAAAAACGAGAAGAAGGATCGCGTGATCGCCAAGCTCCATGACTATCCTCAGGGATTCACCATTAAGGAGATCGCCATCGACACTAATGTAACGGTGCCCGCCGCCCGAGCTTATGTTCTCGAAATGCTCGAGGAAGGAACTATTGTCGAGCTTCCCAAGGACTTCAGATCGAGGGTCTTTATCAGTGCTGATCTTCTTACCGACAAGCAGGAGGAGGCTGCTAAGGAAGAAGTTGCCAAGCAGGAAGCGGTTGAGCAGGAGCAGCCTAAGGTCTGTGCTGGCCGTGAGTTCGAGAATCCTCGCTCTGTTACAAGCGTCGTGGCTGGTGATGTTTCCTGGGTGTCTTCCAGATCTGGTAATGGTCTGTTCTTCCGTTATTTGATTCTGATCGTGCACAGTTACAAGGCAACATGCGCGAACGTCTTCCCGGAAGGGCATGAGGCTGTTAACATTAACGATCCTAACTTTATATTTGTGGGTGAGGATCCTGAGTCCGGTGAGAATCTCTATGCGGATCTGACCAACGTGTGCCAGCGTAGATTCAGTGCGTTTGGTGAGCGCTGCATGCATATTTCTCCTGAGCATATGGAGAATGTTAAGAACCGCATGGCTCGCCTGCTGAAGGTTGATATTCATCCAGTAGGCGATCAGGGGACTGTCAAGAAGCTCAGAGATAATCTGGCTAAGATTTCAACCGATTACACCAGGCTGAATAATGACTACAACAAGCTTAACGATGAGTTCTCAGCTTATAAGGTAAATCGGCAGAACTATATCGAGGGACTCCACCAGCAGTTCAAGGGGGTCATCCACGAGAAGAAGGAAGCGGACAAGGCCAATGATGAGCTCCAGGCTAAGGTTAATGCTTCGGTAAAGGTTATCGATAAGCTTACAGCAGAGAACAATGATCTTAAGACTAAGCTTGCTGATATCCAGGAGACTCATCAGGAGTGTATGAACAGCGGTGTTCTTGAGACCGAGGATTCTGATCGCTTGACGGATCTCTATATCATACTCGCTAAGTACGAAGCACAGAAGGAGTTGCTGGAGAGGCAGCTTGGCGAGTATCTGGCTATTATCGACCGTCTGCTTCCCGTTAATAAGGAGGTGTAATATGAGGAAGGTAGGAAGGCCCAAGCTTGGAGAGGAATTCAGGCGTTACAAGGGCTACACGCTTCGTCTGACTAAGGACGAGTATGAGGAACTGAAGGCAAAGGCGGCGGAGGCGGGGGTCTCTGTCGCCCATTACATTCGTGTACATATTCTTAATAAGGAGGAGGCATCGGATGATTAACAGGTTCATTGAATGGCTTAATGCCAATAATATTAAGCACGAGGTTAATGGTGCTCATACGTCTGTTCGTGCGATATTCAGCAACGGCTACTATATCCGGGCTTCGGACTTCACACCCGATGGCAGATGTTATATAAGAGATACTGGTCTCTGTGAGTATATCAACGTATTCGAGCTCGCAGAGCGTGTACTGTACTACAAAAACAAAGAAAAGGAGAACTAAACTATGAAGATCAGCAGAAATGAAGGTTTCGCAATGGCAGCAATCGGCGTTATCGCTTTCCTGGGCTATAAGCTCTACAAGTCTGACAAGGCTCTGAAGGATAAGAAAGCCGAGTACAACACAGATCTGGAGCAGCTGAAAGAAGACATGCGGGATGAGATATATTCCGGCATCAAGGATGAGGTCCTTAATGAGGCTATCGACAAGGCTGCAGATAAGAAAGTAGCTGATATTTTGGCTCAGGCCAAGAACGAGTCGATCGATACGGCAAAGAAGGAACTCTCCAGCACTGTTACAACTACTGTAATGGCGACCTGGAATACCCTCAAGACCGGCGTTGAGACAGATCTGCTTAACAAAGTCGGCACAATCGACGTTACTGATATCAAGAGAGAAGCGACCGAGAAGGCCCGCGACAAAGCTCTCGATGATGCGTCTAAGGCGGTCGATGACGTTGTAGATGATATTCGTAAGAAGTTTGAGTCCAGAACTGATTCTGCGCTCCGTAAGCAGGAGGAGAAGTTCGAGAAGAAGGCCAATGAGACTCTCAGCAGCCTTAGAGATCGGTATCAGAACAAGCTCTGGGATCAGCTGCTGAGCCTGTAAGGAGGTTATATTTATGGAAGGCGAAAGGTATAAGATCGTAAATTTCGGCAAGTACTGTCCGCTCTGCATCCACGAAGAGGAAGAAGAGAGCGATCCGTATAAACCCTGTAACGACTGTCTTGCAGAGGGGGCTAGGCTTAACACGTCTAAGCCCCTTAATTTTAAGGAGAAAGAATGAAGATCAAAGACCTGCTGAACGCAAAGCTGTTAACCGGCGTGGCTGTGGTAGGCGTAGGAGCTACTATATTCTTCGCAGTGAGGGAGACGAAGAAAGCCGTAGCAGCAGAACCTATGCCTAAGGATCAGCCTGTATACAAGACCGCGTATAAGTTCGCATGGATGTATAAGGGAACGATCCTGAGTGCGGCTATTACTGTAGGCTCTATTATCGGCGCGCAGAAGCTCAATGAGAAGCAGATCGCTATGATGTCGGCCACGATCGGATATTTAGCGGCCAATCGTGATAGGGCTGAGCAGTGGATTGAGAAGACAGATCCAGACGGTGAGATGCTTCAGGCCTATCAGTATGCTAAAAATCCCCCGGATGAGCATATCGCGAAAACTCTTCCTGTCGAAGAAACCGGCAATGGAAAAGAATTATTCCGGGAGTTATATACCGGCAGATGGTTCTATTCCAATCTGGATGCTGTTGAGCAGGCTATTGTACGATTCAAAGATCGGTTCGATCAGGGAGCGCATCTGAGCCTTAATGATTTTTATTCAGAGCTAGCCTTGCTAGAGACCATGCACGGCGTAACAGTTGGATGGAATCCGGATTTGAGCGCTACAAGGCTGCTTACAATACAGATTTATCCGACCAGCTATGTCGATAACTATGGCGAAGTTCATAAGTATCATGCCATTGAAATCGGTCCTAGTGACTGCCCGTATAATTACTATCGATGAGCATGAATTGCAGTCCTTAATATAGGTAGGTAACAAAAAACTATTTATATTAAGGAGGACAAGAGATGATTACATTGGCATTAACGGTGGCTTTCTTATTCATTATGGCAGGAGTGATCCTTGGCTTGGCGGCATTCGGAGTCGCTAGCCTTGGGACTTTGATCGCCATAGGGTTTAAGATCGGAGTCGTATTAATTCCATGTCTCATCGGAGTCTCACTGTTTAAGTGGGCATTGGGACATATCTAAGATTAAAGGTCTTGGCAGAAATGTCAGGGCCTTTTGTCTTTTTGGCAGGATCTACAGGCCTTATAGTGTAACAGCTAAAAGTTATATTTTAGGAGGTAACTATGAAACTTAAGACAGTAATGAAAACAATTGGAACATTTGTAAACAAATCGAAAACACAAATCGTAAAGCATGGTCCTCAGATCATGGCAGTGGCCGGCGTAGGCTGCTTTATCGCGGGAACATATTGCGCGATCAAGGAGACGCCTAAGGCAATGGCTAAGCTGGAGCAGAAGAGAGCTCTGGATAAGGATATGGGCAAGCTGCAGACTGTGGCTGTTGTAGCACCTGAGTACAAGAAGACTCTGGCATGCACAGCAGCAGGCATCACATTCACAGGCCTGGCTTGGCATCTGGAAGCTAAGTATGTCGCAACTCTGCTGGCAGGACTTAGTAAGCTGGATCTGGAGAATAAGAATCTGATCGAGGCTTCTAAGCAGGTTGTCGGTGAGGAGAAGACCGGCGAAATCATGGCTAAGAAAGAGGAGCTGGCTGCAGAAGACTCTTATGAGACAGGAAGCGGCAGCGTTATTCCGTCGGATCAGGTTCCATATCTGTTCAAGTTCCCAGGAGGAGTTAAATTCTGGTCAACTTGGGCTAAGTTCAAGGCTGGCATGGAGTATAACAGAAGATGTCTTATGACGAACAAGAACATTTCGTTGTACGAGGTGCTGAAAGAGCTTGGAGCAGATGACAATGATCTGACCGAAGACATGTACAACCAGACCTGGAATATGGATGACGATGCGGATTGTCCGTGGGCTACAGATGAGCTTATGGACGGAGCATACGAGCTTCTCGATTACGAAGCTAAGCCGTATAACCACGGCCATGGCGAAAATTATGTGGCTGCATGGGAGATCAAGTGGGTCACAGAGCCCAAGAAAGCCGCGTAATCTGAGGACTTATAGGAGGGGCGTAACAGCTCCTCCTATTTTTTTGTGCAAAAATTACAGGTGGTATATTGAAGCTATATGCTTTGATTCACAAACATATTTAATTTCAATGGAGGAAACGAAAATGGAAGAAAAGAAAGTTATGGAAGCAGAGAACATGGCAGCAAACGAGGAGCAGAATAAGACTGCAGAAGCTGGAGAACAGCAGCAGGATCAGGCTAAGAAAGAGAACCGCGTTGTCGGTTTCTTCAAGAAGAATGGCAAGAAGATCGCAGGGATCGGAGCTATTGTTGGCGCAGTAGGCGCTGGCATGGCTATCGATCACTTCGGCCTTAAGTTGCCTATCGGAAAGAAGAAGTCCGGCGATGAAGAGGTAACTACTGAAGAGTGATGACCCTGTCTGTTGATCGGGTTTCTGGAGGGGCTTAACTGCTCCTCCTTTTTTTTAGCGATATTTGGAGGTGGAACTATGAATGAATTAGACATGGCAATGACTATTATATTTACGTTTGGGCTGTTGGGAGTGCATTACGAGCCCTGGAGCCCGCATCCGCCTCTGATGGTACTTGTTGGTGGTGTATATTTAGGGGCACGAATTGCAGCTCATATAATGACGCGTTGTTTAAGCAACAGGAGGAGAAAACATGGACAAGAAAGGAATTGTAACAAAGGTACTGATGTTGATCGGATTCGTCGGAGCAGGCATAGGAGGAGCCGTAGCTGCTGGCGAACTTCCGGAGAACATTGAAAAGGCTAAAAAACTTCTTGCTCAGAAGGAAGAAGAGCCTACTGAAACTGAATAAGGAACACGTCAACCGAGGGCATCCATTACGGGTGCTCTCTTGTTTTTTACGGAGGGTAAGATGGCCGAGGTTAATTTAAACGGTATTTCGTCTAACTCTGACGGATCACGGGAACTGGAAGCGAACGACAGCACAGAACTTGTCGAGTATAAGCCGCTGAAGAAACAGAACATTATCAGTAAAGGCCTGGATAAGATCGGAGTCAATACCGATATCGGAGGCGCTGGAGGTACGATCTGGGAGGACGTTATCAAACCAACGTTCCTGGATGTGTGCCGAGATATTATGTATGCAGCCGCTGATTATTTTTTCGGTGGCGTAGGAGGAGGCCGTAGAGTTTCTCAGGGAAAGAAGGGTAAGAACGGCAATTACACCAGTTATAGCAGCAAGTCCACTCAGAAGACAGGAAAGAAGTTACCAAGCGTTGCTTCCTATTATATGGAGTTCGATAAGCGCAGGGCAGAGTCGGAAGATGACGATCCAGGAGCAGAAGATGTCAGAGACAGCATGGCAGATGTTATTGACGCTAGCGGAAGCGTTTCGATCCAGGATATGATCACTCTGGCCGGTAAGTCGACGACTAACTATACGTTGGCTGACTGGGGATGGACGGATATGAGTAGAGCTATGGTCCGCAGAAACTCTAACGGATCATATTACATCGATCTCCCCAAGCCAATCTGGATAAGGGATCTGTAATGGAGTGCCCGTGTAAAGGGTGTAAGGATAGGTATGTGGGTTGTCACGGAAAGTGCGAAGTATATTCTCAGTGGAAGGGGGAACTGAAGGATATTAAGGAGAAGCGCACCAAAGAGGCAGACCTGCATGTCTATTTTAATATGCCGGAACACTGGAAGGATCATAGATAGTTATATTTGTGAAAGGAGACAAGCATGCCTAATTGGTGCGAAGGAGCTTTAAGAATTAGGGGAGAGGCTGAAACTATTGTTAAGCTGTGCAAGGAATATTTCGAGGGTGCGTACGTTGAAATGCAGGGAAACTGGTTAGAAATATCTACGGGAGACTGGTCTTACATAAAAGATTCTAATGGGGCGTTCACCAAATCATATGACAACGGTTGGTCCATTTCAGATGATAAGTCGATAGTTGTAGCGATCCCGGTTGTACAAGCGTGGTGCTTTGACGTCGATTACTGGGCTAAATTGTCAAAGGACTATAGCGTCGATATTCGCATTCATGGCTTTGAGCAAGGAATGGAATTCGAAACTGAACTCGAAGTGCATAAAGGCGAGATCATTACTAACGAAACTATAACGTACGAAAATTATATTTGGGAGTCACCGATGCCTCTTCTTGGCGGGTGATCGAAGGAGGTACTATGAGCGAGAACAAAGGCGAGAAAGCTATTATCAAAGAAATTCAGGAAGAAGGTAGAAAACTTCTGGACAGCGGAAGAAATCCGGTAATTACCTGCGAGGATAAAGAGCATCAGAGGTATGTCGAAGATTTGCTGGCTGGGAAAATCGCCAGGACTTCCAAGAACTACATCACTCAAGATGAGGAGTATTTGATGTGGTATGAGATTATATCCTTGGCAAAAGAGGCTAAGAAGAGAGGCCTTGGCAGAGTTAAGATCGGTTGCGTAGATAAGCTGTATCAGGATCTTGTTGAAAACGGCAAGAGCTACAAGCAGCAGAGAAAGGAGGAACGCGCTTCATGGAAAAAGTACAAAAAGAAAATGATGGGGGTTTGACGAGGCTAGAAAAACAGAATGCTCTCTCGGACCTCTGTAGTGAAAATAAACATGACGAAAGCTGTCCTCTTTATGGTTATTGCAAAGAGGTAGAGGCTCCGTTTAGTATGCTTAGTGGTGTGGCTATTGACCGGTTGTATGAAGATTATATTCTTAATCCAAAGTGCGAGGTTAAAGTGACGAGAGATCAGAAAGCTAAAGCAGACTATGGCAAGGAAGAACTTACTCTGGTACCCAGGCGGATTATTCATGATATTTGTGCGATCCGCATGTATGGCAACAAGAAATATCCTGAGGGCGGGCCGGACAACTGGAAGCAGGTCGAGATCGAAAGATACAGGAATGCGGCGTTCAGGCATTTCCTTGCATATTTGGACGATCCTCAGGGGAAAGACAAGGAAAGCGGCTTCCCTCACCTGTGGCATCTGGCTTGTAACATAGCGTTTTTGTGTGAGATGGAGGATGGGAATGAGCAGACTCGATGATGCTATATCGGATGTGGCATATATCCTTGATACACTTTATGCATATCGCAACATCGCCCAAGCAGGCAACTGTCATGACTGCGGTAAAAGGAAGGACTGTGAATATCTTCCACAATGGGGTGAGCAAGTTAGAATAAATTGTCCGTTTTACAAGAAAGAGGTGACGGAATGAACCACGACTATGCGCATTGTGCCGACTTCGAGGATGACTGCCCGAAGGAATGTTTTAGAGCGCGGTTATCAAGGGGTTTGGAGAATATATCGATATGGTATCCAGTTTCATGGATGCACCTCAAGGGAACGGAAGAGTGTAAGAAAGCATTGACAGTAATTGAAGGGAGCGAGACATGAGCAAAAACAGAGATGACGAACCTGCTTATATTTTCTGTAATGCAGAGATGAAAGAAGAGATGGCTAAGAGATCTGGAGAAGATATGCCTCCGGATGAAGTGTTTGTTGTGGCGGATGTCGTTCAGCCCGGCGTGTGCATTGTCGTTACTAAGGAAGAACTCAGGCGGTGGTTATATTCCTCAAAGAACGACTTTGACATGTGGACGCTATAAGGAGGAAGAAACATGAGTAAATTCTTGGTCAGATTTTATCCTGTATATCCCTGCGAAGAGCTGTGCATTTATAATCTTGACGTGCTTAAGACCAGCGGAGAAAAACACAAAAATTGGCGTGCAATGATCAGAGAGGAGTTCAATTCAATTATATATTCAGCATGTAGGCATCATACGTTTTGGACGGTAGACGATGCTATCAGTACTTACAATAACAACTCTACTTGTTGGTATATCGAAGCAGACAGCTGTAAGCACGTCGTAGAAAAAATACCAGCTCTTATGTCAATGCGTAGAGAAGAAATGCAAGAACTGAGCGATGTCGAAAGATCTGTTTTTATTACAGCGTTAACGTCTGAGTTTGGCGATAAGGAGGAAACGAATGACCCCAACAAGACTGTATGAATTCGCCAAAGAAGGCGCGAAGGATATTGTGGATCTGGATGAGATCGTGGACACCTATAAGAGACTGGATTCCGGGGCGATCGAGATGGTTCTGAAGAGCGGAAAGAAAGGAGTCTTCCGGATCGATGGGAACAGTAAGAAAAAGTTTCTTATGTTTGAGTGGAGGTGAAAGATGGATTTGCTTTTAGCGGCTTTTGTTATATCGGTTGGCATTATCTGTTTCATATCATTCCTATACAACTACAACTGCTGGAAAAAGAGTAGAGGAGACCGAGCAAGGATCAGTTTTAAAAGATTTTATGAGTTATACTCCAAAGAATCTTGGCGGTGGGCACTTTATGGCGATTGCATCAGATTCTCTAGCTATCCTTTTGAATATTTTATCGAATTTGAATCTTATTTGGACGTTCTTAAGTATAAATGGTTTAGAAAAAAGGTGACTAAAGAGAAACAAAAAGAAAAACAGGAATCGAGTCAAAAAGATCTGGAAAAAGAGTTGGACAAGATATATGAGGAGGTTAAAGAATATGGAAAACCTTAAAAGAGAATTTTTCGGAGTTGACACCGATATGGAGATGGCAGCAATAGGTATTGTAGCTGATTATATTAAGGAGCATCTCGATAAGTCAGACGGCGAAGTATATTTTGATGTTTACACCGTTTGGAAATGCAAGACCCTGCAGAACTGGAAATTCCTTATCAGTTCTTCCCTAAACGACGGCATGTACTATGAAATTACCTATAACGGTGATAAAGAAGAATGGTATCTCGATGCCTATAAGAAGTTCGAAAACCGCTGTATTAAGTCTGGCTGTGATGATTATATTTAGGAGGTACTATGGATCATTTAGTTCAGTTTACGATTAGTATTGATGATGCGCATATTGCAAAGATGGTCGAAGATGAAGCAGCCAAGGCTATGAAAGACGAGGTTCTTAAAGTTTGTAAATCTCATATTGGCTGCGAAAGAGATTATTGGGGTAATAGCGAGCCTGGTCCGATGCTTAAGAAAGCCCTCGACGACTTCATTAAAGACAACCGTGAAGAGATCATCGAGAAAGCATCAGACAAACTGGCAGAAAGACTGTCCAGGACCAAGATTGTCAAAGAAGCTGCGGCGAAGAGAGTCGAGGAGGTACTATGAATAACCGAGTAAAAGAAAATAGGCTAGCTGTAAAAGAATTGGCTAAACGTATATCCAATGCCAAGTCTCTTGAAGAAACTAATGTGCACATCAGATCCATATTATTAGATATTTCCATAAGTCTTGCTGTTATTGCTGACAATATGGCAGATACCAAACCGGAAGGAAGAGTGTGCGATAGTTGTGAACATAATGGTTTCCCTGACGGCGACGGAGCGTGTTATAGGTGCTGCGAATATTATGACTGTCAGTATAAGGAGAAACCATGACTAACTGTCCTAACTGTGGAGCTCCGATTACTGGCCATAAGTGCGAGTATTGCGGGGCCATTATATTTGACTTTGCCGCGATAGAGATCGGTAAGCCGGTGTGGATTAATTTTAAGTTGGGAGAGCATTGGATTTTGGCTCATGTGCTACCTGAATCGGCATCTATGCACGTCGAACCTATGGATGAGGTTGTTATGTACGCTGACGGAGTGGCTCAAGCTACTTTTAGAAAACCTGCTCCGACCAGAATAGAAATGAATTTCATTGAAATGTCTACTGATAAAGGTTGGGGGCATATTGTGTCTGAGAGAGGAGTCGTTCCGTCAACGGATTTGGAGGGATATTTATGACAAATGTAGATTATTTCTTAGACGAATTAGGTCGTCTTCCGCATAACGGAACTCATTTAATCTGGTTTGTTGAACCGGATTATGACAAGGAAGTCGTAAAGATTACAATGAAGGACCGTACAAGAAAGCCAGTCAGAGTAAAAGTTCAGATGTGTCCTTTCGAAGATATTATGGCCATGGTTGAGCCCAGGTTAGCAGCTAAGTCGATTATTGAGAAAATGTACTATGACTTCGGAGAGCATATCATTGACAGAAAGCTTCTTATATCTCCTGAGGAGGCACTGAAGAGGCTCAAAGAGCTGTCAGAAGATCTTAGCCGTGGCTGGGTTGATATTTATAGCCCTGAGGGAGGATCCGATGAGCTGGTTATCGAAGCCCTTGATGTGGCGATCGCTTGCTTGGAGGAGAAGTGCCATGAGTAAGAAAATACCTCTTTATCTTTGCGACAAGAAACGCGACTGCAATAGTCTTTGTTATAGGGAATGCCATCTGACACATGATATTAATCACGCGGTAAGCGACGATGAAGGTAACCCTGTTATTGTGACTTATTTTGAGGACCCCGGAGATACATGGTCTGGGTTTAAGGAGGCTGAGAAGTGACTTACTGGGAAGCTGCGGACATCCTTGAGCATGGATCAGTACATTACGGAAAGATTCTAGAGGCGGAAGCAATAGCATTGATGGTTCTTAAAGAACTAATTAAGAAGCTCGACGAGGCCGAAGATGCGAAGTTTAGGGAGCTGCCAAAGAAAGGACCGCTTTACGGAACTAGATCTGATGCAATATTTGTTGATGAGTTTTGTGGGGAGGAAGATAAATGAACGCATACAAGTGTGATATTTGTGGGAAGTATTTTGAGGAAAGCAGGCAAAAGACGGGAAGCAGATATGGTATTTATAATGAAGATACTGGGCATCATCGGTTGTATCTCCGTTTAAAATCTAAGACCGACGAGGATGAGTGGGATCTGTTTACTGGCGACATCTGTCCTGACTGCATGGGATATTTCTGCGTTGGCCTGGTTGAGAGAGGTTGCCAGTCGGAGAATGTCAAAATGTATGCGGCGGATTATACCAGAAAGGCCCGCGAAGAAATGGGGATCAAGGAGGAAACCACAGAAGATGGATCAACCGAATAAACCAACCTTAGGAGGGTATCTGGAGCTGCTTGTTAAGGTGATGGTATCCATGATCCTTCTTATAATTGTGGGGATCGGTACCGCTATTGTAGTTCTTGTAGTGCCCTTTTTCTTAAGTCTTATTTGTGTGCTGGCTCTGGTTGGGGCCGGCGCTTTTGTTTTTAGTTGGGAGTACGTATGGCTCGTGACGATTTTCTTTCTGATCCTGATCGGTATGGCAATCAAATAATTATATTTAGGAGGTACTACTATGGGAAAAACAGTTAAGTATTATGATCTTGTAACCATCATCAGACTGAGAAGATGCGGTCTGTTGGACTGTCTGGAAGGATTTTCTACCAAGGATGCAGTGGAGGCAACCGGCAGAATGCTCACAGCTAACCAGCAGAGGATCATTGTTGGGCAGGCTGCGAGACTTATCGAGGAAGTGATCAGTAGAGGCGGGACCAAGGAAGATCTGTTAGACGCAATCAAGTACGGCCTTTGCTGTCTGGACGCTCAGAAATATGGACTCGACCTGGATGACGCTCAGATTAAGTTCAGGTATCAGGAGTTATATTCTAAGTACATGTTAAAGGAGACAAAGCATGAATAAGTTACATGAGGCTGTCTATATTGGCAGCAGGAACTTTTGTAGGCAGCACCCGGATATATTCGTGTTCAGTGAGTTTGACAGCGGTAGAGAGCAGGTCACACTGACGATCGAGTATAATGGTGGGTTCGCAATTGCCAGGGAGGCTAAAGATCAGAAAACTCCCTACACGTTTGGGCCCAGGGTAAAGAAGTTTGCTGACTACAGCTTAATACTCAGGAGTAACAAACCGCATTATATGGTTCATACGATCCTGAGTGGCATGTACGATGATATGTGTAAGGCGTATGATCTGACTTTTATGGATGCATGGAAGACTAGATTAGGCTCTGTTTGAGCAAAAAATACACACTCTATAGTAGAACGGTAGTTTAAGAGGGATTGAGCAAAAGCTTCAGTCCCTCTTTTAACTTTTTATAACCCAGAAAGGAGATATTTATGGGATTTAGACACATTGTTACAAAACTTGGGCTTGGCCTGAAGAAGTATTCCCCCGAGATTCTGGCAGGAGTAGGAACGGTTGCGGTGATCGGTGGTGTTGTGTGGGCGTGTAAGAGTGCCGTTGACGCTTCCGAGGACATTAAGAAATGCAAAGATGACGTAGCTGAGATCAAACAGTCCATGGAAGACGGCGTTATCGAGGAGAAGGCAGGTAAGAAAGCGATCCGTAAGGCGAGATTCGAGTGTGCAAGAGTCAGTGCGTTCAAGTTCGCTGGTCCTGCGGTTCTGATCGGTGGTGGCCTTGCGTGCCATATTAAGGCTAAGAGCATCGTAGGAAGGCGTTTAGACGGCGTAGCAGCCGCGTATGCAGCTTTAAACAGCAGGTATGATATCCTGGCCGAGAACGTTAAGAAAGAGTACGGAGAGGCCGAATACAGGCGTTTACAGTATGGTATGGCTGAAGGATCGGCAGAGGTTAAGCGGACTAACCCGGAGACAGGTAATGAGGTTGTTGATAGTGAGAACTTCGACGGAATTATCGATCTGAGTAAAGTAGGCAGGTTCACTCTTGTGTTCGATCATAACAGCAGCAGGCACTATACGGATACTCTGCACAATGAGAATTATATTAAGAACGCAGAGAGGATCCTGACGGAGAGACTGCATCGTACCGGCGTTCTGTGGTTATGCGACGTTATGAAGGAGATGGATATTCGGCCTAAGAGTAAGGAAGAAGCACTGTTGAGCCGGGTTATTTGCTGGACTTATGATCCATCCAGTAAGAATAAGGACTGCTGTGTGAATCTGAGGGCACAGAGGCTGTTTGACGGAGACAGTAAGAACTATGATAACGGCTACAATCCGGTTTATATTCTCGATCCGAATTACGATACCAATATTAACCAGGAGTGGTACAAGTTCATGAGATGAAATGAGGTAAATCTGTTATGATGAAACCAGGTGATATTTGGGGTGCATGTCCTTATAGAGAGCTGTTGATCAGCAGAGGCCGGGGGCATCTTAAACATTTCGTCCGTTATTTCTGCACTAAGGCAGGCACGGTATGCGATCCCAGATATTGCCTGGGACCTGACGAAGATAGAGAGGAGAAACAACATGAACAAGAAACTGACTAAGGCACTTATATTTGCAGCAGGAGCAGCGGTTGGAGCAGTTGTATCCGCATTCGTTACAAACCGTGTAGTGGAGAAGACCTACAGGGATGCAGCGGATGAAGAGATATTTGAGGCTAACCGGCTTGCTAATGATCGGATCAAGAAGTATAAGGACGAGATCAAAGAGCTTAAGGAGAAGATCAGCCGCCAGAAGGTTACGATTAATACCCTTGCGGACCAAGTTAGAGAAGGTAAGGGAGACGGCGATCTGAGTGATATTCTCGGAGATGACGAAGACGGGGAGGATGACCCACGACTTAGATCAACAGTTAAGAAAGTCGAGAGAAAGGCTACAGAGCATCGCCAGGAAGTTAAAAAGTCACCCGTCTACACCAGGTACACAGGAAGATATGGTGCTACAGCCGTGGAGGAAGATGATGGCGGATTTTCTTCTGACGGAACCGAGTTTCCCTATAGTGAAGTTGACCCGGAAGAAGAGGAAGAATGCATCAGAGATAACAGCCCAAGGTTGATCGACGAGGATACGTTCTCAAGTACGGCGCTGAGTTATAGTAAGGAAGACTTATATTACTTTCTGTTCGATGGCAAAGTTGTTAGTGAAGATGGTGAGTGGATCGAGAATTACCAGGCTTTGACCGGACCGTTCGATACAAATAGAGATGCCGGAGATGAGATATACGTTAGGAACGATGAGCTGGCCGTGGACTATAGGATTGAGTTCAGAGCTGGTTTTGGTGAGGAGGCCATCAGTATGACGGATATCTGGGAAGATGAGGATTAATAATGGACGAAGCAACTATCAAGAAAGAGTACTTCGCATGGCTCTGTTCGTTAGTAAGGGCAGAGCCTGAGTACTCAATGTTGTGGCAGAAGTTACACGACATGGACTTCGTCTGGATAGTTGACAGGGATGAAAACAGGGCAGAGGACGGAAAGTATCTTAGGTATATTTTCACAATAGACACTCTTAATGAGGCTGAAGTTGAGGAAATCGATCAGATATTGTCCGGTCCATGCTCTGTTTTGGAGTTTCTGGTCGGTCTGGCCAGGCGAATTGAAGACGATATTATGGAGAGTGTTGACCTGGAAAACCGCACTTACAGGTGGTTTCATGAGATGGTTGGCAACTTAGGGCTGTTAAAATATGACAACAAACACTACTCAGACGGCGAAATTGACGCCATTGTTCATCGGTTTATGTCACGCAAATATTCAAAAAATGGCCATGGAAACATCTTTTCGGTGGGACACTTTTCTGGGCCACTTTTGTCCCAGGTGGAAATTTGGACGCAAATGCAAGCTTATTTTCTCGAAAAATACGGGATTTAGGCTCAA
>Ga0326512_10000187_pt1 | contig 53503 bp, 62 predicted proteins | sample 1_2617_0518_D_FD_203652 | JGI IMG/M metagenome (GOLD analysis project Ga0326512, IMG submission 203652) | Bovine rumen microbial communities from UC Davis, California, United States - 1_2617_0518 | ecosystem: Host-associated > Mammals > Digestive system > Stomach > Rumen | place: USA...
TTCCGGTGCCTAAGTGCAATGCAGATAAACTCTATTATGTAACAACTGCAGGCGGCGCATTTGTTCCGGAAGAATTCGGCTTCGGATATGTTAAGGCATTAGCACAGGGATTTTATGGGATTAATGATGTAAGGCTGATCATGGCATCGGGACTTGATATAGATGGTGCTGATGCCGGTGAAATATTGGGAAAAGCAATCGATTCAGTTAAATACGATGAGTAAAGCAGGAGAACCGTTTATGGAAGTTGCCGGTATAAGATATGTTTTTATGATAGTCAGTCCGACGATGGAACATGCTATAGAAGGCCGGGTACCTTTGGCGGGAGATGAACATGAGATAAAGCGGTATAACAGGGGTTCTTATGAGACTTCGGTCAAGCTATTTAAGCTGACGCAGGAGATCATCGACCGGTATAAAGCAATGATCAGTAAATACGGTATCGAAGAACAAGCCGGAAGGGTACAACCGGAACCTGCAGTTTTTGAAGACGGACATTCTCATACAATCTCGTTTCTCATTTTATGTTACGATGACGGTTCCGAGAAGAAGGTGGTTTTCAGGGAAAATGACGCGTCATGCAAGGAAGCTGCCGAAGAGTTCAGAAAGCTATTCATCTCTGCAACTTCAGATGAGAATCTCATCTCGGAAACACTGGAATATCCTACTCTGAAGCAATGCCGCGAGATGAAGGAAGAGCACGGTCCCGTTGTAGCGGTAGAGACTGAATTTTACTCTTCAGGCATGATGTACGGGAGCAACCAGAGCATTGTTCAACTTGTCGAGAAGGTTGAGGGTGTTGACGGTATGGTCCGTGTCACAGTCAGAAAAAAGGCGGGCAATGAATCCGAAGCATCTGACAGCAGAGAACTGAGATCCGACATACTGGCAAAAGTACAGGAGATATCTGACCGTGAGAATCTCCCCTGTTGGCACTATGCTTGCATCGATCCTTCAATCCCTGTCGACAGGTCAATGATGCCGATGGATTATTCGAGCCACGGCTGCGTAAATATCTACTATGATGATTCACTGATCACGGGATGTCCGAGAATAAAGCGAACGATCGGTGAGAGTGCCTGCAAGATGGGCGGACAGGAAATAGACAGCCTGTTCTCGAAGATGGTATGTGATTGTGTCAGCGAGTCCGGAGTTGACGTTAAAATGCCGGATGTGAAGTTGCAGATATTTTCAACTATGGGCATGGGAGTGAATCCTTCAGCAGCTAATGCTTTTGAGGGTATCAGGATGGATCATGAAGCGGCCATGGGAACGCAGGCAGTACAGGAGGATGCACAGGGTACCTGGATCTGCAGTGAGTGTGGACAGAAAGGGAACGCGGGTAAGTTCTGTCAAAACTGTGGTTCCAGGAGAGGGTGAGTCTTACAGATGGAGAGCAATGTCTTCAGAGACGTGTTCATTTTACACACATGATATAATGAAATGCGAATTGGGAATCGCAAGATGCGAGCAGGATGAGGACAACCTGGAACTGAAGGGAGCCCGATTCTCTCATGCTGAATAAAGAGCAGAAAGAATTATATGAAAAGTCAGGTGCGAAGAACGACTGGGTCGTCGGACTTGTTTTCATGATCATTTTCCTTGCCATCGCAGGGATCAATATATTTTGCCGTTATAACGACAACCGCAAGCTCGAGAAATTGGAGCATGTCCAGGGCGTTGTAACTTCAAGGCAGACTTCTGAGAGCTGGATTGGCAACAGAAGACTTATCAGTGATTCGATCACTGTCGAATACACTCCTGAAGGATCTGATACAACGTGTTATTTCAGGGATTCGGACGGACCTTATGAGTTTATCCGCGAAGGAGACACGTTAGTTGTCTACTATGAGAAAAGTCATCCTGAAGAAGCTGTAATCTCGAAAACCGATTGGCTCACCGGGAAGAACGTCAAGGCGGATATAAATTATGAAGCAGCATTAATATTGTCGATTTTTCCGTTTGGCATCGGAGCTTTCTTTTTTATTGAGGAATCGGCAGTCAGGAAGAATATCAGAAAAGGTAAGTTTAAGCTTAAGAAAAGTGACGGGCTGTATCCTGATGAGAATCTGCATGAACTCGCACGCATGAGTAACTACAAAAGATCTTGGACGGGAGCCTGGGTCGGCATGTCTCTGCTTTATGTGTTCTTCATGGTTATTGGTATTGCCGCGATATCAGCCTCTCTTACTTCAACAGAGAGCGGAATGGAAGGGGCTCTTCCTGCAGGAATATTTTTTATCATCATGGCGCAGGGAGCTCCGGTTATGATCTTCTTTACTGCGAGGTTTGTTCTGGGCAAGAAAAGAAACTTTATAAAAGGTTTTATGGCAGACGATGCCACGCTCATTTATTACGACCGCCAAAAGGCTGCAATGGTCTTATGGAAACATGTAAAACACTTTATGGAGGCGGAGACAATAGGGAGCAGGTATAAGTACGATTATTCCAGACTCTGGCTCGAAAAATATGAGAATAAACTCGTGAAGTTCAAAGATACCGGGAGCGGTCAGAACAAGAACATACAGTAAAATGGTATTTACTTTAAGCCGTCAGAGAAGACCTGCAATTGAAGCTTTAAAGAAATTCATGAAATAGTGAAGCTCGATCTCGTCATAGTTACTTGTCGAATATCTGTGATAGATCACAAATAATACAGCCCGGATCGTTCCGGGCTGCATTTGAATAATTTCAGGTTAAAGATCAGAAATCCTTCATCATAGCTCTGAGCTCATCATCTGATTTGCCATCGAGATCACCCTCTTTGGCAAACTTGGCCTCCATGACCGCAACAGCTTTTCCGTCCTTAACGATTACGATATCGTAGACACCGGGCTGAGCGTTTTCAGGATTCAGATAGAGAGCACCCCACTGATCGCCTGCCTCCTCGGGTTTTTCCAAAGTGCATGTTGCGAGCACTTTGGTGTCTTCTTCGGTGAAGCCCATATCCGTATAAACATTAGCATCGTCTGCATGCTTATATACGTATACCCATAAACCGTCGTTGACGCTCGTATCAGGATAGAACTCGACCCACTCGTCCAACTGGAAAATGCATCTTATGCCCTTTACGTCCGGATCCTTCGCATTGAAATCCGCAGTGCCGACCTGATTGCCTTTCAAGGTTAAGCCCTTGATAACAGGGCCGCCGTCAGCATCTTTATCAAACTGATAGAGCTCACCGGGGAGCAGCACGATGGCACCTGCATCAGAATTATTATTCTTGGTTGCATCCGAATTACCGCCGGCATCTTCACCGGCAACGGAATCTTTTGTGGTTTCCTTGTCAGCTGTTGATGTCCCGTTCGAATTAGCGCATGAAGATAGCGACAGAAGCATCGTGGCTGAAATGATCAGTGCTAAAATCCTTTTCATTTTGGTATCCTCCAAAACAAGTAAATGCCTTCTGTAAAATATCTGAACAAAATGAATATCTTCTTCAGACAAGATTATTATACCATTCGAAGTTGATCAATCCCGACAAGAGAACAGGATTTGTTTTCGGATTATATTCAGAGAGGTGCTATATCTACGGCTCAGTTTGACAAGAGTCTTGGCGATCTTACAGTTAAGATGGGAATGTCAGGTTTAGTTGATTAATCATGCTATAATGACTTTATTCAAGGGGAATCCTTGGAGTGAAAAATCAGCGGTTTTCAACTATATGCAAGGAGAAACAATATGAATAGATTTCTGTCTATCATCCTCATCGGAACTCTCGCTTTGGGCATGGCAGCCTGCGCGAAAGAACCCGCTCCGTCAACTGCAGCATCCGAAAACACCGAAGTCACAACCGATGCACCTGTTGAAGAAACGGTTGATAACAGCGATGATAAATTCGTCAGCGCTTATCCGGCCTTTAAGGTCACCTCTGAGAGCCTTGACGGAAAGTATTGGGTCGATGGCTGTGTATTCCAGGGCGGGAATGCCTCTCCGCAGCTCTCCTGGGAGCCCGTAGAAGGTGCAACCACTTATGTCATCTACATGGTCGACCTGACCGCCTACAACATCATCCACTGGAAGTCAGAAGGTATCACCGAAACAAACCTCCCTCAGGGCTGGGCATCTTCTGCCTTCTCTCAAGGTGATACATATAACGCCGATTACGTCGGACCTAACCCGCCGTCGGGATCAACAAATCAGTACAACATATATGTTTTCGCGCTCAAAGCACCCGTAGAAAGAGTCAAGGGCAGCCTCGGAAATCAGGCTATAAAGCTTCAGGAATTCATGGACAGTCTTGATACGGATGCAGAAGGAAATACAGGCAATATCGTGGCAGTCGGCCGTGTAGTAGGCTATTACACCGGAAAATCCTGAATTATATGATCTAAGGCAAGCTGTTGCAAAATGGGAATCCGGGCAGATTTATCCGGATATTTCCAAGCCGGTACGAAGGGTCCTCCTGTTGAGACGACGATACAGCAGACGGAAACAGAAATTTAGAGTTAGATTATGTTAGTCTGTAAGGAATATCAACAGGAAACAAATCGGTTGCTTAATGTCAAACGGAATAAGGGAAGGAGTTATTATGCCAACACCACTCAGATTCAAATGTTCACAATGTGGTACAGTCCAGGATGTTTCCGGCAATGGACCTTGCTGGAAATGCCATGTTATGGTATGCCTCCCCGAGGATGGTGTAATTCAAATCTACCGCAAGCTTCGTGCTAATATGAGCATGGAAATATACCCACTGTGGTTTTAGATCCGGCAACTGATGAGGAGATGCCACTGGTTTAAACAGCGCTGCAGAAGAGAGCATGGAAGAACAAATAGTAGCTAAAAACAAACAATACTGGGATGAACACGCTGATCTCTGGTTTGGAACGACAGCTTTACCGAAATACGGAGTCAAATTCGCAACAGAAGACGATCTTCATTTCTTTTCGGATGTTTCAGGGAAGAAAGTTCTGGAACTTTGCTGCGGCAGCGGACATTCACTCAAATATCTTGCCGATAAAGGCGCCATAGAACTGTGGGGATTGGATCTGTCCGAGAAACAATTGGAAAATGCCGGAAAACTTTTAAATGAGAGCGGTTACTCTCCTAAGCTCATTTGTGCACCGATGGAAGCAGAGTGCGGTATTCCCGAAGAATATTTTGACTATGTTTATTCAATATACGGAATAGGCTGGACTACAGATCTGACCGGTACATTTAAGAAGGTTGCCTCGTATCTTAAGAAAGACGGCATATTCATATTCAGCTGGGGTCATCCGCTTCACTACTGTGTTGCGAAATCATATGAGACCGGAGAAGATGTTGTTGATAACGGTAAGCTGGTCTTCTCGCGCAGTTATTTTGATGAGTCATACTTTAAGATGCCGGTTCACGATACTACAGTAACGTTTGCGAACAGGAAGATCTCAACGTATGTTAATGCACTTTATGATGCCGGTTTTATAATCGAGAAAATGATCGAGCAAACTGACGAAAAGTCTTTAACAGATGCAGAAGATAAAAGTCCCAAGGCGCAGAAAGCAAAAATGGTCCCGCTTTCAGTCTGCTATAAATGCAGAAAACTTTGAGCGGAGAAGATTCAAGAATAGGACAGAACAGGGATGCTCATGGATAAGCTTTACATATCGATTATGAGTGGCACGACTGCAAAATGAAAACACGTCTGGAATACAGATTGCTTAAGCACGAGTGAATCAATTAACAGGATATACATTTGAAAGGATAGGAAAAATGACATCAACTGCAAATCCGGATTATAAGTACTACCAAAAACTTGAAGGCACATGGAAAGATGTGAAAGGTTCATGCGAAGCTGTTCTTAGTCGTTTTGCCGGAATAGAGATACGATATGCGACGGGAAAGCTTTCCTCCTCATACGGCGTAACGGATGCTATGCAGCTCCAACTGAACCAGGGTGGAATGATGCCCGGAATGATGGCAGCAGCTTATACGATCCACGATGGTGAAGAGATAAAGATTAACCTGAATAACCGTATTGTATATGAGGGTGATAGGACAATATACAGAGTATCGGAGGCCTGGTATGGTAACGAAGAGCTTCACCTGGAGATGATGGATCTTAATGACGGGCATAAAGAAGATTTAGTCCTTGTCAGGGCCAAAGAAGATGTCCCTCTTGCCGAAGGTGAATTTCAATGTTCCTGCGGGTACAGGGGAGAAGCAAGGAGATTCTGTCCGAACTGCGGCAAGAAGATAATTTGAAAAGGTGAAAGAAAAGTGACAGCTTTGATATAACTATAAGATGCTTTATGGGAAAAAGACAGTTATAATCTTTGGATCCAAGAAGAGAACAGCGATATACTTTGCTACAGTATGGCTGGTGAGAAATGGTCCCTTAATGAAAATGCTGTAAAGCCCGACTATATTATCTGTAGAGATGTTGTCTGAAAGAATAATACTTTAAAGGCTATGAGTAAGAGAATTAATTTTTTCGCTACTAAAAATGATATGGTTTCTGTTCTTTCAGAAATGGAAGAACAACTACCGTTCGGAATCAAATATATACAATGCGGGAAGACCGACAGCATATCGTATAGTACAGTTAAGGATATTCCCGGTCTTGGCACATTGAGAGAAAAGCATAATGAGATAAGTTATCTGATAATGAGATGCGATGACGAAGCAGTCAGAAACAAATTCGGACAGGTATATCCGGGATTTTACACATTCATGAAAATAAAGAGGAGATGAGATCAAAATGAAAGTTTTAATTGTTTATTGTCATACAAGTAAAAACAGTTTCACATACGAAGTGAAAGAGACTTTTATCAAGGGGCTGGAGAGTGCAGGACATAAATATGTAATTTCTGATCTGTATGCAGATGGCTTCAATCCCGTGATGTCGGAAAACGAGTATATAAGAGAAGGATTTTACAATATGGATAGTCCTGTAGCGGAGGACGTTCTTCTTGAGCAGAAAAAGATAAATGAAGCAGATGCGATAGCTTTTATTTACCCTGATTTCTGGACTTCGTCTCCTGCTATGTTAGAGGGATGGTTTCAACGGGTATGGACTTACGGATTTGCATATGGAGATCAACCATCCATGAAATGTCTGGAAAAAGCATTATTTTTGATTACCATGGGCGGGTCATTAAAAGATGAGATAAGAAGAGATCAGCTGGAAGCAATGAAGACAGTTATGGTTGGTGACCGGATCAGGAATAGAGCAAAAACCTGCGAAGTATATGCTTTCGATGAGATGACCAGGGGCTATGGTAATAATGCTAACAGGGATGAAAAAGCCGGTAAGTATCTAAGAAAAGTATTTGATATTGCGACGAAAATATAAAGCGGCGCTTCATAAAGCTTAGGCAGAGATTTGAGATAGCTGAGAAAGTGTATAAAGGCAGAGAGAAATTGATGTCAGGAACCTGATCATGAGAGAGCGCAAAACAATGAAAGAATGGAAAATGGTGTGGTGTGGCGATCCATCGGAGGCGAAAGTCTTCGGTGTCTATATCGAGAAATATCCGTCTAAATATCTTGATGAGACGGTAACAGTAGAAGAGCCCAGATATCATCAGAAGTTTCAGGCATTCAAATATGAAGTTGAGATAAATGGCCAGAAAAAGGTGTTTGCTTCCAGGGAATACTCGATGGGTGTTTATATGTACTTTGTTGAAGAATAAAATATACAGGATCCTTGACATAACTGTATAAAGAGTAACTATCAATATAGCAATGATTAACAGGATTATGAAGAACAATGCGATGAAATCGCTTCAGAAAGATCTTGTCAGGTTGGACCGGACCAGATCTTATGCTGATGTTTCTGTAATAGCCGGCATAAGTTACATTCCTGATGATTCGGAAGAGCATAAGCTTGATATTTATTTTGTAGCTGATGGGAATGTCAAGCCTGTTCTGATAGATATTCATGGGGGCGGCTTTATTTCCGAAGACAAGGAGATGGATTGTCTTTTTTGCAACTTCATGGCACATAACGGATATGTTGTTTTCAGTATAAATTATAGACTGGCATATCCTGATTACACTGTATTTGACCAGATCGTTGATGTTGATGCCGCTGTAAGATGGGTAGTAGATAATGCACAGGGTTATGAAGGTAATAAAGATGATGTGTATATTGCCGGTCACTCTGCAGGAGCAGTACTCGCTGTTGCGGAAGCATTGCTCAGCCGGGACAGGTTGATGAGAGCAGATTACGGATTGGTTAGTGATGACCGCGATCTCAAAGGTCTGATACTAGACTGTGGTACTATGCATTTCTATCAGAGAAATATAGCATATTGGGGTATGCGTAATATGGTATTTCCCAGAAAGTACAAGAAAGATCCGCGTTATAAGTACCTGCTCTTTGATGACAACCGGAACATCTGCCTTTTGCCACCCGTGTCCGTAATCACTAATACAACAGACGAGCTTCGGAAGATGTCTTATCACTTTACGGAAGTCCTTGGGAAAGCAGGTGTAGAGTGCACGCTGTATGATAAAGGCGAAGGCGGACATATGGGCATTATCTTCGAGCCGTATGAAGAGATTAATTCGGAGATAATAAGACATCTTTGCAGCAAATAATCGATGAGGCAAACATCGGGAGAAGCACTTTTTTATGTGTTTGATCAGGAAATAGAACAATAAGATATCGATTATAAATGGACAGATAATTATCTGTATTAATAGTACATTCTGTATTAGTAGTATCTGAGGGGGTATTGACTATGAAAAGGAAAACAACAGCATTGATCCTTGCTGCAGCTTTTATTCTCACAGGCTGTGGAAATACTTCAAAAATTATAGATACAGCCGATGATACTGACAACACTGACAACGTCACAACGTCATCCTCAACTGTGACAGAAACCGAGAAGATTATCACGGAATCCCTCGAAATTGATATATCGAATTACACTGATACGGCAAACGGCAATTATGAGACCAGATTCTGTTTTGAGAGTGACAAAGAGAACGGCGAAACTGAAATTACAAGCATTCCCAGAGAGAAAATAGATTATCTGGTGTCTTACATTCAGGAAATGGATATGCCTTCAGAATACAGAATGGATGTTGATGATTACATTGAAGATCACGAAGGACACACATACTTTGGATGTGTTGCTCTTAAATACAGAAGCGCAAACGGAAAGAATATTTATTTGTACTGCAATCTTTTCGATCAGTATCCTGAAGGATTTACTGAATTCATTGACACCCTGAATGAAATAGACGATGAGAATGAAGATATCATCTTCGGAGAGCCAATCGAAATGACTCCTGAGATATTTAATGAACTGTCAGGGTGCAGCGATGAAAAAGTAACCGACGGCACAGCAATGGATGTATATCTTGCCGGCGATTGGGATCTCTATTCTTTCATGTGGTGCTGCAGGAATAATGGTTTTAAAGGTGCCGAAAAGCAATGGGCCGACTGGCCGATCACAAGAAGCATACCAACGGAAGTGAGGAATGTTGAAAGCACAGAAGAAGAACTCAGGCAATTTGCCAAAGATGTTGCCGCTGCCGTTGGTACCGACACGTCAAATATCAACGATGACGGCATGGGCGGACTAAATGTAGTTTGGAACGAACGTGAAGATCACCATTTTAATAGCGGAATGGTTATATATAGAACATGCGCATTGCCTGATTATTATGAATACGGTGAGACACCTGATTATATCTGTCATGCCTGGTATCTGGACGGCGGAGAATACAGGAAAGAAGACAAGTATCATGCCTACTACAGCAAAGACGGAAAATTCATCATAGTATTCTGGGGATGGAATCTTGACGGAACTCATGATGCCATGATGGAATTCGCAATAGCATGCAAGGATCTTCTGGAAACAAGATAAGGTTGATAAAGATGCGATTGTATATTTTGTGGAATAAATTCTGAATAAACCATACTTGCTACTTGCGTGCCATAAACTAAATGAAGCGTTGAGTAAGCTTGATAGGATCACAAAGAAGAACCGGATATCTCATTATCACTGCAGGATATCGGAAAGAATAATAGTAAATACATCCATACATTTACATTTGTCGATATGTATGTTAATATCCTTTTGTTCAGGGGAGGTGACTGCATATGGGATACAGAGAAGATGCACGTAAGATCAAAGCATTGGCAGATGAGAACCGGCTGGCAATAATGATGTCGCTTCAGCAGAATGAGAAATGTGCCTGTTATCTCCTGGAAGAACTCAATATCTCTCAATCCACGCTCTCGCATCACATGAAGCTTCTTTGCGACAGCGGACTTGTTGATTACCGCAAAGAAGGAAAATGGATGCACTATTCTCTTTCAGAAGAAGGTGTAAATGCTTTCCGAGAAATGATAGACGGATATATACGGACCGACAATTGATCTAGGAGATACAGGTATGACATTCAAAGACAGAGTTTTTATTGTAACCGGCGCAAGTTCCGGTATGGGAAAGAGCTGTTGTGAACTTCTGCTTGAGAATGAAGCTGTTGTAGCAGGCATCGATGTAAATGACAGCACGATAGAACATGGATCTTACTCGCACTATAAGTCTGATGTTCTTGCAGAAGAGCAGATTCAGAAAAGCATATCAGAAGTCGCTTCCAAGTACGGGCATATAGACGGTTTGGTCAATGCTGCCGGTATCTTTGGCAATAACAAGCCTTTCTATGAGTTAACAAAAGAAGAATGGAACAGAGTAATATCGGTAAATACTACCGGAACATTTATCGTATCCAAAGCTACAGCCCCGCTAATGATCAGGCAAAAGCAAGGCAAGATAGTCAATATAAGCTGCATAAGATCCACCATATATAAGAACAATATGGCAGATTATGCTGCTTCGAAGGGCGCAGTTACGGCGATGACATCTGCCATGGCATTGGATCTAGCTCCATATAACATTCAGGTAAACAGTGTTGCTCCCGGTTTTATATACACCGGAATGACAGCGGCTTCATTTGATATACCTGATGTGAGAGCAAAGTCAGAAACGCTGATACCAAACGGAAGACTTGGTATGCCCAAAGACATAGCATCGGTTGTGCTGTTCCTTTTGTCTGACATGTCGGATTATGTGACAGGAACCATGTTATTTGCTGATGGCGGTTATCACATACAGAAGTGATCAGACGAGTTTCATTATGAGATAGGTATCAAAATATATACGGTATTTATAGTTAAAGAGTATTTTGATACAGAAAAGGAAGAACTATTTCTTTTGGTAGATTGGTCTTCCGGACATTTTCCGGACAAATTAGTTGTAGCCATGAAGGATTTCAAAACTGTATTTTCAGCATGAAGATGAATTTAATAAACAGGATAATAGATTATGACAAATCGGAGTATGTAAGACAATTATGAAAAGCGGGATGTATATCGTCAAAGCAGAAGAAGATCAGATAGAAAAAATCGTAGATATGTCTGTCAGAGCTTTTGAAACAGATGTTAATGTTGGAGGAACAAAAGGTGATTGTCCGCCTGAATTTGATTCGATAGAATGGCATAAACAAATGGCCCGGGAGGGGCATTTGTTTCAAGCAATGATAGAAAAAGATTTGGTAGGAGCTGCCATTGTGTTCCCGGATGAAACACAAAGAAGCGTATACATTGGCAGGATTTTTATTGACAGCGTCTATCATAGAAAAGGGTACGGAATTCGTTTGATGGAATGCATAGAAAGTAATTTTCCTTGTGCTACGGAGTTTAATCTGGATACACCTTGTTGGAATGAGCGGACAAATGCTTTTTACAAAAGATTAGGATACCGTATCATAAAGATCGAGGATGGGTTCAATTTTTATCAGAAAAGAAGGGTAATAGGAACTTAATATGGCTAAGTTATATGTAATAACCGGACCAGCCGGTGTAGGAAAAAGCACCATCTCGAGGAAGATTGCGGAAGCATCTTTCAACTGAAGAGTATCAGATGAATGAGCGCTGCATAATACTTCTTAATGAATTCAAGGACCATAACTATCCTGAAAACTTCATTCTTGATACTTCACACCTTACAGCTGATGAGACAGCAGCTTTGGTGCTCGAAGATGAAAAGTTTATCCTGAATAATAAATCCTGAACTATTAGACAATTTAAGTAACTGCTGTAGGTATTAAACATTTTCAATTAAGAGCATTACGGACATACTGCTGTGCTTCGGCAAAATTCTTGTCTTCAATTGTTTCGCCCATTCCCGCAGCATAACCGCCTGAAGTGTGAACTCCATCAGAAGTCTCAACCATAATATAGTAAGTGCATGCATCACAAATGCTGCCGTCAGAGCTGATGTCTTCCTTAAGATCCATGAATCTTACTCTGGTCAGAACATTTACCATGCTTGTCCATGACAACTCATCAGTCTCATATTCCTTAACTTTGTATCTGTCTTCAGAAGGAAAATCCCCTTTCAGATAATCGTATCTTCTGTCTGCTTCGGGATCGACACTATACTGTGTAACCTTGTAATCTGAAGTGATCACAAATACTTCATCGTGATTGATGTCTCCGCCGTAAATAACATAAGTCACCTTCTTTACGTCATAAGGTCCTCTCTTCTTGGCGCATCCTGCAAAGACACACATGCTAAGCGTCATTAAAAGCACAGCAACAACAATTCTTTTAAGCTTTTCCATAAATCATATACTCCATTTTTCTAATTCACTATTATGGCAAATAGCAGGTATCTGCTTGACCGCATCTGCCATATATACAGTTGATCGGTATGAATTGTTGCAAGGCATGAGATTGAAAAAACACTTTGCTTGGATGGTATAATCACTATATCAATAATGATTCTTGGTCGGAAAAATCATCAGCTAGATGAACTAATGCAACATTTATACACCTATATCTGTGTTTAAAGTATCTGTCGAAGTTACAGGAGGACTTAAAGATGCTTAACCCCAAACACATTTTGATATGTATCCTTGTCGCAGGCTTTGTTTTCACTTTGCCGGCTTGTTCTAATGTGACTGATACTAAAGCTCCCACGTCTGCGACATCAACAAGATCGTCGGACTATAAGGCGCCTGATATGCCGGATACCATGGAACACGAACCTCCGGCTGGAATGGGATTCGACATTTCAAATGAAGATATCTTCGAGAAGGGTTATTATGCAGTTCAATACGATACATTCTTAGGCGCTTTTTTTTCGTGGTCATCGACAAACAATTCCGATTCAGACATAGAGTGGAGCGTATATGTTTCCGATGAGGAACTCACGGAAGATGAGATCAAGGAGTTATCCAAAACGAAATCTCTTGGGGTCAATGAAGGCTCGGACGAAGTAACAAAGGGGCAGTGGATAATTGTTATTTGTAACATAAATAAAGAGACTGCAGATGCACCGGTCGACTCGACTTTCCATCTTTACAGTTTCAGGGATTATGCATGACGGCTGATAAGTCCTTAAAATATGTAAGCGATGAAAAGCACATTGAAAAAATGCCTTGATGAGGCATTTGTCTATTAACCTTCTGTTTACCAAGAGTTATGTGGATTTTTTTTAAGGTGACAAGATGAACAGTAAACGTTTTTTCGTTGGAGTTCTATTATTGTTTATTTCGTTGGCCGTATTTCTGCTTTTCCCAAGAAAAAGAGAATTGTTAGACGGTGGGACAATACGATATGAGAGCTGTGGCTGGGGAGCTTTATATATGATTGAATATCGTCATTGTCTTTGTTATGAAACTGGTAGCACATATTATGAGATTGGGACACTAATTACTGTTTTAGGAACAGAATTATATAATGACATACATATTGATTATGATAATCCAATTAATGCAGAACCTTCTCCGGAAGACATAAATGAGTTAAACATTGCTATTGAATCTGCCATGAACAAGTAGCAAACACTCAACCAACGAATAATAAAACGCCTTGGTGAGTATTACAGATATTAGAATATCAGGAATATTATGTACTAAGACGATAGGGATTTGAAAATTGAATTGACATAAAGCAACGCTTCTAAGGCAGGTGTCAAAAAGTCGCTGAAGGGTTCTTACGTAAAGAACGTAAAGGTTAAGAAGTCGAAGGTAAAGAAGTTTAAGAAATACTTCAAGAAGAACCCGGGCAGAAGCGTTACGTTGAAGAGCATGGATATTAACAATCCGTTAAAGAAATCTTGAACAATTTAGAGTAAAATATTGTTACTTAAGGGATTAAAGGAGGATGGATTCATGGCATTCAAAAGAGCACTTTGGCACAGCGGACTTACCTACAAGCAGACATGCAATAAGTGTCAGACTGTTATCCAGTACACAGATGATAAACTGGATTTCAGACCCTGGTATGCAGACGGCTTTGTGTACTGTCCCAAGTGCCGCACACCGCTTCGTCACAATGAGTCTTTCGCAATCGATGCGAACGGCAACTACATCAACACAGTACCTGCAGCTGCACCTGCGCCCGCGCCGGCTGTCGCAGCAGCACCCGTGGCAGCAGCACCTATTGCAGAAGGTGCCACAGCTTACTGCAAGAACTGCGGCCGTCCATACACTGTAGGAGATTCGCATTTCTGTAATGGCTGCGGCGCAAAGCTCGACTGACAGTAGGCAGATCTTAGACGGATCACAGACCCGGAATGCATCGCATTTCGGGTTTTTGTTACAACGGAAGCCACTATATAAGATTTGCTTTGCCGAAGCGCTCTTTACCCGGATGATATAATTGTATTGCCAGAGGGCGTGGTTCCTTGGTACAGACAATCAGCAGTTTTGGCAACTAATCCAACCGTGACGGGGATGTGCGTGGAATTGTACTTTTTTAAGGGCAAAAGGTTATATAAATGAACGCAATGACACATGGAAAGAAAAAGCATAGAATTCGCAGAGTTCTCCTGATAATTCTTGGAATGACCGCAGTTTTTCTGCTGTTTTCATTCATAAGACACAGAGTCATGCTGGAAGGCGAGAAAGACCTTCTGACTCCACCAGGTCAGATGGTTGAGGTGGATGGGCACAAAATGCATGTATATTCTGTCGGAGAAGGAGACAAAACACTTGTGCTGATGGCTGCAAGCGGCACGGTCTGTCCAAGCCTTGATTTTAAGAATCTATACTCAAGTTTGGGAGATGATTACCGTATAGTTACCGTTGAGAAATTCGGATACGGATACAGCGATAGTGTTAACCGACCAAGAGATATTGCGACCATTCTTTCTGACACAAGAGCAGCCCTTAGCGGTGCGGGAATCAGCGGTCCTTATATCCTTTGTCCGCATTCTTATTCCGGCCTTGAAGCGTTATACTGGGCACAGACTTATCCTGATGAAGTTGAAGCGATCATAGGTCTCGACATGGCTTTTCCCGATGCTTACAACTATACAAAAGGAGGAGCACTGGTTGAGCCGTATTATCTTGTACAAAACGGGCTTATCAATCTTGGTATAGGCAGATTTTTCTCTGACGACACTTTCCTGCCTGAAGGAGATTTCCTGTCAGATGACGAAGAGAAGATATATATTGCATTAGTGAACCGGATCGGCAATAACATTGACGTTGCAAAGGAAGCTTCTGCAGCGAAAGACAGCGCGGAACTGGTTGCTTCAGGCGATAAGCCGGATATTCCCATGCTCCTGTTTTTGTCTGAGAAGAAACTGGATGGAAGTAATGACTTGTGGAGGAGCATTGCATATGAATATGCAGAAGGCCTTAATTATGTATCGTTTGTAGAACTAGATTGTGGTCATTATATCTTCCATTATGAACCCGAACGGATAGCAGAAGAGATCAAAGCGTTTCTTCAGGATCTGGACTAGAAATAGGGTTAGTCCAAAGCCTATAATAGGAATACTCTCTTATGCTATCACAGCATAGTTACGGCAGCGCCAGCGAATCCACAAAGTTGCGGGTAGTATTCACAGCATTTCATAGCTGCGGCTGGCTTTCCTTGCGTTTGAAGCAATTCTCTCAGTTCTTGAGCATGTCCGTCCGCTTTTATGCGCGTAATCAACTCCTCCAGTTTCCCCGTGCCTCCGGCAACATTTTCTATTTCATCTAAAGTTAAGAGTTTACAGGTTTTCCCGTCTTCCATAGTAAAAGGCTCCTTTCATATTTTCGTATAAGTATATTATAAGGATATATCGGTTAACGCACTGTAAATGAATCGAAAACTAATATTTGAGATTAAAGAAATGGATATACAACTAAATGAACTTTCAAAGAAAGAATTTGATCCGGCTCTGATCAATGAGATCGCGCCTGATACAGGCTATCCGGTCTGGACAAAGAAAGATCCATTTGGAAGAACGTATTTTGGAACAGGAAACTTTTGTGGTATGAACGGAAGTATCAATGAAGATACGGATCTTTCCTGGTTGGAATGGGATGGAAATGAAGTATACATTTCGGATAATGATAAGACGGTTCTTTTCAAAAAAGCAATTGGAATCATAAAAGGCTGGATAGATCAATTAGTTGAGAATTATCCGAATGACAGATTTATAGTATTTGCTTCTTTCGATGACGGGAGTTCCATGGTCGAAGAATGCGAAAGAGAAATGTCTTTTACACTTCGTTTTTGGAAAAAACGTGATGGGCAAGGACATGATGAGAACATGGAATGCAATCAGCCTATAATCAGGTGGAGCAATTAATCAGCAGGATAATAGCTTAAGAGGTGTAGTCATGAGCAAAACGATAATCACAGTTCAGCATACTGAATCGGAGCACCATCTTAACGGACACGCCGGTGCCTGGGGTAACTGGCCGCTCACGGAAAAGGGGCATCAGCAGGCTTTCGAGATCGGGAAATGGCTTTTAACCGAAGGCTGTGACGACGGATACATCATGTACTGCTCAGATTTGACCCGTGCAGCGCAGACGGCAGATGAGATGAATAAGACGCTTCATATCACGCCCAAGTTCTCAGAACTTATCAGAGAGGTGAATGCGGGCGAGGGCAATGGCAAGCCGTGGGATTGGTATGACGAGCATAAGATCCCTCCGGCCGGCTATGATCCCGATTACAGACCTTTTGAGGATGCCGAGTCTGACAGAGATCTTTGGAACAGATTAGAGCCCTTCTGTAAGCAGATAGTCGAAAGCCCCGATGAGAAGATCCTTGTCGTGTCTCACGGATGCACATTGAGCTTTTTTCAGGCAATGATGATGAAGTTTAGATTCGAAGATATAGCAGGCGCAAGATTCAACGGCAGGTCCGGTTCTATCTCGAAGTTCACGATCGATAATGACGGAAGGGTCACAGCCAATTACATTAATCATAGGTTGAGTGATAAATCCTGAAATTTAACTTACCAAGAACTCGACCCCGGAACAATAGTTTCGGGGTTTGTTTATGAATAGTCAGGTTTGCCTGTGGTTAGTGATAGAATGTCCCGAATGTGTTTGCAACGATTTTTAACACAAAAAGCCATCGGCTGTTAATTGCGGTTGGTGGTATTTTGATTTTATGCCATATAAAATCATGTTAAAATTTGTAGCAAAGGTGGTACATATATGAGAAAGTCATACATAGACAACCTGAGATGGGTAACAGTCGTACTGGTCGTCTTTTATCATGTCTTTTATATGTATAACGCTGAGGGGATCCTTGGCACGCTCGGAAAGATCACAGATCTGGAAGTCCAGTATTTCGATTTGTATCAGTACATCGTTTATCCGTGGTTTATGGCACTTCTCTTCATCGTTTCAGGAATCAGTGCGAGATACTATATTGAAAGGCACACAGGAAAAGAATTCATAAAGAGCAGAACCGTAAAGCTTCTTGTGCCGTCAACGATCGGGCTCTTTGTTTTCCAATTTATACAGGGATATATCAATGTATCTTTCAGCGAAGCGGGCAATATCGAGGCTCCCGGGTTCGTAAAATACATTATATATTGTCTTTCAGGAATCGGCGTGCTCTGGTATATCCAGATGCTCTGGCTGTTCTCTCTTGTAATCGTCCTCATAAAGAAGATCGACAAAGACCGTTTCTGGAATATCTGCAGGAAGACGCCTTTTTGGGTATTGATCCTTATAGCAGTGCTATTTTGGGGCGCCGGACAGATCCTTAATACGCCGGTGATCGTCAGCTACAGATTCGGATTTTATTTCCTGGCATATCTTCTGGGATACTTCGTCTTCTCGCATGACGAAGTTATAGAAGTAACGAAGAGGTACTTCCCGCTCTTTGCTGTTATCGCAGTTGGTCTTGGCACTGCTTTCTGCATCGTTTATTTCGGTCAGAATTATGCTGATGATCCGGTATACCGTTCACCGCTGTTTCTCTTGTACGGATGGTTCGGTTGTGTTGCAATGGTAGGCGGTTTTGCAAAGTTCTTCGACTTTACGAATAAATTCACGAAGTGGATGGGATCTCACAGCTGGGGACTTTATATCTTCCACTATCTGGGAATCTCAATGGTCGCACTTTATCTTGCTAAGCCCGGTCTTGTCCCAGCGTGGGGATGCTATCTCCTGAGCACAATAGCAGGTTTTGTATTGTCATATATACTGTATTTCGTCATCTCGAAGATACCGTTCTTCCGATGGGCAGTGCTGGGTATATCTAAGAAGAAGGAGAGTAAAAATGTTCAAGGATAATCTTGTAGAACTTAGAAAGTATCATGATCTCTCACAGGAGGAACTTGCCGATATGATCGGTGTCTCGAGGCAGACCCTCTCGAAATACGAGACCGGCGAGTCTTTGCCTGATATCGAAAAGTGTAAGCTTCTAGCTGATGCTTTCGGTGTATCCATAGACGATCTTCTGAATTATGACAAGAAGAGCGGAGAGAATCTTGGATTTGGAGTGCCTCCCAGAGGCAAGCATATCTTCGGCATGGTCAAGGTAGGTGATAAAGGCCAGATCGTGCTTCCGGCAAAGGCAAGAAAGATATTTGACATCAATCCCGGCGACAACGTTCTCATACTTGGCGATGAGGGTCAGGGTCTTGCGATAATCAAGGAAAAGGGCCTTCTGGATCTGTTAAGGAATGCGCAAAAAGCGTAAACGGATGATATGCAAAATCAACAGACTAATTACTTAAAGGAAGAATACTTGCAATGAACAGATTCAAAAAGTTTGGCGCAGTTGTTTTAATAATATTAATGAATGCTTTGGTGTTGGGCATATTTCCACTGAATATACTGCTGATTTGGAAGGATTTTCCGCAGTGGGTTATGATACTCGCTTCAGTAGTTGATATAGCGGTTGTTTTGCTTTTAGCTGGGAAGACATTTTCCGGGAAAGCAGCTAAGACAATTGCAGTAACTATCACGTGTATTTTTACAGCTTTGTGTGTGCTTTTTGCATATGCATGTCCGTATTGGAATAGTGATGGCCACAAATCTAATAGACCGATACATTATTATGAGAATTCAGATCTTACAAAGAAAGAGGCACTGGACACACTTGAGGAGATTATGGGCTACCTTAAAAAGTATCATATATCTTTCGTAGATGGACTGCCACCAGAGGTTCAGGCAAAGTACGAGAAAGTCAGGGCTGATTTTGAGTCAAAGGATACAATCAAGAGAATAGAGTTTGTGCGTGGCGTAAGAAGTATACTGCATGAGATAAATGATGCACATACAGCATTTAACTCGTGGGACCCTTTATTACTATCGGATGGTCCTGAGATGGAGAGCAAAGGCTATAGTGTATATTCTGTAAATGGTATAACAGAGGAACAGATGAAGGAACTCGTAGAGCCATACTATTCCTATGAAACGCCGCGTCATATTAGTGTTAATATGGAAAACTTGTTTTATCTGGATCTATGCGGTATTGAGGCACCTTTTGAGGTTATTTGGAAGAATGAGGATGGAGACGAGGAACCCCGCACTTATAACCGCGAGGATTTTATAACTGATGTTGAATACTATGATCTTCAGGATAAGTATCTGCTATCAGACAGTAATGGTGATTATGTTTATTACGCGATAGATGAAGAAAAGAGTCTGGCTATACTTACGCTAAAGAAATGCTGGACAAGTGATCACTATAGGGATGTGCTTCGTGAAATGTTTACGGAGATGAAAGAGAAAAATATCAAGAATCTTGCAATAGATCTGCGAGGTAATGGCGGCGGCGACACATATGTCGCAAATGAACTGTTTAAGTACCTTCCGATAGACACATATTATCAGGTAGACGACTTTAGAAAAATAAGGTGGAACTATCTGACATTTGATTTTGATCAAGGTGGTAAAACTAAGAATAAGAGAAATACAGAGCTTGAGTTTGATGGAAAAGTATATGTGCTTACAGATGAAGGGACATTTTCATCAGCCATGATTTTTACTGAAATGATAGTAGACAATGGTTTGGGAAAGGTAATAGGAGAGTCGCCTGCGGAGTCCTGCAACTCCTGCGGCGAGATTACGCAGTTCTATTTCGAGGATATCGGAATGTGGCTTTCGGTATCAACAGATTACAGCAACCGAATAGATCCGTCTAAGGGTGACTATATCGAACCTGACTATCCATGTGCAGGGAAAGATGCAATCAAAACGTTGTATGATATAGTCGGTGACGATTGATTTTTCTGCAACTATGCATTTGGGTGCGCTTAAATATTTACAGATAAATGTTAATCAGGATGGTTTTGGAGATCAGCTAATGCTCACACCGCCGGTTTTTAATATCCTTTCTTTGATCTTTGCAGCTCTTTGATACCCGCTGTCGCAAAGATTCTCGGTTGATTCATCCAATGCATGGCCAAATCTCTTCTTCAGTTCATCGAATCGTTCCATGGCGATGCGTTTTGAGATTCCAATTTCTTTTGCAGCACCTTGAAAGTTATCGCGGTTAATCTTATCAATCAAAATCTCTCCACCGATATAGAAAGCCATCTCTCTCGTGCTTTGTTCATAGACCGTTGTACTGACAAGGTCATATGCTGGAGCAAGTCTCAATGACTTCATATCTGCACTGTAGAGAAGAGAGGTATTCTTTATGTGAGCATCGGTATTCCCTATCAGATAGTTAAATATGATAATATCCCACAGTTTAAGCTGATCACGTATAGGATCTGAAGAATACATCTTAAGTAGCTCAAACATTTTCTTGAGATACCCTGAAGGCTTCTTCTCATATTTATCTGAGGCCAGAATGCCGAGCGCTTGTGCCAGGTCTTCCTGATGGAGCCTTGCCGGGCACTTTAATCCGTCGATCACTATCGGGTTCTCAGAGAAGGCGCGGTCATATCTCTCGGTAGCAAAAAGAACTTCATTTTCTTCGCCCGAGCCTGTGTTGATAATAAAACTTTTCGGGATATCAATACCACAATTCTTTGCCGTCAGAAGTGATAATTGTTCGTTTGTAACAATATCATTCAGTCTGACATGGCTTTGCTTAACGATATGAGTGCTTGGAGCAGTCCCTTCAGGTATGTACCACTGATCATTAGACGCATCATAATACAAACCGACTTTACCTGATGCACCGGTTAGAGAGAGGTGTGCTTTGGTTATGATCTCTGCAGATTTTGATACGCCTTCTTCTGCCAATGCACGTATCTCTCCCTGAGATATAGCAACATAGGATGCAGCAATTTCTTCCTCCTCAGTCCTGACCTGGATTGCACCAAGGCATTCCCTTCCTAAGCCGTGTAGGATCGATAAGTAGTCGCTTTCATCTACATGCATCCATTGTGCGACAGTCCTTCTCGTAAAACCTTCAGGTAGTAGTCCCTCAAAGTAATTCTTCGTCTGTATTTCTGTAAAAGCCTGCTCCTGCTTAGGGAGACTGATCGATATCGGGGCTGCATCCGGATCATTCAGATAAGATTCATCATAACGAAAGGCTGCATCAGTACCCGATGTCCCTTCGATATATCCTGCCAAACACTGCACTCCATTACGCTCAATACTGACTACTAACCTCATTGACCATCACCCCTGGTTTTGAAAGAAATATCTATTCCGAGCAGATTAGCGAGATGGATTGCTTTTCCTAATTCTGCAGATGCCTTGCCGTTTTCCAGTTCAGAAATAAAACTTGCGCTAAATCCGGTAAATTCAGACAGATACGCCTGCGTATAACCAAGAGCCTTTCTGCGCTCCCGTAGAGCTTTCCCAAAGTCTTCTGCGTTTCTGATGATCATGTCCGTTTTATCCTTCCTGTCAGGATTTAGGCGTTCGGCTGTTTGATCAGAGCTTCTGTGCTGGATTTAGTCGAACGACTATGTATTCTCGATACGAATGGTAATATAGGCGAACGGCTATGTCAATATCATTAGTTTGTGAACGTTTAATATACCCACGAACGCTCCAATCATCGGGCATCAAAACACACTCCAAACGTCTGGCGTTGAACCGAGTGAATTGTGTATAAAATTCATTTCTCATGCAAATGAACGGTTATCGGATACAGGAATCAAGGTGGAGTATGTAGTTGATAATAAGACGAAAGAGTTTGAGCAATGGTTATTGTTTGAACACACAAAGGATAGTTCAGGAAGATTCCTGACTGCATATAATAAGAGATTATCGTTTGATTAATTATCAGATTTGGCAACTAATCCAACCGTGACTGGGATGTGCGTGGAATTGTACTTTTTTTAGGGCTAAAAGAGTACGATTATTGGCTTTGCAAGTTGCAAAGGAGTTTTTTGTACCTTTTTAAGGGTTAAAAAAGTACGATTTGAGGTTTTGCTCTTAGCCGTAATAATACTGAATAAAACCTACTAAGCCCGGGAGCAAATCTCGGGATTAAATATTGTGGTTAACTATTCATTAGTTTTGGTTAAACAGGTCAGTAATACAACCCCCATTATTATAGTCCCGTTATCAAAGAGTGACTCATCAAAAACTGCACAAAAATGAAAGTCAAAGATAGTCAAAAATGATTAGCACTCACCTCTTGCGAGTGCTAATTGACGGACTATAATGTAGTCAGAACAAAGGAACGAGGATCAAAGAAGAGATCAGACCTCCACCTCTTGCTCGGATAACAACAGTTCAAAGGAGATGATTAGTATGTTGATGTCCGGTTTATTTGGAGAAGATTTGTTTGATGATTTTTGGGGTTTCCCTACAAGAGAGCTTGCTAATATCGACAAGCAGCTTTACGGAAAACATGCACAGAACCTCATGAAGACCGATGTCCACGAGAATGAAGAAGATTATGAGATGGATATGGATCTTCCGGGATTCAAGAAGGATCAGATCCAGATCAATCTTGAGAATGGTTACCTTACCATTAGTGCCGCTAAGGAGCACGACAGTGAGAAAAAGAAGCATGGCAAGGTCATTCGTCAGGAAAGATACGCAGGATCCATGCAGAGGAGCTTCTATGTCGGTGAAGGTGTAAAGACCGAAGACGTTAAGGCAAAGTACGAAGACGGTGTATTAAAGCTTTGCATCCCGAAGAAGGAACTTAAGGCTCTCCCTTCCAACACAACGATCGCCATTGAAGGCTAAAGAACAGTTACAAGAACAATGAACAAGGCTCGGGGCTTACATCTCCGAGCCCTTTTCATATAATATGGCTTCAGTCTAATATGAGATAGAAGCTTTTACTAAAAACAACAACCCTCAAGAATAATGTCAGATTCCAATATCTGGCATGTCAATTATCGACTGTTACTTTTCTATTAAATGGGCTCACGGATAAGAAGTATATACCCCCCCATACAAATCTCCATCAAATTCAGTTGTATAATAAACTCCTGGAGGACTGATCTATGGACTTTATGTCAATGATGTTCTATTTCATGATCTACTCATTTGCAGGCTGGGTGATAGAGGTTGCTTATCATGCTGTCACAATGGGAAAAGTCGTTAACAGGGGATTCCTTAACGGCCCTATTTGTCCTGTCTATGGAGTGGGAGTGTCTCTGGTACTGGTCGTTATGCAGGGGCTGGCCAAACAGAATATCGAGACGAGTAATCCGCTGGTCCTTTTCGCTGTGGGGATAGTGATCGCCACGCTTGCCGAGCTGGTCGCGGGATTCCTGCTGGATAAGCTTTTTCATGCCAGGTGGTGGGATTACAGCAATAAGAAATTCAACTTGAACGGGTATATTTGCTTGTCGTTCAGTATTGTTTGGGGGCTGGCGATTGCTTTCGTGCTGAGGGTGGTGCAGCCTGTGGTGGCAGGACTGGTGGCGAAGATCCCTCCGGTGGCTGGGTACATTATACTGGCTGTACTATATACTGTTTTTGTGATCGATATAATTCTGACGACGCTGTCTGTGCTGAAATTCAATAAGCAGCTAGAGCAGATGTCCGACCTGCGAAATGCTATCCTCAAGGTGAGCGACGGAATGAGCGAGGTGATCGCAAGCGGTACCATCAGGACAGTCAGCAAGTTCGATGAGAGTAAGGAGAAGGTGGAAGAGCGCCGGGCTGAACTTGAGAATAAGCTGGAGGCACTGCGCAAAGATATGACGCTTCATGCCTTCTACGGACGTGGAAGGATCTTGAAAGCCTTTCCTCATCTGAAACACAGACAATATGGTGAGATATATGAGTGGCTGAAAAGCAGGCTCGATCGTGAGAAAGGTGATCCGGAGTAGCGCCACGGGATCTTGTTGTGGCAATGGTGTCTGGGTTGACATAATTGGGTCAGACTGTGAGTTCTTACTCCCATACAAAACAAAAAATGGCTAGAAAGTTGGATAATCCATCTTGCCTTGCTGTATCTTTATAGCCTGTCTGCAAATATTCTTGAACTCCTTTTCAGAAATACCGGTTACTCCACCGGCCTCCATCCAGGCACTGGCAAAGTTGGGCTTCGCAAAATAGCTGTCAAATTCGTTCCAAGAAGAAAAATTCTGAGGAATACAAAATGCTACCGCCCATGCTTTTCTGAGTTTCTCATCTGGAATCGAATCCAGAAACTCCCATGGAGCATCGAAACCTACTCCGCCTGAAATACCATTCATATCATCAAGAGATAATTCCTTCATTTTTTCATCTGACATAGAAAACTCTCCTTTCACATATCTGTATAGATAAATTATAGGATTTATCAGGTTAACACACTGTAAATGAACAGAAAACAAATATCTGAACTTGGATCAGATATTCAAATCAATAGTACCTGGCTACGATCGACCATGATCTTGGCCCGTAAACCGTAATGGTGAAAGCCGCAAAAGAGACGACAGAGGCTATTGATTCGTATGGTAAAATGTCTTTGTGGGGATAAAGGATTCCGATGAATCCTTTGTCAAGAAAACTATCAGGATATTTATCAAACTTCTTGGGGATAAAGGAGAGCATATTTATGAAACGTGAACTGGGAATTGCAAGATGCGGATTGGCATGTTGCTTATGCTCGGAAAATGTGACATGTAAGGGGTGTAAAAGGGACGGATTCAAAGAACTGTCATGGTGCAAAGACGCTGAATGGTGTGAAGTGAGAAGATGCGGTATAGATAAGAATGTATCCGGATGTTATGAATGTGAGCCTGCAAACTGCCGTAAAGGGCTTTATGCAGATAAGATCAAAGCCCGTGCTTTCGCTGAGTTTGCAAAAAGGTATGGTGTAGAATCTCTTCTCGATTGCCTTGATAGGAACGAGAAGGCCGGCATCGTCTACCATCGTGAAGGGATCATGGGTGATTATGATGAATTTGATGATCTCGAAGATTTGATCGATTTCATCAAGACCGGCAGAAGATAAAATACACAGGATAATATCGTAATCTATCAAACAAGGGGATTACAGGGGAATGAAGGATAATTAATATGTCAAACGTAAGAGATCGCGGAGTTATAGACATAACATTGGAAGAAGACGGCAGATACGTCCTGGTGATCCTTGATGATATGAAATGGGAGCCTGCGACCCGTCAAGAGCACGGCCGTATTCTCCAGGATAAGATCAATGATTATCTTGATTACATCGCGAGTGGGCAGGCCGAAGAGGCAAAGCCCGGACTCCGTCCCGTGATCCGCATCATTGCACAATATTCATACAGTAAGTATTGCATTGATTTTCTTGAACGCGTGCGTGCTTTCATTAAGGGAAAAGATGATATCTGTGATATCGAATGGACACATTCATCTGAGGACGGTCCGTTTGAAGACGGATTCAGCGATGATTTTGTTTTCGACGAGACGAAAATATATCCAAGAATAAAGAAGAACTGGGCCAAAGATCCGCAAAACCAGGTATCATTGATGCCCCCGAATGCATCTGCTCCGGATTATTCGGATCAGATGGTAATGATCCGCGTTATGGACAGTTTTATCGGGATGCTTGTTCAAGATATGGGCAGTGTTCTAACCTATATAACTTACGACAAGCTGCCTGACGGGGCTGATGTCATGAAACTGTGGAACAAGGCCTTCGATAATCTCTGCAGAGATATTCACTACAGATGGAGTGAATCCAAAGAGCCCGGCGTTTACGGTATTCTGGCAGGCGGGAATTTCGAAGCGGAAAGCTTATGTTTTGACTATGTCTGGAAAAACCTCTCGGATGACCTGAACGACGATCTGATCGTATGCGCCCCAACGAAGGACATCGTTTTATACACGAAAGCAAGCGATAAGAAGCTTGTGAAAAAGATCCTGAAGATGGCTTCAGACATGTTTGAAAGCAATCGGGAAGAAACACCGCATCTCTTGTTTTGCAAAGATGTTTTTGTTTTCGACCGGAAAAGCGGGCATCTGGAGATCAGTACGAAATACAGTTTTTGATCCGAAGGGATTAGATAATATGATCAACAGTTTTTTTATTTAAGGGAAGAAAAATGTACGGTGCTGTATTTGGAGACATAATAGGATCTTGCTATGAGTGGCATAATGTCAAATCAGAAGAATTTGAGCTGTTCCCAAGAGAAGCAAGATTTACGGATGATTCAGTTTTGACAGTTGCTATAGCCGACAGCATTCTTAATATGGATCACACTTCTCCGCGAAAATGCTATGCGCAGCATATCAGGACTTATTACAACCGGTATCCGCATGCGGGTTTTGGACAGATGTTTATAGATTGGGCGGAATCTGATTCTCTCCGTGTCCAAAGAAGCTACGGAAATGGTGCATCGATGAGAGTTTCCGCAATTGGATGGGCATTTGATGATGTTGAGACAATAAAGAAACAGGTCAGCGAGAGTTGCTATTATACCCATCATAATCGTGAGGCTGTGAAATGCGCACAAGCAGTTGCTTTGGCAGTGTATTATGCCCGCAAGGGTATTGATAAATCTGAAATCAAACATCGATTGACAGAAGAGTTTAATCTTTCTTTTGTTTCGATATCTGATTTAAGAGACGGATATCAGTTTGATTCAAGATCTCTTTATTCAGTTCCTCCTGCCATAGAAGCCTTTTTCGAGACAGAAGACTATGAGTCATGTATCAGAAGAGCAATTTCCTTAGGTGGAGACAGTGATACTATAGCGGCAATAGCCGGCGGAATTGCTGAAGCGTATTACAGAAAAATACCAAACCATATAGTCAGCAGAGGCAAATTGATTCTCGACAGTGGACTAAAGCGTGTCCTGAATCAGTTTGAGGAAAGATATAATAAGTAGTGAAATCTACAGATATGTTGACAAGCTGATCGAGATTATAAGGCATATGTTGATTACTACAACCAGAAGCGACCATCTTTGCGGAATGAAGAAGATATCAGTCCTTTGTATCCTGATCTTTACTTTGATCTTTCCTGCAGGGGGATGTTTTGACCTGAAAGATGCTTATACATTGGCCGATGCCACAACGGTTGATGATATCTCCTACTGCATCAAAAAAGATAACGATTCGGAATCCGTCGTGATCTGTTCATGGTGGGACGGTGAAGCGACGGAAATAGTCTATGAGATACCTGACACATTTGAAGGAAGGGATGTTGTCTGGCTGGGTGATAAGGCTTCCGGATTTGATATCCGTCAGCCGTCTGAATATGTATTCTATGACCCGGATGACGGTATGATCCATCAACGCTATGAGGACGAACCGATCGCGGATGTAAGCGATGAAAGCCTTGAGATAACGGACATCAATGTTACTTTTGTACTCGGTGAGAACATCGAGTATATAGGAACTGTAGGACCTTCATATTTGGCGACAGGGGATAAAGAGGACCTTAGTGTGTACAGGGTCAATCTGTTCTTTGAAATATCGGATGATAACCCCGTATATTATTCAAGAGACGGAGTACCGTATTTGAGAAGTAATGATGAACCTGTTTGCACTGCGGCAACTGATCTGCCGGATGATTCAATGTCTTATGAACTGAGCTACAACGAAGATGCGGGTGCGACGACATTATCTTCTTAAAGTATAAGAACGGGGAATTTGTTACAGCGGAAAAATAGAAGTGCATTAAACCGGAATATAATAAATTATGGAATTAGGAAGTTGAAAATTATGAAATGTCCATTTTGTGGAGAAGAGATGAAAAACGGTTTTGTTCGCAGCGGGGGAGCCACCTACCCTGCCCGGGGATTCCTTTATTGGAACGACGATGTGAACAAGGCTACTATAGTTAGTAACGGGTTAAGACTGCATGCTGATCAATTTGACAAGTTAGGATTAGCATTAACCAAGGCATATATGTGTGATACATGCAAGAAAGTCATTTTAGATACATACGTTACAGATGAAAAGTGGTGACATGGTTCATATAATCGGCAGTTAAGGCAACTAATCCAACCATGACTGGGATGTGCGTGGAATTGTACTTTTTTAAGGGCTAAAAGAGTACGGTTTTGACTGCTTGTGCTTTGCGAGTTACAAAGGCGTTTATGGTATTATTTTCGAGAGTGAATAAGTACGATTTGAGGATTTGGTTCTTATTGACTATGACAGATCAGGATTTGAAGAGGAATATCATTTTGAAAAAGGGACTACAGATTCTATATTATATTTCAGTTGTAATCAGCGCTTTGGTGGGGCTGTGGCATTTTTTTGTACCATGGATGTTTCAATGGTACGACTACCTTCCAACGCAATACAGGAACCTTATAGTCGGGATTGATTATACGAACTATTGCTTTTCGTTGTTGCTGTTTGGTCTGAGCGTAATGTTGATATTGTTAGGCAAAAGAGCTTTGGCAATGAACCGGGAAGTGATTTATTTCTATTTCTTTCTTACGGTGGTTTGGATTTTCAGAGCATGCCTTGCCAGTTTCATTGAGCCGTGGCCGTTGCAGCCAATCCCGGCAGCTGCGATCGGGCAGCTGATCGCATCAGATGTATTGGCTGTCATGATGATAGTTGTCAGTGTTAGCTTTGTCAGAGAACTCAGAAGAAAAACATAGAGCGGATTATAGACAGGATAATGAAATAAGCAAATCGCAGTTTATAGGAGTTAACGTGGATAGACCAATTACAACATTGTTTATGCTGGTGTCTGTTGATGGAAAAATCAGTACAGGTTCAACTGATGAAATGGATTATGATCAGGATTTTCCCCAAATAGACGGGATTAAAGAGGGATTGCATCAGTATTATGAGATTGAACAGACCACAGATTTATGGTCTTTTAATACAGGGCGTGTGCAGAAAAAGATGGGAGTTAACCAGAAAGAGATGCCTGCCAAAACACCTGTTTCTTTTGTGATTCTTGATAATCATCACTTGATGGAACATGGAGTTAGATATCTTTGTGCATTGTCGCAGAATGCGGTGATCATTACATCGAATGCTGAGCATCCTGCATTTAGTGTTAACGAAAGCAATCTTCATATTATTTATCAGGAAAAAACTTCAATCAAAGAAGCTTTGGAACGCTTAAAGACAGAATGCGGTTGTGATAGATTAACAGTTCAATCAGGCGGAACAGTTAATGGCTTGTTCTTAAGAGAAAAACTCTTTGATTATGTGGATGTGGTAGTGGCTCCGGCATTAGTTGGAGGACGAGATACATCATCATTAATAGACGGCAGATCATTAACATCAACTAAAGAATTATCAGGTATAGGAGTCCTTAGATTAGAAGATTGTTCTGTTTTGGAGGATTCATATATTAGATTAAGGTACCGAGTGGCAGGGTGATAGATTCCCGTATGTAGGGATGATACTGAATTAAACTGACAAAACAATGGAATTTGAACAACTTATCAAGCGCATCAACGAATTAAGCAGGAAGTCAAAGACAGAAGGCCTTACTCCTGAAGAGAAGGAAGAGCAGACCATGCTCCGCAACGAATACAGGGCCAAGGTCGTAGGCAATCTGTCTTCACAGCTCGAAGGCTTGAAGATAAAGCATCCCGACGGCTCGATCACGGACGTTAAGAAAAAGCAGTAAAAGGGATAGATATTTGGGATAAGGAGAAGAGAAAATGAGATTTGAGGACGGACGCATCGATCAGTTCGTCAGCGACAAGAAGTTGATCTCCACAGCTGAAAGAGACGAACTGTTCACACAGTATAGAAGAAGAGGCCGCGATTTCATTCCGGTGGCCGTACAGCAGGTCAAGAACAGCTATTCAGGTTCTGATACAGGCTTTGAAGATTTAACGGAAGAGCAGGCCGAATTCATCAGGCGTGCAGGAGATTTAGCAGAGAACGGCTATCAGGACGATCCTGATGCACCAAAGAAAAAGCTTTCATGGTTCCCTCTGATAGTGGTCATCGCGACATTTGCGGTCGTAATAGTCGGGTCAATATCCGGAGGCGTTGCATTTGCTTTAGGAGGATTCTTCCTGGGCTTTTCCATTCTGGGCTTTTATGCCGCAAAATCAGGTAATGCCAGAGGATTTACGTTCTACGGCGGTACTTCTTCCGGCTCTTCCAAGACAGCAGGCATCGCGATCGGAATAATCGGTATTGCAGGTGCCATACCGATGTTCTTCTCAGGGATCATCGGAATGACCGGTGCTTTACTCCTTATGGGCGCGCTACTGTTTGCCGTTGTCGCAATCATGATGCTGGCAGGCTTTATCAAGAGTTTTTCTGCGAAGAACAAATACAGCGAAGAGATAGCTGCAACCTGCGTAGGCTACTTGAGAACTGTCGATAGCCATTCCGGAGGTTCAAGGAGACACAGACGTGGCTACACCATGCGCACTTCGCCGATCTTTGAATATACATACCAGGGCAAGGATTATAAGGGCATCTACGACCGCATGATCGACGGGATCAATGCAGACGTAAACATGGGCGCAGCATCAATCGCGATCGACCCCAAGCACCCTGAAGACATTTACCACAAGTCCACTGGCGTACAGGTAAAGGGCCTTTTTGTGTCCATAATCTGCTTTGTGATCTGCGGAATATTCGTCTTTGCTTTCTTTAACGGCGGATATCAATCTTCCGGCAAAGGCATTAACGGATTTAATCTCTTTAAATTCGCTATCAGTTCAGATGAAGAGCGTGAAGGTCTCATCGAATCTTTTACTGATGGGTTGAATAAGAGCCTCGGCTATGAGATCCCTTATGAGATCACAGATGAACTGGTAGATAAATACATCTCCGAATTCTCATATTTAAATGGTCAGAAATGGTATTACGAGCTTGCCACAGTAGAGAGGATCGACGAGTTCGATAACGGCGATTACAATATCGTCTTAGAGGATGAATCCTTCCCCCAGCTTGGCAAGAGCGGAAAGCACGGAGACATAGGCGATACCAGGATCGTGTTCTACACTACATACGAGTATGAATATGAAGGCGTTACGTACACCGGCAAAGATGTCTTCTGGGATCTGTCACCGCAAGAACACGTTTACGTCGGAACTCACGGCGCATACGAAGGATAAACAGACTTCGAAAGCTTTTTGATGCTCAAAGAGAATAAATAATAATTTATGTTTTGCGCATTTTGTAACGAAGAGAGGCCCTTTCAGGTGATATAATCTGATCAGCCGAAGGCGTCCCCTTTGGAATTTTTCATTTCTATACGGAATAACATCGGGATCGGAAGATGCAGAAAAGAAAGGCGTTCTTTACGTCTATAAGTAAGAAGCTGATGCTCCTTTACATCATCGGGGCATTTTCTCTGGCCGTAACACTTGTTGCGGTTGCCATTGCTCTGTCCAGCAAGATACTTACAGAGGGTGCCTCTGCACAGATGAACCTTTTCTGCGAAGAGCGTGCTGACGATATTAATCTTGAGATGGTAAGGATCGAAGACGCCGTCAGTTCTCTTGCCAGATGGACCAGGAGCAGGATCCCTGATGTCGAGACGATAAAAGAAGACGCCGAGCTTAGAGATGCCATAGTCGATGACGCGGATGATCTTATCCGCTTCATGACCGAGCACAATGATTTCATTGAAGGCGCATATATTCATTACACTTTGGATGTTACCGGCATCGCGGACCGCGAAGAGGGCGTTTACTACACCAGGAGCGATGACGGAAATTTCAAGACGATCCCCTTTACCCAGGAAGAGATCTTTAATGATCCCGTTGCGGAAGACTGGTATTACGGACCTATCAGACTTGGGAAAGCAGCCTGGACAAAGCCTTATTACGACTACAGCGTAGAAGAACACATTATCTCATACATAGAGCCGGTATTTATAGGCGATACTCCGGTTGCTGTCATCGGGATCGACATCAGTTTTACCAGGGTTATCAACTGGGTCGACACATTCTCGTATCAGGAGTCCGGTTATATGTTCCTCAAAGAAGCTGACGGAACAGTCCACTACCACTACGATGATCTCGTAAACGGTGACACGCACGGAGACGAGAGGGACCGGGTACAAGAGAACGGGGACCTGATGGATAAACCTGCGACCGGCAAGGAACTTGTCAGATACGATTTTGAAGGCAGAGAACGTGCGATGGCTTTTGTTACGCTCAGAAACGGCATGAAGCTCGTTCTTTGCGATGGCTATGCCAATATTTACAGAGAAAGAGACAACGCGGTCGTCCTCATGATCATCCTGTCCGTCTTAATCACCATGCTGATCGCCATCGTTTCAGTCGTCATGGTCAACCGCATAACCGATCCGTTAAGGAAGATCACCGAAGCTGCACGTGCGGTAAGCGAGAATAATTTTGACGTTGATCTTCCTCCGGAGAATGACGATGAGATCGGCGAGCTCTCAAAAATGACCAGGCTCGCGATCGAGAATGCCCGTGCAAGAGCAGAGAAGGCCGCATCAAAGGTCAGGGAACAGGAACGTCAGATCGAGAAGAGCGCAAAGGTAATGAAGCAGCAGGGTGATGACCTTATCGCCATGAAGAACCTTGCGTATGTGGATTCTCTTACAAACGTTAAGAATAAACACGCTTACGATGACACGGTCGAATATATCAACGAGAAGATCAGGAACGGTACAGCTGAATTCGCCGTCATCATGTGCGACTTAAACTACCTCAAGCACATCAACGACAACTTAGGCCACATAGCAGGTGACGAAGCTATCCGGAAGACCGCATCGATCCTCTGCAAGGCATTCCCATTAAGTACTGTCTTCAGGATCGGCGGAGACGAATTTGCCGTCTTACCCACAGGTCTTGATTATGCCAGGATCGATGAAAAGCTCGATGCATTGAAGATGATGATCGAAAGCCAGAAAAACATATCCGATAACTATCTTGAGCGCATCTCCCTGGCATTCGGCTGCGCATTCTTCGAACGCGGGAAAGACACAACTTACCAGGAAGTCTTTGAGCGTGCCGACAAGATCATGTACGAAGAAAAGAAGAAGATCCACGCAAGAGACGGAATCTCAACAGACAGGTAAGGGCAAACGTGAGCCAAAAAGAAGCCATAATATATCTATTTTTCTCTTCAATCGAAATTGAATAATGAAGGACGCGAAATGTCTTAAAATAGTGCATTTCAGTTTTTAAGGAGAACATAAAGACAACAGGAATATTATTACCGTGAAAAAGATTCAAATAGTTCATCATTGTCTTCGATAGAGTATCCAAGTCTTTATATTTCAAGAATTTAAGTCTGGTTCGTTATATTACAAATATCTGTTTTTAGGACAGTATTATCATTTTGTGTAGACACTTTATTTCGATAAATGTATTTTACTTATAGTTACCCAGTAACGTAATTAATAAGAGATGAGTATCTGTTTTATAAATGGTGCTTATAGAAAAGTCCTTGAACACTATTATTAATTTGTGGAGGTTATTTACAGTGAATGAAAATAATTCATTTATGCCCGATTTTAGTAACTTGATTAATATACCACAAGTTCAGATTCCGGAAATTATTACCGACACTCCGGTTCAGCACATGTGGGCTGATGAACAGTTTCAAATCTTGAAAAAATATATTCAGGAATTCGAAGCAACATTGGATTCGGAACATGAAGTAGGGCTGATGTTTACTAATTTTGGCCAGTCTGTATTAATGCAAGTGACGAGTTTGTCTTATGAAGACCCTGTCCTGATGATTTTCCATGGCTATGTTAATAATCGAGAAGCTACGTTGATTCAACATATAAACCAACTTAGTTTTTTGCTTACTTCTGTAAAGAAAATGAAAAGCCTAAGAGAAAAATCGGATTTGATACAGAAAATTAAAAATGTGAAGCTTGAATGGTGAGCGTAGAATAATAACTTCACGGAGGCTATATGATGTTTTTTTATCCAAATGGAAAACCTCTTGATTCTGTCGATACATTTGTGAAGCTATACAGCAATATTTATTTTTTCGTTAATCGCGATCTGTGTTTAGAGAATGAAATTGAGCGCATACTTCGAATAGGTATTAAAGATAAAAATGATATTGCAAATATATTGAGATGGAAAACGGGAGGAAAGCTGGAAGGAGATTATGTAAGCACGCGATATCAAATTATTAATGTTAGAGAGATATATGCCGTTATAGAAAAGGTAAGAGATGAAGATAAGAAGAGAGATAATAATGTGTACTTTAATGACCTTTACAATAAAGTGATTAGGCTCGCTGGTATGGGAAGCGTTTATGCTCGTACCATTGTATATTTTTATTCTGGAGGTAAATGTCCAATATATGATAAGTATGTTGATATAGCGTTGAACGCTATTCAACAAAGTAATAATAAGGACTTTTTTGAGATAATTATAAGAAACAATGATCGTATTATAAAGAATCCAGTAGGAAATGATGATTTTAGAGCTTTCGATAATGCTATTTTCGATTTTTTTGGAAAATCTCGATATTTAGAAGGACGTGATGTTGATCGTGCACTTTGGGCATATGGACATTTGTTTAATGATTCAAAACAGAATAATAAAAGAATTGATTGTACTATAAGTGTAGAAAAAAGTTGATTAAATATGTTAAATTACACCCTCCAAGTGTAGAAAGCACCACGGCTCAAACATATTAGTAGGAGAAAACATGAGATTATTACATGTGAAAATAGAGGTTCATTTTTATAGCGGAGATGAGTCGCATGATGATCAAATAGATAAGAGACTGCAAGGATATGGGCTATATTCACCAGGCTTTTACAAGCAAATCTTAAAATTTTACAATCAGACAATTGAAGTCGAGTTCGATGATGAGATTACTTTAGGGGGTTTTAAAAAACTAATATACGACAAAATATGGGATAACTATAATGGAATAATTGATGGCTCAATGGAATTCTTCTTTGTTACTTCGGAAGCAAGATTTACAATAGATAATCCTGATTTGTCATTTTGTAATGTGTTAGATAAATATATTGATCCTCAATTTGTTGGTTTTATAAGAATTGGGATATATGTTTGTGAGGAAGCTGGACAATTTGAGAAAGATGGTGATTTGCGCTTCTTTTTCCATTCTCGAGAGAAAGGGAAGCACAATGAACCACATGTGCATGTTTGTGATGTGGGACGAAACTTTGAAGCATCAATGAGCGTATTAACAGGAGAGTTAATTACAAAGAACACAAAAATGCCAAGAAAATATCAAATACAAGCGAAGAAGTTCATACTTGAACACAAAGTTAAGTTTGCTAAGGGATGGAATATGCATACAGATGGCATAAATATTGATTTAAACAATCTGTTTGGATTGAGTAATTATTAATTTGTGATTTTTAGGTTTATGAAAGATTGATATATACTTGAAAAACCCGAGATACAGATGAATTCCAAAACACATAAAGAGATTCTTGAGTAATAAAATACCATATGTGATTTACTCTTTTGGAGCCGATATTCAAAGAAGATGAGGATCTAATCAACGAAAGAGAAGATTATTGGAAGAGAGTCCTATTATCAAGAAACGAGAAATATGGTTATAACGGAAATTAGCAACATTACAATGTAGGAAGTTCAAGATTCAACGAATTGTTTTAATACATGCTAAGAGGAGAAGTGAATATGCCGGGCTGTATAAGATGTGGAGCTAAGATGGAGCCTGATGACAGGTTTTGCTCGGCATGTGGGTATCCAGCGCAAAAACCCAAAGTTCAGTCAACATATGCGAGCGGGGCTACATCATATACAACAGTTACTAATACCCGCTCGGTTAATGTAAATATTCCTGTTTGTATTAGATGTGGAACTAAAATTGAGGCGACTTACAAGAATTGTCCTAACTGTGGCTATGCTATACAACGCCCAAGTCAGCAACAGTCATCAAATTCCGATGAGACAACTGGTTCCACTACAAATCAGGAAAGCAAAACATATACTGGCCCGGTAAATACTAAGCCGCCTCAAATTAACACAAAAGAAGAGTGTATTGCTGAACTAACTCGAACATATTGGTATTTCAACACGATGCATGCTGAATACGATGAGTATGATGCGTGTATTCGTAATAGTGATTTTGCAAGTCGCGAGTACAGGAAACGCACTAGGTTTGATAGTGATGAAACCAATTTCTCAATATTTTTTTGTGCTGTAGGCACCACATTGTTTTTAGTCGGAATTGTTATATGGCTCTTGTTTGAAGAGCCGTTTTACAAATCAATTCTATGGTTGATTATTGGTAGCATCATTGGATCGGCAGGAGTATTAATGTGGATAAAAGATGACAGCATAAATCGAATATTAAGAAAAGAAATCAAAAATAATACTTTAAGGCAGGTCCAACTGGCCAAAGAATTGACCAAATACTATAAGAATTATGGTTATTGCATAATCGGACCACAATATTCAAATCCGAAGATTATTTGGAGGATTTTAGAAAACCTGAAATCTGGACGAGCAGACACATTGCAAAATGCAATTAAGCTTCTATATCGCGATGCTCGTAAGAGAACATTTCATTCAAAACTAATACTTGGCGAAGCACATAGAATTAATGCTTTTTACCATGCATATTCAGCGGCTTCTTTCATTCCAGCTGACTTTTTTATTACAGCAATTTAATTATTTAAGCTAATTCGTCTATTAAGATTAAACCATGAAAAGTGTTTTGAACCCTCAAACAATTCATTGTTCTTAAATATAAAATCTGGCTGCATTTAGAAAATTATGATTGATGTAACATTTGACTTCACAACTGATTCTCCTGGCTATTGGTATGATTTCTGGAATAGGAATGATGGAATGGGAGCAGGCGGCTCTGATCCTGATAATTCTAGTCCTATGTTACGAGAGTATCACAGATTGTTATGGAGCAAGGAGTTGCCCAATGGTGAGAAGATGGAACTTAAATCCGGGAGTGGTTCCAACTATCTTGTTTGGAATGATTTCAGATTTGGCAGTGATTCAATAATTGTCAGTTTTAGATATAAGAAATACAAGTATATGATTGATCAGGTCGCAGAGCGAATACCGGATTATAAGTCATATTATGAGAACTTTTTAAGACAGGCATACACAATCGGAGGTTCAATTATATTTCCAAAACATAAGTCGAGCATGAATCAGAACAGGGGAACAAATCCGTTCATTTCTGATCGCTGGGATTTAACGCTTGAGTGTATTAGAAGATACTACAACGGAGAAAAGAGTCCCTTGTATGAAACCATTCTTGCTGATAAGGCATTTTATGATCTCTTTATTGGTTTTAAGGGCTATGTAGATTTCTTCTTTTTACAGGATTGTGTTAGTGAGGATTATTCAAAAGTTATCATTTGGTGTGGCAATGCGGATTTTACTGAATATGGTTTGCCCGAAACCATAGACGAATATATGGGCTTTATAGATAAAGAAATGGTATTTTTGGAAAAGAGGAACCAAAGAATACAGGAATATTGTGCGCGGTTTCCTCATAGATTATAAAGTAAAATATAGAGATTCCTGTTGGTTAATGATTAACCTAATTTACAAATGATATAATTATGCAAATCGAATAAACTAAGGATGAGCATGATGTTTAAGATCATTGACGGTGATTTTAGAAATAATATCTATAGTAATGAGCCTTGTCTTGATAACTGGCCAATGCTGTATATTCTGGAGAATGGCAAACAGGCTTATATTGGTGAGTCTAGCCATGTCAAAACCAGAATGACTCAACATGCGACTACGGAAGAGAAGAGAATCTTCGATAAGGTACATTTCATTTACTCTAAGCTCTTCAATCAATCAGTTACATTCGATTACGAGTCAAAATTAATTCAATATATTGTTGCAGATGAATTATTCCAGGTAACAAACAAAAATAATGGTATCGCTGATAAGCAATACTATCAAAAGAAGGAATACGATCAGAAGTTCGTAGAGCTTTGGAAGAAACTTCAGAAAGAAAAGCTCGTTAAGCATTCGCTTGAAGAGATAGAGAATTCGGATCTTTTTAAGTACTCACCGTATAAGGAACTTAATGATGGTCAAAGAACAGCGGTTGATAGCATATTATCCAGTCTTAAAGACGGCAAGGTCAAAAGAGTTGTAGTTAACGGCATGCCCGGCAGTGGTAAGACGATTGTCGCTGTATATCTGATGAAATATCTTGCTGACAGTGAGGAATTTGCAGATAAAAAGATTGGTTTCGTTGTGCCTCAGAGCTCTCTTCGTGACACCATGAAGAAGATATTCAAGAGCATATATGGACTGTCACCCTCGCAGATACTTTCGCCGTCTGATGTTACCAAAAACAAATATGATGTTCTGATTGTAGATGAAGCCCACAGGTTGCACCAATATAAGAATATCTCCTATATGGGTACATTCAAGCAAAACTGTGAACGCTTGGGACTTACTACTGAGGCTGATGAGCTTGACTGGATTATAGAGCAGTCTGATGTTTCTGTGCTTTTCTACGACGGAATGCAAGTAGTAGGTCCTTCAGGAATTAACATCGAAAGATTCAAACGTAAAACGGAACAATTTGATGAACGCATGACACAGTACTTCAACCTGTTGACTCAAATGCGTGTCAAAGGTGGCAATGACTATATAAGCTTTATAGAAAACGTCCTTGCTGCCAAGTGTGAGAATAAATATTCGTCATCTGATTACGACTTTAAGATGTACACGGATTTCTCAAAGTTTGAGAAAGATATGTACACAAAAGAATCAAAGTATGGACTTACCCGAATGATTGCCGGTTATGCATGGCCATGGATCAGCAAAGAGGATAAGACATTAAAAGATATATCCATTCAGGGTTGTGAACGTATGTGGAACCATAAGACCATCGGTTGGGTTCACACGCAGCAGGCAATAGATGAAGTAGGATGTATTCATTCTATTCAAGGATATGATTTAAACTATGCATATGTAATCCTAGGTAATGATATAGGATATGATCCCAATAAAAAGGAAATTGTAGTTCATCCAGAGAATTACTACGATTCAAATGGTAAAAGGACTGCCACATACGAAGAACTGCTGGATTACATAAGGAATGTCTACTATGTTCTTATGACACGCGGTATATGTGGAACTTATCTTTATGTGTGTGATGAGAACTTAAGAGATTATTTGAGCAAATATCTAGAGGTAGCAACATGAAACAGGAAACTATAGATATGATCTTGAAATTCAGGGATGACAGAGACTGGAAACAGTTCCATAATCCTAAGGACTTAGCCATTTCGATTTCGTTGGAGGCAGCAGAACTTCTGGAAGTATTCCAGTGGAGTGGAACCGATGTCGATTGCAACAAGAAAATGGACAAGATAAAAGAAGAACTTGCAGATGTGCTTACATACTGTGTTCTTATGGCAGATGCATGCAATCTTGATATCGATCAGATTGTTCAAGAGAAATCAAAGAAGAATAGTGAGAAGTATCCTATAGAAAAAGCTAAAGGAAATAGCACTAAGTACGATGAATTGAGTTAAAAGACCGCCCTTTTTAACTTCGTCATTTTATGATTCAATTTAGTCATTTAAGAACAAATGACTAAATTGAAATTCAAAAACATTCGAGGTGCAGCTTATGTCAGATAATCACAAAGTCGCAGTAGTTACAGGCGGAGCACAGGGAATAGGGAAGGCAATCGTTGATGCTTTTCGTTCGCAGGATGTTGATGTTTATGTGATCGACAAACAGCCGGGTGACTGGTTTGTTGGTGACGTGTCTGATAAGTCGACTCTTGAGGAGTTTGTATCTTTCGTTGTGTCTAAGTCAGGGCGTGTGGATTATCTGGTCAATAATGTGCTGCCGGTCATGAGAGGGATAGATGAGTGCAGTTATGAAGAATTCCAGTATGCGCTTGCAGTGGGTGTTACGGCGCCTTTCTATCTGACTAAGCTGCTGATGCCTTATTTTGCTCCGGGCGCATCTGTGGTTAATATCTCGTCTTCGCGTGACCGTATGAGCCAGCCGCAGACTGAGAGCTATACAGCGGCAAAGGGAGGTATTTCTGCGCTTACTCATGCAATGGCTGTGAGCCTGGCAGGGAAAGCCAGGGTGAACAGTATTTCGCCGGGATGGATCGATACTACAGGCAATGATATTACTGGTCCTGATGCCACACAGCAATTGGTTGGACGTGTCGGCAAGCCTGAAGACATTGCTTCAATGGTCATGTATCTGTGTTCTGATAAAGCCGGATTCATTACCGGTGAGAATATCTGTATAGACGGCGGCATGACCAGGCAGATGATCTACCACGGCGAACACGGATGGTCATTTGAAGGCTGACTTATTTCGCTTCCTTTGCTTTTCCGTACAGGAAAGGTTTTGCAAGTTTGTTGGCAAAGAAATCAACAAGCGGGCCCATGAAGAATGCCGTGATTATCGTGCCTGCTCCGATGACTGCACCGATACCGTCAATGGTGGCGCCGGAGAGGAAGTAGAGTCCGACTCCGAGGATAACGCAGATAACGTCAGTGATTATCCTTACATATTTGAATTTGCCCTTTTTCCAGGTGTTGGAGATTATGAGGGCGACTGCATCGTATGTTGATACGCCGATATCTGCGGTCATGTAAAAAGATGAGGCTACACAGATTATAAGGATACCGATTATGAGGCATACGGCTCTGCCGATGAGACCTAAGTCGGGGAAGAAGTTTTCTAAAGTCTTCTGAGAAAACTCAGCTACATAACCTATCAGGAATAAGTTGATGAAGGTTGCAAGTCCTATGTAGTGCCTGTCAAATATGAGACTGAACAGGAGCATTATCACGTTTACTATGACATAAAGGGTGCCGAAGCTTATCGGGATGACAGTATCAAGGCCTGCCATAAGTGACTGGAAGGGGTCTACGCCGAACATCGCACGCTTAAAGAAGCCTACTGCGATGCCGCAGATGAGTACACCGAATATGCTCATGAGTATGCGTTTGACCATATGGTCTTTCTTGAAGATGTTCTTTAATTTATTCATGGGGCAATCATAGAACAAATGGCTGGATACAACAATTCAGGTACATTGTTTTTATATCAATTAAATGACGTCATTTCCCGATGATGCTGATATCCTTCGGGAATGACGTGATCTCCATCATGATGTCTGCCATTTCTTTGGGACTTTTGCGGGGATGTTCCTGGCACCATAATTCTGTTACGTGCCAGAATCCTGCGGTCCTGTATGCGAAGTGATATTTGTATTTGGAGTTTTCCTTTTGTTTTGCATTTGCTTTGGGATCAGTCTGTGAAGACATCATCAATACGAGTGATTCGAATTCACTTGCAAAACGGTACATTATGCCTGATTTGTTAAGGATCGAGAGCATGTTCATGTTCTCATTCCAGAACGAGAAATATACGATGCAGAATTCACGGAAATCTTTGGGCGCGCGGGTTGCTATGTAATTGGAAAACTGGGTGGCGCACCCCTTGAAGCAGTGATGAAGTATCTCATCTTTTGTCTTGAAATGGCGGTATAAAGTCCTTCTGGTGACGCTGCACGAATCGGCGATCTCCTGGATGGTTATCACATCGTATTGTTCTGTCTCAAGAAGTGAGCAGAGAGCATTTGCGATCTCGTCTTTTGTCTTTTGTATCTTCTTGGAAGTATCACGCATGGGGCCGCTCCTTAAATGGCACATTCTCGCGAATGTGAGACATATACGCAAAAACGATTGAATTCTCTTACTTGCAGAATTATAATCCGTGCATGTAGATGTCGCAAGTGTGACATTTAAGAGATGCACTGATTTTATTGTTTTTAAGGAGATATAAGAACATGGACATAAGGGATGCTAGGATCGATGAAGGCAAGGCATTTGACTGGGGAAAGACTTCAGAAGCATATGCCAAGTACAGGGATATTTATCCTGAGGAATTCTACAGAAAAGTTGCTGACAGGGGTTTGTGCGTTAAGGGTCAGAGAGTTCTGGACCTTGGAACAGGTACGGGCGTGCTTCCGCGCAACATGTATAAGTTCGGAGCAGAATGGGTAGGTACTGACATATCTCCCGAGCAGATAGAACAGGCAAAGCTTCTTTCTGAAGAAGCCGGCATGAATATAGAATATAAGACCGTATCTGCGGAAAAGCTGGATTTTCCTTCCGGTTCTTTTGATGTGATAACGGCATGCCAGTGCTTCTGGTATTTCGATCACGATAAGGTAGCACCTGAGTTTTCCCGCATACTTAATAAGGACGGAAGGCTCGTTATCCTTTTCATGGCATGGCTTCCTTTTGAAGATGAGATCGCAGGAAAGAGTGAAGATATCGTGCGCAAGTACAGTCCCAGCTGGACGGGCGGAGGCGAGACCAAGCATCCTATCTTTATACCTGATGTGATGTACGATTATTTTGAGCTTGAAGATCACGAAGAATACGATCTCATGGTGCCTTTTACAAAAGAGTCCTGGCACGGAAGGATGTTTGCCTGCAGAGGTGTAGGAGCTTCCTTGTCTCCTGAAGAGCTTGCCGCGTGGGATAAGGAACACAGGAAGATGTTGGAGAGTTATCCTGACAGCTTTGAAATAAAACACTATGCTGCGATAGCGGTTCTCAAGAAGAAATAATAGCCGTTCATATACCTGAAACGACCGTTATCAATGAGTTGTCTTCTGAAGAGTAAAACTTGATTTGAAGAGCTCTTTAGATTGGCCTGGCAGGTTGCTATGGATCAATCACACAAATAAACAATAACTTCAAGTGATATAATGGCAACGGAATTCAACTGCTTTATAAAGATCTGCAGGGGGTAGTTATGAAGACTTTTTGTGATTATTGCGGAAGCGTTATAGATGACACGATAGAGAAGTGTCCCAACTGCGGCGCGGTCAATGTGCATATTCAGAGGAGCGGCAACCAGGTTCCTAAGACGATAGAAGAGCTTCAAGCTTTTGCCCAGGAGAAGGGCATTCCGCTCGAGAAGATGAGGTTCTTCATTGGCATCGATTACAAAGAACCCCGTGCATTCGGTATCTACAAAGAACCTACAACAGGCAATTGCGTCGTTTACAAAAACAAGGCAGACGGTTCGCGTGCGATAAGATATCAGGGCACCGATGAGGCATATGCTGTCAATGAGATCTACCAGAAGATGAAGGCCGAACTCTTAGAACGCAAGCAGGCAGATCTCGACAGAGGCAAGAACAGCAACAGTTATAAACCGAAGCCGGCAAATCGCAGCAAACGTAAGGGTCCCTTTGGCATAATGATGACCGTTTTCCTCATCGTGTTAGCGATATGGATCTTTTCCTTTATCGTTATGGCCATTAACGATTCCAAGACACCTAACAGAGGCTACTACGATTACAAGGGAACACCTTACTACTATGCGGCCGGCGCCTGGTATACACCTGATGACTACGGCGAGTGGGAACGCACCTACGATGCTCCCGACACCCTGACAGAGAATTATAAAGAATACTTTGAGGCTAAGGATTATTCTGACCTTGATGCCGATTATGCTGACGATATCGAAGAATATCAGACCGAGGAATATTCCAACGATGACTACGACAACGATGACGACAGCTGGAATGACAGCAACTGGGACGACGATGACTGGGATTACGACTGGGACGATTACGATTCGTATGACTCAGACTGGGATTCAGATTGGTAATCCTTAGGATAATGAATTAATGATTGCTACTATTCAAGGGATATATTAATCTGCTCTGTCTAAGCTTCCGAAAAGAGTGATCTTCTCTCTTACTACTTCTTTCATGGCCTCGATCTCATAAGGGATCAGTCCCATCATGGTTTTTGCTCCGGCTGCAAGTCCTTTCTCTATTCCGGCTTTTCCTGCCTTGTCGATATCCGTAAAGATATTTACCTTACAGATCCCGCAAGAGACTGCCTGTTTGAAATCATCATTTGAGAGGCCGGAACCGCCATGCAGTACTAACGGAAGATCTGTCATTTCGGATATCCTTCTGATCCGCTCGAAATCAAGCTTTGGCGGGAATGCATAATCACCATGCGCATTCCCGACAGCAACGGCAAGCGAGTCCACCCCCGTGCGTCTTACAAAATCAAGCGCTGTATCAGGATCCGTAAAATAATCGCTTGGGTTCTCGAGCTTGCCTGCACCTGCATTGTCGCCTACATGCCCCAGCTCGCCTTCTACGGTAATATTCAGTGCATGACAAACATCTGTCATCTCTTTTAGTCTGGCAATATTAGTCTCGTAATCATCCATCGAACAATCGTACATGATGGATGTAAATCCCAGTTCTATAGCCTGCTTGCACCGTTCTTTAGTAAGGCCGTGGTCATAATGTACGCATACAGGCACTTTTGCCTTTTGGGCCATCGGGATCAGATACTCTGCAACGCGTTCCATTTCCATGGCAGGCAGCAATACTTCCGCTGTTCCGACCATGACCGGAGCATTAAGTTCTTCTGCAGTCTCGATAACAGCTCTCGCCATCTCAACATTTACCGCATTGAAAAATCCTACGCCGTAGCCTTTTTCCTTTGCAGGCAAAAGGACATCATTCATATTAACTAACATGTTCCCATCCCTCCGCTATCTTTGATTTCAATTCAGGAAGCGGCTTTAGTCCGCTCAATGCATCATATGCTTCGATACAGGAAGCGCCTGTAGCTGCCGCAAGTTCCATACAGTCTTCAAGCTTTTCATCGTTTAACATGCTCGTAAGAAATGCAGCGATACTCGTATCACCGGCGCCTGTCCCCGACAATACTTTCGACGGCTTGAAAGACTTTTCAAATCCCTCTTTGCCGGCCCATGAAGAAACATTCAATCCGGTTCGCCGGCCTATCTTATCAAGCACTTCCGCGCCTGCAGTGCGGTAATACATTCCGGGTGCCCCGCACTTTAATACAAGGACTTTCGCCCCCATCTTCATGCATTTGTCGGCAAGCGGTCTAATGTCTTTCTCAAGATCCAGGACCTCCGTGATATCTTTTCCCGCCGCTCTTTGCTGCCATTCTTCAAATCCGCGACGGTCAAGCATATAACAAAGCTCTTCAATACTCGGCAAAAAGAAATCCACATAAGGCATAACATTTGTGAGAATCTTATCCCAGTCGGCCCTGCCGGCCTCCGAGTCTTTGTCAACTGCCGCAAGATCAAGGGACGTAGCGCATCCTGCTTCCTTTACCATATTGAAAAGTTTAATCAGTTCGGCACCGTCGTTCTCATACATGGATCTCATCAGTGTCGGATATCCGAAATGGAAAAGGGCCGCCTCACTTAGAGCTTCTTTATCAACATCCGAGGCATAGAACGAATTATTAGCTCCGGGGTTATGCAGGAAGATACGGTCGATCCCCGGAACTGCAAGTACAACCGAATATGAGGTCGACTCTTCTTTTGAACGGATCATTCTGTCCTTTACGTTATATTTCTCAAGGATGCCGCATATCATATCGCCGAATTCGTCGCACCCTATCTTACCCATCAATGTCACATCCGCTCCCAGAAGCTTCATTCCGAGTCCCGTGTTGGATACAGATCCCCCTGTGGACACTTCAGCCTTGCCCATCTGGATAAGCTTTCCCGGCTGCAGGACATCTCCGATATTAGTGGTTTTCTTGTCCGGGAAAACAGGTGTGATATCAATACAGATATGACCTGCTGATATTACTTTCTTACTCATTTTTTCCTCCGGGGTAACTCTTCTATGCTCTAGTTCCGTACTTCAAAGGTACCATATTAAAAGGCTGTTTTCCATTTGTCTATATCTATCCTGTTTTCACCATAGACAGGACAAAATGCCAGAAAACCCGGGCCGGCTTACAAGCCTTATTGCAACCGGATTATTCTGAAGCGATTTAACGAAGTCTGATCCCGTCATCTGGTTTTTACATAACTGCTTTTCCGCCCCATATAAATGCTTGCAATGTGAAAAATCACGGGAGGAAGCACTATGAGATATTTCGAATTCACAGTTGAACTGCAGGAAAAAGACATCACCTCAAGCAAGGTCAGACTCAAGGATTATTCGTACGATAATTCGATTGAGGCGTTGTGCAGCTATTTGTTTAAAAATCTTACCAATGGTGTCACCTTTCTAGCGTACAGGATGGAAGATTCGGGCATGAAGTCAATGTTTGCCATCGATGAGAAGTTCAGAGAGCCGAAGGAGGCATATGACGAGATCATCGGAATCATTAATGATGTTCTGGATAACAAGGTCACGGCCGATAAACCGGTCGAGATAACAATGCTTGATTTTGACACCAACATGTCCGAAGGCAAAAGAAGGGGTTATGTCCCTCATTGGGGCAAGATCTATGATCAGGCTAATATTATTCTGTATGAGGACAGGGATCACATCACAACAGGAAGATGCGGCTTCAAGATCAATGAGATGGTTGCCGGAGCTTGTGCTAATGGAAAAGATGATGAGGATCATCTTTTTGATGCGAGCCTCAAGGAAGAGCTCGACAGGATAAAGGCAGATAAGAAGGGGCGCAAGAAGGGAAAGACCGGCGATATTATGGCCTTCCCGGCGCACTATATTATCTCCTCCAGGAGCCAGAAAGCCGGAAGCGATATAACGCTCAGACTTATGGAGACTCTTGCCGAAGCGGGCAGGCTTCCCAGCAGACGTATGGAGCTGTTTGCTGATATCGATGAAGAATTATATAAGCACAGTTGCTATTTCGAGAAGTTCATCGAAAACTCGTACGGCTGCACGATAGTTATCGACATGACCGCGAGATTCGGTGTGGATCCTACCAAGTACCAGTTGACCTGTGACTATCTTTGCAAAGTCATCAGGCAGCACAAAAACGACAATCTGTTCGTGTTCCTGTATAACCCGGACAACCCCGGATTTACATACTATCTGATCCCGCAGATCGAGAAGTTCATGTATCTCGTAAAGATCCGCGAGGGCAAGGGCAACAGTGATGATGCCGAGAAGTATCTGAAGTTTCTTATCGAGAACTCTGATTTCTCAAAGTATTCCGGTCAGACAGATGAGTTCATGAAGACGATGCCCGATAAGTCGTTTACTCAGACTGATGTCATTCAGGCATATGAGGATTTCGAGTCCTGGTGCATGAGGAAGAATTTCCTGAAGTCTTATGATCTGGAAGCCGATGAAGGTTTCTATTTAGACCGCGACACCGATAATCTGTCAGCTTCGGAAAAGCTCGACAAAATGATCGGTCTCAAGGTCGTTAAGAATCAGATCGATAAGATACTTCTGGCGAACAAAGCTGAGAGGCAGAGAGTTAAGCTCGGTGGTAGGGGCCGTGCAATGCACATGATCTTTGAAGGCAATCCCGGAACGGCAAAAACCACCGTGGCAGAGCTCTTTGCACAGATAGCAAAGGAACACGGCATTCTCAAGAGCGGCATTTTTGTCGAGAGATCAGGACTTGAATTAAGCGGTCTGATATCGTCTTATGCAATACATCAGGCATTTGATGAAGCAAAAGGCGGAGTGCTTTTTATCGATGAGGCATACGCCCTTTGCGGTTCAGGTGCGGTTACTACATTGATCCGTGAGCTTGAGATGAAGCGCAATGAGGTAATCGTCATTTTCGCCGGATACGGAGACAGGATGAAGAACTTCATAGAACAGAACGAAGGCCTGAAGAGCAGGATCCCTTATACTGTTCATTTCCCGGACTATTCGCCTGATGAGCTCCTTCAGATATACGATTACATTCTTGATCAGGACGGATATACTGCCACCTCCGGTGCGCGCAGTGCAGCCCGTGAGATCTTCGGCAAGGCCGTAAAGATCAAGAACTTCGGTAATGGCCGCTATGCAAGGACGCTGGCTGAGAAGTCAACTCTGAATATGTCTGTAAGGCTTGCCAAAAAGTACAAGGACAAGGATATCCCTGTCTCTGAACTTTATAAGGTCATTAAGGATGATGTGTTCAACCCGGATGATACGATCGTTAACTGCAATAACGGCGAGCGCAGAAGGGGAAAGGTTGAAGCTCAGAAGACTGCCAGGGATAGGCTTGCGGATATGATTGGTCTTGAATCGGCCAAGAAACTGATCGACAGTGCCATAGCAACCTTCAAGATGCAAAAGCGTCTCCTCAAGCGAGGAGTGGTATTGGATAACAATACTATGCATATGGTATTCACCGGTAATCCCGGTACAGCCAAGACCACTACTGCAAGACTCATGGCAGAGATCCTTAAGGAGGAAGGCATTCTTTCATCCGGAGTGTTTGTGGAGGCCGGCAGAGCTGATCTTGTCGGACAGTTTGTAGGACATACTGCTCCCAAGGTCAGGAAGAAATTTGATGAAGCGAACGGAGGTGTTCTCTTCATTGATGAGGCGTATTCCCTTAATGACGGTTCCGACCACGGCTCCTTTGGCGATGAGGCCATTAACACAATAGTTCAGGAGATGGATAACAGGAGAGGTGACATGATCGTTGTCTTTGCGGGTTGGTAATTGTTGTCCGGTAATGAAGAATCCTAATGCTGACGGAGATTTCTGTTGGTCAAAACTGGCCAGTTTTCTTAATCCGGCTAAGTTGGACAAGCTGGATGGTCTTTTAGTCGCGGAGTGGGAAAACGATATACGTAAGCGTAATGCAGCGAACATGTTTGCCGTTTTCCCGGATAATCTTTCGGAAAGAGAGATAATCGATAAGCTGATGCTTACTGATTATTTTGATAAGAATTACAATTTGATCAAAAAACCGACTTTGAAAGAATGCGAGAAAATGGAAGCTGATGACCTTATTACACTTCTGAAGGATGTGACCAAGCTTATTATCAAACGCGGAATTAGGATCTACTACCGAAATAGAATTGGAAAAGAAAGATTTGAAACGTACGCAAAAGCATTGATTGAAGAACGAAAGAAGGAGCTGGGAATCCAATAAAACCACCCATGTATAAAATTTTATACATACTCAGCACCATAATATAAGTAGAAGCGTTTTTCCAGTTCAATCAGTTTGGAGGCTGACAAAAGCGAAGAACAACTAAACGGATTTGGCCCTGCAGATAGCTGCAGGGTTATTTATTGGCATGCTCCGGTTTTTCCGGGGCTTATTTATTCATGGGAGGTATTAAACATGAAAAACTTAATGAAGAAGATTCTTGGAAAAGACTACAGCAAGAACCTTGTAAGAAACTTCTGCCTTTACAGGCTGAAGATGCTCAGGACCAAGCCCGAGTATGGAGACACAGAAGAACAGCACGCCAAGTACGATGCATGGAGAGCGGCAAACGACCTCGACTGCCTTTACTTTGACGGAGACCTCCGCGCGGATACGCTCATGAGCCAGTGGACCCTGATCAAGTGGGTGGCAGAGTACATAAACAGAGACAAGGGCCTGAAGCTTTACACTAACGAAACTTCCTTTGTTCTCCTTGCGGAAGAGACTGACAAATACCTGCCGCCGGAAAACAATCTCGTACAGCTTTTATACGAGTTTCTCGCGTGGGCGGAGCTCCCCTGCAATTACATCCTGCTTCCTGACAGAAATATGAACAACGACAGGTACAGCTTTAAGAGGGGTGAAAGGCTCACATTGTTCTACGATCAAGTCCCGGCGACGCTTTGGAATCTGTTCGAGAAAGAGTTCCTCGGGCAGTATTTCCTTGACGAGAACGGCAACGTGGACGAGGCCAAGGTCACAGAGTGGGTCAGGTGCGAGAAGCTCGAGATGGGCTTTGAGAAGAAGATCATAAAGCAGAGTGCGGTTATCCCGCTTGCAAAAGAGATCAGTGCCAGAAGAGGCAAGGAACTCACCAAAGAATCAGAGCTCCGTGAGGCCCTGCTTTACGATATCCGTTTCCTGAAGCGGAGGGACAGGGCGCTGAAGATGAACAAGGCAACTGACAAGGCAGTCGCCCAGCTCAACAAGATCTTTGAGGTCATAGGACCCTACGGCGGCATGATCAAGACCGACAAGCCGTGCGTTTACTGGACTTTCTGCTGCGAGATCTACGAAGAGACGGAGACGGCCAAGACGATGGTGCTCTATGAGTCCGGCGGGGATTACTTCGATTACGTGATCGATCCGTGGTTCTTTGTGACGGTGAAGTTCGAAGGCGGCAAAGCTGTTGATGTGACGATCGAGGAATTCAAAGAGTGGAACGGCTTTGGTTACGAGATCGTGGATAAGGACGGATTTAGGTACGGCCCCATTTGTAAGAGCAGGGAGCCTGTCAGCCTTCGCAGCCTCTTCTCGGAATTCATGAACGATATCTGCGAGATAGGGCCTTACCTTACATCGCCGAAATCCGTGTACCGCTGTAATAAAGACGGCGACATGAAGAAAGTCAGATTCAAGAAAAATAATAAGAACGATAAAGAGTAACGAACGTGATATTCTGAAGAAAGAGAGGATAGAATCATGTGCAAAGAACTTAAAGAACTCTTTGAAGCTGCAACAGAAGCAAACATGGAAAAGTACTGCCAGCTGGTGGACCGCTTCCCGGACCTCAAGAGCGAGAAGGTGCTTACTTACCTTCGCGAGGCAAACTACTTCACCGCGCCGTCATCTATAAGGTTCCACGGCGACTGGATAGGAGGCAACTTCGATCACAGCATGAAGGTGACTGAGTTCCTTCTTCAGTACACCGCTGAAGAAGGCCTTCACTGGTCGCGCGAAGAGTCGCCGTACATCATAGGAATGTTTCACGACATGTGCAAATGTGACCAGAGGAAGTTCGTAATGAAGAACGGCGAACCCGTGATCATGTTCGTCGAAGGTGTAGACAAAAGACACAGCGAGAGGTCTATAGAACTCATCGAGAAGAACATCATCAGCATGACCGTAGAGGAAAAGCTCTGCATCTACTACCACATGGGCGAGTACGGCGGTGATGAGGAATACAAGGTCCTGATGAGGGAGATGATCTCGAAGAATCCGAACATAATGTTCACCCAGCTGGCCGACTCGACTGCGGCGAAGATGGGTATCTGATAAGGAGGAATTAAGATGAAAGTATTGATAATACCTGATGTGCACTTAAAGCCTGAGATCTTTGACCAGGCCATGACGATAATGGAAAAAACGGATGTCGAAATGGCTGTTTGCGTAGGCGACATCGCAGACGACTGGTACCACGAGAACGATGTGAAGCTCTACGAGAGGACCTTCAGGAAGGCTGTTGAGTTCGCTGAGAAATACCCGGAGACACTCTGGTGCTACGGCAACCACGACCTTGCTTATCTGTGGGATATCTATGAACACCCGGGGTTCTCGCTAAAAGCACAGGACATCGTCTGCGAGTATCTCGAAAAGCTGGATGCCACGGGCAACCTTGCGGTGATGCACCGTATCGATAATGTCGTTTTCTCACACGCTGGCCTCACCCGTGTGTTTGTTGATGATTACCTTAAAGAATACAGCGACGACATCGATGCCATGATCGAGGCAGTCAACGATATGGGTCAGGAAGAGCTCTGGGATGACTTCAGTCCCATATGGGCACGCCCGCAGGAATACTACTACGATGGCGACGTGGTACCTGCTGAATATCTTAATGTCGTTGGACATACTCCGATCAGCAGGATCACACAGCAGGGCAATCTTTTGACGGTAGATGTCTTCTCGACAGACAGCGCCGGACGCCCTCTCGGTAACTGCGAGCTGTGCTGGGTCGATACCGTGACAAAAGAGTGGGGGTATATAGACTGACAAACGAGAAGAGCAGCGTCTGAAATGAAAGTACTATAATGGAGAAGGATAAAATTGATCTTTGTGGAGGCTGGTATGCAGGGCATTACCATGTCGAGAGTGAAGAAGGCAATATCCGAATCATATTTGAAGACTATGACGAGATATGCGAATAAATATTTTGTGGCAAAGAGGAGGATATTCATATGGTAATAAGATATTGGATTTCAAAGGATGAGATGAAGGAAATTGTGAGGATTGATAACTCGCCATATGCAGAATATAGAAAGTGCTATTACGAGGTGAGGAAATATATTGAAACAGTACCTCAGGAGAAACTTTTTATGGAAATTTTGAGTGATTCATCGGCGGTTATTTATGTTGGAAAAGAGTATGTAGATGCTTTGTACGGAGTCCTTAAACTGGATTATCTTGAGAAATATACTCTTGAAGAAAATTGTTCTTCTGATATGGAATACCCGGAGTCTGTGAAGAAGAATATCGATTATGTATTAAGTTATCTATCGTATTATGATTTTCCGGAGCATCGTGCAAAAGATATAGAAGGCAGTCCTTCAGAAAAAGCTGTTATGGATGCATTTGATGACTTAGGCAGAATCATAGGCATAGATTATATTCAAAAATGAGATAAGATGGTTGAAGATTCATGCGGGAAAAATAGTTCTTGGAATGCTTAATCAGGAATATAACTGACTAAGTAATAAAAAATCTGCTTATGAATTTTGAGAAAAAGTGATATACTACCTCGCGTAATGAGCAGCAAAGAAGCGTAAGTCCGATTACGGGCTTGCGTTTTTTGTTGCTCTTTTATATTTGAAACGGAGATGAATAATAGTGAACGAATTGGATCTTGGTAAGGAAAAGATAAACAGGCTTATAGTGAAGTTTTCTGTCCCGTGCGTTATCAGCATGGTAGTTGCAGCGCTTTATAACATAGTCGATCAGATATTCATAGGATGGAGTGAAGCCGGAGCATTTGGAAATGCAGCAACGAATATCGTCTATCCCTTTACGGTGCTTGCCCTTGGCCTGGCATTGCTTATAGGCGACGGAGCTGCTTCAGGGTTCTCGATCGCGCGCGGAATGAATGAGAAAAAGAGAGCTGATAAGTTTGTCGGGAATGGCCTTGCAGTATTGGTATCAATATCAGTAATACATCTGACATTATGTGTGCAATTGAATACCATGGTCTTAATCCGGCCGGCGTTTTTACATCCGAGGATGCAAGATCATATAAACCTCGAAGGGAACTGTTTGAACTGGCACTTAGCAAAACCGGGCTTATGCCTGACGAAGTTATTCATATCGGTGATTCAATAAACAGTGATGTTAAAGGCGCTTCTGCTCTGGGGATCGGAACTTTGTGGCTTAACAGATTCGGAAAGGCTGTTCCGGAGGGTGTTACAGACATAAAAGATCTTCTTGAGTCATTAGCTGTTATCAGTTGATCTAATC
>Ga0326512_10000189_pt1 | contig 53185 bp, 56 predicted proteins | sample 1_2617_0518_D_FD_203652 | JGI IMG/M metagenome (GOLD analysis project Ga0326512, IMG submission 203652) | Bovine rumen microbial communities from UC Davis, California, United States - 1_2617_0518 | ecosystem: Host-associated > Mammals > Digestive system > Stomach > Rumen | place: USA...
AGTTCAGTTAAAAAGAAAATGGGATTTATACGCTACTTGGAGAAATAAAGAAACAGGAGTACTTCTCACAACTGCAGAAGTAGTAGAAAGTGGTGATTATTATGAAGAGACTTAGAGCAAACGATCAAGAAAAAGCATCCTTCATAAATAGGATAATTCAGAAATTTAAAGAAGAAAAATCAAATATTGAGGACTTCTCAATAGATGATATCAAGAAAGAATTCTCAGAAATTCCTGAAGAAGTTGTAAAACCAACAATTTACGTAACTGCAGATGCATACATGCAAATGCTTGAATTAATTAACCAGTCCCATGTCGAATGTAGTTGGCATGGATTAGTAGCCAGAGATGAGGAAAACAACACATACACTATATACGATATTCTAGTATTCCCTCAAATTAATTCAGCAACATCTACCACAACAGATGAAAAAGAATTTGCAGAATGGCAGACACAACTAATCATGGACCCTACCTTCCCTATTGAAGATCTAAGACTTCATGGACACAGCCATGTAAATATGAATGTATTTAGTTCAGGAGTAGATGATAGATATCAGAAAGATCTCATAACAAAAGTAGAAGATGGTGATTATTATATCTTCTTCATAATGAATAAGAAAATGGAAATCTGCATTTTCTTATATGATTTTAAACAACAGATACTGTTTGAAAAGAAAGATTTAAATTTCGACATTTTAACTTCAGACGGATATTGCATAAGAAAGTGGGCGGAAGAAGAACTAAAGGAAAACGCCACAACGGGTTATGCAACAACTAAAAAAGATTCAAAAATACCAACCTATCAAGAATCTTTTGACGATTTTTATTACGGAGAAAGTTACTTCAGTAAATCAAGCCCTATATTCAAAAATTGGAAACTTAAGGAGTAAAAAATGGATTTAAACAAATCATTAGAATTCTTTGATCCTTCAAAAGTAAAAGAAAGATGTAATGTCATAGGTTGCGGAAGCATCGGAAGTAATGTGGCAGAACTCTTAGCCAGATATGGCGTTGAGAAAATTACATTATGGGACTTCGATGTTGTCGAACCTCATAACATAGCCAATCAACTTTATACTGAAGAGGATGTAGGAGAACCTAAAGTAGAAGCACTCGCAAAAATGCTCTATAAAATTAATCCGATACTAAAGAAAACTCTGCGAATAAAAAACGTAGCGGTCAAAGAACACCCTCTTGAAGGATACGTATTTCTATGCCTGGATAATATCGATGCAAGGAGAAAAATAGTTGAATATAACTGGTACAATCCTGAAATCAAATGTGTATTCGACTATAGAACTACCCTTCTAGAAGGACAATGTTATTTCGCAGATTGGAAAAACGCTAAACAGAAAGATAGTTTATTGGAATCAATGAACTTCACACATGAGGAAGCAAAAGCTAATACACCAGTATCAGCATGTGGATTCGAATTAAGTGTTTCCCCTGTTGTGAGGTTGTGTTCTATTATGGGTATCGTAAACTTTACGAACTATGTAAATAACGAGCCAACCAAACATCTTATTATATGTGATCCATATAGTTACGACTTCGTGGCTATGTAGATAATCTATTACAAGGATACTTTCTATAATTTTAGAAAGCCTTGCAATTAACAATTCAAGGAATATAACGTCAAAGAAGAGAAATGGAAGCGACCAGAGCTAAGCCTGCCTCAAGACGCGGCTGTAAGCAGATGAGAAACTGGTAATCCTAATAATTAAATATTATTACCAATAGGAAACACCGTAACTACGGTCCCCGTCCATCTCGAAACTCGCTACCCAGCAGTATCCAAACCCATCCACAGGATCCTTCAGGATGCTGCAGTTCAGTCAATCTAATTCTCAGTTGTAATAGAAAGGAAAATATTATGCTCTTAACATTCTTAACTAACACTGCCCCAAGACAAATAACTTGGGAAGAAATTCTTAACAATCCTTACTTAACATCGAGCACAATTAATAATGATAAGAAAAGGATAACCAAAGAAATTACAAAAGAATATGCAGACGAATTATGGGAGAAAAGAAACCCAGGTAACAACATAAGATGGGATATGTATAAACTCCCGGAAGATTTCAAAACTGAAGAACATTATAGACACTTCCAGATACCTAAAAAATCCAACCCAAATAAAATGCGTCAAATCGATGCACCTGATGAAATTCTATCTACAACTCAGACAGGATATAAATTCATCATAGAACAACAGTTACAGGTACTTCCACATAAAGCAGCACACGCATATGTTGCAAAATCAAGCACAATAACTGCGATGAAAGTCCATCAGAAAAACAAATCAAAATGGTTCCTGCAGATTGACCTTAAAGATTTCTTTAACTCAATCACAGGAGACTGGCTGAAAACTATGCTAAAGCAAGTGTACCCTTTCGAATATATTGCGGAAGAGAATCTTAACGATATTATAAGAGCCTCATTACTAAATGGGACTCTACCACAGGGAAGCCACTTATCCCCTCTTCTGACTAATCTCGCAATGGTACCGATAGATCATGCACTGACTGAAAAACTGCATAATCTTAACGGACACCACTATATTTATACGAGATATGCAGATGATATTACGATAAGTTGTAAAGAAAAATTTGATCCTGAAAATATATTGGCAGTTATAAAATACATTTTTAACACTTTCAACGTACCTTTCAGAATCAACAACGAAAAGACAAGGTTCGGAAGTACTGCAGGAAGAAATTATCATCTTGGATTAATTATAAATAAAGATAACCAGATTTCTGTAGGACATGAAAAGAATCAAAAATTCAGAGCAATGATATTTAATTTCTGTACAGTCGGTGATGAATGGGATGTAACAGATGTACAGAAGATGTTAGGACTTATTTCTTATTACAAGGCTATTGAACCTGAATACGTCAAAAAAGTACTGAATAAATATGGAACTAAATTCGGTATGGATATTGAAAAGAAAGCAAAAGAACTAATAAAACCATAACATTTATAGGATAATCCTTGACACATGATCAAGGCTTGCTTACGGTTAACAATCTAAGTGTTTTGACGATAGAGAAGAAGGAGCCAACGGCGGAAAAGAGCTGCACCTCCTTATACGTCGTCAGAGCTCACATGTCAAGTAGAACTGATAAAATATATGACATCTAGGAATAAAACTATAACTTCTAGGAATAATTTTTTTTCCAATATTGATGACTATAAGTAACAAATTCACAGGTATTCCAAGAGTTCTACCCTGCGATTTGCCTGGCATCAAGACCCAAGGGCCGGCAGGCGTCTTCTGCCTGACCCTACTTAGTATAAATGTACTTTATTAGGATTCTTGAATTAATTTATTCAAGGCTTTCAATTTATAATTAAAGTAGTATAACGTCTACTCAGACTAAATCTTCGCAATTAAAAGCGAAAGGAACGAGACACAGCGCTCAGCGAGGGCTAGCCACGTTCCTGCGTCACGTAGGCTAAGCCCACCGCTTAAGCGCTCAGTCTCCGTCCTTCGCTTCCAATTGCTGACCGTAGTGATAAAGAATTTATACTTTACTTACACTTCATAAACGTTTAAAATAGTGATACACTATCCATCTATAAAAATAATGTCTCCTAAAAATTATGATTTTAGGAATAGTTGTAAATTAGAGGATAGTACAAACACTATCCTCTTTTTATTTAAAAACCTTTAGGATATCTCAAATGAAACCCCTGACAAACAGCGGATTTCCATGAGATGTTACAGTTGAAAACTTAACAGATGAAACGATAGCTACAGCTCCAACCAGGAACCGTGTATCCCGGATCCACCGTTCCAGGTTCTCGCTAGAAGACACATGCGACGACGGATCGCACTTCGGCCCGCCACTGCTCCCGCCACGGGTGTAAACGCTGGCGCGTAAACACCCGACGGCGAGGAGCATGGCTACGCCGACATGCGATCCTCCCTCGCAGAGCGTCCCAGTAAAGGTTTGGAAAGGTATAGACGAAAGATGATTTTATCTGAATTCGACCGCAGATGGGCAGAAATACGTCTCTATCAATTCTGCACAGAAACTTATGCCTTAAGGCAACAAAGCATCGACATATTCGATTACACAGATGCAATATGTAAACTCGGAGATATAGATGCAACGACAATAAAACTAATAATCAGAACAATGTTAAGCGACACATATTACCAAGCCTCAAAAAGAGAAATAATATTGATCGGAACATTGAAAGGAATGTCTACAGTAGAACTTGGAAAGTATCTAAATATGACTAGACAAGGAGTTAATAAATATGTGCGAACAAACTTAGACACATTTACTCCCCTACCACGTTGCACTATAGACGATGATCACGAAATAATAAAATTTTTACAAACCTTAGATAAACTCAAAGAGATAGGAACATTAGGATATGGAACAACTAACGAAAGCGCAGTTTGAAGATTGCAGAGAACAATTCATACAACTTGGAGAACAAGCTTTATATCTAACTCATTATCAACTGGCAGCAGAAACACGTATTAAAGACCCTGTACAGTGGAAAGCGTTTCTGACAGACCCAAGGATAGCAGACTACATAAATTCAGAAATGAATCTTATTCGTACTGCGTCTATTAATGAGATTATTCACAAGGCCCCAAACTCCAAATCGGTAGGACAGGCTCAGCTTATCAATGCCCTCGTCAAAATAGACGAAAACTCGGCAGATAAGTCTGGTCCTGTTTTTATTTATTCGTATGTTCCGCTAAACGCTGAACAAGAATTCGCACCGAATGTATTAAGACCTATGAAAGCAACTGAAGAAGTTATAGAAGAACAGGAGGATATATCAATCGATGACCTCGAAATCCCTACGGAAATACCAAAAGGATGATGCTAAATTCCTCGCAAGTATCCCATACTCTGCCTGCTTCAATGAACAAAGAACTGGTAAAACACCAACGGCTCTAGAAGTAATCAAGTTAAGAAGACTACAGGAAGAAAGAATATTAATAATCACTACAGCATCGTCACTATATCAATGGAAGGAAGAGTATGAAACATGGCTTGGAAAAAATTGTGTGGTCTGTAGTGGTACACCATCAAACAAATTAAAAGCTATAGGTTCATGGACATATGGGCTAGTAGTCAGCCTGGACAGCTTCAAGGAAACAGCATCCCGTTCTGGTCTGATAGAACCCATCCTATCCAGAGAGCCGAAAATGGTAATTTTAGACGAAGCACACAAAATTAAGAACCCTAAATCAGCAAATGCAAAAGCAATATTTAAAACAAGACATATACCTTACAGACTGGCTTTAACAGGAACACCGGCACAAGGTAAACCATACGATGTCTATAGCATACTTAAGTTTTTATTTCCTGATGATTTTAGGTCTTATTGGAAATTCATAGATAAATACTTCGACATAGAAATCCATGAAACATGGCAAGGCGGAAGAAAACGAGAATTCAGAACCTATGACAATTTCAAACCAGGTATGGCTGAGGAACTGCAGAGGATCCTAAACGAATTCTCAACTCAACGTAAACGTAAAGACGTAATGCCTTGGTTACCCGATAAATTTTATCAGCAAGTTAAATTAAAACCAACAAGAGAACAAAGTAAATATCTAAAAGATTTAGAAGAAACCTATAGAACTGAAGACATAATCACCACAGGTATCCTAGATAGATTAGTAAGGTGTAGACAAATATGTTTAGACCCTGCCCTACTTAATCTTAAAGGTAAATCACCTAAAACAGAGTGGATTAAACAATATATAAAAGATTATCCAGAAGAACAAATAATAATCTTCAGTAAATTCACTTCATACTTAATCCATCTATCTGAAGAATTAGATACAACCTGGGCTATGTTAATAGGTTCTACACCTACAAAACAACGAGGACAATTTATTAAAGACTTCCAAACAGGAAAATTTAAAGTATTCCTGATAAACATAGATGCTGGAAAAGAAGCCCTAACTCTTGACGCAGCAGAAACAACTATCTTCGCAGATAAATTCCCACCAATAGGAAGTATTGAACAAGCTGAAGATAGATTCATAGCCTCCACAGAAGAACGAGCACACAAAGCTCACAAAATTGTGGAATTAATGATAGCCGATACCTTTGATGAACAAATCTACAAACTATTAGAGAGGCGTAAATCAGAGACGGACATAATAAATAATTACAAAAAATATATGAAAGAAAGGAGTTAACTATGAGTGGAAACCCTCTATTCCAATTCCAAGAGGCAACCAGAGAACAATCTAAAGCCTCAATCTTGATAGAAGGATTATCAGGAAAAGGTAAATCAGGACTTGCACTTATCCTCGGATACTATCTCGCAGGTGAAGATTGGTCAAAAGTATTCGACATCGATACTGAAAACAACTCTGTAAACCTGTTTGCAGGAATCAACTCATCAGTAGGCGTACCGTTCGGTCAGTTCAAACACGGTAACTTCACGCCAGATCTGAAGTACAAACCAAGTAACTATCAGGAATTCAAAGAAATGGCTGTACAAGCAGGTGCTGAAGTAGTAATCAACGACAGTATCTCACACGCTTGGACATATGAAGGAGGCATCCTTGATATGATCGCTGAACTGAAAAAATCCAATAAGAGATATGAAAGAGATTCATACGCAGCATGGGGAGACGATGGTATCGTATCCGAAAAACAGAAACTCTTCCAGCTGTTCAGAGACCATAGATGTCATATGATCGCCACAGTAAGAGTAAAAGAAAAAATGGAATATCAGCTTAACCCAGCTACAGGTAAAAACGAAATGGTATCCCTCGGAGACCAGGAGATTATGCAGGCTGATGTTAAATATGAACCAGACCTCGTACTCCATATGATAGCACCGGGCAGAGCCTACGGTAATACCATTACACACCCAAAAGCTAAGATTGTTAAATCCAGATATGTAATCTTCCAGGAAGGTGAGGTTTACGAATTCACCCCTTCCCTTTGCAAAGATCTCGTAGCATATCTGAATGAAGGTACATCCCCTGCTGAAATCCTTGAAAAACAGCGTAAAGAACTCGTCGAGAATATCACAGAGTTTCTTGATACACACCAGTCAAAACTGAATGTGTGGAATGTAATTAAAGAAGACGCAGGATTCAAGAATGTGCCACTTCCAGAACTGCCATTGGAAGTAGTAAAAGACTTATTTATAAAACTAACCATTGACTAAGAAAGGAAATAACTATGACAACTGAAAAGAAAGAAGAAAAGAAAGTAGAAAAGAAAGTAGAAAAGAAGGTAAGAAAACCAAGAGAAAAAGTCAGAGCAATAGAAGAACTCATGACACTTCCTATTACAAAACTGACTGACAAAGAAAAGAACAAACTGATCAAAGAACTTAAAGGTCAGATTAATCTGAACGATAACAAGTATGAACAGTATAAGATGAGTGCTGAATCCGCATTTAATAAGGTAAGAGAAATCGAAGCGAAATACGATGCAATGGAACAGTACTACAGAAGAATTCTCGCATTCGTTGACACTCAGGTGAACGCATTCCACGCTTCACTTAATCAGGCAATCAAAAAGGAGGTATAACTATGGCTATTAATATGAACTCACTGCCTACAGAAAAAGGATCAACATTTGCAATTATTCCTAAAGGATCTTATATCGCTAAGATCGTAAAAGCTGAAATGAGAACACCTAAATCAGGTGGTAAGGATTATTTTTCAGCAGAGTGCGATATTACAGATCCAGCATCCAACACAGATATGGGAAAATTCTGGATCAACCTGTTTGAGTCAGAAGCAAATCTTCCAAGATATCAGATCAGAAGATTTATCGAAGCTCTTAAACTGAATATTCAGGGAGAGTTCGAACTGAAGGATCTTACAAAAATGGTAAATAACAAAAGCCTCAAGATAGATATCTGTCCTGAAGATGCTCCAGAACCAAAGAGAAGCGTAGTAGATATCTCTGCAGAATGCTTCTACCCTATCGATGCTGTAACAACAGATAACACAGCAGCACAGGAAGAACTCGCAGCAGAAGTAGCAGATGTATTTCAGGCACCTGTAGGAGAAACAGAAACCGTACCAACTAAAGCAGCTAATTATTAAAGGAAATAAAAATGGGATTCTTATTAGATTATTTTGATATCACAGATGAAAAGATCGAACAGCAAGTGTGTTGCCCTTTTCCGCATCACACAGCTACAGGTCAGGAATACATGGAATCCCATGCATCGGCACATGTGAATACGGAAGAAGGTCTGTTTCACTGCAAAGTATGTGGAGAATCTGGTTCAGAAATAACCATGATATCAAAACTATTAGGTTGTAGTAGCCCTGTAGCACATAAGCTACAGCGCTGCTTCAACTCCGATGAAACGATTGACGAATGGGATAAAACTATGAAACTAACTGAGGCCACCAAGAACAGAGTCCTGAATCTTGGTATATCTCAAAAAGTCATAGATGAACTTAAAATTAAAACACCGACATACACTGACGATGTAATTGCATTCCCAGTATTCATGTACGATCACCTCATCGATATCAGACAATATAACCCTGGTGGTGATCCAAAAATTAAATCGAGAAAAGACTGCCCTTCAGGATTAATTCTCCCCTTCAACGAATGGGTAGACACTGATCCTGACAGATGCACCCTATTATGTGCGGGTGAAAAAGATATGGCTATCGCAAGAACATACGGATTTAATGCGATAACCCTGACAGGCGGTGAACAATGCTTACCTGCTACACCAAAATATTTTAAAGACAGAATCGTAGCAATCGTATACGACAACGATACAGCAGGTTTGACCGGAGCCTACAAGGTAGCGAACGCTATATATAAATACACTCCGTATGTAAAGATAGTCACAAAGTTCCACGAAGGAATGGAAGAGAAAGAAGACATAACAGACTACTTTACAAAATATAAGAAAACTAAACAGGACTTGATCGAATGTATAGAGGCCACACCATACTATACAGGAGATAAACTACAGAATAAAAAATATCCAGTAATGGATTTACTCAAAGCCAGTAGCCCTGAATATGTAGGCAAAGTAGTCAGAAGTAATGTACAAGTGGTTGCTATATCAGAAGCCACATTCTCCTGCCCTTCCCACCTCTATGCCGAAAAAATACAAACAGCAGATGGCGTAATGTCTGTTGGAGATTTTAAAGAATGGCAATTAGAAGAGAAAAACGCAGAGAACATACTGCACATGATAGACAATAACTTTAAAGAGGAAACTATTAAGAAAAACTACAGAAAAATTCTAGGAATCCTCGATAAAGAAAAGTATGTCCGAATAGATGAACTAGAAAAAATAACTGTATTCAAGGCTTATCTAACAGACTTATTCGAAACATCTAATACAACAAATCATCAACCGATGGAATATATGGCCTATTCAATAGATGAAAAACTAGAGTCAGGTCAAAAATATATGATCACATATAAACTAGTTCCCCACCCTTACAAAGGTAGACAACTAGTAATGATCATATTAGATGCTGAACAAGCTAATGACTCTGTTACAGACTTCAAACTAACTAACGAGGTGAAGGAGTCATTAAAGACTATTCAAGAAATTCCAGGAACTGTTGAAGAAAAAATAAACACAATGACCGAAAAGGTGAAAGGAATATTAGGCTATGACGGAATCAACACGCTCATCCAAGCAATCGATTTTGCATACAACACCCCACTTCAGTTCAACTTCGGAACATTCAAAAACGTCAGAGCATACCTCGACACAATCATCGTCGGAGAATCCAGAACAGGAAAATCCAGCACGGCAGATTGCCTTCGTCAACTTTACGGCCTTGGAACCTTCACGAGTCTCGCAGGAAACTCAGCTACTATTCCAGGCCTTGTTGGAGGCTCAAATAAAACAGCGACGGGATTCCAAACAAGAGCAGGAATAATTCCACAGAATCACAAAGGATTAGTTATATTCGAAGAATTCGGAAAATCAAATAACTCAGTAATTACGGAACTGACAGATATTCGTTCAAGTAATGAAGTCAGAATTACACGAGTAGCAGGAACGATAACACTACCAGCAATGGTAAGAATGTTATCACTGACGAATCCAAAGAATAAGAACGGTAACATACAATCAATAGCCTCGTATCCAAACGGTATATCAGTTCTAACAGACTTAGTAGAAACTGCAGAAGATATAGCAAGATATGACATGATTGTAATTTTGCCGGACAGAGGTAATGCACAGATAGACCCGATGTGGTCCCCTGAAGAACCATTACCTGAACAAGTCTACAGAGATAAGATTAGATGGATATGGTCAAGAACTGCAGAACAAATCGTTATCAATCAGGACATACAGTTATACATAGTCGAAGTAACAAACCAGCTAAACAAAGAATATGAAAGTCATATTAAAATATTCGGAACTGAAGCATGGAAGAAACTAAGCAGACTAGCTATAGCAATCGCAGGATATACCTGTAGTACAGATGAATCTTTTGAAAACATAATCGTAAGAAAAGAACACGTAGACTACGCAAGAGATTTCTTAGTCAAACTCTACGACAACCCTACTTTTGGATTTAAAAGATACATCCAAAATGAAAGACAGTATACAGATATAGACGACGAAGGTATTGTCGCTCTGCAAGATATGTATAACAAAGAACCAATGCTTATCCTTCAACTAGAACAATGTTCGACTACAAGTAGAAACATACTGATGTCAGTAACAGGTATGGAAAACAAAGACCTCAGTGTAGCCTTAAGTAGACTAACAAGGTTAAGATTCATAAAACATCAAGGATACGACATCATACCTACAGAGAGGTTCAGGAGAGGATTAAGCAAAATAGAACGTAACACTTTTGCTCCGAAATTAGGTGAAATCAATGCTCAAATTCCAGTGGACAAAGACGACTATCCAATCCCTTTCTGATTTCACATTCTTAAAGAACGTAGTAAATGAAGTGCACCCAAGAATAGGCGCACTAGATACAGAAACGGATGGACTACACATTATAAATAACAAGCCTTTCGTTGTTCAGTTCGGATTCCTAGATACTGAAAATATGAAAGGATACACATTCGCTGTAGACCTTGAAAACACTGCGTTTGCAGATGATGTACTAACCTATTGGGATGAAGTAGCACACTCTCTCGAATGTTATATGGGACACAACATCAAGTTCGATTTACACATGTTATCAAATATCGGACACGAATATAAAGATAGAAATCTTACAGACACGATGTTCTACATTCGATATGGTCACGATGCCTTACACCCCGAAGAAGGTGGCCCACCTCTCGGATTGAAGGAATACGCAACCAGATATATAGACAGGAACGCCAAACTCCACGAACATAAACTTAATAAGGAAAAAACTGACATAACCAAAGTCTACAATAATAGGCTGAAAGATATGTTAAATAAATCAGGAGTGAGGCTTCCTGAAGGTTGCGAAGCAAAATCATTTACATTAAAAGTTATAAACGATTTATTCAAAGATTGTATATTCGATGTCTCAGATCTACCTGAAGATATGAAAGAAGTGTATCTAGAATGGCTACACTCTCTCCCACTCTATCTTCAAACAAAAGTACAATCGTTAGTCCAATCAGACATGATTAGATATAACGACCTAAACAGAGATAATTTAATTGAATACGCTCACTACGATATTGTCTATACTCTGGAAATATGGGCTTCATTAACGCACATCATAATTAATAGACAACAGCAAGAAGCAATTAAAATAGAAAATCTCTGCATCATACCTTGGTATGAAATGGAACGTACAGGATTTCACGCAGATATCGCATATCTAGAATCGGCAAGATTAAAGCTAAAAGAATATATTAAAAAGCAAAGAAAAGAATTTTATGAACTAGCAGGACAAGAAATATCAATCGGACAACACGCAACTATAAAGAAAGTTTTAACGGAAAAATTTAACTTAGAAATATCAAGCACTAATGACGAATCATTATCTTTACTTAAAAATTCAATAGACAAAGAACACCCTGCGCATAGATTTATAACTCTATTACAGGAGTTGAGAACCTTAGAGAAATGGTACTCGGTATACATTATAAGATTTCAAAAAGACCTGAATAATACAGATACTCTTTACACAACCATCAATCAGGTAGGTACTGTATCAGGAAGGATCACATCTGATTTCCAACAGTTCCCAAAGAAACCTATAAAAACTGAAGATGGAGAAGAATTATTCCATCCTAGAAAAGTAGTAAAAACAAATACTGCACTGGTATACCTAGACTATTCTCAAATCGAACTACGTTTCCAGGCCTTATACACACTGTTATTAGGTAAACCAGATATGAATATGTGTCGAGCATACATGCCTTACGAATGTTTTAGATACCAACCGTGCAATGATCGAAAAGTATTCAATCCTAAAAATGCACATGATATCAAACACTATAAGGAATATACATGGTACCACGTGGAAGATAATACAGAATGGGAACCTGTAGATGTACACGGTGCAACCACTCTCGCAGCATTCCCAGGTCTAAAGAAAACTGATCCAGACTATCACGATCTAAGGTACATAGGTAAAAGAGTTAACTTCGCTAAGAACTATGGAGCAGAGCTATCACGTATTAAGCAAATGTTTCCTGATAAATCACACGAAGAATGTGTACAGATAAACGATGCTTATTACAAAGCTTTCCCCGGTATTAAAAACTATCACGAATATTGTACACAGAGAGCACTAAACTTTAGTAACACTGAGAATCTATTTCATGTACGTTACTACAATGTAAATGGACATAAACTGAAAAACATGCTCATCCAGGGAAGCGCAGCATTTTTCCTAAAATGGAAAATAATACAATTACATAATTATTGTCAACTTAATAATATCAAAACCAGATTCCAAATGCAGATACATGATGAATTATCGTGGGAATGGGACCCATCAGATCCACCAGAAGTATTCTTCGCATTTAAGGAAATCATGGAAGATTGGAGCGCAGCTCAAATACCTATCATAGCAGATATGGAAGTAACTACAACAACCTGGGCTGACAAGGAAGAGATTGAAAATATAGATGAATTAAAAGAAAGGATCAAAAATGTATAGGTATATTTTAGCCTTTGACCCATCAGGAAGTTGGAACGAAGGAAAAGGAACAACAGGATGGGTACTAATGGACTCAGACGAAAGACTACTTGAAAGAGGTTACATCCCAGCAGATGATTACAGGTGCCCAGAAGAATATTGGGACGCTCATCTGGACGTACTAATGAAGTACAACAGGAGGTACAGAGGAGATCTAATTGTAGTTATAGAAGACTACGTACTCTACAGAGATCGAAGTGAGAGTCAAACCAACTCACAGATGGAAACCTGTAGGTTAATAGGTGTACTTCTATGGAAATGCTGGAGAAGTAAACAACCTTACACGTTACAACTAGCAGCAACAGTAAAACATAGATGGTCTGATGAACTGCTATTCCGTGAAGGCATCATGCATAGAGAAGGAAGAAATATAGTCCACACTCAATCAGGATTGTCTATAGGATTAACACATACAAGAGATGCGTTCAGACACGCACAACATTATGCGGTATGTCGTAACGGTAAAACAGATAAACCATTCCGTAAGTATAAACGAAGTTTCAATCACTCACACTACTAAAGGAGGTAGAAATGATTATGATGATCAATAACTCAAAACAGACAAACTATTACGAAAGAAAACAGTATATTGAACACACACTTAAAGAAGCATTTAAACCTGCTATTGATTTCGAAGACCTAGAATATATGCACGAAATAAATATGGACGGAGAATATATTAGATACTCAAATACACTCGGAGTATCGTTCTATCTGGATGTAACATCAAAAAATGATCATCAGATCCTCGATGATGTCGCTTCGATAGTACTCAAAGTAAGTCCACCTGAAAGCGTAGTTCAGGACGCTTGGAAAATCAGAGAAATAGCAGGCCTATTCAAGGAGGCAAAATGTTAGCGATTGATAAAACTGAAGTCGAAAAAATCTTAATAGATACTCCTGAAATTCCAGGATATGTATTTAAAATACTAGACGAAAAGATACAAGCACTACCTGTAACAGTTATACGAGACTGCACCGAATGTTTCGGTGCAAGTTTCGGTGACTGTGGAAACTGCAAAGAAATAAGGAGGTCTAAATGAACTTCATACTAGGAATGATAACAGGTATGGCTGTATTAATATGCTATTGTTTATGGTACGCAGAAAGGCACAAGAAATGAATGATCAAACTATTAAAGCTGATGCAGGCAAACCTAAAATCCATTTAGTACCTGCAAACATAATTTCAGCCATAGCACGTATAAGAGAATACGGCAACAATAAATATCCAGACGGAGGCCCGGACAACTGGAAAGGTGTTGAGCCTGACAGATATATAGATGCTGCATTCAGACATCTTATAGCCTGTAAAGATAATATATGGGCACTCGATCCAGAGTCAGGATACCCTCACCTATGGCATCTGGCTTGTAATGTAGCATTTTTATGTGAAATGACTGACACTGAGACGAAATCAAAGGATATATGATACCTATTTAAAAATAAAATCGCTTAAATCGAAAATTTCGGCGTCTCGAAAACGTTGAAATTTCAACGGTTTCAGCGTTTTACAGAAAGGAGTATAAAATGAACAACATTCAAGATTTATATGTAAGTGATAACTTTGACCACACTCAAAAATGGACTTCAGGCTTCGAATTAGGTGCAGACTATAATAAATTCAACGCTGGTAAACTCGATTTATCAGAATTAGACATAATGATCGATATAGAAAATATAGATCAATATCCAAATGAAGAGTATGCCCTACTCCGTAAAAATGGATTAGGAACTTCAGACTCATCTATAGTTCTCGGAGTAAATCCATATACATCTAAAATGGATCTGATTGCTGAGAAATGTAGAACAGTTCTTACTGAAGATGAGCTTGCTGTAGGAGATAAATCAGCAGTAAGAAAAGGTAGAGAACTTGAGCCACTTATAATCTATAAACATAGTCAGATTATGGATAGACATGTAATAAAACCAGTTGACATGTATAGACATAAAGATTACCCTTATATAAAATTCAACTTCGATGGAGTTATAGATAAACTCTATAATGAGGATGGTACGTATCAATATATCCCAGATGAAATCAAAGTAGTAACTATATACGGTGTAAAACACTACGATTTCGATAAAGCGTTCTACAGAGAACATCAGGGATTCAACCTACTTCCTCCGCACTATGAAGAAGAGAATATAAGTATAGAAGGTAAAGCCAAGATGTACGGTATACCTCCCTACTACTACACTCAGCTCCAGCAGCAAATATTCGGACTAAACGCTCCATACGGGTTTCTAACAGTACTGAATGAAAGGAACTGGGAAATATGTTCATTCTTCGTATGGAGGGACCAGAAAATGATCAACCAACTCATCATCGAAGACAGCAAAACATGGTCTATTATAGAGTCTAAAAGACCAGCAGGATTTGACTTAGGAGTTGAGATAAGATGATAATACCTATAGCAATAATATGGACAGCGTTATCACTAGGAGCTATATACTATGATGATAAATGGCACCGATCAAAAATGCTCTTTATAGTATTTGCATCAGCAACAATACTAGGTTTTATACTAATTGGTACTAGCCTATTCGATGCATCTCTAAGCCATTATATTGGAGGCATAATAGAACTAAATCCAACATGGGACATGACTCTGATAATAGCCTTTATAATAGGTATATGTATAACAGGCCCGGTAGCACTAGCCCATACATTGTATATAGAAATAAGATTTAAAATACACGATAAGAAAAAAGAAAAAGAATATAAGGAGAGATTGAAAAGGAGAGGTTAACACCTCTCCTTTTTTTTATGCTAACGTCTATAGAACGAGAACTTACTATACCCTCCACCATAAGGATAAAACTTAGGCGGAACAATAACACGGCGCACCTTCGAGGCGGGCTGAGGACTGTGGTATTGGAACTGCTTTGAGTACTCAAGTCTGTAGTATCCTTCATTCTCATTCCAGCCGAACCCTGTCTGATAGAAAGCAGGATTACCTTTGTAAGGCTTCTTTGGTATTTGTGTTTTATTATAGCTGTAGTTCTTCCAACCGCTATACCTTCTGCCACGTCTACCGCTATAACCATAAAGACTACCTACCCTATCAAATATCCGAGTATCATGTTCAGGTATTCCTGTAAGAACATACTTACCATCCTTAGTCATAAGTAACCCATCGGAACTAACAGTATAGTTAGTATAGTCCGTTTGCATACGTGAAATGCCAAGTAATGAGAAGTACCTATCATATTTATGATCATTTTTCCTATCAGTATAATAGGATGGTAACACAACCATAGGATCCGTAGTCTTCACAAATTTATGAGAAGCTCTATCATAGGTCTCACCGAAAAGGGCTAATCTATATGATTTAAGTTTATTGAAATTACGTAGGAAAGCCTGTCCCTCTAACCCTTGTAAATCATTTAAACCACCTTCGATATATTTTGTACGGTCTACAAATGTGTTCTGATTAGCATCCCATCTAAGATTAGGAAAGTAATCTGCCATAAGTTCTAACTTTTTATCCCAACTAATATTAGGATCGTTAAGTCCACCTGAAATATAATCCTTCTCTAATACGAACTTACGTTGATTATAATCATATACCTTGCCTACTTCTTTCATATATGCTTGGAGATTTTCCCAAGCGCCTTCTGGATCGTTTTCCCAGTCAAACCCATCGTTCCATCCACCAGGTATATAATCGTTCATAGTAACAAACTTATGTTGATTAGCATCCCATATCTTACCGAAATGAGTGAGCATATATGCCTGAACATCCTCGAAAGAATTATTAGGATCATTAGCACCATACTCATTCTTTTCAGATATATCCTTTATCTTACCGTCATTAAGATCGTACCATTTTCCTTGTGCTTCTAATTCATCTCTCCAATCTTGGAAAGAGAAGTTAGCGTTCTTAGTATATACATTACGAGTGCCAAGAATACCTAAGAAGTTAAGCGTAGAAACTAGAGTACTCATACTAGGTCCACCATCTTCAGAACATTGATCTTTAATATTGTTGAAGGTTTTAACACCACTCTTAGCTAATGAATATCCAGGTATTACACTAAGCATCTTCTGAACAAAATCATCATCAGAGAAATCAAGATCAACTTCACTGAAGAATTTACTGCTATTTAATCCGAGAGCATACATAGATAATCTAACAGTATCTTTAAGAAGAGGACTAAGACTATCTACATCTGTTGGGAATACGTAGAAGTCATTCATAGCGTTAAGGAAGGAACTGTTAACATTAAAGTAAGAATGCCCGGCTCCAATAGGAATACCACCACTACGTAAAGCGAAATCGTCTTCATAATCAATAGTGCTACCCTGCGCCTCAATACTCTCAATGGTATCGTCCGTAATATTCCTATAAATATCTTCGAAATACCTGAAGTAACGAGGATTCTCATCGAACATACGCATCCAATACATCATATTGTTATAACGGAATGTAACGAATGGCATAATAGTTTCTAACTTATTGAACGCACCCCACGTAGGAGCATTATAGAATTGTGTCTGATGTATACGTCTAAGTATCTGATTACTGGATAATCCTTGATCACTAAGCATCATAGTCTGAGCATATCTAACTACACTCTCAACATAACTGAAAGGCTTAAACATATTATTAATAGTTTTATCAAACATAGTAGACATATCAGCATTTCGCATGTTCATAGAAAGTTGACGGAACATACTTTCAAATTGCTCACGACCTACTTCATCGGGAACTGTCTGACCGAAATAAATCGCCTTAAATTCTTCTTTGGAGAGCGGGAGATCAATTTCTTTGGAGAGGTATTTCTTAAAAGCTTCTTCAAATCCTTCTTCATCGAGATTGCGTAAACCGATATTCTCCCCGGAAATAACGTTATGCCCTGCCCTACGTGTAGCAGTATCGTTTACAAAATACTTACTAGCTGAAGTAAACCTATCATTACCATCGAGAATACCTCTCAATAATTGAAAGTCTTCGAATGGCATATCTGTACCAAAACTACGCTGGATAATATCCCAATTAGATTTAGTAAGAAGTGATGGATCAGATTTCAATATTTTCATATAAGTGCCCATATTTCTAACGGCCTGCATCTCATATTGAAGCATCTGAGCAAACCCTGTAAGCATTCCTTCATTACTATCTAAGGCAGCTTTAGTAGTAGCATCGATATAGTTACGCATCCAAGTACCTGGTTTTACAAGAGCAAACGCTTTATACGCAACCAAATACTTACCAAGCATACGTTTAACAGGACTAGATGTAGCACTACGATTCATGTAGTTAGAAATCTCATAGTACATATCATAAGGAAGAATAGTCGTATTCTCCATATAGCGTGCACGATGTACAGCATTAAGATTACTCATATTAACTTGACGTATCTGTAGCCCTGAAGCAGTATTGCCTCCTGCTTGAATCGTACACACTACATAATCAGAACTCTTACCAAAATACTCATATAATTCATCATCTGTGAAATTCTGAGCAAGATCGGTAAACTGAAGATTATCGCCTTCTTTAGTGAATATTTCACGAGTTAATACGCAATCATCTTTAGCAACGTCTGCTTGATGTTTTAGGGTATCGAGATAATCTGTAAGAATATCTGCTGAATCTGAACGAACAAACCCAGGATCATAAATAACTCCGCGCATTGTTTCGAACTGAAGTAATCCTTGGGAGGTGAGGTAGTCATTCATACCACTTGGTAAAGATGCAAGGAACTCTTCAGCCTGTTTACGAGAAACAGTACGTCCAGTAGTACCATTAATACGACCTGAAGAAAGAAGTACAGTATCATCCCAACAACTACGTAATTGTGCATATATCTCTCTAAAATCTTCAAGATCATCTAAATCGAGCACTTCAGCTAACTCATCGAAATCAGCGAGAGGAATAGAACCTTTAGCAGGTCTGGCAAAACGTTCACTACCATTAATGTATCTAAACCCATCATCAGCATCCGATACTTTACCAGCTTTAGTATTAAGGTATACATAAACATTACCAGTAGATTTATCTTCATAATAACTGAGAAAATCATCCCCATTATCCTGGAGCTTTTTAATAAAGTTACTCAACTCAGATATTTCTTCATCATAATAATTATGTGAATTAAATGCTACCATATTGAAATCATTCCAAAGGACCTCACTGATTAACTTATTTCGATCAAGTTTACCATCAGTAAGTAAAGATTTATAGCGGGCCTGCTGTACTCTCAGATTATTAATTTCAGTAGCCTTATTGATAAAGTTTTGGAAGGACTCACGCCTAGCGATTTTAGTCTGATCTAACACATCAAACAATTGCTTAGCTTTCATATAGATTGAACCTACAAGTCTATCTTGTTTACGTCCTAAACCATTACGAACATAAACATCATCTATATGGCTAAGTTGGCGTAAATTAGAAGTAATCTCTGAATTAGCTTCACTATATCTGGTAGCAGCATCAATGCCTTCGCTGAGAACACCATCTTTATATTTAAGGATTTTCTTCTCATAGTCAGCCCTAGCAGCCCAATTATATATCTCTGGAGCGTGAGCGCCTTCAAGCACATCTAGCGCATCATCAGCGACATCAACACCGAACATACCTCCTGCGAGTTCATCCATCAACCTTTTACGATGATTATTCACATAATCACAGGCTTCTTCAAATACACGACGTTCTTCTAATTTAAAGGAAGCGCTATTCTTACCTAACACAAAAGCTTGTTCATTTAGGCGCATCTTCATAGCATCTAAAGCTGCGCCATCTCGATGCAAACTTGTAACAGCATCGGTATCTAACCAATACTTAATATGATCCCCATATAATTTCTTAGCCATTAAATACGACTCTACAGCAGTTCCAGGAACTTTCATATTTTGTAAATAAGAAAGCTCAGTACCCTCAAAGGAACCTGATCTAGACATATCAATACAAGATTGTATAACACTATCATAAGTAGATTTGTACTTAGATAAGAATTCTTCAGCGCCTAAAACTATCTGTCTATCACGAGTTTTAATAACGTACTGTGACATTTCGTGCATCTTTTTAAGATCTTCAATATTAACATTGAACCCATCAGCAACATCAAGATCAAAGTACGATAAGACATCATCTACATATATACGCGTATCTACATTAACAGATGTACGCCCAGCCTCTTGTAAAGCAGCTTTAACTAAATTATCATCCAAATCTGAAGTTATAAAAGCATATCCTCTAGGATTAATAGTAAGATTAGAGATAGATTTAACTGCATTGTTATATTTATATAATCTAGCGCCACCCTTTGAATTTTCATACAGCTCAATAAATTGTTTTTCTGAATCAGAAGCAACCCCAGCATCCGCCTTTAACCTTGTACGTTCAACAAGATCAGAAAGCTTCTGAGAATAAGAACGAACATCATTAAATCTATAGCCTTTCGCAAATTGATTGATATCATCGATATAATCTTGTAATAGCGTGACAATACTATTAATCTGATCCTCAGTATAAGCTGAATCTCCAACCATAGATGCGAGCCTATGATAAGTATTATACGAATTACGTTGGGATGAACCTGAAAGATTATCGAGATAAGAAGCGATTTTACTATCTTCTCCGGCAATACTGCGAGAAGCTGTAAGCTTATTGTTTAAATATGAAACATTAAAGCCATCTAAATCATGTACGACTAATGAAGGCGAAGCTAGTCTAACACCGTCGGTACCTTCCTTAGTAACTGAAGAATTAAGAAGAAAATCGGAAACTTCTTCAAGTACATCGAGTTCAGATTTATATGCATTAGCATCATTAATACCGTAGAATTCTTTATAGACCTTACGTAATTGAGCAGCATCTAAGCCCTTCATATCTAATCTACGTAAAACTTGTTCAGATACCCCATCTATTTCTGCATCAGACATATACCTTTGGAACACTTTAGTTTCCCCAGCGTCCATAGCATCTAATAGTTTTGTCAGAGTAAGTGGATCATCCTCTGACACATTAATAGGAACCCATTTCCTAAGTGAAACTGAAGAAATACTATTAATCTCCGAGTTTAATCCAGTAGTATTGACGTGCATAAATACTGGAGGTTCACCTTTACGTGCTAAAGCATTCCACTCATCGACGATAGTAGGATCAGCTAAAGCAGCAAAAATCATCTGTCGTTCGACATCACCACTAGGATCAAGGATATCTTTATTAACTACGGCATCATACCTAGCTTTATTAGCAGGGTCAGATAGCTCATCGATATAAGGCGCAAGTATAGCATTAGGCTGATCGCTATTTGCAGACTGAAGAATATCGAGCATATTCTTCTTACCAATTTTAGACTCTCCCATCTGAGCTCTAAAAGTAGCTTCAACTTTATTACGAAGCATACCAGGTGCGAGATCGATATTACCCATATCATCAGTAAATTTAAAGTCAGTAGCCAGAGTATTCATGAAACTATAAAGTTGTTCATCTGAAAAACCAGCTAAATAACGAGCCTCTTCAACGAGCTGAGAAGTTCTATCGTAGCCGTACTTTTGTTTCGCTAGTTCAGATATATCAGCAAACAAAGAGCCATCCATTAAATCTACTTCATCAGTATTTTTACCTCTAAACGTATCAAGTACAGGTGCGATAACATCGTCATAAAAACCACCATACAAATCTTGGATATCTTTAGAACGTATAATCTCTTGTTGAAACGCCATACGATCTGTGTGAAGTAGTGTTACAACTTTAGCATCTTTAAGACTGACAACATCAATCTTCTTCAGGCTCTGGCGAAGTTTAGTAAACTCACCTGTCATAGCGTGTGCTGTAGTGGCACTGAGCGCAGATTTTGTTTCTCCCATCAAAACCTTGAAATGAACCTTACGCTCAAATTTATCTACAATTTTTATAGCGTCTTGAATATTATAAGTAATGGAATCATTCTTAGACCACTCACTCATAAAATCAACGATATAACGCTCTAAAGTACTTATCTGATTTGGATTAGAAGTGCTCATTCTAAAGTCAACCTTCTTCCAATCTATACCGAGGTCCTTCTTGAGTAGTTCTCCAAATTCTTCAAAACCTACAGTACGGTCTACAGTCCTGGCACCTGTCTTCTTTATACCTTGTATTCCGCGTTCAGTAATACTGCGATCAAGAGATGTTTCAGCAAACAGACCGTTCAATCTAATATCATCTACAATGGCTCCGACCTCATCAGAAGTGATATTAAACGGAGCGGCATCGACAACTTCATCTCTAAGATCACGAATAAACGCATTATCCATGTGTTCTCTGAATAACACTTTTAGTTCATCAGCATCTTTGACCTGTCTAACTCTTTCAAGAAAATCAACAACTCGATCTTCTGAACGCCTATCAATAGCGTTTTTTAACTTATCATAATTCTTATTAATCCTATCAAATGATCTTTTAACATCACTGGTATACCTAGGTGCAAGATTATCAATAAATGCTTTAAAATCATCTACTGATTTATATCTGCCTGCGGTAATCTTACCGATAGAATCTTCTACTAATTTAAGAGCATCATCAGCATTAATCTCACCACGAATAAAACTATTGAGAATACTATTAGTTTCTCTAGCTACATCGTCCTGTTCTTTAACTGCAAACTGTAATGCATTCCTTACATAAGATTTCTTTACTTCATTTGCATCAGCCTTATATAAAAGATTCTTGACTTTTGTAACATCGACTTCCTGTGTCATTTCATTAACGATGGCACGTGCAGCATCGGCCTTGTCCAAACCTAAACGAGCCATGGCCTTAGATACAGTAGGAGTGTGCATGACATTATCGATAGTATTTATACCCATCTTAACGCCTTTAACTCCAGCCCAAGGCAAGAAGAAGGAAGATTTAATAATAGCTGAATCGACTCCATCTACTGCCTTATCTAAATAATAGGCTGCTTTGAACGCTTTCGTATCGAGGGCTTCCCTAGCAAAATGCGTACCCCAAACAGTTTTATCGCCGTTCTTAACTGAACCGATAATCATACCGTTAATACTTCTATTCTTACCCATAAGATGGGAAGTAACGACATTCTTAAAAGTATCTTCTGCAGCCTTAGTACTGAATATAGTATCGTTATTTGCTTTGACGGATCTAATGAATAGCTGAAGATCTTCATCGAATTTATCGGCATGTTTAAAGATTATATTCTTACCTTCGTTACTATTAATTAGACCTTTGAGCGCTTTCTGAATATTCTTATTTTTAGTGAGTTCTGCTACATCGTCTGAACTACGCAGGACAGCTTTGAAACCTTCCTCAACACCTGTACGTGCGGCAGTATTTACAGCGCCACCAGCAGCAGCCTTTGCTCCGCCACCAACAAGAAGTCCTGGATCAAGAGCCATTTCTATTACCATATCAGCTGCAAGACTACCTGTATCTGCATTGAACATGGCATTCCTATCAGTATAGCTTTCTTTTACATTTTCAATACCACGTTTCAAATCCTTAACAGATTTATCTTTAGAGAAATAATTCTTATTAATATCATCATAAATGAGTCTCCAATTTATATCGGAACCAGCGAATAATGTGTCTAAGCGTCTAACTATCTCTGCCCTTTCTTCAGGACGTGAGGCTACATCACCAGAACCTAGCTGGGCTTTAGTGGCCTCATTCTGATTAGCACCGAGCAATAAAGCATACCCACCATTATCCATGAACAGTCTTTGAGCTTTTTTAATATCCTCAATATCGTGTCCTTCGATATTGGCCCAATACACGTCTTGTCCTTCGAACTTAGCATCGTTATTTCTACCTGAAGTATGTAGGAAACCGCGAGTACCATCACCGAAATGATACTCTGTCTTACTCCAAGTACCACCAGCACCACCAAGAGCCTGATCGCCTGCAGTAAAAGCACGGACACCTCTGGCAGCGATATCCATAGTTTCCATCATATTATAGACGGCATTTCCAGCAGCGGTAAGAAAGTGCCCTTCTTTAATAGGATTGAAAACGTATTCATTTAAATAAGTAGCAGTACCTCGTGCAAGTTTTTCATACTTACCGCTAATACCACCTTTAGCACCAAAAGCATCGATCAGGACATCTGAAAAAGAATTAACAGCATCTGGATCGGTAGAATTTGCAAATGCAGCTTTATAAGGATTGACTTTCTGAACTCTAGCCTCTTCTTTAGCCTCTAGATAAGCATCTGCAGCGGCTTGAACTACATCGTGAGAATATTGTTTATAATACTCCCACCATTCAAGATTAGTTTTGTTAGGAATAATCCAAGGAGGGAGAGGAGCATCCACCCTTATCTGGGATTGTTTAACATACTCTTTAGTTTCAGGATCGAATGTATCAACGATATTATATGCATTCCCAGTACGCCCGGCATTACCAAAATAATAGTTAACCTGGTTGAGACGAAAAAGTTGCTCATCACGACTAGACACATTTAATTTTTGTCCTGGTTCAATGGAGTTAAGGTTGGTTATATTATTATTGGCAGCAAGTTCTTCAAGCGAAATGCCATACTTATCGGCTATATCGAAATAAGTGTCTCCATCTTTAACAACATATTTTTCAGTACCTGAGAGAATCCAATCATTCACTGCACCTTGATCCAATAAAACATTTTGTCCCCAACCAATAATATTATCGTGAAGTCCAGGCTGATTAAACTGTCCATCAATTAGATGGGACTTAAGTTGAGTAACGTCTTTTTTAGTATGAAGCATAGCTGCATTATGCCCTAATTCGGACATAGTTAAATTCTTACCCTGCAGTTCTTCACCAAGCTTCTGAGCATCTTCAGCAGCTTTAGCATAGCTATAACCATTACCAAAGAAACTAGGATAATCTATATCATTGGCTCGTTTAATACGATTACGAATAGTTGTAAAAAGTTTATTACCTGCCTTCTGGTTATATTTAGCATACGCTCGATAAGTTTGCCCATTATTAATAGGGAGCTGTAAAGAGCTCCCCGGTGTTTTAGGTTTATTTAGAACAGACTGTACGACATTACTATGATTAGTAGTAGTACGAGTGGAGCCCCATAACTTCTGTTGTTGAGCCTGAGACCTACTAGGAGTTGTAAAATGTTTAGTAATATTATTTATTACTTTCTTTACATCGGTCTTATTGGTATTACCGCCAGTCATTTTTTGCTGGCGCGCTTGTTCAGCTCGTTTAGTAGGAGCAAAAAACTTTTGTGCACCTTTCTTAATGGTATCCCAAAACGACATACAAACTCCTTATTTCTTAGTTCTATTCGTATTATCTGTCTTCTTAGTTGTCTTCTCGATGGCGAGGTTAGTATCAGACGTGTACTTATTCATACGCTCATTAGCAGCGTTGGTTGCAGCAGTCTGACGTTCCTGTGAAGCAGCTGTATCAATCGCACTAGATAGATTACCAAGTGCTTCAGCAGTACCCTGAACTCCATAAGTATGGTCAGCACCATAGGATGAAGTAGCAGGTTCGTACATTTTACTGGTAGCATCATTAGCTGTATTAATGGCTTCAACAGCATTCTGTGCAAGAGCTGCAGAACGTTGTCTACTAACATCATTGATTGCTCTAAGACTATCTGTAGTAGTCTGAGCATTCTGCTGTCCGAGACCTATAAGGGCCTGAAGTGCGGTAGCATTAGCAGCGCCTACATTTGCTCCTGAAGAAGCGGAACCTATAAGATTTCTACGCATTTCAGAAATAGCATTTCGAGTATTTGCATAATTAGTATCCTCAGCAGCCATCGCATCCTGAATTGCTGAAGCTCTATTCGCATCATATGCTGCAGCAACCGCATCATCCATACGTCCTCTAATGTAGTTCTCATCAGTTATGAAATCCTTACGAAGCTGTTTTCCTAAGGCTGATGTAGGTGAACTATAGGATGTAAGATCGTTGATGCGTAATCCTTTAATAGTAGGATTTAAATTATCAAGAGCAGATTTAGCTAACGCATTAGTTGTATATGCCATATAATCACCTCTTAACAGTAATCTTCAATTTCTGACCTACTTGAATAAAGTTAGGATTAGATATATTATTTTCTTTCGCAATCTTCTGATAAGTAGTACCATACTTATTAGCAATCGCTGAGAGAGTATCGCCTTTTTTAACAGTATAAGTTACTGTCTTAGTAGTGCTAGGTTTAGACTCTACCTTAGCTTCATCATATTTAAGATGTCCAAACCCTCTAATATAGCGTCCATTTATATTCATAGTACGTACACCTACTTTAGATGCAGTACCTTTATTACCTTCAAGAACCTTGAAAGTCTTACCACTCTTATTAACTGAGATAATCATACCAACATGATAGGCTCCCCAAGTGAGTTCACCCTTTCCACTATCGTCCCAGTTATATATGATAAGGTCTCCGATACTAGGAGTATAATCGTCACGCTCAACCCATACGCCTAGCTTCTTCATATCATTAACCAGAGTACCACAGTTATAAGACATAGGCATATTCTTGGTATTGTAGCCTGCTTTAATAAGAATAGCTGTAACAGTAATAGCACACCAAAGGCACTTATAGTTACCGACCTCACCATGAGGTTTAACCTTATTAAAGGTATCTACAAGATCCCTATGTCTAGCTGAACCTTGTGGAGCACCGTCGTACTTCTTGAATAGATCAACTGTCTGCTGTCTAGTATAAGCCATCACTCAGCCTCCTTATCACACGCCATTTCCTCTACTTCTTCATGTTCAGTAGGCTCTACTTCCTTAACAAGCTCTACCTCAGGCAACCCTGCAAGGATAGATGTGAGAAGTGAATATACAGCTGAAGAAGCAGCAGAAAGAAGTACAAACTTCCAATCAACATCAGTTATCAGTTGTCCAGCTGTCCAAACAGCTAGAATGACTTGTAGAAATGTTTTAGCAGCCCTTATAAAAGCGGCCTTCCAAAACTGTTTATCCATAACGCATCCCTCCGTTATACAACATATAGTATTCCGTTTGGATTATACCACAACATATTGTATGTTGACAATAAAAAGGACAGATATTATCTGCCCTTTTACGAGTTCAGAAAATACAACACACATCCTAAAACTGCTGCGAGAACTAGCAAAGATAACGCTAACAATCTAGCAAGACGTTTATTAGCCTCTTGCAGATGCGTAAGCGCACTATCAAGCACGGCTATAGAAACTTTAGCTTGTTCATCCATAACTCTATTTACTCCTCAGAAGATTCTAGTAATTCTAACTTAGTTTCGAGCTTGATCAACCTCTCGTTAAGATGATTATGCTGATCAACCTTAGCTTCTAATTGCTCCAATCTGTATTTAATTAGAGCAACAGTCTTATCATTCTGCACAGTACTAACATATAAGGCTATCAAACCTGATATGAGAGGCCCTGCAATAGCTGTAATAACTTCGATCATACGATTACCTCCTCCTTTTAGCACGGATTTAAATTACATATGTGATTGTGGCGGATACGTTTGAAACATTAGATTCCGCTGCTCCTGAACTAATGTTATAACATACGATGGTTCCAGCTGTATCAATAGTAATATATACTGGAGTGTATCCTGTAGGTGTACTCTGGCGACCAATGACTCCCTCAGCATCACTAGGTCTAAAATTACTAGGTAATACATCACTCCATCTACCTGTCGAGGAAGCGGCAGAATTGAGACTAACAGTAACAACATTCCCGTAGCGCCGTGCCTTAATTGGGTAAGAATCAGAGTCAAAAGAGGCTACTGGTCCAAAAGGTGTCTTGTTGTATACTATACTAGTATAATTATACTCCTCGGTACTTGTATTGTAATGGATATTAATATCTGCATATTCTATACCATCTAAGCAAAGGCGTGTGAAATGATATAAAATAGACCCTTCATTACCTGAGCGATTTTCCACAGCATAATCGCAGCATAAGATGTGGTCCTCCACGGTACTAGGATCATCATAATAAGCAAATATACCTGACCCATTAAAGTAGTAGCCTGTAGGAAAAGGCGCCTTAGAATAATTGTGCGTCTTATAGTAATCATACAGTACCATAGCATCTACGTCTGATTTCCATGCATCAGATGTATTATCATAATAGATCTTAATAAATGTGCCTGCTGTAGTAGTATCTATATCGCTGGAACTGTCACGGACTATAGAGGTACCGTTGATAAATTTAAGATTGGATGCCGTAATTAAATTAACACTACTAAATTCCAAATATTCATCTACATCTCCCTCACCATACTCCTCATATGCCCAATTAAGTGAGTGATAACCGCCAGTTCCAACACCAGAAAATTCTATAATACCTCGTCTTATTTCTGGATAAGCTTCATACTTATAGGACACATCAACATTCTCTACTGTTAATACATAACCGGTCTTATTATATCGATCATCTGCCTGAGGTACGAAAGCTACAACGGGTCTATTCGAATTAATAGCGTCTAAACCTTCAGCAAAGGTCTTATCAGCAGTATATAGATTAGTATGACCTGACATTTCAGTTAAATTAACTATTAAGGGTTCACCGACAACCTCATTATAAACATTTATAAAATCATACTCGCCATTGAGTATATCTACATGTACTACTTCTGCACCGCCTTTAATAGTTCTAGTGAAACGAAGACGATAAGACTCATCGCCACCAGCATCTTTATGAACGTAATAATTATCTAATTTAAACACTTTAGCCGCATAGATAGAAGATGGATCATCAATACAAGCACCCATATGCTCAAGAAGATATGTCTCATCCTCATCCTGTGAGTGTGCATCAACAAAGTCGATTATTTCTTCTGGAGTGTTATCAGGGAGTGTCCAACCTCTATTAAATACAGGATATAGTACACAACTATCAGCGCCACCTATAGCAGGTATAACAGCGACCCCCTGAGCGTTAACAACTGAAACACCGCCAACAGTGACATCGCTTACATCGCCAGGATCACCTTTAGGCCCCTGAGAACCTGTATCGCCCTTAGGTCCTTGTGGACCAGTAGCACCAGTTTCTCCGATGTCTCCTTTGTCTCCTTTAGGGCCTTGTTCACCAGTAGGGCCTTGTACTCCAGTATCACCCTTATCGCCCTTGTCACCTTTATCACCTTTGTCGCCTTTAGCTCCAGTAGCGCCTGTAGGTCCTTGAGCACCTGTGTCACCTTTGTCACCCTTGTCACCTTTGTCACCCTTATCGCCTTTATCACCCTTATCGCCCTTATCACCTTTTTCACCTTTTTCTCCACGGATAGGATCAGTGGTATATTCTGTGCCGTCGGTAAGAGTAACAGTAAGAGTATAATCATCATTAAATGTGACTTCATCTATACCTACACCTTGCTCGCCCTGGATACCTTGTATACCTTGTATACCTTGTATACCTTGGATACCTTGAATACCCTGCGGTCCCTGAGGTCCAATAAGAGATTCAGGGGAAGTGAATGAGCGTCCATCTTCTAAAGTAATGATACAATACCCATTTGCATCAAAAGTAATACCTATAATTTCAGCGGCATCAAAAGCACCGCTATCAAGAAGACTCTGAAGATATTCTTTATATTCTTCATAATCTTGCTTAGCATTAACATATTCAGCAATAAATGCATCGAACTTACTAGGAGTAGGTACAGGTACGACAATATTGTTATTAAACAATATCTCACAGACCTGTGTACGATGTGTAGTCTTTCTGTTGATGCCATCTGAGGATGTTGCGTAATTATCGGCATAAAGCACTACCTGAATAACACCGCCCTTTTTATATACGTTTACAGGTATATAACAAGAATTGCCATTATCAAGAAGCACTTCTTCAGCAACATTATATGAAGGAGCTTTAAATACAGCTACCACAGCATCGGCGCCTTTCCACTCCTTGCTTTTCATAATAAAATTACATCTAACGTAATCTACATCTACAGCATCAGCAGCGATAGACGCATTACTACAGATAAAAGAATCATTTGTAACTTCGAAATTCAATAACATAAGCGAACCTCCATTAAGACACACGCTTCCATACATACACGGCAAGGTATGGTGGCATATTTTGACCTTCTCCACTGACTCCTGCATCAGCTATACTAACAGTCCCTGAGTGCGTATGATCACCAGCACTCTGAGCAGTACCTGACAGAGAGTGTCGGTGCGAACCTGCAGATGCTGTATTTCTCCACGAAAGGGTCCTCTTACTAGACATAGTATACGCACTCTTGCCACCAGAACCATTACTCCAGATCTGGCCCATACTATGTGTGTGTTCCCCAGCACTATTAGCAGTACCTGAAAGGGCGTGTGTATGTGCACCGCTAGATACGATAGAAACACTGCCTGCATGACTATGTGTAGGTATGACTGCATCTGCAGAGCCCCCTTCAGTACCTACTGCATACGTATCATCAGCGCCCAAGAGGAATTTACCTTCAACACGCTCCCATACACCTCCTAGAAACGCATTAGGATTAGTAAGATTTAAACTTAAATACAGTGCTCCAACAGGATATAATCTTTCTAACAAATCTTCCTCATGGAGTGCGTTTGCGTCTCTTATTTCTTTAACCGTACCGTCTATTCGAATACGTTCTATATACTCTGCCATATTTCCTCCTATCGCATGTGCATCATCTTAAGTATCCAGTTAATGCTAAGAAGCTCGAATCGTTTTTCGTTACGTGAAAGCAATTTTAATCTAGGAGCGTAACCTTTACCTGATATTGCTACACGTATCTTCCATAGCGTGACTTCAGGACGTAATCCTTGATCTAATGTCCATTGATTAGTTAAATCTAGATCAGATATCTCAGTTTCTAAGAACGGTGTAGAATCAACATAAATGACTCCGTAATCAGGATTAAACTCATCGATGGCTTGAACAGGATCGTATTTGTAATAGATCTTTCGTGGAGAACCATCAAGAATATATTCCATACCAAACTGCATGGTCTTTTGATCAAGATTGTTGATACTAAGTTGCAGTTCACGATATCGTTTCTTAGATTGAATCTCATCATCACGATAACCTGTATCGATATACTGATAATTTTTAAAAGTATAGTACTCATCAATACGAGCGTATGTATCATGAATAGTCTTATCAATATTAGACTTATAAAAACCGTAATAATAATCTGAAACATCACTGAGAAGTAAAGTAGTATCTCTTACTTTTGCTGCCATACGGAAAGGTAACACAAGAGTGACACCATCTACTTCAACATCATCAAAATTATTAGGGATTGTAAGCGTATTATTGTAAAACGTAGCAGATTCATAATTGGTATCGTAAGTAATTTCAGTAAACTTAGGTACATAGAAATCACGTACAATAACCTTATCGAACTTAAATAACTGTATAAAACGCCTAGGAGTAACAACTTGATTGTCCTGCATATCTACAGCTTTTAAAACTGAAGAAGCTGCCAATAAACCAGAAGCTGTAGCATTATTCCTAAACGGAAATAACATATTGGCATTTTCATACACCCAAACTTTCCATATACGATCCACAGTGTTATACATAATATCTACATATAATAACGAAAGAGAATCATCAAATTTATATACATAAATATTATGGATATCCTCATAATCCAAGAAGTTGTAATAGGATATCAAATAATAATCGTCTGTATAGTCGAAAGTGTTAACTAAAATATCCTGAACATTTACGGAAAATGAATCAAAGAAACTTGTAATAGGTGTAGTGATAGGTGCCAAAGTCAATTCACCTGTAGTAGATTGAGCCTTAGGTACCATCATATAATAGTAGTTGCCGGACTTGAAATAGAGCATATTCCTGACCGTCTGAATAAGATGCTTATCCCAAGGATCAATATGCAGGTGCGACTGAAGCAACTCGGTCTTCCAACTATTGCCGTCGTCAGTAAGTGTGACATAGTACAGTTTATCTGTAGTAAACACAGCCAGCCCATCCATAAACTCAACAGCATAAATAATAGGATTATCAAATACCGTAATATTGTTAGGATAAGGGAAATAAGATGGCTCATTATAGTCACTTATAAATAGTATTGTAGGATCTTTAGGAAGCCCCCAAACAACAAGCCTATCTTTCCAAGCCTCCATACCAGTAGCAGTACTTAGATCGTAATTCTCCTGTTCCAGGGCTGTAGCAGTACCGTAGTTCTCAATAGTAAAATCGAAACCTACAGTCATTGCCTTTTCTACGATATCAGATAGAACATCATGTTCATCATACCTGTAAGCAGACACACGTACCATCATATCAACAGCAGGAGGTCGGAACCCTTCGACTTTAAGTTCGACACCTTCAGCAGGTTCAACTCCGACATCATGCTGAAGCACTGTCCAATCGGATGCAGTAGTCTCACGCCATTCCCAAATGATGTCATACTTATGATTATCAACAACATCATAATAACACCTAAAAGTAACAGGCTGATTCTTTTTAGGGGTCATTAATAACTTGGTATTATCGAAAGCATCATAAGGCAAAATACCTTGGAACTGAAGAGTAGCTGCTTGATGAGCATCATTAAATACATATGCTCTACCCTCTCGGAGCAACATATTATAACCATAAGTAACTGCTTCTGAAGCTGTGAGAGCTTTAGGCTCTACTTTCTCAAACACATACTTATTAGGTAAATGCTCATTATCAAACCTGGTTTTAAATAATCCAGGCTCCCATTCCTGAGTATCTTCATTATATTCTTCACCGAAAAAATAATAACTATTTCCATACGCAAAAGTACCGACAGGAAATTTCATACGTCGATATTCATCGTCTTCAATACGTATACCATGTATATCTGAAGACTCTGATGTATAGAAATAGCATCTATGGGAATTAATAGAGTTCTCACCTATTGAATATTTAATATCGTATTCATAAGTATCATCAACTTCAACACTTGAAGTTTCAGTAGCTGGTCTAGCAGTAGCGACCCATATATCTCCAAGCGTTTCACGATCGTCTTCCAATTTACCGAATATGAATTGGCTGTAAGCTACGCCATCCTCAATACATTCCTTCACATCCTTAATAGTAACGCTATCAGATAAATAATCCTCAGATGTTTCAAAAGACATGTCTGGAAAAATAATTGTATCTGGATGTAAAGAAGGGCGAGGCGTAAGCTTACTACCATCCTTATCGTATGTGAAATTAACTAAGCTTTTTAAATAACCTTCGTCTACAGTACCTGTAGAGAACATCATTCCATGAGTAAAATCGCTGTCTATGACAGCTCTCCTATCTCGTCTATCACGTTGTTTATAAGGAGTAATCTTAGCCATTTCTAAAGACCTCTAAGTATACCTGGGCATATAGGCAATGCGTACTCAACATATTCATCTTCATGTATAAGTACACCGCCTGTAGTATCGGACTGAAATACACGTGGAACATGGTCGATATGATCACGAGTCATATAAAACAGTGCCTTTTCATAGTCCTGTTCATATGCTACATCGTAAACAACACCCTCTTCGTCCATCTCATAAAACTTATGAGCTGCACCAAGAGCAACGACTGAGCGTATATAATTGTCCGGGAAGAAATTATATTCTGCCTCTTCAGAGTCCAACTCTGTAAAATCTAACGAAGAGAACGATGGATAGGTAGAACTAAGCCTATCGTTAATATCGTCGATAACTGCATCATAAAAAGGAACTAGTTTCTGATACACGAGCTGTTCACCTGCAAGATATGTATTTGTAAGTTTTACAATATCTCTTATACGCATAGTTAACTCCTCTTTTAATTATTCTTAGCATAGACCATTGTTACATAAGCTTTTTTGTTGGAACGATCTTTGCCTACTTCAATAGAGAAAGTTTTATTTGATGCACTCTTTGAAGCCTGATAAATCGTGATATTATCTGTAACGGTCTGTCGTGGTGCGTTCAGTACGAAGCCATCTGTAGTGAAACCGTAGATACTTAGAATTTGCTTGATATTATCAACGCCGTGTTCATAAGCTGTAACACCAGCAGTAGCAGGTAGAGCAGGGATGTAGACTGTCTTGGTGTAAACCTGGTAAACTACGTTATCCTCGTCTGTATAAGTGCCGTACCAAGTCTCTTTGCCGACCGCGATATGCGTTCCGACAGCATCCTGTACCGCATCTACTGTCGGGATGTTCATGTTAAAGACTTCCTGCAACTGTCCACGGCTATCAGGCGCATACTCACTAATGTTCAAGGTGTTAGCACCGACCTTATTAATCCCAATTTGAGCGTTACTTTCTGCATCACTGATTTGCGTAGTCTGATACTCCGCATCATAAATAATTTTAGCAGTGCTTACGTTGCCACCATCCAACAGGGATTTGTTGTTGACTGTTGCAACCGCAATCGCACCGCTTCCCAACAAGTCAACGTTCCCTATCTTTTTGATGTTCACACCGCTTTCGAGAGTATCTTGTTTTGTGCCTACAGCATTATCAACATACTGCTCTGTAGCGTAACCTTCAAAAGATATATGTACATTACGTTTATGATACGCGCCATCATAAAACAAATAATGCTCTTCAGTAGCAATCTCAGTAGTACCTGATACATATGTAACGAGCACATATTCATGGTTCTCTATAGCATCCGCAATTGCAGGAAGCTGAGTAACAACATGGAAATGCTCAAGATCAACATCATCAATAGCTTCAGCAATCTTAGAATCAGTTTCAGACTTTGTATAACGATCAGCAATAGCTGAAGCATTAGCACTAACTCTAGCAGATAGAGCAGTATCATCGTAAGAAACAATACCAAGAGCTTCAGGAGTTTTATCACCTGCGAGTTCTATACCATTAATACTAGGTTTATCTGGAAGCTGAGCGTACCTAGTAACGCCGCCACTTCCACCTCCACCGTAACATGCATCAAGAACCTCTATCTGATCTTGATTAAAGGCAGTATAAAGTTTTTCATCTATATCTTTACGTTTGACATCATCTGGATCAAACGTACCATTTGTTGTAGGAACAGTAGTACCTGTTGACATAATACACCCCCTATATCACTAGGCTGTGGGAGTAATCCACACAGCCTAGTATATTATCGAACTACTCTCCAGCAGCGAAGTTTACATCAACGTCAGAAGACGTGTATGATGTTTCACCGACTGTAAGTGTATAAGCACCCTCGGCTTCTGTGAACGATGCGAAATCGAAACTGATAGTTCCATCTGCAACAGTCTTAGATACGAGAGCAAACCCTTCATTGAGGAACTGCATAATATCTGCAGGTGTGAAGTTCTCTGCTTTTGTAATATAGAGTACTCTACCTGTATCGAATCCAGGTACCGAATTTATATTTTTGCTTGGATATTCAGCCATTGTTATTACCTCCATTTCATAAACATTAGGGAAGGCTCGGAAGCCCTCCCTAACTGCTTCTAGAATATACGCAGTTCGCCAGGTGAGGACTCAATGTTATTGGTAACATCGCTGAGTCTTCTCTTCTTAGCGAAGAGTTCATCCTGATTGGAAATCCTTACACGTATCTCGTCAGCGAAGACCTTAGGTACTTTGTAAGTCTTTCCATCACACGGTATGTAGACGGACGCTCCGTTGATAGTTACAGCCATGGTTCTACCAAAGTACGGTCTGTACAGTGGAGAAACCTGGATAGGTACGAGCTCCTGCTCCTTCATGGACTTAGCGAGCTTCTTTCTATCCTTCTCACCTTCTGCAACAGCTTTGTTGCTTTCAGCCTGAGCAGCTGCTTCTGTTACAACTTCAGCCTTTTCTTCTACTACCTGTTCTACTGCTTCATTCTTTTTCTTAGCCATGATAACCTCCTACTAGATCAGATTGGCTGCTGCAGGAACGCACATATAATCTACGATAGCTTCGAGACGAGTGGAGCCGAAACCAACAGAGTTGATTTTGAATCCGATTGACTGTCTCTGATCGATCGGGTCGAGTACACCTGCAGAACCTTTAGCCTTGGTGTACATTCTAGCGTTACCTTCACCAGTGAGGCCTGTTCTAGTGAGAGCTTCCTTACCTACGATAAGTATGTGATGAACGTTGAGTTCGCTCCAACCTGTCTTACCTCCGATAGTAGCTCCTGTAATATCCCAAGTCTCAAGATCTGGAATATAAGAGGCTTCCTGATTGGTGCGGCTATCAAGTACATATCCGCTTTCCTTTTTGAAGATCTTCTCACCAGTTGCACTGTCTGTAGTATCCTCATCGATAGTGAGGTATACGAAGTGTGTTTCACCTGCAACATACTCAGGATCACCTTCAACAGCTTCTCTATAGAGTCTCTTACATTTCTTAACTACGCCTTCAACATCCTTCTTGAAGGAACCGTCTGCCGGGCATACGAGAGTTTCCTCGAAGTCCATTCCGAAAAGTGGGAACAGAACCGAACCGTCATAAGCGTTCTTTGTGGTCTGATTAATCTTCATGAATTTCTCAACTGTCGGATCCTCGATCATATCGTAAGTAAACTCTGGTGAGCAGATTACTTTATACTTTCCGTTTGCTCTTGGCTTAACGAGCTGTCTCTTCAGGGACAGAACGATGAGTCTGAGATCTGTCATATTCGGCTTAGAACCGTCAACAGTAAGAGCTTCGAACGGAGAAGATACTGTGATCTTTCTGCCCATACCTGCATAATACTTCTGAGCTTTGGAGAACAGTTCCTCTCTAGCGAGAAGATCGAGTGTCTCGATAGCTACGATTGAGTACTCAGCAGAGTAATGAGCGATTACCGGGTCAACTACTTTGAAGTCTACCTTATCGGTGAACTCCATATAACGTCCGTACTGATGCGCTTCCATTTCGTACTTCTCTACTGAACCCTTATCGGATTTCGGTGGAATACCTTCATCCAGTGGTACAGTGTGAGCCTGGAGTGGTGCCCATCTACGTACAGTCAGCTTGTCAGCCTTGTCCTGAATTGGTGCAACGTCAGCAAGTTTATAATACTTGTACTGATCAGCTCCGATTCTGATTGTGTCGAGCAGCTGCTTACTATAGAAAACCTCAGGGTTTGTAAGGTTTGCGGTATTGTTAGCGAGCTGTACGAGTGTGTTAATGTCAGCAGTTGGTGCCAACGCATTAAGTGAAATTGCCATAATTAATACCTTAATCCTTTCCGAGGATTACAGGTCTGTATTGGCAAACAAATCATCAAGGTCTTTGACTGAAGATACTGTGCCTTCCTCCTTTTCGCTAGCTCCCTTAGGGGCGCCTGAGGCGGCTTTCTCCTCAACCTTCTTCTTACGAGCCTCTTCCTTTGCAAGAGCATCAGCAACTGCTGAGTCGATCATATCTTGATAATGAATCTTGAGATATTCCGCTTCGATATCCACATTAGGATCAAGTAGCGGATTCTTACCGATATCTATCAAGTGCGTTGTGAACGCATCGACCTGCTCCTTATCAAGGTTATGTTTGTCAATCAGCTCTGAGAAATCCTCATGCACTTTCTTCTCTAACTTAATTCTGTCATTTTCTTGAATAAGTTCTTCGGCTCTATCGAGACGCCTAGCAAGATCAACAGATATATTGTTTTCCTTTGCTTCTTTCTCTATGAGAGCATCTTTAATACGTGTCTGAATATCATCTATAGATGCATTCTCATCGAATCCGATTAACTTACCTAGGCTACGGATAAACTGCTCATTCTTTTTAATCTGGAGGCGCTGTTCAGCAAAGGCATGATTCTGTTTAGCCTGCTGTTTAGCCTCCTGGGACGGTTCACCGTTATCGGAAGTATCTTCTGTAGATTCTTCCCCATCCTCATCTTCAGATTCCTCAGAATCTTCTGAACCTTCAGTTTCTCCTTCAGCCTCTTCTGTAGTCTCTTCCTCTGATTCCGTAGTTTCATCTTCAGCAGTTTCAGTATCCTCGTCAGGTTCCGTACCGCCTCCAAATAGTTCTTCGAATTCAGCCGTGATTTGTTCGTTTGTCATTCCATCCATGACTTATCTACTCCTTTCGAATTAGGTCAGAGAGCGTAACTGACCATTAACACTCTGCATATATCGGTGCAGGACCGAAAAAGCGTAAGGGTAGCCCCTTACGCTTCGCATTATACAATAATATCCATATTATCGTCAACAAGAAAACACAATATGTTGTGCTACATCATCGGCATAGCCCCCATATCTTGTGCTTCCATCTGTTGCTGGAATGGAGTGGCTTCGCCCATACGCATAGCCTGAAGTCCATCGGCAGCCTGAGCGAGTGCATCCTCTGGGAGATCGCCACGATCGAGCATAGCAGCATACTCAGCAATAACATTCTGAGCTTCGATATAAGCGTTGAGATTAGACTGAATACCCATACGTTTAAGTATCTGCTCTTTGTACGGTACATCCTGACATCTGATCCACTCTTCTGGAGTGATAACATCAATCTGTACGCCCTGGCTCTGATACTGCATCTGCTTCTCCATCATATTGTTAGCCCAAGCCTGAACTCTCTGTTTATTCTTAGGAAGTTCACTGCTAATCTGAACAACATATTCAAATACAGCCTCAGGATCCATTTCATCAGCAGCTATTGTAATAGTCTTATAGTACACTTTATTAGGCGTTGTTCTCTCATCGTCCTTTACAACATACACTCTATCCGGGGAGAACTCGGCCATTAGTCTGATAGTCAGTTCAGTGAGCTTCTTCGTATACTTCTCATAGTTCATAATCTTAGGAGTATCTATGAGCGTGACACGATTTAACATCTCCTCCGTACCGCCTGTAGTAATAATAGACCCTGTATCTCTACCTGTGTACCTATCGTCTACGCCAGACATGGCCTTAACATTCATACTCATAGTCTGCTGCAGAGTAGGTAACGCGGCGTTCACCTCAGGGAACTGATGATAATGTACAGCCCTGCTCGCATCACCATTAACTACGAAGGTACGGTCTGCCTCGTTGCCGTGTTTAACAAATGCAGCTATATTAAGTCCACTCTGAGTAGATACAAACTTAGGTGGTCTCTGATTTTTATAAACAGAAGTATAGGCCATCGAATCCATCAGGTTGTATACGAGATTATTTGCGAATATCTTTGCAGGTTCACTAGCTCCGATAAGCGAAGAACCAGGAAGGTTACAATACAACTCTGCAAATGGAAATACGCTAGGCTGTATATCGCACTTCTGAAGAAGCAGTACTTCATTATCAATAGTATGATATTCATCGATACCGCCTTCTTCATTCTTAACCCAATGGATGAAGAGGTTATACTCTTTACCACTGTCTCCTACAGAAGGCTTACCCTGATAATCAGGAACGTTCTCTGTAGAAGCGTGTCGTTTATCTTTGACCTTTTCAGCAAACACAGCTTTATATAAAGGATTACTCATAAACCAGTTCTTATCATAGCTCTGGTACACCATTACATAACCTGCTGTGTCCAAGCTTTCAGCATTAGGATCACGCATATAATGTATCGGATCGATATTCTTATAAGCAATATTATCCTTTTCCTTATCCCAGTAAACCTGAGTGATACCGAGATTCAAGAGCGATGCTCTCTCACCTGCAAGGAACTGATAAAATCCTACACTATTCTTATCCCAGTCGTGCTCGATAGCAACATTAAGTCTTTCGCAGAACTCAACATCTTCTTCACACGTAGGAACGAGCTGCGCTGATTTAGCTACCGTATAAATCGAAGCAAGAATGTTATGATGAACGTAACTTACAAAGTTAGTATCAGGAAGAAGCTGATAAGGTGGGAACTTAGCTTTACAAGCCTTCCAAAGATCGCCCTTATCTGTAGCATCCAGCAGACGCATTTTACGATGCTCTTTCATATAGTACTGTTTACAGTACTCAAAATTCTGCTTCAGCTTCTTACATATCTTATCCTCAATGACGGCCTGGCTTCTATCAGCTTCAGCAATTTCATTTAACTTAGCCATCTGATTCCTCCTCTACTCCAGTCATTATACTGTTTATCTCACGGATAGCTCCATCGAGCGTTTCCAACATATCCATATTTTTATTCTTGAACTCACCGTCCTCGTTATATAAATCTTCAAGCAATTTACGATCCTCCTCGGAAAACTGTTGCTTATAGACTATATTTATAGAATGGTCTCCAAGTATAAGATACGCCAATAATAGCGTAGTAGAAATAGCGTAAATAAGTACGATTGTAATTAGTACGATTTCCATATTAACCTCCAATTACCACATATTATAATCGACAAGATCGTATGGAGTTTCCTCCATAGGCTTATATTCAGGTTCAGGATCAGACAAAGCCCAGTATGCACTTTGTCTATCCTTTTCCTCTTCTTCTTCATCAGGTGTGAGATTCACACCATCTTTACCATAAACACCATATAGTAAATTCTTTGGATCAGCAGGCAGCTCCATACATATCCATTCAAGAGCATTTATACCGTGATTGTCCTTATCGACAGGTTTACCTGTATACCCACTGTTCAGAGACTCATCAGCTTTGAACTTATAATTATCTAATTCAGTAATAAGCCCTCTGCATTTACGGAATATCTTCAACTTACCGCTTTCGAAGTAAGTATTCAGTCGGAAGATTCGTGCATCGACGTTAACGAACCCAGGGATGAAGCTAATTCCGTAGTCGAGAAAGTGATCTGACAAGGATTTTTTATCGTAATCCCTTTTGGGTCCAGATTTCGGATCGATGATCGGAGGACATATCCAGCCTCCAATAGGTATATCGGACGTGAATTCGGTGAAGATACCCGCAAGCGTTTCGATGTTGTTGTCATTTGATCTAGCCTCGTCGTATATGTAGAGAATTCCCTTTTCCAGATCAACAGCACCTGCGATAAAAACCGCATCATCAGCTAATCCGTAGTCAAATGCCACGATTCGCTTCCAATGTTTAGGAATTGGGAACTCATCTACAACACACGCATTACTTCTAGGGTAAACTTTACCCTCAGCATACAGAAATGAGCCATAAATGTAGCGATTTACCCACCACATCGGCTTATTTTTAACGTTTTGTGCAATAAAGTTATCGGGAAGGAACTCGTTTGCACTAGTTGAGGTGACGTGAGTGCTAATCGCAGGGTCAGCAATCTCAGGATCAACCTCATATTCGTCTACAATCTCACCATGTTTATGAATTTCTTCACTCACAGTAAGCACTTCGTTCTTAATCCAACCTGCCGAAGGGTTAGATTCTATGATTCCCTTCGTCCAGATGTGATCAATAACAGGCACTTGAGTACCATTCTTAAGAGTTTTGTATACGACATTACCCTCCTCGTCCCTCACAGGCACCGTAGCAGCAGTGTTTCTCAATCTGGTCTTCAGCTGAGTAAACGACTGCTGTTTTACCTCCGATGCCTCTACTATGAGAAAAGAAGTTAAGTTATAGGACCTGAGTTTATCAGGGTCGTCATACGGTCTATACATCACTCTATGCCCATTTATCAGGTCCATATAACTCTTTTGCGTATTCACACGCTTAATAAAAGCCTTCGGAATGTCAGCTTCTATCTCACGTTTAATCGTTTGTTCATACTGAGACCCTACATTAGCTCCGATCAACGTAGTTCCGTGCGGAGTAAGGAAGATGTGTTTATATATCTCCTCTCGACTAGTCAAAGTCTTACCAGAACCATACCCTCCGAAATTCCCAACAAACGTATGAGCATCTTTATGAAACTCATACTGGTGTTGCTGAGGAACGTAGGTATTTAGGTACGAGTTGCAGGAAGGATTCGAACACTCCTTCCAGAATTCACTCGGACCTCCGTTCATAGCTATTGTAGGTTTCCACGGCGAACCGCATCTAGGACATCTATCTAACATAAACCTTCTTTATATCGTAGTACGTAGCTACTCTGTCTTCTATTCTACAGCCTCTGTATTTCTCCCAACCAGGTGCGAACAACACAACATCTGCATCCGCCATAACATGCATCGCTTCACCTAAGAGTGCCACCGGCTGATTCTTATACACAGGCATTCTATTGAGTTCTACCTCATTCATATAACTTCCTAAAAGCATAGCGTCTGGGTGATCTGCCTGATAATCTCCGAAAATCTTTTCTCTAACTGCTATGATTTCTTCTTCAGTTTTATCACTCATAGGCTGACTTATATATACGAGCATTATTTTTCTACCTCCTGTAAGAAATAAGGGTCTCCGACTTCTAATCCGATTAATTGATTAGCACTCACCGGAATACTAAACTCAACTATAAGGTTTGTAGGAGTTTTGTCTATGATGAACCCTTCGTAAGTTTTCGGGGTACGTGCCAATAGAAGTACCATAGCACAGAGTAATAGCAGATTGAGTATTGCAAGTATCCCGGTTAAGTGCTTCATGATGCTCTCCCCTTCTGTTTGACGTAAGCTTTAGCTTCTTCTTCATACTTCTTCAAAGCCTTATGAAACGGAATACCATCCTTCTCAGCTTTATCGATAATCATATCCTGAGCATAAAGTACGGCTGCATCCGATAATTCGAATTCTCTAGGCTGTACATCTGGGAAGGTCCTCTTCATGAATGTATAGAATAGAGAATCCATAGATTCATAAAGATCTACAGCCTGTTCAGGATTCTTACTCAGAATTTCATTACAGGCCCCTTCCATTGAAGCCAAACAAAAAGCGATCATACCATCCAAAGACAGCTGTGCATCGCTCGAATTATCGACTCCAGTAACTAAACCGTCCTCGACATTAAGTATTACTTTACCCATTGTTAACTTCCTTTCCTTCTAGTAGTTTACAAATCTCCGCAGATTTAGAAAGAGATTCATCAGCCAACTCAGATATGACAGTGTTAAGACTGTCTATCTTTCTATCCTTCTCTTCAAGAAGATCGAGAAGATTATTTATGATCTTATCAGCCGTTTCCTCTTTTATCTGCATACGAGTGGGCGGTATTACCCCGCCGCCCACGGGGGGTTGAAGATTTTGGAGACTTAGAAAAAGTCCTGGGGAGATTATACAATATATTGTGGATAGTATCAATAGGAACTACTATATGATGTGGTTTAAGGGCAACCCCCTATCAAAAGGGGTTGACAATTAAGATCGTTGAATCGGTCAGAAATGATGAAATGAAAACTTAAATTGGTTTTATTAAAGAAGCAAACACAAACATAGATGCCAAGCATATATATGTATATATACTATATAGGTCTCCGACGCGATTTTTAAACCGCACCCCTATGTCTATATCCGGCAGCATTGGATGTAGACATCTTCGTACCTCAGATGTCTTTGATTGTATATAAGGTGAGTATGTGTGCTCACACACATACTCTTCCATTTGCATATCGTTTCGCATTGCTCGCTTGGCACGCCGCGCTCACACTGCTTCACTTCTACTCTCCCTTACGGTCGAGACTTAAGGTAGGTAATGTGCTTGCACATTACCTTTGATTGTATACAATCTTGTATTGCTATGTATCTCGGTTGACATAATAGGGAAACCTTTTCTTGGAGGTATATATTTTATTTAAGCGTTTTTTTAATAAAAAGTTTACCTAATATGTCAACCATCAGTTTCCCTATTATGACAACCTACCCCTTCGGTTGTCATGATGTGTCAACTTTTCGGGGTGTTTTTGTAATCGATACGATTTTCGACCATCTAATATGGTTGTCGTCAGACGGTAACTTTTTTCACATACGTGAGTGAGATTTACATCTCACACTCTTCTTATAGGCCGTCAAGTATAGTGTTAAACCACATTGAGTGCTTTAACACTATGATTCATATATGACATTGATGAAACATACTTACGTATGTTTCTTTTTAATATGGTCATATATGTCTCGTTGACGGAGACATCCTCTAGGGATGTCTATAAGGTGTCTTGCTACGCAAGACGATTATATGGTCTGTAGAATAGACAACGGACCAAATCCACAGTCATATTTTGATGGTAGATTTGGTCCTGGTGTCTACAATGCCACGGATTACCCACACGGACTACACCTGGCGTTTCCCCTGTCATATACCTAATCACATCTTGGAAATCCGTGTATTGATTTTTATAAGGAAGAATTGTATGATACACGGATTTCTGGCAGATGTAATTAGGATGGGAAACGCACGGTGCGTAAACGCACCTCAGGTCATCGGCAACTATCATCGTTATACCTGAAAAATAGAATTTTTCAGGCCTAGATAGTTGCCTACCTCGCTTGTCCTTGCCCGCTCGGCGTGTGGGGTTGCGGTCCTTCGGACACGCATTTTATCACACAGTTCGCCCTACCCATCAAACGATTGTATATTATTATCCATCCTTTTACACACAATAGCATGGAATACGGGCGAATTTCGAGTTTGAAGGACCACAATCCTTTTTTGATGGTAGAAAGTACTTCGTACTTTCATAAAATATGGAAGGCGCTCCGTCCTTACTGCCCGATCTAAAGATCGGGGACGTCGCTGTGGCTACCTCCCTTAGGGTCGGCCGGACCAGGTCCTCTACGCCACCTTCCGATTTTATATTCATAGGATTGTGTGCAAGCATAAAAATCAAAAATATCACAGAAATTTTCCGCTAACGCGGATTCCGTCCCGAAATTTCAGTGATATTTTTGATTTTTAGTCCGTAACAAACTCGAAACTGCGACCACGGTCGGCGCTAAACGCCTCTGGCGTTTACCACCTGTGGTCTTGCGTGTGTATTTTGGGAAGTAAGATAGTTCATTTCTAATTACACACCATAGGAGGTACATCATGACTACTACAACTACTAATTTCAATTCCAGTTATTTCATCTGCCTAGTTGCAGGCTCTCGTTCATTCAACGATTACGAATTACTTTCGCAAACGCTTGATAACCTGCTTAGCAATCAGCCTAAGGTTGCTATCGTATCAGGCGGTGCTCGTGGCGCTGATAGCCTCGCTGAGAGATATGCAAAAGAGCACAACTTACCGCTTAAGGTGTTCCCAGCAGATTGGAATCGCTTCGGTAAGTCAGCAGGTTACAAGCGTAATCGTCAAATGCACGAGTTCATTGCTCAGTTTAAGAATCGTGGTTGCGTTTGCTTTTGGGACGGTCAGTCTCGTGGTACTGCTCACAATTTCGAACTCTGCAAAGAGTTCAATAATCCACTTCGTATTAAACGTTTCAAAGCAGAGTCGAAAGGCTCTGCTTCAGCGTTGAAGAAGGACAAGGAACTTCACTACGACGCTTATGTATACGAAAACCGTTTCACAATTGAAGGTATGAAGCAAATTTGTTGCTCACAATGTCCATTCAATGGTCAATGCGATGACCGTAAAGTTGTCAAATGCGCCGCTTGGAAATGCCTTCCGCACACACCAGGAGCATTAGACAAATCGATAGTTGACCTTTATTGGTCAGTTGCGATGCACATGGACGCTGAACTAGGCTATCTAGACCCTCAATCACCACCAGTTATCCCACAGTCGTTAAAAGCCTCGAAGTAATTCGGGGCTTTAAGTTATTACATTCTTTATCTAATTTATAGGAGGTATATTATGAAAACTTACAGACACATTAAAAGCGCTTACGCAGAAAACTTTAATTGGACAATCGACGATATTATCAACGACTTGATATTAATGTTATACGCGTTAAACGAAGATATTGAGAAGCACACGCGTAGAGGCGAATTTATAGCAGACGATTGGACTACAGAGTACATCGCAGAATACAACACGATGAAAATATATCGTTTCCCAAAAATTAAGTAAGTTATTACATTAAGTGATTTTTATTGTTTTTGAAAGGAGATTTAAGTTATGTCAATTAAGAATTATGCAATCATCGATAGAGTCGGTTCGGTATCTAGCAATATCAAATTCGTAAACAAAGCGATTTATGACAAAGCCGAAAAAGACGGCTTTAAAGACAAGGTTTACGAAATGAAGAAAATCTGTATGGCAGACTCACCATACGCAAGAGAAGTCACTGACAAAATGAAATGGAGAGCAAGACATACAAAGAATCCTGAAAAGGTTTACTTCGTCTGCCCTGAACTCAATCCTTACATAGAGCGTGAATTGAGAAAATGGTACGACAGGTGCATCGATGTAGTCGTATACGAGGCGAATACCCACCACATATACGACTACAAAACAGAGTATGACCTCTACGACTACAGTTTTCACGATACAAAAACCTCAATCAGAGACCGCATCGCAGAAATGTGGAGTCCTGCGTTTGGTGAAAACTTCGACGCACCTATAACACGTATCGATAACACACTCGACGCTTACAACTACTGTAAACGTCCTGACCACGATACAATCGTTGCATCAGGTGAAACTCATTTCACGAAACCTTTCACAAGAAAAGAGCGCTTCTATCAGTTCAACTGCAGTCGCCTGACAAAAGCGCAAAGAGATGAATTTCTTACGAAGTTCGACTATTACCTTCAAGTATCTGACTGCACCATAGATACCACCCTCGGTGCAAACTTCGGAGCCGTTTCAGGAAACATCGAACTTCTAAAGGAATTCCTGGACATAGATTACACCATATGTGAGCATTGTTCAAGACCTCACAAACTTCATCAAGGTGACATCGAATGTCCACACTGTCAGACAATATTCACTGAAGAATACATCCTCGGCAGATACTTCGAAGATAATTACAACGATGAGTACGAAGACAATCCATATATGGATTACGAAGCCACAATCGTAACATCTAACTTCTTCCCTGAAGAAGTTAACGATGAGTGGCAAATGCAACTTTAAATATCTACTCGGCGGGGACTTCGGTCCTCGCCATTTTTTTTTTGATTAAGTTTTTATCCTTTGTGATTTTTATATATTTTATTGCTTCAAGTTGAAAGGAGTCGAAGATGAAAGCGCATATGAAACAGTTCGCAATCATAATTGCAAAAGCACACGGCGACATCGTATATTCCGTAAACACTAACTACGCAAAAATCGTCGAAGAATTCAAAAGGCTCAGAGAATCAAATCCGAACCTCAACGCATCCAATTCTTGGATTCAGGAGATAATCGGCTAGAAAGAGATACTACAGAAGAGAATTAAGGTTTTCTTCTTTGTGATTTTTATATTTTATATTTCAAGTTTCGAAAGGAGAGTAAAGAGATGAAACTTAACGAAATCAAGAACATGCAGGTAGCAAAAGAGATGCCAATCGGCACAGAGGAAGTTACATTCAAGAAGATTCAGTATCGCACAGACGCTGAAGACAACATCACAGGTGTATTCGTACACATCGAAGAATACAGAAGCCTCTTCATCCCATTCTTCGAGGAAGATAACTTCCAGCTCGACCTTCTGCTCAATCAGCTCGGATGCTCGTCATACGACCCTGAAGAGATTAACAAATGCGCAGGCACGGTAATCACAGCAACAAGGTACGAGAGAGGAGAATACGTAAACACCTCATTCAACCCTCGTGGTGAAACTGCAGAAACATTCGCATAATTCCTCCTATTATATACAGCCTCGGTTGGTTTCTACTAGCCGAGGCTATTTCACTGTAAAGGAGTCGAAAGATGAAGATTATACGAAAGATACTCAACTATGAACTCTACGAAGTGGACGATGATGCGCCACTATGGAAAACAGCATTAGCGTGGACCTCATATCTAACGCTAATTGCACTCATATGGATTCTTGTATTCTCGGCAGGTGGTCGTTAGATAAACTTCTTTGGAAGTTCACCACTAGGGAGAGGGGGCTCATTCGATCGCCCGGTCCTGAATCAGAATCCTTTTGAAATCGTTCATCCACATTTGTGTACTGTACAAAATGTTTTATGTTCCACACCCAGGTCCCCTCTCCCCCAAGAAACCTTTCTTAAGGAGGAAAGACAATGAGTAAGTATTACAAAGCAGAAGATATAATAAAAGCATACAACGAAGCGGTGCAAGAACTTGTTGAAGCCAAAATGAAAGAGTTTGACTTGGGAGATTTTACCGAATGTAGTTTCAATACTACTCAACTCAAATTAATCCCACGAAAGATTGAAAGCCTACCAACAATCGAAGTCAGCGAGGATTGCATCAGCAGAGAGTATATGTTGCGAGCCTTAAATGGATATGGCAAAGATTGGCAAGAAGATTGTGAGATTGCAGACGTTATAAGAAACGCACCGAGCGTAGTACCAACTACCGAGCAATCCTCGGAGATTGGAGAGTGGATTGAAATAGAAGTATGCGACAACAATGTTGATGAATGGCAGAGTGCAAAGTGTTCGGTTTGTGGAAAATATCATACTACACCATATCTGTATTACTTTGATAATTTTAATTACTGCCCGAACTGCGGAGCGAAAATGAAAGGGTAGAGGAATGAATAAGTATATAAAGTTAGAGGACGCAATAGACGCATATAATCAAGCAGTAACCCTTCTCGTTGAGAGTGAAATGGAAGAATTTAATTTAGGCGATTTTACGGAGTGTAGTTTTAACACTACGCAAATTAAACTGATTGCACGAATGATTGAGAGCCTACCAACAATCGAAGTGGTGCGTTGTGAGGATTGTGTATGGCGAGATAAAGATAATCAAGGCGATTACTATTGCACATATGTTAAAGGATTGGCAGACATCGGTGAAGAGAGTTTTTGTTCGTGGGGAGAAAGGAGCAGACGATGACTGAATTTGAATATCAAGAAAAGTTGACGGCGTGTCTTGCTTATAAGAAGTGGCAGGTCGTAAATGATGCAGTAGATATGCTCAACAATATGAACTACAACTTTGAGGCAGTAATTAGCGAATTGAGAGCCGAAAGACGAGCCATTATCAAGATGTTAGATAGCGATGCGACTAACAAGCAGAAACTTAATTTCATCGAATCATTTGCCGATGATTGGAGGGGGAAAGGATAGAGAAATGAATACAGTAAAAATGAAAAAGAATACCTTGGGCGATACGAGAACCGCAGAGCGTATGCCGACCAAAGAGGAGTTTTATCATAGCAGTTGGCTTCATAAAGACGATGTGATCAATCTTGCTACTGCGTTCGCAACAGAATTAAAAGTACGTTGCAGTTTACACGATTGGACTAAAGTAAATGATCCTTATGCAAGTATGTTCTATGACTTGATGAAATCAACAATAGAGGACGGAGCTGACTTTCTGAGTGGAGAGTGGGCACATTTGCACTACGAGGTTTTGGAGCGACACCACTTATCAAGGCATTGTCCCGACAATGTAGATTTATTCGATGTTCTTGAAATGATATTTGACGTTGTATCAGCAGGAATGACACGAAGCGGTGATGTTTATCCGATCGATATATCGGGTGAAGTTCTACAAAAAGCGGTATCTAACACAGTGGATTATCTTATTAAAAATGTTGAGGTAGAGGAATGAGTGAACTGATTACATTTAAGGCGTGGGAAATAATGTTGCTGGTATTTGTAAGCGTTATACTCGGTATATTTGGCGGGTTTTATATTAGCAACAAGTGAGGTGTGGAATGAGTAAATACATAAAGCAAGATGACATATTTGAATTAGTGCGAACGGGCAGACTTGTAGGCAATAGCAACTTTGAAAGCGTGTGCAAAGCCGTTGGTAGCCTACCAAAAATCGAAGTCAGCGAGGATTGTATAAGCAGAGCATACGCAATAGAGGTATTGAGCCACGTTAAAAAAGATGAACAATGGCGAACAGAGTGCATTGATAACGAGATAAGACTTATTAAACTATTGCCGAGTGTAGTACCGAGCAGAGCAGAGGGCGAGTGGATAAATCAAGAACAAGGAGCGTTCTATCCTGTCGAGTGTAGCAATTGCCATAAACAGCCTTTATTGAACGAGGACGAAGATTACGAATACACCAAGTATTGTCCTAACTGTGGTAGCCGAATGAAAGGAGTAGACAATGAGTGATGACTTAATCAAGAGGGCTGACGCGATAGAAGCGTTGGGTGAAGAACCGTATGTATGGACAGATGATGATGAGTTTGCACAAGGCGAACGTAGCCAATGGATAGATGATGTGAGCGCAATTAAGGCTGTGCCATCCGCAGACAGACCGCAAGGGGAGTGGGAGAACTACAAAGATGAACACCGATGTTCAGAGTGTGGCGAGGTAGTTATAGGCGATTGGTACGACGATGAATGGTACGATTACTGCCCTAACTGCGGAGCGAAAATGAAAGGATAGAGGGATGAACAATTTTAAACTAAAAGCAATAAACGGCGAGGTTGGCAAAGGAGTCCCCTTCGACCGTATCCGCAGGATAACAGGATACCTTGTAGGCGACCTCAATCGTTTCAACAATGCAAAATATTCAGAAGTCAATGATCGTGTCAAACACATGGAGGTAAGAAAATGAGAAGAAAATTCATCGCAATGATTATGGTTTTGTGCTTTGTGTTCAGTTTGTTTACTGTAACTGCAAACGCAGCATCAAAAAAGAAAAAAGTAAAATATATAAAAGTAAATAAAGCAACATACCAGACATACAAAAAAGCATATACCCAAAATAAATCTTTAAATAATCAAATTAAAGCTAAAAATAACACAATAAATGCAATGAAAAAACAGCTCACTTCAAAGAATGATACGATCAATGAGCTGAAGAAACAACTTGCAAATACCAATGCTGAACTCGATTCAGTAAACTCAATGAATCGTTGGGTCTGGAGCAACCTCAAATCAATCGGAATCACTTACAACGGTAAGAACTGGACAATTCCAAAAGAGGTGCCGGAGAAATTTATTATCGACGGAGTAACTTACACAGTAACAAAGGAGGAATAAATATGACCACTAATACAGAAGTAACATTCGAAATAAAAGAACATATCGGAGTAATTGACAAAAGATCTGAAGGATGGTCAAAAGAATTAAACATCGTATCGTGGAATGGAGGCCCATATAAGTATGATATAAGAGATTGGGATCCAAGTCATGAACGTATGTCACGAGGAATCTCACTCACAGAAGATCAGGCTCTTAAACTATACGAACTGCTGAATGAAAAGTTTAAAAACATTTATTAAGGAGGTGAAAACAATGGCAAAATGTAACGGTTATTCAAATTTTGAAACATGGTCGGTTGCAAGTGCTATTGATAATACCGAATCTCTTTATAACTTCTTCAGAGACGGCGTAAAAGAGATGAAAGAGAAATTTTCAGACAAAGATCAACAGATGATTACACTTGCAAACATCATAAAAAACACAATGATATCCATGATGCCTGACACATCAAGTCCTATTTGGGGCCCGATAATCCATGCAAGTCTGACATCCGTAAACACAAGAGAAATAGCAATGATGCTATTGGAGGATTAGTCATGGTTGAATATCTTGGAATCTGGGTCCCAACAAATATAGGACTCCCTGAAGATGGAGACGACTACATAGTAACCTGCAAGGGAGCATCGAGGGCTATGTCCCTCACCTATGAAGATGGTAAATGGACAAATGGAAATGAAGAATTCGAAGTTATTGCTTGGATGGCTTATCCAGACGCATATAAACTCAGCGAATGATTTTAAATATTGCAGGTCGATACTTTGATACAGAAGATATTCACGAACTTACAATCCGTGAAAATCAAAATGAAGTATTCGTAACAACTAACGACGACTTCTACAGAATCAAGTATCGGTCCAAAAGAGATATTGAAGATGTAATTTACTGGAAAAAGCTATCCGACATAACTACTCAAGATGTACATAACGCTATTTATACTTTAATTATTACTTGTGAATTCTTCATTAACTCAAAGAATCAGTGTGTAGGATGTCCACTGTATAAAAATGAACAATGTTCCCTACTCACAATACCAAACAATTGGCGGTAGCAATCATAAACATTAAGTGTTTATGTTTTGTGTTATTTGTTATTTTTATCAAATATTTGAAAGGAGAAATTTCTCATGGCAAAAATCACTATTATGGGAGACATCGTACAGATCAAGACAGATCTTACAAAGTCGGATGTAGACAGAGTAAAGACGTTCGCTCCTGAAGCACTCAAACTCTTCGATACCGAAGGTAATGAGATTTTCGGAGTAGACCTCGGAGACGCCTGCTACAGCAAGTACGGAGTATGCTTCTGTTCAGAAGATGCAAACGGCAAACTGTACATGTCCACAAACAACCCTGTAACAGATCACAGCGACCCGGAGGCTGAGAAGGAGGAAGTAGTAAGGACCTTCGCACTGCTTCTCAATAAGCTGAAAGCTGTAGAAGCTAATGTACAGGGCGCAGCAGATACCCTGTCTGCAGTAGAAGCCGAAGCCACAGAATCAGTAGTATTCGCAGGCTAATCTAAATGAAAGGAGAACTAAAATGATCAAGGTTATTATTGGCACCAACACAAACAGAAGAAGCATTACAGTAGATCCTTCAAGAACCCTGAAAGACGTTCTCGATGAAAATGGTATCGACTACAGCACAGGCGGTATCCATCTTGACGGACTTGCGGTTGGTGGAGAAGGACTCAATAAGAGCTTCACAGAACACGGCATTACAGAGGATTGCATCCTTATCGCAGTCGTTAAAGGCGACGGTGGCGTAATGTAATAACAGAGGGAACAGACCGCATCCCTCTGTTCCTTCGATTATTGTATTACAAGGAGGTATAGAAATGTTTGACAATCTGACACTAGTTCCACAGACTCTGGAAGAAGCAGGATCAATGTCCCTCCCTCTTTCAGATATAAATGAGAAATTACGTAACATAATCCCTGCTGATAACGCCTATAGTATTCATCAAGGCGATTATAGACTTACATATATTTCTGAAACAATTACAAGATTAGGAGCAATCAAAGCATCGATAAATGAAAAATCAACTTACAGATATTATGTAGGTAATTTCAATAGATTCATAAGAGGTATCCGTGCAGAAGATAACGATTATGGTTTACTGATAAACGAAGAGGCAAGCACTCACTTCTCAACAGAAGAAATTGCAGAAGCACGGTACATGGAAAGTGCTCAGGATCATCTCAAACAAACTCCTACCCACTTCCTAAAGATATTCACAATGCCTACTTCAAACAAGCTATTTGTGTATACAAATAAACCTCTGGAAGTAACAACAATATACAAACTATTCCTATTAGATGCTGCTACAAATAAAAGAGATAATGGAACAGCAATCGACTTCGTAACAGCATGTATTGCGAATGATCTAAATAAAGTTAAAGAAGTACTCGACGGCTTCTTAAACTCAGATGAAATTAAAGAAATTGAGTTCAAAAAATTCAGATCATGTCTGGCAAGTGATACTGAACTC
>Ga0326512_10000190_pt1 | contig 53170 bp, 81 predicted proteins | sample 1_2617_0518_D_FD_203652 | JGI IMG/M metagenome (GOLD analysis project Ga0326512, IMG submission 203652) | Bovine rumen microbial communities from UC Davis, California, United States - 1_2617_0518 | ecosystem: Host-associated > Mammals > Digestive system > Stomach > Rumen | place: USA...
TTTTTGTGCTTCGTCAGGATTTCCCTTTACACGGATTTTTTTTTGTGCTTCGTCAGGATTTCCCTTTACACGGATTTTTTTTTGTGCTTCGTCAGGATTTCCCTTTACACGGATTTTTTTTTTTGTGCTCCAACCAGTAAACATTAAACTTCATGGTTTAATGTAAAATATTAGCAAGGAGACAAAAGGAATGAACACGCTGCTACTTTCTATTCATCCAGAATTTGTGGATAAAATAATCAGTGGAGAAAAGAAATTTGAATATAGGAAATCTGTTCCACGCCAAGAAATTTCAAAGCTTCTAATCTATGCTACAAACCCAATAAAAAGTATCGTGGCAACAGCAGACATAAAAAACATATTGGTTGGAACATTAGAAGATGTGTGGAAACAGACAAATAAACTTAGCGGAATAACTGAAGAATTCTACAATGAATATTATTCAAAAAGACAAATTGCAGTAGCAATTGAAATGTCAAATATAATAAAATTTACACCTTACAATAGCTTGTCTTTTTACAACATCAAGAGAGCCCCACAAGGGTACGTTTATTTAGAATTATAATATAATGACCAAGTGTATCGTTTAGAAGATTTAGAAGCTTCAAAACCTTTTGCAAGTTCATTTTTATTATTCCTAGAAATGTAATGACCACATCTGCACAAACGCCAATGCTTGTTATTTGAAAGTGATTTGGCTAAAAAAGTTAAACTCGTGACTAGCATTAGCCTACTTTTGTATTCATTTTTAACATAATCACCAATGAAATTTAGCATTGTGCTACCTATACCTAACCCTTGAAAATCAGGTAAAACCACCAACCTATGAACTCTCCAAGTTTTTTCTTTTACTAATGGTGCATAGCATAATGATAAAAAACAAACAGGATAACCGTTCATTTCTGCAATAAAAACCTTTGCTGCGTTGTTATGCGAAGCGTTTAAATAATGATACTTGCTAAATATTTTCCATTCCGAGTGATGTCCTCTTCTAATTTTAAGTTCGATTCCTGGCCTACGCCGAAGACACCTCCAATCAAACTGGTTTGAATCGGTATCAAATATCCAGTCTGGGTTTAACCAATCAACAATATCTCTGTGGCAGCTTAAAGCTAAAAATTGCTTTTTCTCTTTTCTTACATATTTGCTAATCACACAGCTCGTAACTTTTGCCACATCTCTATCAACTACAGATGTAAATTCGTCATATACGATTGGTTTATCCGTCTCAAAGAAAACTCTTGCCAATTCTGCTCGCATCTTTTGGCCATTTGACAAAACGTTAAATGGTTTTAACCAATCAGGCACACATGACAAACCTACCGAATTTAAAGCCTTTGTTATGTCATCTATTGAACATTTGCTGGGGAAATCATCTACTAAACTATTCCCATTCCAATTGAATCCCTTAAACAAATAATAATCATTGAACAGTTCTTTGGCTATTGTAGATTTCCCACTTCCAGAACTACCGACAATCAAACCAACATTCCACTCCCTATTTTCTATTGGGATGTTTACGTCAATAGTAGTTTCAACTTGGTCAGATGAAAAGTCAAAAGAACCTTTGATCTTTTCGACTCTATATGAATCGCTAATTTTTGTTTTTTTTATAATCCTAGAACTCGGCATTTTAGCCCCCTCTCTTTAAACTCATTAAATAACGATTCTTGTTCTTCTTCCGTTTCACAAGTAATTATTATTTCGAGTTCGTTTTTATAGTCTATTTCATCAGGGATCTTTATCTCTTCTTCTTCTTGCTCTATGCTTAGAATTGATGAAATTTCTTTTTCGTTAAAACCAAGCATGTTTAAATCAACCTCTTTCGATAGATCAAACATTTCGAGTTTTAACATTTCATCGTCCCATCCGGCATCGAGTGCGAGTCGGTTGTCGGCGAGTATATATGCTCTTTTTTGAGTTTCACTTAAGTGACTCTCGATAACGCACGGCACTTTTTCAATGCCGAGCTTTTTCGCGGCCATAACCCTGCCGTGACCTGCTAAAATCCCTCCGTCGTCAGAAATAATTACAGGGTTGATGAACCCAAATTCCTTTATCGAACTTGCAAGCTTGGTCACTTGTTCTGGACTGTGTGTTCTTGCGTTCCTTGCATACGGGATTAATTCATCCACGTTTCGCATTTCGTATTTCATTTTTTCTTTGCTCATACTAACCAACCTTAAGTGCACGGTATTGTGGGCGCATATAGTCACTAAGAAAACGGTAGTAATACTCGTTCTCGCTTTTTGATTTGATTATTTGTTCTAATAAATCAACAATAAACTTGGGGTAAACGTTTACTCGTTTTCCTTCTTTATTGAGGATTTTGTTTTTATCTTCGAGGTGAATGTTTTGTTCTTTACACATACGGCTGAGCGCCGTTCCAACACGGTTAAACACATCGCACTTTAATTTTCCTTTATACGGTGCATGTGTCATGTATTTAAGAATCCAAGGTATGCTTGCGACAGTGTAGAAATCTTTGCTCGTTCCGAGCAGATCCTTCAATTGCAAATTCTCTTTAGTAAGCGCAGCATTCTTTTTTACCTCGTTTCCGAGTTTGCCCATTATTGTTGCTTCTCTTGAAGATGAAATTTGAGCTTTCCGTCTAACAGCCTCATCTCTTTCTGATTTAATTCTTTCTATTGTTTCGTTTGCTGCAATAATAGCCTTTGCCATTAATTCTTCTGAACTCATTTGACTTATAGCGTCAGGCGTCGCATATACACCCCTCTTTCTTATCGATGGAATGACGTCATGCGTTATCCATCGCTTAAACTGGTTTGCTTCTGGTTTTCTGCTCTTCAAAGTCAAATGATAAAGACCATATTCGTTGACGATATTCGCCTCACCTTGACGCCCTAAGGATAACTTAGACCGTTCATCATCTGATAATGTAGACAGTGCGACAGTTACATTCGACAATCCGAGAACCTCACAGACATCGCTTGCAACAAACCATGGCTCGCCTTCAATAATAAAACATCTGACTCGTCCAAGTTCGGCCCTTTGGAATAAAACCATATCGCTCATGATCATACCTCGATATTTATGTTTCTTGCATAATCAAACAATGGAAGCATCGCAGTAATTGGCTTTGCATAATGTGTTTCAATACCATTAGATACCAGTGATGGGTATTGTTTGCCATTACGACAAAATTGTACTTCTCTAACATTGCCAGGCCTACATGCTGTCATAAATGATTTAATCATTTTAGTTTTACTCTTGATTTTAGGTGACTTGCAGTTTACTAATTCAACCAGGTTCCCTTTTGAGTCATATTCACGAAAACAGATATTCCACATATCTTTTGCCCATCCATGGAAGAAATAATTTCGAATCTTCATGTAGAAATGTGTTACCTAGAATTATTACGTGTTACTGGAATGTTTGTTTTTAATTCTCCTTGAGTTTCAAGGTTTATGTGTTATTATTGTCACATACATGGTTAAATGTCAAGTTACTTGGGTAACAGAAGATGAAAAAAAACAAACAACTCACATTAGACGAAATCAGGGCTGTTAGGGAAGTCAGAATGGGCTATTCGAAGCAGTCCGTTTATCGCAAATATATCCTGTCACCAAGAGATAGAAACGAACTTAAAGAAACCGCTATCAAAATGAAGGCACAGCGCTTCTTTGAAAAGCCAGAAATAAAAGAAGCTATAAACATGTCTGCCGAAGATTTCAGCAAACTTGATTTCGACGAAACGGCAGAAACTAAAAGAATCGATGAATTAAACAAGGCCATAGATAAATTATCGGGGATCGACACGGATAATATTGATTCTATGACGCCAGAACAGCTTTTCTTTAAATCGTTAAAGTTCTCGAAAGAACGGCCTGATGAGATTATCTTAACCGGAACGGCAAGATTTATTCTTCAGCGTGCAATCGGAGAGATTCAAGCTAGGGCACGAGAAATCAAAGAACGGGGTTATGACGCACTCCACAAGGACGCAAGTGCATTCACAACCCAAAACATGAATGCAGTCAAGCTCGGCGTAACAATTTTAGAAAACAGAACCGAGCGGTATTTGTCTGCGTACCAGAATAACAATACGATGGCTTTGGAATTACTTAATCGTTCTATCCAATCAATGGATATTGACCCGGAACAATACACCGCTCCAATTCCAAATACGGCGCTGAAAGATAAAGATGATAAATGACCCTGATTTAATCAAAAAGTTGCGACCATTGTCCCCAAAGGCAATAGCTTCAATAAAAGCTAAAGGTTGGATTACTGTTTGGGAAGGGGCTGTGCGTTCCGGTAAAACAGTCGCGTCTCTGATTGCGTGGATTCTCTACATTCTTAATTCGCCAGAAAAGCAATTCGTAATGAGTGGAAATACTTTCGCTTCATTGGTCCATAATACGATTGACTGTGAGTTTGGATTGTTAAATTTGTTTGATCCAATTATCGAAATGAGACGCGATAGTTCTGGCGCGAACTGCATTTACATCGGGGATAAAAAGATTCTGCTATTCGGTGCACACGATGAGTCGGATTATAAAAGGATAAAAGGTTTAACTGTTGGAGGATGGTACGCAGATGAAGTCGCAACACATCCAGAGTCGTTTATTGTTGAAGCGATGAACAGAACTGTTGCGTCAACGGATAGACGCATATTCTGGACATTAAACCCAACAGTACCGTCTCATTATATTTATCAGTCGTTTACAGACAGATGGGAAGGTACACCGGGGTATCATAGGTATAATTTCACATTAGACGATAATCTAGCTTTAACGAGAGCAAGAAAAGAAGAACTCGCACGGCAATACACAGGCAGATTTAAAATGATGAACATTTATGGTCTGCGCGTAGCTGCCGAAGGCATTATTTATGATGGTTTTAATCGTTCAATGATTTATCAAACGCAACCGGAATCTTTTCATTCCAGATTCGTTGCATGTGACTATGGCACTATTAATCCATGCGTTTTTCTCGATTGTGCAATAGGTAATGACGGGAATATTTACGTGATGCGTGAAAAAAGATGGGATAGCCGAAAAGAAATGCAGCAAAAAACCGACGAGCAATACGTTGATGATATGCTTTCTTTTATTGGTGACCCAGAACAAGAAGATGTGCCAATAATTGTCGATCCATCTGCCTCGTCATTTATTACAGCTCTAAAACTTCATGGATACTATGTTATAAATGGAAAGAATGATGTTTTGCCAGGAATTAGACGATTAAGTTCACTATTTGGTTTAAACCGTGTTAGAATACATGAATCATGTACAGGATTAATCTCGGAATTAGAAATGTACGTCTGGGATGATAAAGCATCTCTCAGGGGTGAAGAAAAACCTCTTAAAACAAATGACCATGCACCTGATGCATTGAGGTACTATTGCATGACAGCTTTAAATGATTACGACATAGCCGAAATGGGGTTGAACAATGAGTAAACCAAAGAAGAAAGAGAATAAATTGTCCATGATGATAAACGATGACGGGAAAACATCGAACGTGGTAGGCGAGGCAATCGCAGCGACAGCCCACAATGATGCATTCTCTAATCCCGGTGCCAGAACGGGATTCGGCATGGATAATCTAATCAATACAACCGAATATCCACTAACACGTCTAACACAGGATTGGGGACTTCTAACAAGCCTCTATCGTTCGTCATGGATTGTGCAGAGGGTTTGTTCAATCATCCCAGAGGATGCAATGACCGATTTGTCGATTGATGCACCAGGTCTTGATCAGGATTCACTCGATAGATTGCAGGATTGTATAAACAAGGCAAAGGTTCGGCGTTCCCTTATCGATGCGTTAAAGTGGGCTCGTTTATATGGCGGTTCGGCTGCAATCATCATGATTGACGGTCAAGACGATGACCTCGCCAAACCTTTGCACATAAACGAGATATTACCCGGTTCATTCCGTGGTTTGTTCGTCGTTGATAGATGGAGTGGTATTTATCCATCTTTGGAACTTGTATCGAACCGCAAATCACCCGATTTCGGTTTGCCTCGATGGTATGAAGTACGTGACGAAGATGGTGTAATGCAATACAGGGTTCACCATTCGCGTGTGCTTCGTTTCATCGGTACGGACATGCCCTATTATGAATCAATCGCTGAACAATATTGGGGAACGTCTGCAATTGAAGCCATGTACGATGATTTAGTCAGACGTGATAATGTAACTCACAATATTGCAAACCTGACTTTCAAAGCATGTCTGTCTGTTTACGAAATCGAAGGATTAGACCAGATATTTGCATCTGCATCTGCACAGGCTCAAAGACGTATGTATTCGATGATTCAGGCAATGAGCGTGCTTGAATCTAATTTGGGCGTGAAGCTAATCAACAAAGGGGATGGAGTCCAACAACTGCAATATGGATTTGGCGGATTGCCAGAGGTATTGGACGGCGCAATGTTGGATGTTTCCGGCGCTACCGCAATTCCTGCGACGCGTCTTTTTGGTCGTTCCCCCGCCGGGATGAATGCCACAGGTGAATCTGATGAAAAGATTTATCGCGGAACGTTGGAACAACAAAGAAGCACACACATTTATCCTGTACTTGAAAAGCTCGTGCCGGTCGTTGCAATGTCTGCATTGGGAGGTGTTCCTGCCGGTCTGGAATTCAAATTGCCGCCTCTTGACGAGATGTCACCTGTTGAGAAATCAGACCTGATTGACAAACAATCCCAATATCTTGAGCGGCTATTCCAGGCAGGTATCATCCCGGCTGACACTGTTTTGACCGGCGTTAGAAATGCACAAAACGACATGAATGTCACGTCATCCATTACCGATGATGATATTAACGCCGTCAAAGGAAAGTATTTAAAAGACATCTCTCCACAGGCCGATCCTTATGGCGGAATATTCCAGGGAGTTGAAGGCGAGACAGAAAACACACCGGAGACACCCGAAAATTTAACACCTGAAAACAATTTACAGGAAACACAACCAAACACACCAGAAACTGAAAACGTGCAATAAAACGCAAATTTGAGGCACCATGGAAAATAGCACACAATACCCACAGATAACGTCAGAAGAAGAAATCGTGTATAAGGTTTACTATTACACGGATGAAATTCCCAAACCGGGATGGATTGGAACACAAACGTTTGACGATCTCGAAGATGCAGCCGAATATGCAGACTATCGGATTCGCGCCAATCCAAAAATAAAGAAAACGGTAATAGTGAAAGTGGTGCAAACCACAGAATACAATTGTCTTGTTGACACCCTGAGAACTAGAGATTAGTCGCAATGGCAACCAACCCGCAAAAGATGATTATTGCTGCACAGACGGTCATGAGCGAAGGTTCATCCGATGCCGTCCGGGCGTCTATGGTGCTATTAAAAGCGAGCGCGGATCTGTCTCATGCACACCTGATTCATCTTTTCGAGGTGGCAGAAAAGAGAATCATAAAAGAGTTGGCAAGGTTAAAGAATGCCGATTTGGTTACTTATCATGTCGAAGCGGCACTTGCCAGAATCCATGCAATATTGCAGGAACTAAAGGATGATTCTGCCAAAGAGGTTGAAACGCTTGTCACAGCTCAAATCATAACCGGCAAATGTACATCCAGAATCAAATCAAAAGACCATGAACTTGTATCTGCATTTGATTTGCAATCGACAGATAGAAGCAACTCCGAACGCATAATCAATCAGCTATTGGGCAACATATATCATGCAGCGGATACCGCTGAACAATCTATCCGGTCAAAAGTTCAGGCTGCATGCCTAAAAGCCTCAATGTCGAAGGAATACTCACAGGATATTGAATTAGCCGTGTCTTTCCCGTCAATAGATAATCAAATGTACTTTGGTGCAATCAAAGAGCCATTGGAAGCCGTGCCGAAACTCACAAAAGAGGAACAAAAGGAACTGGACAAAGACCCTCTAAAAGCCGCCAAAAAGATTGCGATGGATGCCGCAAAGCAAATTAAATTTATGCAGGAACAATATGTCATTGGACGGCGTGAAGCTGATTTGGTTCGCCAAAAGACACTGGCAGCCGTTGCGATGAAAACGGCAACAGGTCAATCAATGGTCAATGCAGAGCGTGATTTAATAGCTTCAATGCTGAAAGATGGAATCACTGCGTTTGTGGATAGAAGCGGGCGTAAATGGCAGTTGGGCGTGTATTGCAATATGGCAGTTCGTACAACATCGAGGCAGTCGCAGAATGTTGGCGAGCTATTCGACGATCCAGAGCATGATTTGTATATCATCGTGAATCGTCATTCAAACTGTCCAATTTGTTCACGGTACGAAGGCCGCGTCTATTCACGCTCTGGAAGCAATCCAAACTATCCACCGCTTTCGGATGCATTCAAGCAAATAGATCCATCGAAGCCCGGCGGATTAGAAAGCACATACTTGTCATTGCATCCTAATTGCCGACATACTCTCACCAAATGGGTTGAACGGGCCCATACACCGATTGAGATTGAAGCGATGCGTCGCAAATCAAACCCTGCGACAAATCCGTTTGATGAAGATCCACGAACTGAGAAACAAATTGAACAATACAAAGAGCGCGAAAGGGTTATGGGATTAGAGGCTGCAAGCGTCCGCAAATACAGGGAATTGATTCAATATATTCCGGCGAATGAAATCGGCTCATGGGTTAAATTCCATAAGCATTTCATCATGAAGGATAATTGGTACAAGGAACTATTGAGACGGTATAAAGAAAATAAGCAAAAAGTGAACAAAAAGTCTTGACATAGCTTGTATTATCTTTACAATCGCCTGTATATACCCACAAAAAGACAGGCGAGGCCTACAAATGAGCGTGATTTGTTATTACGGCGATAAAATTTCGACAAATATCGCAAAGACTCCCGAAGGCTTTTTAATCTGCAAAAACGTACCGATTGCACGAACCGGGTACCAGACATATTTAGAATCTGAACTAATCGAAGATGGAGATCCAAGTGAACGGGTGAATGTTTATCGTTCACCGGATGAAGTGTTTTCACCTGCGACGCTCGCATCTTTCGAAGGCAAGCCGGTTTGCAATGGCCATCCGTGTGTGGATGTTACTCCCGACAATTACAAAGTATATTCGAAGGGGCATGTTCAGCATGTGCGCATTGGCAAAGGCGATGATGCAGACAAGATATTAGCCGATTTATATATTACAGACAAAGACTTAATCGACGAAATTCAGAACGGCAAACGTGAGGTTTCCGCGGGGTATTACGCCGAGGATAAAGAGGATAGTACTGGCAGGATATGCCAGACTAAGATCAGAGGTAATCATGTCGCAGTCGTTGACGAAGGCCGGGCGGGACGCTCTGTGTGTATTCGCGACACTGCAAAAGATATTAATTCATCCATTAACAATCCAAGTGGAGGTTTAAGTATGAAAATGGATAGAAAACGCAAAGTAGCAAACTTGGTTGCTCGTTATCTGCGTGATGCAGAGCCGGAACAGCTTGAGGAACGTCTTAAAGACGCCGCAGAAGTTCTCAATGAGGAACTCGCCAAAGAGGATGAGGATGTCATTGAGGAAAAAGAGGAAATGAAGGACGCCTGCAAAGACGAAGATCCGAAAGATATGGAACTTTGGAAAAAGATCGATGAGATCATGGCTCGCCTTGATGCCATTGAAGAGCGTTTCCATGATGAAGATCCTAAAGAGGATGAAGCTCCAGAGGATGCACCTCTTGCTGATGAAGATGAACTCGAAGAAGAAGCCGAAGTGATTTCGGATGAAGATGAGGATGAAGATCTCGATATCGACATTGACGAAGATGAAGACGAAGATGATGATGTTGATGTAATCCCCACCGATGAAGTCGAAGCAAAACTCAGTGCCAAAGATGCTGCCATTAAAGATCTTAGCAAAGCCGCATTGAGCATTAAGAATCCGGCTGACAGAAAACGTATGCAGGATGCCATTATTAAGATGACATCCAACGGAAAATCGCAGATGTCAGGGCTTATGAATACGGTTCGCAAGAATCAGAAAACAAAGAAAGACGCGTCAACCAATAAGGTTTACGACGTTGAAAAGCTCCAAGCTATCTATGACAAACTCAATCCTCACAAGGGTAAATAATATATAGGAGGTGTAGAATGAGTGGAAAAACTATCGGTCTTGAGATGAACAATGGGTTTGCAGGTTCGTATGCCAGACAGCCTGACATGATTATCAATACCCATGCAAACGTAGAATCAAGTGCAAACATCCCGTTTGGCCATGCACTTATGGTCGCTTCCGGCGGTGTGAAGCTCCCAACAGCTTCTATCACAGCCGCTGACTTTGCAGGCGTTGCTTCTCGTCAAGTTCAGTCGCAGATTGTTTACAATGCACAGAATGGTGCAGGTGAATACAAACCGAACGATCCTGTTTCCTGTTTCCAGCGTGGACGTATCAACGTTGAATGCAAGGTCGGATCGCCTGCTTTGAATGGACCTGTGTACATTGCGATTAGTACAGCAAACAGCAATGTCATTGGCGATTTCACCGCAACGGTTGGAACTCTTAACACCGACACCATCCTGCTTCCTAACTGTAAATGGGGCGGTGCTAAGGATGCAAATAATATCGTTGAACTCGTTATCCTCAAAGCTGACAACGCTTAATACAAATATAAGGAGATAAAGATATGAAAGATTTCGGTAGATTTGATGCAGGCGTTGTCAATGGCGGTGGTATCAGCGGCGTTGCACGCTTTAATGATGGCCGCACGGTTCGTCATTTCAATGATAGCGCGATTGCAAGTGGAAATGCTTTTCTCGTTTCCGAACTTGAAAAGCGCGATCCTAAAATCCGTGAACCCCTTACGAGCGTTACTTATTCCCGTGACGTTCCTCTGAAAGTTGGCGGCGGATGGGTTGAATACGTTTCGGCCATGAACATCGACTTCGGCTTGACCGGTGGTTCGCAGAATGGCCCTGTTTCGGCTCCCGGTGCTAATGGCTCGCCTGTTGTCCAAATGAATCTTGGAAAAGATACATTTGGCGCGCATGTGTTCTCGACAATCCTTCGCGTTCCCTTTGTTGATATGCAGCGCATGCAGGTCACTGGCAAAAGCCTCGATGCTCTCTTGACCGATGGTGTCCGTCTTGCTTATGACAAACACATGGATGCAAACTGTTATGTTGGTATGACTCAGTACGGGACTAAAGGGCTTGTCAACAATAGCAATGTCACTGCTTCGCAAGTTGCTTTGGATTCTACTAGCACCTATCGCGATTGGGGACATAAAACAGCCGATGAAATCCTCAAAGACGTGAACGACGCTATTACAGCCGTTTGGGCCGCTGCTCAATATGATCTTTCGGCAATCCCGAATCATATCCTTATTCCGCATGAGCAGTTCAATCACATCGTTTCGCAGAAGGTTTCGGGCAATGCTGATAAATCTATCCTGGAATACCTTCTCGACAACAACATTGCAAAGCGCAACGGTCAACAGCTCGTTATTGCGGGTTGTCCGTGGTGCAAAGGCGCGGGTGCAAGCTCTACTGATAGAATGGTAGTCTATTGCCATCATGAACGCTTCCTCGCTCTTGAAGAACTTGTTCCACTTTCCCGTACCATGACGCAGCCGAACGTCGAAGCCCTTGCTTATGATTCGGTTTACATGGCAAATATTTCACAGCTTGAAATGTTCTATACCCAGACCATCCGTTACTTTGACGGCATTTAATATGGAGAAATAATATGATTATCCATGTTAAACAGGCCTGCGAATTTATGAACAAAGACGGTGAGAAATACAGCTGCCAGAATGGCTTTATCGGTTGCCCGCCTGAATGGGTTGCACGTGATGAATATTTCAAACTCATGTGCGATGCCGAGCTTATCACCGCTCACGTTGACACAAAGAGTGTTGACGTAGAAGCGGCAAAAGAAGAAGCCGAAAAGAGCAGCAAAAAGAAGAAATAGCCAAACGGGGCGGGCTGACTGCCCGCCTTTTTACCATTCGAGAAGGAGAATAATATGAACCAGTTAAAAGCAATGATCAACGATGCTACAGTCAGTAGAAAAACAGACATGAATTTTAATCAAGCGAAAGCAATGTTCACAAAAATTGCGAGCCTTGATAAACAAGGTGCAAAGCAAATCAACGAATTAGAAAAGACGTTTATGCATGCTATTGCTTGGATTAAGACTGGCAAACAAAGTGGTCAAGCCTTTCACGGAAACGATGGAAGCATTTTCCACACGAATCTGAAAGCAATTCAAAAAGACATTGATAGAGAACTACAAGCTCTTGCAGCCACTTCAAAGAAAGCGTTCGATTTGTTCTCGAAAGTGGAGGCAGCAGCGAATGAAGATGACGAACTGTGGGAAGCAGCGGACGGCATTCTTATGGATTAGGAGAGAATCATTTTTAATTTTAAGTTACTAACTTAAATCAGGAGATCCCATGATCTACCAACAACCCAACGTCGAAGAACTGAAAGCCCGTGCATCCAACATCGTTGAAGGCACACCGGGCGCATACACCCTCGCTATGTTCTTTGCCGACTTTCCACAGTTCAAAAAGGCGGGGACGGATGCAGGGTTTATTCCCGATGCCATAATCAATACATTCATCGCAATGGCAAACAATACCGTTTCCGTCGAACGTTGGGGCGAGGCATGGCGCTTTGCGTGTGGCTTGTTCGTTGCACACTATGCGACAATGTATTTACGGCAAAACAAAGGGAATGACACAGGCAGCGCAACAGCTTCACAGGCGGCTGATTCCGGTGCATTGATAGGCATCGTTTCAAGTGCATCATTGGGCGATGCATCTGTATCTTATGATACATCCACCGCGACACAAGCTACTGCGAATTGGGGACAATGGAATTTGACTACATACGGTCAACAATATGCATCTTTGGCGAGACTGCATGTTTTAGGCGGCTCGTACATCATTTGAGGAGAAACGGTATGGATAATAAGCTAAAAAAAATTATTAGAGATTCATTCCAAGATTTACCCGCTCTTGAAGCAAGAGAAATTAGGAATTTAGTTTCAAAGTATGGGAAAACAATAAATAAAGCAAATGACGAGTACCAATTCAATTTTCAAAAATACTTGGACAGTGGTGATGTAAAGAAAATGATCGCTAGTCTTAAAAAATCAGAGAAACAACTAAAAGAAGGATTCTCTGCCGTAAAATCTTTCATAAGTGAATTAGAAAAAATGATATAGATAGTTGGTATAAACAATGTTCTCGATGCCCGGCATAAATTGGTACACCGATACCTTCGATTCATTCCGAGTTGTGGATAACGTCGAAGGCGGAATCACGAAACACGAACGGCAAGCTGTGCTTGTCGGTGTTCCGTGCCGCGTCTATTCAAACCCTACACCTTCGCCAAACATGAGCGAGACAGCAGCAACAACGGACGCAGGAAACACACTTTGCTGTGATGTCGGTGTGGATATAAAAGCGGGCGATGAAATCATTGTCCATCGAAGTGCGGGAATCAAACCGCAACCAGTATCAAACACGCGCTGTTTTGCAGGGAAACCGAATATATACGTAGAACCTTTTGGCGGAATCATCGCAGACCTTGATCATATGCAAGTTGCTTTGTACAACGAGGAACGGATTGATTAGCCATGATTCGAATCACGTCAAATCTCAAAGCATACCTCGCAAGCATGAAAGAAGTTGTCAATGAATCACGCGAACAAACCGAACGTGATATCAAAGACGCATGCAACGAGATGGTTTTGCGTGCAAAGGAAACTACCCCACCGTTAAATGGAGAGGATAGAGGAAAGAATACGAATACAGGCGATTTAGCTGCATCATGGAAATATGAAATCACATATTCAAACGACGGGTTAAAAACGAGTGTAAAACTCGAGAATGATGCACATCATGAGTACGAAAAGAAATTACCCAACGGAACAACGATAAAGACAGAAGTTCATTATGCATCGTATGTCAACGACGGCCACATCATGAAACAGCATTTTGTTCCGGGATTATACATCGACGGCACTGGCGCTTTAGCCAGGAAAATATTCGAAGAAGGTGAAAAAATAAGTGGTCTGGTTGTCGGTACGCAAACAGAAAAAGTCGAAGGCTACAACATGGTTGAAAAAGCCAAAGAAAGATTCTTCGAAGCATACCGAACTATTCGCGAAAACACCGTCAAACGTACACAAGAGAGGCTGAACAATGGCAATAACAATTAATACGCCTGTAATACATAAAAGCTATGCCTCTGTTTTATCACGGATAGATCCGAACGCTTTGATATTCGATAATCCGAATCAGCAGGGGACAAAACTGCCTGCATGGTTTATTATTCATCGTGAACCAGTATCGAGTACATGTGCAATCGACGGATATCAATGGCTTGTGTATGCAATCGATATTTACTACATGGTCGAATACAACAAGCCGCGTTTATTTGACGAATATGCAGCCATTGCCGACCAATTAGATCTCGAATTGGAATACCTGCCAATATACGGCACCGACACGGTTGTACATGTGTTTGACCGTTCGTGGGAATTAGCAATGAACGCGCTTAAATACTCGACTACGTTGAGATTGCGAGTTCATCCAAGTGTTCAGCGCGAACCATACATGCAGGTTATTGAGAGCCTCGACGTGTTCCTCAAGATGCAGAATGAAGCAACACTTTCATTCCAGAACACATCACATCCAGAATTCGATGCACAACTACCAAATCCGATATCTGTAACAAAAGGGAGAATGGTCAATCTGCCATTTGTTGGTGGAGAATTCGAGGATGACAATTATAAATGGACGCCTAGCGGTTGGACACTTGGCAGCTTTGGTGCATTGATTCAGCTCAATGAGAGCATGACTGCTGATTTGTTGTGGCGTTCGGAAGAAAAGACTGCATCGCTTTCATTCACGAACACGCTGCATCCTGAGTTCGACGTTGAGCTTCCTGACACAATAATTGCGAATAAGGGGACAGCAGTTGTGCTTCCAACGGTAGAAGGCTCGTTCCCGGAAGGCATCAAAGTATGGAAACCTTCGTCTTGGGATATTGGTGCGTTCGGAGAGGAATACATGCTCAACGATGACACTATTGCAAATCTCCTTTATGCCGAAGCTCCGTCTGATATTGTTACATTATGGGCGAAAACAACAGAACCCGACCAAATGTATTATCAAGGTAATGCCATATATTCGGTCACCCCAATTATTAACAGACTGTACGAATTGTACACAGACGAAAGTTTAACTCAGAGATTCGAGATAGATCCGAATAAAATTTATGAAAAAGGAAGCGTAGTGGATAATGTCTGGGTTCCAGATGAAATACAGAACATCTCAGATATGCCATATAGCGTGACGACAAACTATGAAGCCTCAAAAAGGGGTATTCTTATTTATTATAACGGAAGTTCGAACTTATGGCCGGTAACAAATTATTATCAGAATGTTTGGATTACTGTCGAAGGAGGAAAAATTTCCTTTTTATTTAAAGTTAAGAATATGCCGGAAGTGCCTTACGAAAAGGCGTATTTTACAACAAAAGGCAATATGGAAATGTCAAATGAAACGTTTGGCAGTACGGGTTATAGACTGTACAACTCAAACGGAGCAAGAATTCCGGGTAACAGTTCAAAAACATATACAATTGTTGACATGATTAAACGAGATGGCACTTCTTCTGATTCTATAGGAGATTGCAGAATCAGAGTTGAATATGGTTATCTCTCGATAACCGGAACTCGCACGGGTAATGTTGTTGCATATTGTGTATTGTACACAGTTTCATAAAGGGCAAGCAACATGAGTAAGAAAACAATCAAAGCAAATTCAGAAAACACAACGAACGGCAATATTGAGTTCGAACAAGGCGGATCGGATATTTCCGAAATCGTTGAGATGATTGCACATGATGAAGCAAAGGCAAAGCATGAATCAATTTACCTTCGTGACACATTGCTCAAGATGGATGAATTTAAAAAGTATGGCTTGAATCAATACTTTTTACGTGCAATCCTGACAGAAAATTATTATACTTTGGATAAAGCACACAAACTTATCCAAGACTTTCTCAATAAACATTAGTATTGGAGGTTGAACATGGCAGGTGGAACATGGATTGACCAGAACAAGGTCAGACCGGGTGTATATATCAACTACAAGAGCGCTCCTGCTTCACTCGCTACGATGGGTGAACGCGGCGTTGTCGCTATCGCTCGCGTTCTCGATTGGGGTGAACAAGGCAAGTTTTACACAATCGAAGAACCAAGCGATTGTGCAAAGATCGGTCATTCAATCACAGACGATGAGATGCTTTTCGTTCGTCAAATCCTTCTTGGTAGCAATCGTACACAGGGTGCAACAAAGATTCTGCTTTGGTCACTGAGTACTACTGGTGGTGCAAAAGCAACTGTGACGCTAACCAACCTCGTAGTGACAGCAAAATATAATGGAACATACGGGAATCGTCTTGCCGTTGATGTTACTGCTGTTGATACAAATTATCTTGTTCAGACATATCTTGACGGACGTGTCGTTGACGCACAGACGGTCTCTGCTGTGTCAGGTCTTTCAGCAAATGATTATGTAGTGTTCACTGGCACGACTCTCGCTGCTGCCGAGAAAACATCATTAACAGGTGGTTTAAACGGTACAGCTGCCGACAATGCTTACAGTGATTTCTTGAGCGCGCTTGAGCTTCAGAAATTCGACGTTGTTATCTATGATGGTGTCGAAGCTGTCACAAAGACTGCGTTTGCAGAGTTCGTAAAACGTCTCTCGAATCAGGAAGGCGTGAAGTGTCAAGCCGTTCTATCGGATACAACAAATCCTGATAATGAATGTATTATCAACGTCTATCCACAGGCCGTCACTTTGGCAGATGGTTCTACACTTGCCGCAAGTGAGTTGACCTGGTGGGTTGGCGGTGCAACAGCCGGTGCAAACGTATTTGATTCGCTGACTTATGCAGCATATCCGGATGCCGTATCTATCAATCCTATCCTGACATCATCGCAGCAAGAAGCCGCGATTAATGCCGGTAAATTTGCACTCATTAGCCAATTCGACAAGATCCAAGTTCTAACTGATATTAACAGCTTCACAACGTTCTCAGTCGAAAAAGGAAAAGCATTCCGTAAAAATCGTGTCATCCGTACAATCTTCGGTCTTTGCAATGATATTTATAGAACATTTGCCCTGTATTATATCGGCGCAGTTCATAACGATGAAGAAGGCCGCAAGGCATTGAAGGCAGAAATACTTGACCTCATGAACCGATACCAGGGCAATCGTGCTTTACAGAATGTCGAAGCAGAGGATGTCACGGTCTTACAGGGCGTTGATTCCGATGCCGTTGTTATTGAAATTTACTGTCAACCTGTTGATAGTATCGAAAAGATTTACATCAACATCACCATTTCTTAATAGGGGGTGAATTATGGCTTATTTGCTTGAGAAAGATGCTCTCAATGGTAAAGAGGGACGCGCCATCTGTACAATCAACGGTAGACAGGTTGAAATGTTCGGTATGAAAAAGATTCAGCTTGACTACTCACTTGAAGAAAGCGACTTCAAAGTCGTTGGGACTCGACTTGTACAGAAGAAAACAACAGGTATTTCTTTGACGGGAACGATGGATATTTATTATGGAACACCTGAATTCCGTAACCTCGTTCAGAATTATATTAAAACAGGCGAACTTCCCTATTTCACCATGCAAATCACGAACGATGATCCTGCTTCGTCCGTTGGCGTCCAAACAATTGCAATCTATAATGTGAAACTTCAAAGCGGTGTGCTTGCGATGTTAGATGCTGACAGCGATTTCCTTGTTGAAAGTGTCGGGTTCTCGTTCACTTCGTTCGAATATTTGTCACAGTTTAACCGGCCTGCACAGCTTGGTTAAACATGGCAATAAACGCGTCTGGTTTCACATCTAACAAACACCATCCAGAAAGACAGGAAATCGGACGCGCTTTTCTTTAACTGCATTTAAAACGCAAATTTTAGCAAAAGAGGCAATATGTCTAATTTATCTGCATTCCTTAAACCGACATATACAGAGAAAAAAGTTGAAGTCGTTATCTCTGACAGATTTCTGAATGAAGACGGCACACCCGCCCCGTTCATCATCAAATCGTTATCTCATGAGACGTTCGAAACTATCCGCAAACGTTCGTACAAAGAGCAATTAGTAAACGGGAAAAAGAATCAAATCATTGACAACAACTTGTGGTTGTCGCGTTGCATTGTTGAATCTTGCGTGCAGCCTGATTTCCGGGATGAAGAATTGTGCCATGCCTACGGGTGTGAAGATCCGTTTTCGTGTCCATCAAAGATGCTTCTCGAAGGCGAAATTCAGAGATTAGGTAAAGCAATCCTTGCATTGAATGGTCTGGATGATGAATCACCAGAAATGGGTGAAGTCTCAAAAAAGTAGATGATGAATGCGACGCCTTGTTATCGGATGATACAGATGCAGATAGTGCTTTGGCTTATTACCTATTCATCAATCATGGGATATTGCCTCATGTCGTTTTAGAAATGGACACAAGAGAAAAAGCATTCGTTCTTGCGATGGTTCGCAGAGAGATTAGGAGCCGCCAAAAGAAATAACAAAGCCCTCAAATCTGGTTTAGCCGTTTGCAGGGCTTTTCATTTATCAGGGTGATAAAAATGGCTGATATATCCGTTGAATTCTCAGTAGTAGATAGATTTTCGGAAGCAATGAACAAATTCTCCGAAATGGTAGAGAAATGTTCCGGAGGTGTAGAGGATTTAAGTCATACAGCAAACGAAACGAGCGAAAAGATTGATAAGATATCGAATTCGTCAACCGTCGCATCTACTGGATTCAAGGGTTTTGGTGCATCGATGATGGTCTTAAATCAGGCATTGCAGGCGTTCCAACGTATAGCAGAGCCGGTCAAGCAAGCCCTCGATGACATCGCCACAAAGCAACGAGTAGTTATCATGTTTGGCACAGAAGCAGGGCGTGCCTTTAATCGCTTTGCAGAAAGCGCGGCAATGTCTTTGGGGCGTGTAGAAGGCGAAATTCGAAAGGCCGGTTTGAAATGGCAAAGAATTGGCATTGGCGGAAAAAATATCATGGAGCTGACAAAGCTCGCAGACAGGTTTGCAAATCTTAATCCTGATAGAAGTTTTGAGGACATTGCCGAAACATTCAAAGATGCCATTAAGAGCAAGGATGTCGGCGGGCTCGCTGAGCTACTTGGTGGTGGTGAAGGCGTCGAAAGAAAGTTGCAACGTGCAGGCGTCGAAAGGATGATGCGAAGCGGCAATATTTCCGGTGCATTAGAAAAGTTTAAGGAAGTAGCCGACTCGTTTGATTACACTCAGGAAAAAGCCGATCAAATGGGTATGACCATCGACAGGAAGCTACAAAAGATTGCAACTCTTGGTCGAAATTATATCACAGATATGTTTTCTGATATCGTGAAGCGTGCCGAGCCATACGTAGATAGGATTCTCAAATGGCTTCAATCCGATGAGGTGCAAGAGGGGCTTGCAAAAATACGATCCGTCGTTTCCAGAATCGCAGACCTATTTTTCAAAACAATTGAATATGCAGTAAAAGCGGGGCGTGCAATTTATGACTTCGTACAAGATAACAAAGATTTTATCATGATTGCGGGAGGTGTCGCACTGGCCGCTGTCGGTTTTACAAAAGTGAGAACGGGGATTATTGGTGTTATTGGGGCAATACGCGGAATGAATCTCGCGTTGCTGAAAAGCCCAATGTTTATCATACCGGCTGCTATATTAGGAATCGCATTCGCAGCTCAAAAAGTATTCAACTACGTGACAGGGGAGAGTGTATCATTTGTTGAAACGCTCGTTGGAATCTTTGTTGGTGGTACGGTTCAGATAGTAACTGGTATTGCTGAATTAGCACAACGCTTGTGGAATGGCATTGTAGATATAACCGAAGGCGGTATCAATGGCATTATCGGTGGCATAGAATATCTTGTAAATTGGTTTAATAGCGGTTTCGATGAAATCAGACGTGATGCGTTGGATTTCGTTCAGGGACTTGTACAAGATATCATGGGTGTAATCGACATGATTGCAAATACTGGTTTGGGCGAGAAATTAGGACTTAAAGACGCATTAGACACGCTCAAAGAAGTTAGCAAGAGCATAGATGCAGCAAAACGAGCCGGACATGAAACAGTTCATTTCGGGCGTGTAGATTTCAGCGAGGCGAAAGCAAATGTAATAGACAGTGTCGGTTTATCAGCTGATGCCATTGGCTTCGTCATGGATAAAGTGAATGGGCTTAAAGATACCATCCAGAGCGGTCTATTCGGTGATAACGACAATTTCATGAAAGATATTGTCGATGAATTAGGCGCATTATCCGGGATGGCCGATGATTTGGGTAAAATACGCGGTTCGATGCAAAAGGAACAAGACCTGCGATGGATGAAAGAAATGGCTGAACAAAGATTCGTCAATGAAGTGAATCTGCGACAGCTCACACCAACAATCAATCTGCAAGTAAAAGGCGCGAACAGCTCGCCACAGGAATATGCAAAAGCCCTTGCAAGGGAATTGCAACAAATGGCGGATGCCGGCACATACAACGCTTATGGAGACGTGGGATAATGAACGAATCAGGACAATTCGGAATATATTTCCAGACATCGAAGCAGACGGTTCGTTTGCCGATGAATCCAAACGAGCTATCTATCAGATATGATGGCGACAATACTAATTACAATCTGATTTCTTTGGGTGAAACTGTTATTCCACGAAATCCAAAGCTAGCATCTGTTGACATAAATAGTTTTTTCCCTCGCAACTCATTTATGACGGGAACTGTATCTAATGCATGGTACAAGCCTGAATTCTACGTTGACTTTTTCCGGATGCTGCAAAGGAACAAAGTTGTATTCTTATTCATAATCAATCGTTATGATGTAGATCAACCAACGTTCGACACATCCTTCAAAGCGGTTATATCATCGTTTGAAATCACGGATAGAGGTGGTGAAGCAGGTGATGTATATTTCTCGTTATCCGTTCAGGAATATCGGAATACGGAGCCGCAAAGCGTAGAACGGGCAAGTGTGGATTCTGAAAACGATACTACATACCTGGTCAAGACCAAACAACGTGAAGTGGACAATGCTGAAATTGTAGTGGGTGACATGGTGACGGTTTCCGGCCCTGCATTCGAAACGGATGACCAACTCACAACGGCGCTTGCTTTTACAAAAAGATATTTGACACGTGCAAACGGTATTGTGCAAAGGGTTTTACCACCAAGCGCACAACCAGAAATGAGCCGCGTTTTAATCGATGGTCTTGGATGGGTGAACAAGGCAGATTGCGTCAAAGCAAACACGCAGAATACAGCCGTTAGACTGAATCAATTGTATGGGGTTGATATATGAGCAATATCGAATTGTTTATAGAAAACCCCGGCGAAGGTATTTATTGGTATGCCCCGTCAAGCCTGTCACTGAGAACTGAGAGAACTTGTACACCAGCCACGCTATCAGGTGAAATTCCTGATGTACAAGATCATGTGCCACGTATGGGTGCGCAAGTACGTTTAAAGGTCGATGGGATTCTTATGTTTTATGGCAGAATCTTTTCGACAACAATTGACAGATGGGGTGTATTGTCTTTCACTGCTTATGATAATTTGAGATACCTAAAAAACACATTCTCGAATTATTACGAATGGAACTATGATCCGAAACAGATAATCACGGATATAGCCAAAACGTACAATCTTAAACTCGGTAAAATTGCCGATGTTCCAAAGGTCGGGCAACAATTATATATAGACAATGAGAGCTGTTTTGATGTGATTTCGCGCATTGTTGATACAGCGTGTGTCATGACGAAAAAGATACTTGTGTTTTATGACAATTTCGGCGAGTTGACCTTATCCTATGCGGACGAAATGATTTCTGATGTTTATATTGGGGATGATGCACTAGCAACAGAATACACACTATCTACTGACATTGACAACGACACATACAACGACATTGCATTATATCGACAAAGTAGTGCAGTTGGAGGAAGGATTTACGTAACAGCTCCACCAGAGGGACAAATTGACCCAAATGTGCAGAAATGGGGGCCGCTTAGACTCACAGAATCCGTTGATGATAATATAAGCACAGCACAAGCACAGGATAGAGCAAACAAAATGCTCGAAATGAAAAATAGGCCGTTCAAAACCATGAATATTAGTGCTTTGGGGGTGCCAGGATTGCGAGCAGGGATGATGATAACTATCCACTTCCCTTCGTTGGATGATGCTGTTTCGAAGCGTCAAATGGTGATTCTGGATGCCGTAGAACATCGATTTGAGGATTGTGTCCATACGATGGATTTGGAGACACGAACATTCTGGAGGGATACGCCACAATGAGCAAATCAAACCTACTGACAACGATACAATCGATTGCTGTGAATGCGGTCAAATCGACAAACCCAATAGAATATTGCTTTGGTACAGTCACAAGCGCAGACCCACTTAAAATTCGCCTCAATGATTCGACAATAGAGATATCAGGCAATTCTATTCTATTGACCGAACCGGTCGTTGAAAAGAAAATTACAATCCAAAAACATACTCATAAAATCGGTGCTACAATAGCAAATCACACGCATATTGTTGGGACTCCACCACTCACTGTTGCAATTGCAACACCTCCATTGGAAGGTACAGCGGTTGGCACAGTTCCTAAAACTAATGATTTTAATCAGGATACAGAGATTGTCACAACGGTTCTGAATGCCGTTTGCACTGAATTTAATAGTGATTTACCGGTTGATTCTGATAACGATAGGATTGTAATAACCACAAACAGAGGTCTTGAAAAAGATGATAAAGTTATCATGCTAAGAGTGAGTTCAGGACAAAGATTTATAGTGCTTTCACGCATCTTTACTCGAAGCGATGAAACAGATTAGGGGGTTATATGGATATAACAACAAGCAAAGCTGAATTCGTCTCATATCCTTCAAATGAATGGATTGTGGAATTCGAATCTGGATACAATGACGAACCAGAATCAAATTTAAAAGCCGTTTCCCAGGACATCCGGTTTGCCCTTGAAACAGAGCGATATAAATGGCCAATAATGGGAAAGAATTTCGGTGTGTCTTTGCAGGATTTAATAGGCACAGATTATAATTATATTCGTGGCGATATTGTCAGACGCATAAACGACGCTTTATCTATCGATGACAGAATCACAACTATTGGCGCTTTTGAGTTTCAAAAAGTGGCTGATTCTGGTATGTTGGTCACATGCACAGTAACTACAATATTCGGGGATGTACAAATCTCCACAACAATTCAGGGGTAAAAGATGATAGATTTATCAGATAAAACCTTCGCAAAATTGTTGGCAGACATGCTTGCACGCGTTCCATCTGACTTGAACAAGCGTGAAGGATCTCTCATACGAACAAGCCTTGCGGCGGCTGCATGGGCAATTGAGGGTTTGTATTTGGACATGGGATACATCCAAAAGCAAGCCTATGGGGAGACAGCAACAACTGAATATTTGGATTATATCGCAGAAGAAGCCGGTTTAACCAGAAAAGAAGCCGTTCCTGCAATCCGTGAAGGCCGTTTTAATATTGCACCGCCTGTCGGCACTCAGTTTATGATAATGCAGGAAGGTGGAAATATTTACTATACGCTCACAAAAGCGGCTGTAAATTCCCCGGATGCATCATACCCTGACACGCCGTTTGTGGGCGAATTGACGTGTGACACAGCCGGTGCAATCGGCAATGTATATTCGGGCACTCTTGGCGTTGTTGGGTTTGTGAACGGCCTCACAGACGCATTGTTGATAGGCACAATCATTCCAGGCGAGGACGTCGAAACAGATGATTCGCTTCGGGCTCGCTATTTGTCGGCGATCGGTCGTGTCGAATTTGCGGGCAATATCGATGCGTATAAAAAGTATTTACTTGCTCAAACGGGTGTCGGCGCAGTGCAAATCTATCCTGTGTGGAACGGCCCCGGAACGGTGCTAATTTCCGTTGTGGATGAAGACTATTTACCGGTGACAAGTGCAAAGCTATCTGAATTGCAAACTCTTGTGTGCCCACCGGATGCAGGCAGTGCGACACCTTCCGCAAACGGTTATGGGATAGCCCCAATCGGTGCAGTTGTCACAATGACGCGTCCAATACAATACGATCTCACAATAACAGCCGATATTGTAATCAAATCATCCTCAAGCAAGACTATCGAAGAAATTCAGACAGATGCAGAGCAAAAGCTGAATGAATACATCTTAGATCAATGCAAATCATGGGGAGAAATGGCCGATTGGAATTCTGCCACATATTCAATAACGATTTATTACAACAAGGTGTTATCAGTATTAAACAATCTCGATGGCGTAGAGGTTGCAACAAGCGTCATGGTCAATAGTGACAGGGCTGATATTGTTTTACAGCAACAACCTCAAGTAGACGGTCAAAGAATCCCGCATCTTTACTCAGTAACTCTTACACAGGCATAAACAATGAGATGGTATGATTTACAAACGCTCTTGCCGCCTGTATATGCGGGCATAAAATCCATGTATGCGACGGCTGAAAGCGAGAATACAGAATTACTCGAAGCCAAAGCCGATTATGCAAAGATATTAGAGAATTTCTTTATTCAAACCTGTGATGTCTCCACACTAGAATATTGGGAAAGCATCATGGGCATAAAGCTATATGGCGACGAAACGATTGAATCACGCCGTCAAATGGTGCTTTTATACCTTGCAAACAATTGGCAGATTACCAAACCTTATGTCAAACAGAGAATGCTTGAATTGTTTGGTGTCGGTAACTATTCGTTTGAATATGACCCAAACAACCATTTGAGAGTGAGTGTGCTTGTCGAGGATGCGACAACTAATGCTATACGTCGATTCCTTGATTGGTTTATGACCGTTTGCCCTGCACACATTCAATGGCTGTATGGCCATATCGAGAATACACAGGCGACAAACTATATCTCTTGTGGTACAACATCGCATGAGACCGCTATAACTTCGGCAACTGCAAGTGCAGGGTATGAGGATTTGTATCTTGGTGAGAATTCAATCTCTGTGCAATGGATTGAGGTGTGATAATGTCAACTAGACTGTACAAGATAAATGGTGAATACAACACATTCGGGTACTGGCATGATCACCATGGCTACACAAAGACGCCAACATTCAGTGTACAGTACAAAACAACAAATCCGTGGGGGACTGCATTCGCAAGCGGCGGTTATTATGATGCTGAAGACCTGATGGACATATTTACTTTCTCGTTCTTTGTTCCGGGTGTTGTTGGTTGGTATAGCATCGATGATTTGGCGTTGGAAGGATATTATCCGGCTGCTGCTACTGAATTGACAGTAGCGAGAGATTCCGAAGTGTCTAACGCGGCCACACTTACTCAGGACAATGAAACATATTATCTTGTACAGAATGATATTGAATATGGTTGGATGTCGCAGGCTGAATTTGAAGCGAGAGGGTGGTCAACAGATGTCGGAGACCCACCTTCTTACATCGTATTCGATACTAACACAGGCACGATAGTTCACTCCATTGTCGATGAAGGTTTAGTTTATGGCGAGGTTAGCTACGTTCTTATGGATGAAGCGGCACAGATGATAACTGTGTATGAAACAGGCGTTCGCACAGAATCCTTCTATTTCACGACGAACGGTAGGAACGAGACGCAAAACACCAATATTTCGCATTCAGACATACCGGTATACTTTGAGGACGGCACAGCCCCGGCGGCTGATACCCCATACAATGGTTCGGCTGTAATGGCTTTCATGGATGTGGAAGGTAATACCAAACAGGCCGACGGCGAGAGCTTGTATCTCGATGACGGCGAATTGAGGCTCGATGCCCCCGATACGGACGAGGGTGAGCAGTGGGCGGCTCTGGTTGAATATATAGAGCCTCCTAAAAAGCAGGCCTTATTTGGCGTGATGACCGAGACGAGTAGTGAGGATTTTAAGTTTGAGGAAGGCTTTTTGCCGTTTGGTATTATGACACAGGATTCATAAGGGGATTGAAATATGGGATTTAAATGCAGAGTCTGTAATGTATTGGGCGGAAGTGAAGAATTCCCAACAGGAAGTACTAACGCATTGCAACGTCAACGTGCCGAGGTGTTAATAAAGAAATGTGCGCAATGCCTATTTGATTGTGATTGCGGATGGGTACTTGATACTTCAAGGTGCCCAACAATAAATGACTTCATAAATATAAAAAACTTGAGTACATCATATTCGGACGCACCAGGTTTGTTATTTATTAACAGTATAAGTGGTTGTAAACTCTTGATGTTTTATGAGCCCAATAATATGGGGACAAAAAATTATAATAATTCGTCAAGTTTTATTTTTTCTACTAATACATATCATTCTGGGCTGTGCTGTTCTATGATTCCGGGGGGTTCTTCTAGTGTCTTTGGTGACCCAACCACAGAAACATTTTATCCGAATGATGCAACTAGAGTTTGTGGAACTTATTACAGAAGTGGAAGTTCTTCAGATAATGCGCCTGCGGGGCATAGACCGCAGTCAGGGATATATTATGCCTACTTCATTATGGCAACACCAGACTGTGTAATGTTTGGTGCGAATCACGGTGATTCAGAAACTCATAATTATCCTGCTGTACCTATTTATGCTACTGGTCGACTTTTTGGCTCACTGCTGAATGAAGACGACACTTCTCCTCAGGCTAAGTATGGGACTATCGTGTTCAGGAATGAAACAACTGGCTATGAACAATGGGTTGGCATAATCGGTTTCCCAATTGATGCTCTTATATCTAGCGGATCTTCTTATAATGGTTTTGGGGTTATTAGAAATACTGCAAATACCCGTAATTATATTTGCTTCACAGACGCCGCAGGAAATTGGCTTAATACGTTTAGCTCGTATGATTTTTCAAACTTTTATTTCCCTCTGTCTTGGATGATGCTTAGCCCGAATATTTCACAGAAAGTTGGTCAAACAGCTTGGTCCGCGTTTGTAGCTGTCCGTGCTGCGGTAGACTTATCCACCGAAGGAGTAGTTACGGGGATTGGAATGAAAGGCTTTTTGGAAACGGATTATTTTCGAGCGGTAGGAAATGGTAATATGACACAAACGTTTGATAACAAAAAATTTTACTATGCAGAAACAAACTTAGGGTTAGCAATCGGATGGGACCCGTCGAACAACGAGTAATAAAAGGAGAAAACATCATGGCATTAGGTGGTTATAAATTTGCGGGGTACAAATACTCACGTCCCGCTGATTACGATTCCTCGGTTGATGCACAGGTGCTTGCAGAAACACTAAAGATGCACAAGTGCAAACTGAAAGCGTTCACTGAGAGCTGTACAGCATCCGGTGCAGAGTGGGATTTTAGCTATTCAAACGGTGATTATTCGTTCGGAACGCACGGTAACGTGATTTATAAACTGGATTCGTCCGGATTCAATCTGGTATCGTTCTTTAGGTATGGTACCGACGAGGCATATTATGCAATCGCCACGTTAAACGATGCGAGCAACGGGTCGTCGACGTCATTAAATCTCGCGAACCGTTATTATTATTATAGTGGTACGACTCTTACTAATACTTTTATTACAAATGATATGTGCTGTGCAAGTTTGGTTGATATGAATACCACCAATATTAATGAGCGTCCGACGTTAGATAGACTTGCCTTTATGTCTCAATTTGGCGATTCGGCTTCAATTTCAAAATCTGTCCCTTCCGTTAGATATTACGGGTACGCGACAAAAGATAAATGTATTATAGCCTTAACGTCGGACTCTATTAGTGGAACTAGATATTTTAACATCTCCGCAATCGACGCACTTTCTTTATCTTCACCGGATGACACGAAAAATATATTTTCATTCACAACTACAGCAAGTGCCGGGAGTGGTGGCACTCCGAGCAATAAAAGTATGTCTGGGTATCTCCAAACATTAAACTCGAACGGAATCCCTCGGCAAAATAAAGCCACTTATAATACAACAAACACTAGCCCCGTCATGTATATATTATCCCCAATCACGGCTATTTGCAGTTCGCCCTCTAATTACTTTCCTTATGAGGCCGCAAAAATAAGCCCTCTAGATACAGGGTTTCCAAATAACCCAATAAATTCACTTGGGATCTTGTCTAAGGGAATCGCGAAAATAGACTTCTTATCAGTGAATAACGTGGTGCCGCATACAAACATAGTACCAGGTAATGCGTATTCAAATGGCAATTATCTTTGTGTTTTTAAATATACATATCAAACAGGACTCCCATATATTACGAGTTCAGACTTGTATAGTAAAATCGTTTATGCCGGTTGGGATCCATCCAATCCAGATATTACAAGCGAAGATGCGTGGACGGCTTATACGGAATAGGGGGTATAATCATGGCATACGACGTAAATACATTGACTGTTAAAGGAATCGAACTGCTCGCTGCTGCGACGGCTGCCGACAAACTCGTTCTCGATGGATGCGATGCAACAACGACGTTTATAGATGCGGCAACGGCTGCATTAGTCGAGAACCGTCCATCATCTGCAATGTCGAATACAACGACAGTTTCGATTATCGGTGCAACGACAGAACATGTCATGGCACGTGCTTCATTCTTGGCGGGCACAAATACAGGCGGCGATGCAAACACTCTGTATCTGTATGGGCATAAACAAAGCGCTCCGTCGAATATATACGTAGTATATGTTGCAAGCTCGCAAGAGCCATTCCATTTGCCGGAAACTGGTGACGTTGCCAACGTATATGAGACACTGTTCGACATGGTTTATGCAATCAATCAGAATGCCGTGACCACACCGGGAACATCAACTTATTGCACGCTTGCAGAATTCAATCTCCTTAAAGGACGGACAGTCACGAGCCATAAAGAAAGCGATCTCACTTCAGGTGACAATCAAGTCATTTATGGCCAGAAAGAATTCATGGATTACGCTGTCTTCCGCGATGATGTTTCGATTGGCACATTGTCGGCAGGGACATCAACCTTTAGTGGACATATTCGTGCAATACTTGATGAGGAAGATCCTGGTGTGCCACAGCTCGATATCGGCCAATCATCAAACCGTTTCCGGAATCTATATGTTTCATCTGTTGTCACAGGTGCAATTTCTAACGCAGGAAATCAGATCGCTATTGGTGACAACATTGAAACGAGAAGCATCATTCCTCATGCCGATGCTGTTATTCACCCGACACTTCCATCCGGGGATGATATCGGTAGTAGCACAAGACATTTCAAAGCCGTTTACGCAAACGGAATAAACGGTGGTGGAACGGTAAAAGTCACACCTTCACTCGGATGTGATTATATTGTTCCTATCGGCGATGCTACTGATAAAGTGATTGGTTCCGCGACAAATCCTTTCACGCACATCAATGGCGGTGGGCTTCGAATCAACGATGATAAGATCGGTAAATATCACATCTCTGGTTCATCTGTCGTTTGGGACAGCTACACAAAATATTTGGCTCAATCAAATATAAGCTATGCTAACATTGTTGTGCCATCCACTACTGGTGGCAGCGATGATGCGACATTCTCTGTGTACTATGATTCAAGCGATGGTTACGGTGGATTTGCTTTTACCCTCGGGAATGATGTCAAAGTATCGTGCGGATATACCGGGACAAAAGTAGTAACGACGTTTAACACACCGGTTAGATTCAATTCCGGGGATTTGGGATTTGCACCCGGGTATAATACCTCGACGTCATCGAGAACCGTGAGTGTTGGTTCGATTTTGATGGTATATGTGTCAGATCAAATCACACTGGATAATAACATCACGGGACGAACACATCATTCGCAGGGAACAAACAAGCTGCAATTCTGCCGGTCTGATAGCGGAACGATTGGACAATCTCAGGGCGCTCCGACTGTTCCCGATGGTACATATATTTGGCTTTGCGATGTCCTGAATACATCATCGACATACGCTCTCGTGCAATGCTTATCTCTTGACTAATCGGAGGTGGTGTGCAAATGATTTCTCCACTTTGGGCAACAATTATCATTGTGGCATTTATTCTCATATTCGGCGTGGGGGTGCCGATTTTGAACCGTAAAGCTCCAAAATATATTTCGTACCGTTGGTGTGTAATCGTTGTTGTTCTTGCACTTTTGATTGGCGTTGTTGTCGATTTCGAAGTGTTATCGAATGATGCCAGAAAGATAATTCTTGTGGGTGGTCTCGTGATCGCCGGAGTTTATGTCGCACTTCGTACCATTGAAAAAGTATTAGCAAATGGATGGCTTAGAGGTGCAACCATTGAGGCAAAAAAGGGTGACATCGAGGTCAAATTGACCTCGGATAAAGACACTGATAACAAGGAAGGCAAAGGAGAATAGTGTCATGGGTGTGGAAAACGTCCAAGCGGCTTGCTTGGCTAAGGGGATTAAACATTGTGGGTATCATGTGTGCATTTTGGGTACGATCGGCGCCGGGAAGACAAGCTGGTCACATGCACTTGAGGATGTGATTATCGAGAAGGAAGGTAGATGCGAGGGGCTATGGGAACCGGTCGAAACAAACCCATTGCTACCGCTGTACTACCAAGATCCGAAAAGATATGCTTTTTCGATGCAAGTGAACATGCTTAACAAGCGATATGAGCAACAATTGCTTGCACAGGATTTAGCACTGGCAGGTGTTTCATCGGTGCAAGATTCGTCGATGTTCGGTGATTCATGCTTTGTCGAAATGCTCAAAGATGATGGCATTCTGTGTGATGAAGAGGTCACAGTCTATTCAGAGCTGTTTGCAAACATGAGCCGTAGTGTCATGTATCCGTCTTTAGTGATATATCTGAATTGCCCACCGGAAACAGCAAAGGAGCGTGTGATTAAACGTGGGCGAGAATGCGAAAAGGATATAAGCATTTACTACCTGGCATCGCTCAAACTACAAATCGAAAAGCTAGTCAAAGAGTTTTACCGATACACGTTCGTCAAAGAAATCAATGTTTCATGTGACATGACGCCGGACGAAATCAAGTCACAGGCATACATGATTTATGATGAATTGCAGATGATGCGCAATAAACCTATTCTCAGTCGGATGGGGGTATGATATAATAAGGCACTTTCTGATTTTGATGTGCGTATAGAATCAGACGTATAGCAGACCGCGATAGTGCCTGCTGTCTGACATCTGGTGAACATTTCTCATTAAGAGTAACATCAGGTTGAGATGACCAACGCGTTACAATATGCGAGAAAATTGTAAAGAGCCGTCGGAGCGCACAGAACCCGACGGTTTCTTTTTACGAGGTGATTATGAAAAAACTGACAATAGCCGTTGATTTCGATGGCGTCTGTGTACATGATGAATTTCCCCATGTCGGTGCTGATATGTTCGGTGCTGAACTGGCATTAAAGAAAATACAATCAGATGGGCATCATATTATTCTTTGGACATGCCGTGAACATTTCCCTTATCACGGCGTCGATGATGTACTTCAATTGGCTATTGATTGGTTTACGAAACGTGATATTAGTCTGTATGCCATAAACGGCAATCCTGACATGATAATCGAACATGATTATCCGATTGCGAGGAAATGCCATGCAGACGTTCTTATCGATGACCACGCGCTTTTTATTCCTCGGCTGCCTAACGGTGATATTGACTGGCATTCGATTTACAAAGAGATAACGAGGCTTTCGAATGAAGGTTAAAGAGTTAGTTGAAAAGCTGTTAAACCATCTTGATCCGTCGGCTGAAATTGAAACGGTTATGTCGTTCGTCGAAGATGCGGATGATGAATATCACGTCGATTTGGCTGATGCTGACTACAAAGACGGGAAATTTGTTCTCAAACTAACGGCGTGGCTATGAATGAACTCGTTAAATATTGGGCTGAAAAAGATAAGGTTCGGCTATTTTATCTCATTCACGGCCACTTCAAAACCGAGCTGATAAGCAAGACAGCGCGTGCGAAAAAGATTGATAAAACGATCTGTGTCATCTGGAAAGTGAGGAAATGGTTATGACAATCAAACAAAAGCTCGCTATTATTATTTATGGGATTGCATGTTTTGTTTTCACAATCATTCTCTTCAACTGGTCATACAAACGCACGTCAGAGAAGCTCGAAATTGAACGCCAGACGACAGAAAGGCTCGCAAGTGAGTTACAAGCTGTAAAGGATGAAAACGCTTCTATACGTGAAATTATGAGCAAAGCGAACGTGGCAGTTGAGCGGGCAGCCGTTGCTGTTCAGGATGCAAAGGAGAAAGCCGATGAACGTGAACAAATCCTTGTTACTGACACTCCTACTGATTGGCTTCAGTGCGAGCTGCCTTCAAGCGTGCAAGACATGTTCGCCGACTATTGTCACGAAGATTGAGCAAGTGCCACCGCCAAGCTATTTACTCATTCCATGCGTGAAGCCGAAGGTGAATCAAATCAAAACGAACCAGGATTTAGCCTTCTTTGCTTCGTCGGCGATACTTGCTTGGGAATCATGCGCCGCACAGATTGATGCATTGCGGCTGTATTATGGGGTTGATTCCGAAGATGAAACAGAGTAGATAATAACTACCGAGTGAAACCTCGAATGAGATGTAGCTCGGCTGTTTTGGTCAGGTGCGCTGAACTGGTTGAAGGCAGCGGACTGTAAATCCGTGACATTAGAAACATTGGTGGTTCGAATCCATCCCTGACCATGTATGATAGCTCAAAAGCTCGCAAGGCTTAGAGTATCACCGAGCGCGATTTAAACGTTTCCTCGCTCGTTAATCCCGGGAACGTCCATGACGGTACGGATAGGCTGTCATGGGAACTATCCACAACCCCGAACGTGATTCAGCGTCCGGGGATTTTTTTATAAATCACGAAACAGCTCAGGGTATCTCTTCCAAGCCGCCCAAACGAAACATGAACGCAGTGCGCCTTTGCATTTTGGTTTCGCAGTATAAGCAGGCGGCTCATTATCTATGGTTGTTAAAGTTTCGCCTTTTTCGCAATCCCCATAGGTATAGATCGCTTTTAATCTCCTGCCTTGACCTACGTATCGGTGTCCCTTGTGCAAAGGTACTGGGTCTCGGCGAATAAAATCCCAATAACCGATCCATCGGAGTTTGTGTAACCGTCTCATGATTCATCCTCGTGTTCGACAATCTCTACGTTTCGGATATGTAGGTCACCTCCTACATATTTAAACTCCGCAATGATAGGCATGCGCCTTTTTGCTGCATCGAACAATTTTTCATCGTCGTCTTTGTTTGCGTAATCGACATCAATCGTCTTTGACTTTAGGCAGTATTCTGTTTTTCCATTTTCAAGATCGCATTTAATGCCGGTAACATAAAGGTGCGCAGGGAACATTTCGTAATCATGCTCTCTGCCATCATCGTCACATTCGATAGCATCTTTTATTTCATCGATGTTTATCCACTTTATTACATCTTTGCCAAGGATTTCTTCATTGTTGGTTGTACTGAAATAGCAATGATTTGAGAAAAAAGTAGCTACGTGAAACCCGTCCGCTCTTTTAAAGATTAAGCAGACGTCTCCAAGCTCCGGAAACTCGCCACGTTCAATATATTTCCACCTCATTTCTTTGCCTCCCTTTTAAGCCTTGCTCGTTAATCCCGGGAACGTCCATGACGGTACGGATAGGCTGTCATGGGAACTATCCACAACCCCGAACGTGATTCAGCGTCCGGGGATTTTTTTTATATATCCTTTTTAAGCCTTCGCCACGTTTCGACAATTGCCAATGCCTCCATGTCTTTGAGCCAATCATTTATTTCCGGTGTAACTTTGACTGTTCCTGTTGCACTGAGTTTATCATGATCAATATTGCTGAGTTCAGGCAATTTCAAGTCATCAAGTTTTAGTTCTTCACGATTGTCAACTTCGGCATGTACGTTTTCAACTTTTGCGATTTCGCGACCTTCAAATACAATCTTTCCGCCTTCGCCATTAAGCGGATCTCTTTCAAGTAAATATGCCATTATTTTGCCTCCTTCAAATACGATTTCTTCGCCTTCTTAGAGATGTGCGCCGAAACGCGGCGCGCGTGCGGTTATTCGTTAAACTCTCCATTATAAGGCCCCGGGCAATATCTATCGTCACCAGGTCCGTCGGAGTGGTGCTCATAAAATCGCGTGTCGGTGTCGGGCTCGGGTGCGGCGTCAATAGCTAAGCCATCAGGGACGCAACGCAGTATGATGTACGTGGATGGCTTTCCGAAAATATCTTTTGCCAGAACCGGCGTGCCTGGGGGTATTTTTTTTAAGTGCTCAATAAGATCTCTGACTAACATGTTCTTTTCCTTCCTGATTATGGCCGGCGCTGCGCCCGGCGTGTCATTAAATGGGGTTGCTTAATCGCAGTCATCAAGAAAGCCGTATTCCCATAATGTCATGCGAATAGCCTTCGCCAGCGCATCGGTGTCAATTTTCTCAACCTTTTCCGGGTAGTCTCTTTTTATGCTTTCGATGTTGGCGTGCCTGCTTATAGTATCCGTATGAATGTGGTTTTCGTTTCATCGTTTTGCCTCCTTTGACTTTTCTTTTAATGGTGGAAATTCATGTGTGCTAGAGAACAATAAAAAATCCTCATAGGAATCTCTAATATTAAATATATGATTAGGCATGAAACTCCACGCTTTGAACTCATTGGCTTTAAACGGCTGCATGTCCCATCTTTGGTCATACGGGATGAATGTATCGTCTGAACGATCGTAACGGCACTCTATTGCTTCTCCATCATAGAATAAACAGACAACATCAGCACCATGCTTTGGTCTATGACCAGTCTTTATGAGATGCCATATCATTGTTTTGCCTCCTCATTTCGCATCATTAGCGGTGGTTTCAAACCGCTAACAGACAATACCACATTGCAAAGACTGTTTGCATCTTTTTTTTTTTTGTTTGACAATCATTGTACAAATTATTAAATATAATGCTACATACAAACAGTTTTGCCTCACTCGTTTGTATAGGTTCGAATCCTTCTCCTGATATCCGAACCTGTCCATGATTCTATTCGTGAGAATACATTCATGGATGCTTCCATGTGAAAGAAGCAAATAGCCCCGATCGCGTTTTCATCTGTTTCCCGGTCGGGGTTATTTGTATATTGGAGACTTTATGAAACGATTACTACTGATATTCTGGCAATGTCCACAACTCATTATAGGGCTGTTCCTATGCCTGTTTTTCCGATACTGGAAAACGGAAAGGATAAACGGAATCGATATCGAGTTTAGAGAAACGAAATTCAGTTTCTGCTTTTCGCTTGGTAAATATGTGTTTGCACCGAAATGCGCGCCGAAATTTGTACTCATGCACGAAGCGGGGCATTCAGTACAATCCGTATACACAGGATTGTTTTATCTGATTGTTGTAGGATTGCCGTCTGTTTGCCTATACCTGTTCAAACGATTGAAAAAGAAAGATTCCGTATGGTATCATTCACATTATCCTGAGAATTGGGCTGATAGAATATCAGATATAAAATTGGATACTTGGAAATGAAAGCGATTGCCTTTGTTTTGCTCTTTTTTACATGCACCGTTGCAGACGCCAGGGACTATTCCTCATGGCTTGAAAACTGCTCAAAATATCGCGAAACCGTTGAATCAATACTCGAAAAAGAAAATGTATCGAAAGACTATTATTATTTAATGGTGGCAGAATCCAGATGCACACTGAAAGCTGAATCACACAAGGGTGCAAGGGGATTCTGGCAGCTCATGCCACGTACCGGGAAACACTATGGATGCTCAAATCTGGATGACATCGAATGTTCCACAAGAGCGGCAATTCTCTATATCAAGCACTTGCAATCATCGTTTCGGACGTTCAAAGAGGTGATTTTCGCATATAATATGGGCGGTCATAACTACAAAAGAAACGGCGCAACAAACGAGGCCATAGGGCTTTATAATCGCGTAATGGAGATTAAGAGAAATGACAGTGAGTGATTTTATTGAGAGATTGAAGCGGCTTCAAAGTGAAATGGGGTCAACTGTACAAGTTCAAATCGGCAAGCAGTACAATGACACTCAGGAACGGTTTGAATTCTTCGAGGTTATGAAAGCCGGAAAAGACATTGTTCTAGTCCCCACCGATAAGTGGGACAGGAAAGACCGTGTACAATAAATTTTTGTCGAATGAATTTTTGTACAAATTGAACATTCGGTATAGCCTCTAGTCATGCGGGTTTCCTCTCTTTTCGTGTGACTTGTCTTTGGACAAATTTTGTGTGACTACTACTAAGGCCGCATGAATGGCCGAGATTTTTGCCATTTGTCAATTGTGTATAAAATCGGCAAGCCGTTTTTTCTTTGATTTTTTATCCCTCCTGACACTAGAACGAGCGCCGCGCAAATGCGCGCCAATGCTTAAAAAGGAGGCAATATGAGCAAAGAGAAAAAGACAAGGGACAAGTTTCCACACGTGGTTGGTTTAGCCAAAAAACGGACAAAATTTGGACACCGATGGATTCTCACAGAGCATGATTCTACGGGCAAATCCCACTCAATCACTGTAAAAATCTTGGACAGCGATCCAGTCGATGTGTTTTACCGCAAGATTGCTGAGGCTCGCAGAGAATTGAGGTTTAAAACTCAGAACAAAGATTTCCAATCATACATGAAAGAATATTTCGTGGTTAAGCAACTATCTGCACACACCCGAGGTCTCTACAACCGTTGCCTGAGTGGATTCTCTTTCGACGACAAGAACAACAAAAAGCGAACTCGCGAAATCCTTACGATGGACGTCAAACCGTCTACACTAAAGGTTTATGTTGGCAACATAAATGCGTTTTTCACATGGTTGATTAGCAGAGGGGAGCAGGTCAGAAATCCAGTATGTGACGTGTGCATAAAAACCAAGTTTCAACCACGAAAACGCACGCTTACAGACTCAGAGATGGACAGGCTAATTTCTTATGCCATGTCAAGAGAAGACAAGGCATACACACTGTTTATCCTGCTTCTCGTGGAAACAGGTGCGAGGGTATCAACAATAATGTCATTGAAGCTAAACGACCTTAACAATGACGGTAAAATCCATTTGATAAACGTTAAGTCAAACAAAGATTATGACTACAACCTGAGGATCCAAAATGAAGAGATAATGTCTCTGTGGAAACACCGGGTGGAATCTGGTCATTTATGGAATGAGCATCCACAAAAGTACGCATATCGGCTAAAGGCTTGGATGTACCTCCAATTTGGCGTTGATGAAAACGGGGAGCGATTGTCTCCTCATTCTTTGCGACACACATTCGCATCGAGAGCAATCCAGAATGGTGCGCCAATCGAGGTAATCTGCAAATTGCTTGACCATGCATCGCCATCGACAACGCTCAGGGTATATGCGAGATTCTCTCAAGAACAAATCGATGATGGAATGAGACGTGCAGCAAAAAGAGCCTCGACTGATGCGAACAATCAAGGCTCTTTTTAGGACTCTCTTATATGGAAACAGCACAAATCAGAGCTGTAGCATCTGAACAGAATAGACAACACGTGGATTGTGTGCGTGAAGGCTTTTAAACTTTTTGTTTAGTCTTGTCAAACAATTATTCGAACGCTCGCCTGAAAGTTTCGGCTTTGGGCGAGTTCACAGGACGTTTTACAGTGACATGTTCGATGACGTCCGTGTCACCTCGAAACACAAAAAAAATGCATGGCCGAAACCATGCATCCTTGCTCACCGCAAATCCTTATACTACAAGCGACAAATAACCTTTAATTGCCTCTTGTGCGTCAAGGAAACCGTGACAAACTGTCACGCAATAGTCGTTATTTGAGAGCATTTCCATGCAGGCTTTCTGATTGTCGGAAACCACACCGCCTCGTGGTTTTTTCATTTCGATGAACAGCCCGTGGAAATTACCACGTGAAACAGCAAGGAACAAATCAGGGATCCCGGAACGTACACCCTCATCTTTCATTCGTTTGGCAGTGATGATGTTCCGTTGTCCACCATTCGGGATCGCAAACAATAGCTGTTCGTAGATTCCGAAACGTCGGCATTGGAGTGACCACCACTGCATGAGAGTGACTTGTTCAGCGTGTTCAAGAGATTTCATTGTTGCTCCCACTGTGCGCTGCACATTTGTGTTTCGCCGTTTTCGTCCCAACACCCAGTGTCAATCATGACAAACTCGGTACAGGGATATGTGTTTTGTTCATCTCTGATTTCGATGCACTTACCTTCGCTATCAACGACAATCCAGAGATTCACCGTGCAAAGCATACAAACGAGTAATTGCTTCATCGAATATCACCGTGGATTTCTTTGTTCATTGCCATCGCGAAACCGTTGTAGATCTTCATAACCTCCCGGCCAAGTGAATAATCGTCCTCACACATCACTGATGCATTCCGGATATATTCTCCAAGTTTTGTGAATAACACATGATTCACATCTTTCACGTTTTGGGAAAAGCCAAAGAGGTATGTTGTTTCGGTTGTGTCATCCATGGCTAGTATCCTCCTTTGTTATCGCAAAGCCATTCGACTGTCTTTATGTATGCATCGGCGGCTGCCTTCGTCAAATCACAGCTCTCTGAGTAAACAATTCGCTCATCTTTGCCGACACCTTTTCTTTCACAAACCTCGATACACCAGTCTGTTATCTTGGTATATCCGATGCTTATGTTAAGATATTTGTAATTATCCTGAATAAGTTTACACAATGCCTCAATCATTGTTTACCTCCCTGTTATTCATCGAGTTTGTTGATTGCTTCGTCCAAATAGCACCAGCGTTTAATTTTGTCTAATTCATAGTATTCGTACCCTTGCCCATCATTAAATCTTTCACGCTCAGCTTGCCACTCTAACATCATGTAGCGTTCTGTCAAAACGGTATATAAGGCGCTATCTGGACACATCTTGTACTCGCATAAACATTCTGTATATTTTTCATCTCTATCAGGCAACTCGCCTTTTTCTGGATAATACCATCTCATTGTTTTTTCTCCTGTCTGTATTTGTATATCAACGCACGAACTTCATCCATAAACTCAAACGATCTCTCAATTGAGGCTTCATCCTCATCCGGGTAAATCGTGTCGGCAATAAACGATACACACAGTGAAACAGCGTCCCCGTTCGGTAGTTGTTTGGGCTGTTCGACTATTTCATCTCCGCTAATTCCCATGATTCCCATTGTTTATCTCCTTTTCTTTATTTCGTTCAAAGTGCTTGTCAAATGCAGCACTTATGCGGTTTTTGATTTTCAACTGTGATAAATAAAGCTCTTTGTCTAATTCGCGAAATTTCTTTTCAATTAACTCTCTGTTGAAATCTTCACCAATTCTATATTCTTCATAATCAATTGCGGCTAATATCGTTTTCTGAAAGTGGTAATATTCCTGCATGGCAAAATCAAGTTTCGCGTTTACTTCGATAACGCCTTCATACCATCCCGTAAAATAGCTCATCGTTTGCCTCCATGTTTAACGGTGTTTCCTCACCATTGTTGACAATAAATGCCTCCGGGTATGTGTTTATGCATGCATCCATTTCACAAAAACACGAACCTATTGCATCTTTAAGTGACACATTGTCGAATTTAACGACTGATACCCCTATTGTCGTCGGAAATACTTTTGGTTTTATTTCTGCCTTCTCCCACCAATAACCATCACGTGAAAACCAGTTTAAGTTAGCACTGCAAAACCCTAGTGTGGTTTTACAACGAGTGTTGAAATATTTATCATCTTTGTGCATTTTCCGTTCAACGGTCTTTGACTTTGATTGTGGTTTTGGCAAGTAACCCCGTTTAGGTTGAACAAACATATACCCATTTCTCCACGGGTATATGATTGTCTTATCTCCTAAGTTATTTCTTACAATGTAGTACATAAATCACCTATTGGCTTCAATCTCGCATCCTGGGTTCAGCAAACATGCATTTCCAACGCGCCTTGTAAAGTTAAGCAATGCGTCATAATCGCCCCAACCATTATCAGGATTGTACTGCAATAGTTCGCCTTTATGCTCAATCATATATTTGACGCCAGTTGTTACATAGTCAAAGATGTCATCTGTTGTGTTAAGATTGGATTCTTCTGGCCGCCAAAGCACATTATAGAGGTTCAATGTGTCTGAAACAGGTACATGTTCGGCCATTTCGTTCATGTTGTGCGTAATGTTACCCACATGAATACTATCATACTCACAATCCGGCGCGGCGTGACTAACCATACGTCCGTTTTCTCGTGTGTAGTAACACTGTTCTGGTACTCTAATGTAAAAGTCTAAGCTCATTGTTTGCCTCCACGTTATTCGTTATCTAATATTTCATCATCTTCATCCATGTCATCAGAATATTGTTCGCATTCGAATTGAACAGAAAACTCGTTTGGATTTACGCTATAATCTCCAAAATTATAATTGTGTGGAATACGGTATGAACAATTGTCATCTTTTTTAAACGAAACTTTTTCCTGCAAACAGTTAGGCTCTATCTGACTTGGTATGTTCAAAAAATCCCACCATTCAGCCCCATCATATTCATTCCGAAACATAATGAAGTCTTTCCCGTATATCTTTAAATCAGAACATATCTCTTGGCTTCCGAATCCTCCATCATATTCGAAATTAGCGTTTTTCTTAAAGCATTCCCACGAAATCCGATGTTTATCATTGCCAACAGAAATAACTTCTGATTCTTTTTTGCCATAGGTGTGTAGACATTTTATCGTCTCTTTAAGTAGATTATCGCTCATTGTTTTGCCTCCAAATTACTCAGTATTTGCTCCTTAAATTGTTGCCATCGTTGGTTGCCGGTAATGCCATAATATTGATTAACATCATCACCAACCAACGGTCTTGGGCAAAATTTGCGAGTCACGCAGTAGTGTCTCACTACATGGTCAATGTCGATATTGTATATCTGCATGAGCCGGGCAATGAAATCGGCTGCCAGTGATAGTGTTTGTTCCGGTATGTACCAGTCGCAGTCTGCCACGCTCTTTGTTTTGCATGACAGCTTGCGATCCATGAGATCAATCCCGATCGAGTTTAGATTTGTCGCTTTGCAGTAAACTGTCTTGCCTTTTGTCGCACAATGAAAGGCAGCGAGATTACATGGGACAAGCGATTCAATATTGTTCTGGTCAATTGCGAAATGCGCTGATTCAGAGACATTTGGCTTATTGTAATACTCCCAACACCATTTTGCACTGCATCCTGGTGCAACTGGATAATGAATAATTATCCATTCGACGTTGTGACCTTGTCTGCTTCCATACGAAAAAGGCATGATTATTCCCCTATTTCGTCAAGTAATTCTTTTAAATGCTGTTTCTCTCGCTCGATCATGAGCTTTGACGACATGTCATTGTAGAATTTCGTTTGTGCCTTTAGCGCTTTTTCTGCTTCATCATGAAGCTGATTTGATTTGTTTTCAAGCTGAATGAACTCATCCATCTTTCTGATTTCAACGTCGCATTCATGAATCCACAAATTACGGATATAGTCTTCATCGCTAACTTTCGGAATCCACCCATAACCACATTGTTCGCAGTTACCGTGATAGCAACCGCGACAATGGCTATTATCCTTTTCATCTTGTCTGTGCTTTTCTTCAAGTAGCTTTAACTCTGACTTCGTGAATCTGAATATTCCGGGAATTGACACGACTATTTCTCCGGCGGTGCTGCTATTGGAAGCCAGTGTGTGACCGTGACACCAAGCTGATACTCAATATCATCATCATCGAAAGCAACCCAATGTCCATCATACAAACGAGCTGTCATTGGTTCCCAACGATATGTACCGCCACATTCTACACATGATACAACTACAGTTTGATTTTCTTCTGGAAGTTTGTCTTCAACGCTAATCCATTCACTCATGTTTACCTCCTAAAAATCCGCAACGTCACCGGTACTAAGCGTTACATCTATCGAATCAATCTTTTTCCCTTCGGAATAAACGTACTGTTTACCGGCGAATGGAACCATTGAGGCGATTCTGATTGAAATCAATTCCGGTCGCCGTTCAAGTTCTTCGATGTAATCGCGAGCCTCCCAAGCTGAATAACAATACATTTCACGTGTTTCATCCGGATAGTCTCCGCATACCCAGTATTGTGTTTCAGGCCAATAAACATCTTCATCGCTCTTGGATGTCACCTTTTCAAAGCTATCTCCATATTCTTCGACTTCCATACTATTTATCTCCTACAATCTGAAATGGCAATTCCCGTTGTGGGCTGTCCATAGGAATGTGTGACAGTATTTCATCATGCTCTTTTTGCAGGGCAATTCGTGCATGATTTGCAAGCTCAACCGATACTTCTTCGCCGTCCTCGCAGTGTGTCATTACGTCAATGAAATCATCGCTGCCGTCAAAACCATACTGTTTTACAAGCTCTTTGATTCGACGTTCCATTGCGACACTCAGAATTTGATTGATCAGACCGTCAATGTTGAGCTGCTCATCTTGTGCTGCATTCGTTGTGTAATCGAGATATTGAGCATATTTCGACAACGCAGAAAGCATCATCTCGTTAGCGGTTGTAATCTGGAATGAGCAATCGCCAAAGCTCATTAAATCGGTTTGTTCTTTTGTTTTCATATTTATTCCTCTTCGTTTTGTTCGTTTTCAATCGCCTGAATTCTCTCAAACACGTTATTTAATGCGAGCATCAAATACCCATAGCCGCATTCTGATTCGTAATTCAAATCAGTACTTATCTTGTCCATGAGTAATGTGTTGTAATAGTCTCTTGCTAGTCCAAGAGCTGATTGAATAACCAGTAATGCCTGTTCCTCATCCATTGTTTGCCTCCTTATGCTGATTTCTTTAGTTGTGCAAACGCAGACTGCATTTGTCCGAATTGCACACCTTCTTTTGCCCCATGTTTAAAACATTGCTTATATGCCGGAATAATGCATTTTTCAGTCATGGACATATAAGCAATCAAAGACCGCCAAAGCATTGAGATTATACCAGAAACGCCAATTTTTCGCACGATAATTCGTGTTTGTTCCTGTATCTTTGTCGGCATTGTTCTCCGTATCGACGCACCATCCGCTCCGTTGTAAATCACCCATGCAGCGAATACACAAATATCCTCGTGAATGTGAACAGGATATTCGTCCATTGATGATTTCAGATAGTAGTTATCGAAAACAACCTCTCCATTGATATCAAGCCAGTGTTCAACTGCAATGCGAATGCAATCAACTGTCTTTGACAGGTTTACCCATCTTGTCATGAGCGAGAATGAGTTGATAATCTCGGTGTATGAATGCTTGCATAGATCTGACACCAGACCAAGCTCTGTTATCATCTCAATTGAAATCATGTCCGAACAAGCATGATTGAACCTACCACAATCCATGTCTGGTTTTAACCATTCGCCAATCTTGTTGCCGTACTCAGTGAGTGTTTGTCTCGGCATCCTGCAATGTATCACTTCCATGTTTTGCCTCTCTATTGATGCGTCTTTCGATTGTTACGCTTTTGAATATATCGAAACAGGTTTGTTTAACCTGTTCGACATGGGAATCTTCAAACTGTTTCATCTGAATCAAATATGGTGCAGCAAGGTCGTATTCACCGCGAGAAATATGAAACCACACACACCTGCACATTGATTCGAAAGTTTCGATATCTTTAAGATTCATGTTTATTCTCCTCGCTCAAATCCCCAACTTCCGTGAAAATTAAATTACTTACGTCATCTGCAATCTTGATTGCATCGTCTTCGTTTTCTCCTGAGTTCTTTAATGTAAGATAAATCAGCTCAAGAGCTATTGTCATAAGCTGATATGGTTGTAATCCTTCTTTTACGCATTTGTTAAAAATCTTTAACGATTTGCTGTTTAAAGATTCAGCTTCTTTGTCTACGTTCTCAAAATGCAAGTTCATAATTCCTTTCTCCCTACGCTTTGCATGTGTGACAATTCTTTGCACGCCTTCCTTTTTAACTTCGGTGCCGTTAGCACATGATTTGCGATATCCAAGCATGCCTCCCAACACGATCCATATCCATTAAGAGCTAGTCTAAACTTTATGTCATCTGGATATTCATCGTGTGTTTCAAAGTAGTGCGAAAGTGCATCTTTGAAAAGGTCGTATGCTGTCGTTTCTCGTTCCATAGTATTATCCTTTAAAAGTACTTATCCAAATTATCAAACCTTGTGTATTGACCTTCCCAATGCAGTTTTACAACCCCCGTTGGGCCGCTTCGTTGCTCATGTCTTTGCCTCCTATTAACATACTCTTAATGTTAAAGGGTTTCGCCCGCGATCAACAACATAACGATATACAGCATCTAAATCTGAGCGATTGTGTTTCTCAATAAAGTCGTTGCCGATTCCAAGGCCTCGATAATACAGTCTTGTAGATTCAACGCCATCCTCTACACTGAAATCAATGATGTATAAATATTCAATATCGCCATGAAGAATTAAATCATCCTCTGGCTCGTAGTTGTTTTCATACTTTCCGTCGACACGTAAATCCTTGTTCATTTCAAACATAAACATATCATAAAAGTTTACCGGCATTGGATTATAACCACCAAACTTATTATTCAGTTCTTCTTGTTTCATGTACTTTGACCAGTATCTGTCTGAAAAAGCTTTGTTTAGTTTCTCCATCAAATCAAGTCCTGCACCTTCGAAATAACCATCCCAATGACGGTAGTATTGCTTAATTTCCTTCGACGGTGAAATAACGATAATGTTTGAACGTGTACTCATTGGTTTGCCTCCTAAAACCTATTGTCTAGCGTCTCAAAACGTGTGTATTCTCCAGTCCAACGAAGTTTAATTACTCCTGTCGGTCCGCTTCTCTGTTTAGCAATAATGATTTCAGCTTCATGATTCTGTTCTGCATTTGGCCTGTAATAATCCTCCCTATGAATAAACAAGATGTTATCTGCGTCTTGTTCAATACTTCCTGATTCCCTAAGGTCTGATAATACAGGGCGCTTTTCAGCTCTCGCATCAACAGCACGGTTTAGTTGCGCAAGCGCTATCACCGGGATATGAAGTTCCTTTGCAATACTCTTGAGCCCACGTGAAATATCTGCGACCTCTTGCTCCCTGTTCTGAATCCTCTTTTTATCACTATGCATAAGCTGTAAGTAATCAACTATCATGAGTTTGATTCCATACTGATTATACATTCGTTTTGTTCTGTCTCTGAGAAGTGAAATGTCTATTGCAGGCGTTTCATCAATGTAAGCTTTTAGCTTTGAATACTTCTCTGCGACATCTAACACCCGCACCCATTCTTCATTCGTCAATGTTTTCTGACGAATCGAATTGCCATCCACTGACGCGAGGTTACTCAAAACACGATTCATCAATTCCTCACTTGTCATTTCAAGCGAGAAGAATGCGACGGGGATGTTTTGACCTACTATTGCATTGGTCAAGATATTAAGACCAAATGCTGTTTTTCCCATAGCAGGACGCGCTGCAATAATCGTTAATGCTCCTGGTCTAAAGCCACTCAGTTTCCCGTCTAAATCGACGAATCCCGATTTGATAGCTTCGTCTCCTGTTGTGTCAATCATGCTTTCACATGATATAGCCATAGTTTCTCCGAATGTTTTCCACGGTGTATGAACATCAAAATCGTTCAGTTCGAACAGTTTGTCACTGAGGGATGAAATCAAAGATCCAATATCCTCTATTGGTTTCGACATTAAATCCTTGATTCCGTCCGCAAATAATGACAGCTTTCTACGTGTCGATTCTGTTTTAACTTTCCTAGCATACGTCTCAATAAACGACGCGCTTGGTATGAGACTTATAGAGTTTGTAAGAATGCCAACGCCATCGTTCTGACTAAATTCGTTATCAAAGATTAAACGACTAATTAATGATGCAACATCAATCTTTTGTCCTGCATCCGACAACGCCAGCATTTCTGTGTAAATCTTTCTGTTCAGACTATGAAAGAAATCATCAGGTGATAATATTTCACGAGCTGCGTAAATACATGTCTCGTCTAACATAATACACCCGATGACAGCTTGCTCTGACGCAGAAGAACTACCTTTTGTTAAATGACTATCCATCTTCATTCTCGCTTATTTCTTTTTCGCCAAGGATAAACTTTGATGCTGCCTCAGCTCTTGAACTTGCCCATACAAGATCTTTGATATTATTCCTCAGAATGAATAACCAATGTCTACAATATGAAGCATTGTTCTTTATCACAGACTCTTCTTTTATTCCTGACGCACCACACAAATATGCAGCTCCAATCTCTGCGACAAGCTCTTCTCTTGCGTAGTTTGGATCATTCATTGATAATGCTTTTGTGTCTCTGCCTAACTTGTCTGCAGTAGAATGTGTCATTTCGTGAAATGTCGTTGCATAATAATCTTCAATAGAATCAAATTGACATTTCTTCGGAATGTGTATAGTTTTAGTCGATGGTGAAAAGCACGGTGTCATATCTGATTCGACTAATGTAATATCTTTATTTGCCTCAAGATAATTATTAATAATCGAATCCGCTTCAATGATTGATACTTTGTTTTTCTCCACATCCACGGCATCGAGGGGTTTGTCCGGTAATCCCTCGATGTCTTTTTCGTGAAAGACGTTGTACCACTTGAGCATCGGTATTTGCTTATAACTTGCTGATTCTACAAGAAGCCCTCCGTGCCATTCTCTCTTAACGTCTTTTTCAACTTCTAAAGTACGCCAGAAGAATATCTTCCTGGCTTTAGCGCCTTTGCGGACATGGAAACCTGATTTCGCTGCTTGATTAAACGTCCAGTATTCTCCCGGCTCCGACAAGAGGAACTGATTAAGCAATGAATAAGGCTCTTTCGTTTGGTGTGAAATTGCGCATCCAACGCCTCTCAAATGGTAACACTTCCTCCACGGAATAACCCCATTCTCAAGCTGTGAAATGATTTCTTTTTCAATCATTTCATAAATTTGTTGATTGTTCATTCTGTCCTCCAAATATTGCTTTGAGTCTCTTTCGATACTCTTCGTTTCGTTGTTTGTACCCTTCCGACTTAATCCATGCTTGATACTGTTCCCATTCTTCTCTTGTTTTACCTCCGTGCGAATCTTTAAACTCCTGCTCAGGATTCTTGCTTTTATTCTGAGCGTCAATCTCAACCAAAGCACGCTGTACCATTGGCAACGTTGGCATCCATTCAGGAGATTCAGTCCGAGCATATCTGAATGCTTCAATCATCTTTTTGAACGGGACGTTGATGAATTCAGATGTCCATAGCTTAATCAGATTATCCAGTTCAGCATCCGAGCGTCTAAAACTTGGATAATTCATCATCGCGTAATTAAAGAGACGTTTCGTTTCCTCGCTTGTCATAGTCTATCCTTTAACATATTCATCGAGAAACTCCTGAAAGTCATCGGTATCGATGTCTATGGAATTTCTGCTTGTTGATTTCTTTTGTCTGACTGAACTTATAACCCATTTATTGATTTGTTTAAAGTCGTTGATATCTCCAGAGACGTGATTCTTCCCCTTCCATTCAGACAATAAATCAAGACATTTTGTTAGTTCATCCTGGGTTAGGGTTTTAAGAAGTAGAGCTATTTCGTCACGGTCAAGCCAAACGTTATGACGAACCGCTTCTTTCACCAAAACAGGCTTTTGGGGCTCATTCTGCCCGCACTGTACAGGCGAAGGCATTGGTTGGCGAACCATAGGGCCTGTTTCTTGCGCGTTATTTTGCGTTTTAGCGCATGTTTTAGCGTCGGGTGTAGGAAGTATCGCCTGCTGACGTTTGCGTGCGCTGGGGCGTAAATTTGACGGGTTATTTTGGCTCTGAATAAAACCATTGGCGACCATCCAGTCGTGAGCGTGAAATCCGTCTGATTCCTTAATCAGAATTTTTTCCCGAACACAGTAGTCCCAAATTAGCTCGCACTGTTTTATTGGACATCCTGAAACGTCAGAAAAGTGACGAAATGAGTTAAAGCAGACTCCGTCTGAGTCAAATGCAAGCAGTCTAAAAAAGACTGATTCCCTCATGTAGTGAGCGCCATTCTTTTTTGAGCCAAGAGAATGGATTTCGTTTAATGTCTTGGAGAGGAAAAAATCCTTTACGATAATAATCATTATTTTTTCTCCATTAATAAATAATAAAATAAAGAATAAATAATAATTTTATTTTATTATTATTTATTATTATTTTATTATTTATTATATATATTATATATAATATATAATATATAATAAGAAATGCCTGAGCTAAAAACTGTAAAACATTGTTTTATAAGCCTTTTTAAGTTTTATTAAACCTTTAATAAACGTTTATTAAATTTTATTAAAGGTTTAATAAAGTTTATTAAACATTTATTAAATTTTAATAAACGTTTAATAAACCTTTAATAAATGTTTATTAAAATGGAATGTCGTCTGTTTGCTCCTCAATTATTGGCACTTGTAAGTTCTGAGAAGATGGTGCAATCTCAGAATTATTGCCGTTAGTTTTCGGCGACAGGAACAAAACTTTGTCAGCAATGATTACTGTGGTTTTACGTTTAACACCATCTTTCTCATATTCGTTGTTTTGAAGTTTGCCTTCAATTGCGACAACAGAACCTTTGCTAAGGTTAGATGAACAGGATTCGGCTATTTTGTTAAACGTTGTTATGTCAAACCACTGAGTTTCTTCTTTACCTCCAGAGAAAGAATTCACGGCAACAGAAAAACTTGAGTATTTATTCCCGCTCTTTCCTTCTTTCAGCTCTGGCTTTTTCCCGACTCTACCAATAATGATAACCTTATTATACATTCTCTTTCTCCTTGTTTTGTTTGTAGATGAAGTTTGCAAGAGATGATTTCTCTGTGTCTGTCAATTGTTCAATCGGCCTGACGTTATCTGTCTTTAGAACGTCGGCGTAAGACTTTAAGACACTTTCTTTAGTTTCACCTGCTTCCATTCTCTTTGTTATGTCTTGCAAGAGATATGGAGTTGGATCTTTCTTCTGCTGTGGTTGTGGTTTAGCTGCGGGTTTTGATTGTTGCTGTTGTCTTTGAACGTTATTTAAATTACCATCTACATCTTCATCCGTTGCCACACCAAATATCGCACTGAGAGCATAACGTCTGTAGTACGTGATAGACGCACCGACTTTCTGCGTGTCGTTGGCCTTGCCTTGCAGTTCAGTGTCTGTCATTTCGATTGTGTCCTCAATCCACTCTCCGGACTTGTGAACAACCCTTGTTGTCAATGATGATTTATCACCGTTCCTTGTCGGCATTTGGATAAACCACAAATCATGCTTTGGAAGTACACACCTAAGCATATCAATCAGCGAATCAAGCGTTGCGTATTTATACCCATACGCTTGCTTTGATTTTCCGATTGAGTTTATCTCCGGTGCGACCTCAATCATCGCTTTGAATAATTCAGTCGTTGTCTCTGACGTTTTCATTATTACCTCCTGTTGGTGCGAGCCATTGAATGACTCGCATGATTAAGCCGAACAACTCTCTTTTGTTTCTTCTGTTTTGTATTTGTTTCCGCATGCCTCGTTCACTTCTTCCATCCATTCATCAAACTCTATGAGTTTACGCTGAAACTCTTTTCTATCATCATCACTCTCTTTGAATAACTCTTGGAATTCCATTGTCGCAACATCGTGAGCGAAATTGATAGTTGAATACACATATCGAATAACATCATCTTTCGTCTTTTGTTCGTCTAAGTTATTTATAAAATGCGTAAACATATCGTCTAAAGCTCTAATGAATCCAAAAGATTGATCTCTTCTACTGAATTTTTCACGCAGTAAATCATCTTTCGGAAGATCCGAATCATCACATTTGTAATAGCTAACCCAAGACAATGCCATGACTAAACCTCCTCGTTTTCTTTGTCACAATTGACATACTTGTCACCAAGATTATCGAGAGTTACTTTACCACTGCATAAAGGCATGTATGGACATGCACCGAACTTGAGGCAATTACCTGTGCATCTGTAATACGAATCGCAGTATTTGATGTCTGTAAACATACCATCGAGTTCTGCCCGGAATGCTTCAATCTCTTCGTCGGTATGCGTAATCAGTTGGCGAGTAAATGTCGTTTCACTGAATGATTCCTGCACACGTTTGATAAAATCAGATTCCGTCTCTGCTTCTTTACGTTTGATTCTGCCAGTCTTTGATGCAGCCTTGCGAGCTTCGAATTCCTCATCCGTCTCGCCAACGCTCATTACATGCTTTGGTTTAATCAAAACATCATAGATTACTCCATCGCAACGGCCATACTTATTCTTGCACGCTAACATGTAGATCATGACCTGCGTGTCGAATATGGAATGCTCCATATAGTCGTCACTCTTAATCCCTGTCGTCTTATGTTCTACGACATAGATTTTGCCAGAAATCTTATTCTGAACGACTGCATCGAAATAACCAATGGTTACTTCTTGAAGAATTGGAAGTTCGGCAATCGTATGTTCAAAATACTTTTCGACATCGAGCGTAACGAACTTGAGATAATCGTCGTCCCAGTAGAAATCCATGTATGAATCGACCAGGGCAATTGCTTTGCACTTTGGTTCAACCGGAAGACAATATTCTTCCGCATACTGATTGATTTGATCCAATGCATACTGACGTACAATTTCTTTTTCATTGTCACCGTCCTTCATCGAATTGAAGATGTATGCAAGTGCCTTGTGCACAGCTGATCCGAAATCCAATGCATCCGGACGTTCTACCGGTTGGATATTCTTAACCTTCTGATACCAATATTTCTTTCTGCATGAGAGAAATGTATCGATAGAAGTTGCGCTGAGTTTAACAATAGGCTTATTCATAATAATTCCTTGCGTGTTTGCAGATTAAACGAATCTACGTTGTTAAAGTAAAGACACCCAATAATAAACCGAGAACTAATCCGCTCCAATACTGAGCTAGGATTTCTTTTTGGAAGGAAAAGCCTCTTCAATCATTTTATGATATTCATCTTCTGAGCTCGGATATTCAAAGCCATAGAAGTCAAACCTCTCCGGATGCATAAACTCGTAAGTGTCTCTTATCCGTTTGGGTTTTGCATTCTTTAACTTAGGTTTTGAAGTGTAACTCATTACACGAAACGATCCATCTTCCGCTGCGAGAAACCAACGATAACAATAGACCTTTATGTTTCCTACGTGCTTATACCGTTTCATGATTCCTCATCCTCATTGTTATCTTCATCTTCTTCGCATTCTTCATCATCATAATCCTCTCCGTTCAAGTCTTTGATGATATGCTGAATGATCCGTGGTGATAGTTCAACCATACCGCTATTGAATGACAGTTCCTTGAATGTTTCGCACTCCCAAAGCAAGCGAGATACACTTTCGATAATAACCATCACGCAGAATGCATCCGGCTCTAAAAGTGGATTAGGTTCATGTCCGCCTGTTTCCTGACACCAATCCTCATAGATGTCACCCACATCGAATCGATAGTGGGCAATGAAGTCTAAAGACTCTATGGTTGTATAGAATACGCAGCCATTACAGTTGTCCGTCTCGGTTATCTTGTATGGCAGATCTGAAATATAAACGAGCTGACCTTCATAATCCTCGATTCTGTCAAGAATATAGTCCCTTGCGAAATCTTTTAATGTCGGCCATTGTTTGAATTGATCTTCGAGAAAATGCTTAGTCATAGCAGCCTCCTAATTATGAGAGTCCATAGAACTTGAAAGCGTTATTGCGAACAACTTATGATCATTATTCTTCCTCCTCATTTGCACACAGTGATTCATCCATAACAATGGATGTTAAAGACCAGAAATCCCAATCACCATCATCCAAATTTGACTGCATTTGTTGTGCTTCTCTAACAGTCAGATATGACATGGCCTCAACGGCTGACATGATTGCATTCATTCTAAATACTCCTTATCTAATGATTCCACACAATATCATGCAGAATATTCCAGTGAAAAGACAGATCCAATACTGAACTGTCATAGCTTTTTCAGTGAATTCTCCGGCTTCGGAATCCCAGATATTATTTATGATTGTTCTCATGATACACTTCTTGCGTATAAACGAATCCACGTGCAACATCACACAAACCACTAATGACCATCATTAGGTGGCATCATATACCGACAAATGATTTATCAGTATATGGCACCATCTAAGGTGAATTGATAAATATCTAACAGAATGTAATATAAGGAAGCATGTGTTCCTTCGTGGCCTCACTTGCTTCAATCTCAACGCCTATCTTTGATGAATCACTGCTCTGTTTTAACGTATATCGGCCTGCACAAACAAACTTCCAACCTTATTGGCATATCGCGCCGTCAGCAGGCGCGATATTGTTAACCTTCAACTACTTCAACCTTGTTTGTGTACTTGGAATAGAAGTACTGCGGGTCTTTTTCAATTTCTTTAGCAAGCTTTCGAAGCATCATCCTTGCCTGGTTAGGCTTCTTAGGCAGTTTGAACCGTCCAATACCGAGCCATTTTCCGTCGGTTTGTTGCTCCATCACAAATGATAGTGTCCTGTCGAGATGGAACGAAAACAACTCATTGTCTCCTTTATAAATGGTGATTCTGTTAATAGCTTTGATGCTTGATGCATCATCAAGAATATCGAGCCCTGCGTAATAGTACCAGTTCTGATTCTTGCCCTTTGCGACGTAACGAGTCTGAGCCTTTTTCTCAGAGAGAGCTTGCTCAACATCGGAAATTAATGTGTCCAACTCGTCCAACTGCTCGTTGAGCTTATCCTTAACATTAAGGGTTGATAATGCTGCCTTCATTATTAAGGCAATGTCCAAGAGACGTTGTTCCAATTTTGCGCTCATAAATTACTCCTCACGGTTGTTGCCCTGCTTCCTCGACACTCTCGCGGAACACATTGGGCGATTTATAATGATGTAAAGTGTAAGCGTTCGTGATTCGCATCATCCATAACGCTTACAAGTGCACATTAAGACACTAGGCCGCGGTGTAAAGAAATTTTCCACATTTTTTTTGTTTTTTTTTTGATTAAATTCCGAGCATTTCCCTTTACACGGAATTTTTTTTGTGCTTCGTCAGGATTTCCCTTTACACGGAATTTTTTTTGTGCTTCGTCAGGATTTCCCTTTACACGGATTTTTTTTTGTGCTTCGTCAGGATTTCCCTTTACACGGATTTTTTTTTGTGCTTCGTCAGGATTTCCCTTTACACGGATTTTTTTT
>Ga0326512_10000191_pt1 | contig 53070 bp, 77 predicted proteins | sample 1_2617_0518_D_FD_203652 | JGI IMG/M metagenome (GOLD analysis project Ga0326512, IMG submission 203652) | Bovine rumen microbial communities from UC Davis, California, United States - 1_2617_0518 | ecosystem: Host-associated > Mammals > Digestive system > Stomach > Rumen | place: USA...
CCCTCTTGCAATGAGGGTTGTTTGGGCAGGGAGGGATTCGAACCCCCGAAGGCATAGCCACCTGATTTACAGTCAGGAGCAGTTGACCACTTTGCTACCTACCCATAATTGTTCTTTTTTGGGCTACCGAGGACTCGAACCTCGCAAGCACATAGGCAAAGGTTTTACAGACCTCTCAGTTTCCCTGCTCCGTCGTAACCCATAAAAAAAGCCTTTCAAGTTTAACACTCGAAAGGCTTAATAATTCGCATATAAAATCTTATTTATACGATACTTTAAACCTTCCGTTTAGAAAGCAAATAATAGAGACCGAGATACAAATATGATAAAGATATCAGTGAAGTTGTTGAACGTGTCATCATAATCTCAAATCTCCTTATAAAGTTTCGTATACATAATTAGTAGAAGTTTTTAAAAAGCAACTTTCTACTTTTAAGACTTTAACAAAGCCTTTTTGTTAGCACCCCTGCTGAGGTTCGAACTCAGATTACATCCGTGAGAGGGATGCGTCCTAGCCGATTAGACGATAGGGGCAAGAAGACAGTAAAAAGCGACCAAAAGTGTAATTACGTGCTCTAATCTGCTGAGCTACTGGACATACTAGATTTCTGCCCAGGGTTGGAGTTGCACCAACCGACCACGAGCTTAACAGGCTAAGTAACTCTTGACCTACAACATGTCTATCTTTATACTCACATACAAGGATTCGAACCTTGCGTTATCTTTTTGGTGGTCTCCATCTGCTTTTTATGCGAACTTGCGCTCCACCTTATGCGAGTAAGGTTTTTCCTCTAAAAAAGATTAAAAAAAACCAATAACGGGGGTTACGCCAGTTTGTGTTATACGTAACCTATCTCCACCACTTGCTTTCTATTTTTGTTTCGGATGAGGAAGCTGAAAGAAAGCAAGAAAGAAAATACCTCTTGGAGCATATCAGAGTTGAACTGATGTCCGAACCAAGTTTTCACAAATGAACTTCTATACAAGCTTAAGCCAGTTTTCGATTCGGGATGGCTACCGGATTCTGCCCAAGTTTTGTCGTCATCGTTACATGCTCTCGCTCCGCTTCTACGATTTCCTAGAAGGTCGTTCGTAACAACTAAAACACTACTACCTACACCTTTGTGCTTAGCCGCTAGAGCTCACGTAGTCTCTAGATACCATTTGGCTTACGCAGCCATCTGATATGCGTAACTATTGTCGTCGTTTACTTACGGTGCTTTTAGGGTACACTAACCACTGTGCTTGATTCAAATGTTACATCACCTAGCCGTCGAAACCGGGGATGCCCCATAATCTTTGTATAAGTAGCAGTTGCAGGAGTCGAACCTGCTATCTCGGAGGATATGAGCCTCGCATATTGAACCGTTCTACCCAACTGCGTCGTATAAGCCCAGTTTCGAGGAGTTGAACCTCGTTAGTTTGAACTTCCGTTACAAACTTTGGAGCCAAAATCAAATTAAGGGATTGTTAACGAACCCCAGATTTTGGTGCAGTTCTTGCATACTGCTTCCTACTCACACGCCTATTACGTAATTCAACGTGCCCCTCAGAGCCTAGCACCTTTCCAACATTGGTGCAAACCGGAATGCCAAGTATAGGAATTGAACCTATGTCAACCTACCTAACTATTTCGAAATCCCAAGTCAAAATAAGGGAAATCTAAGGTTTCTGGGTCGAAACCAAAATCTCAGTTTGGGGAAACCAACACCCCACCTGGCATAAAAATAAAGGTAAGTATCGAAAAACGGCTTTTTAAAAAACCCAATATTCTAAGTAACCGTTAATCTACAACACTTTATTACGGGATTAACGAGACTCGAACTCGTGACCTCCTGCGTGACAGGCAGGCGTGCTAACCAACTGCACCATAACCCCAAAAATGTTTGCAAAGAATGGAGTCGAACCCTTCTCCTCCGGCTCTTTTTCAAAGCGTCGTCTGGTAAGCCCAGGTCGTTTAGTCTTCTACTCGGAGCCAGCGTGCACCCATACACTACGTTACAATGGACGTTTGCAACCGTCCCAGAAACCAATGTTTCGAACCACCGATTTCCTTTTATAGTCGCCAAAGAAAGAATCGAACTTTCTTGCACTTGGTAATCGTAACTACTGCGTAACGGCTACTACTGCCGAAGGCTTCCCAAGTTCTTTGCCAGTCAAGTTTGGCGATAATTTTATATTAACACAATTTCTTGTGTTTATTTTCAAAAGCCCCTAGAAACTTCATTTTTTATTGTCTGCCCCTCTAGGTCGGCGACCGACTAGCCGTTTGCATCTGTTAGAAAGGTGCTTCACAGTTATCACCCATAGCTTTTCTTGCTACCGATTTCTAACCTCGTTAGGGTGGCAAGCTTTTAAGAAACTTGCGAAATTATTACAGTGGTCTACGGATTCGAACCGACGCTGACCAACCCTCCAAAAAATTCGGCTGGCAGACCACTTACCAATAGGCTTTATTTTAGGTGGCTATCCTACACCACCGATTGCGTTGGGTTTATTTAAGGCAGTCCAAGCCCTGCCGTTAGTTTCAAAAAGACTGGAGTCCTGTGTGGTGAAGCTCCCAGTATACCTTTATCGTAGGATATTAAAGAGGTACGAGTCCCTCTACCAATTGGGCTATTCCCTTGAATAGGAACCTTTCCAACTGGCTCGCCGTATAATTTCGTCAGCTACTTTACACGTGACTTTCGTTAACTACTCCGGTCGATTTAAGTTAGGCAATGCCCTTAGCAGCTCCTGGGGGAATCGAACCCTCGTTGCCTGGATGAAAACCAGATGTCCTAACCACTAGACGAAGGAGCCATACTTGTAAGGTCAGTGTTGTTACGGTTTCCGTGTTGCTCACGAACACGGGCACTTTTTCAACTTTACCTTACACTAGTTATATTATAACTCTTTTTGATTTTACCCTGTAAAAGAACGTATTGGATTCGCACCAACGACCTTGAAGCACAACTGGCTTCACGCCCTAACCTACTGAGCTAACGCTCTTGACGGTCTATGCGAGTGCTGCCCTCGCCATCCCCGCAGTGACAGTGCGGTGGGTTAACTGCTTCCCTAATAGACCTAAAATTCGGGGTGAGAGGGATTCGAACCCCCGACCTTGTGGTTAACGGCCACATGCTAACTAAAACCTGCTGAGCTATCACCCCATAAAAATGTTTCTATCGCCAACAGTTTAATACACTCTGTGCGACCAGTAAGGTCTACGTACTGCCTTGTACGTGTTCAAGAAACTGCCTTTGTTTTGGCTTCGTGGCACAAAGCTTTCCACTATCTAAGTTCAACGTGAGCTTAGCAAGCACCAGAATACTTCCAGAACTGCCACATTCTTTACCTATCTGGTTTTAAGAGCCACCTGAGGGATTCGAACCCACAACCCACGGATTACAAGTCCGTTGCTCTACCGTTAAGAGCTAAGGTGGCATAAATGAACTACTAAGCCTTGACTTACCGTGTTATCTACAACACGAGCTGTACCTTTCGTTCGGTACGGGGTATACGGGGGTCGAACCCGTTTCTATACGCTGACAACGTATCGAGAGAAAACCGTTCCTCCAATACCCCAAAGCGAGTATATTTCAATAGGTCTCCACCTACGACAATTCTTCCAGAATTGACAACAAAACAGTCTTTTAACGGTAACTGTGAACCTCAATAGTCCCGACAGGAGTTGAACCTGCGTCCTCTGATAGAAAGTCAGGTGGCCTACCGTTAGCCGACGGGACCGAATAGTTAACGGTTTTATAAGGGAAAGCCGTCAAAAACCGTTTTGGAGTTCTGTAATCACAGAAACTGCCTCCTTTTTACTTCTGGCAACTTTGTCCGATTGTAATTTGCCGAAGGTCTTGACATTTTCTAAATTCCACCGAAATGTCATAAAAGTCTGTCTGCTATTAGGTGTAACAGAAGCACCGAACCTGAAATGTTTTTATTCTCTGCGTATAAAATAAAAAAGCCTTTCAAGTTTTCACTCGAAAGGCTTAAAAGTCTCGCACTTAAGCTAAGTTACCACTTTAAGCCTTTCTTACGTTCGTTTTCCTCATCTGTGTCTTCATTATCAGTTGTAAGGAGAGTATTATCTGTATTTGTATTGTAATCGAGTAACATATCTTCTAATGTCCATTCGTACCTGTTCAACATAATACTGTTTCTCCTTTTCTAAAAGTCTTTATACATAATTAGTAGAAGCTCTCAAAAAGCAATTTCTACTTGTTTTTGCGTTATGTATTTTATATTAACGCAGTTTTTAATCTTTCAAAAAATCTTTTGAAAAATCTTTCATTTTATCGAACACATAATTAGTAGAAGTCCCCTTAAACCAATTTGCGTAAGACTTGTAGTTACAGTCATCGTAAGCGTCTTCGCAGAAGTGCTTCATAGCACCGACTGCCGTAGCATAACACATATTAACTGAATCTACGTCTTTATCAAAATTTATTTTTAACAATCCGTAGCCAGCACGAAATGCGTGAACTTCGACATAACAAGCCTCTTTTGTAATCTTGAAGAAGATGCTTCGTGATTTTTCAATATCACCTTCTTTCTTCGTTTCAAGATACATTGGCTTTACGAAAAACTGAACTTGACTATCAAAAGAATAAGTCTGAACGGCAGCACCGTTAAATGCTTCTTTTAAGCGTCTTTCAATTTCGTGAAGTCTTTCGTCTTTTGTTTCGTTCATAGCTTTTATATTATAACATTATTCTGGTTTACCCTGCAAAACCATGTCTTGCAAGTCTTGATACGCCTTTGAGTATCTTCTTTCGTATTCCTTAAGCCAATCTTTATCGTGTCTTATAGCCTTAGAAAGAATTCGTCTGGCAGTATGTACATTAAAGTCCTTTATCTTTAGCTTCAATTTATAAAGTGAATAATCCTTTTTAATGATTTCAAGAATCTCTGGTTCAGAACTTTTTTCTTCCAATTTTTTAAGCAGCCATATTGAATTATTCATGCGATGTCTAAGGTCGTCTATAAGACGGCTCATAACTATAACTTCCGTTACGTCGTCATTTAATTTCTTCAATTTTTCTGAATCTGTCATTTTAATCAAATGTTACCCTTTCACCGTTTTTTGTGATATACATCTTATTTACATCGCCGTATTGGCCACGAAGCTTATACATAATCTTTTTATAAGTAGACTTTGAAATAAAATGCAACTGTCTGTTGTTTATACAAATTACATACTCATTTGTGGCTTCTATTTTCAGTGTATCACAAACTTCGTCCGACTTACGGACTTCCCATTCTTCTGAGTTTACTATAACTGTATCGTCTTCGTCGTCTGCATTAAAAAAGAAAATCATTTTTATTCCTTATAAAATAGATATTAATTAGCGTATCAGGGTAAAACCTAATAGGGTTATAATATAAGTTTAAGATAGGAGTATGAATTATGACTGAAATGCGACAGCTCTTTATGGACGCTAAGAAGTTTTGTAACGCCGGAAATCTTACGGAAGATAACGTTGTTCGAACTGTAATGGAATACAAGTTTAACATGTTCATCAAGCCGATAAACATGAAAGCACGTTGCACAGATAACGAGTTACACCCTGCAATGCCTTGGTCTGACTATGGAAATTACCCTAGTTACTATCTAAACCCAGAACACGAATTCTTTGAAATCAAAGTAAACGGCACCAGAAAGGACGGTTGGTGTATGCAGGATTGGGAAGACCTTAAATACGGTAAGGATGTTCTTGTCCTTGTTGACGTTAACAGTGAAGTTGCATATCACGTTTGCCGTCAAGGTGATGAGTCAAATCATTCAGAAAGTAACAATTGTCCTGGAAGAATGGCAGTAGGTAAGCCATTCCTAACTGAACTTCCAAAAGACATCCAGAGGATTGTTGACTATTACAAACAGAATAAATACTACATTTTGAATGAGTTTGTTCTGGAAAGTAAGAGATATCAAGAAGAATGTGCATATAATGAAGTTGTGCAACTTAACAAAGAAATCAATAGTCTGAAAGAAGAAATCAGTCATCTGCGAAAGAACGCTTATAAAAAGCGTGAACGGCTTGAAAATGACCTTTACAATAAAGGTAAGCGTCTGTTTAACGTAGAAAACTGTAAAGTCAGATATTCACTGTAAACGATAATAGGCTCACAGTTTTGTGAGCCTTAAATTTTTACTATTTCCCATCCGTTAGAAGTTCTTAAAATCCAATCACCTTGATTTATTTTAGTTTTTGGAAGTTCACCTTTACATTGACGGTAAATAGTATAAATGTCTTTACCTTTAGGTTCAAGTTCAATATCTTCAGTAGAAATGTAATAATCTCCAATGTTACCACTGTACTTATTAGACATTAGCTTAAGTATGTCTTCGGCGGACATTTCTTGTGTAGTGCCTATATATGTAAGCTGACCAGTCGGTTGAGGTATGTTAGTTATTGGTACTGGCATCTTTATCCCTTATCCATTCAAGAATCAACCCAAGTCTATTAAACTTGGTTTTACTTCTGCATTTATCACAAGTGCAAGCACCCCAGTAATTATCATGCCACCAGTTGTGTTCTACAATTGGACCTTTTATTTCCCTAAGTTTTGCTAAGAGTTCTGGGTCTTGAAACTTTTGCTTTACCAAGTCAAACATAAGCCTTAGCTTTATGTCGTCCCAGTCCTGGCGAACCCTTACTTTTTTACCAAAGTTCTTGGCTTTGTTAGGTGTAATGTCTACAAAAGACATTGCCAGTTCTGGGCATTTCTGAGCTTGGTAAGCATTTTCTACAGAAGGGTAGACTATGCCGTTCCATTCAATTTTACATTCATAAAAATTACTTAAAAAAGGATAATTCTTAAAATACATAATCTACCTTCTGCGTTTAATTATTTGCCTTTATTAAGAGCAAGATTAGTAAGAATACCAAGAATAAGTGCACAAGCAACTGTGCGGATTTCTACGGCACCAAATTTAAGCACCATTCCACCGACACCAGTAATAAGGATTACTGACGCTACGAACAAGTTCTTGTTTTTATTCAAGTCTACTTGCTGGAACATCTTCAATCCAGATACTGCGATGAAGCCATAAAGTGTGATACATACACCACCCATTACACAAGCCGGAATTGTTTCAAGGAAGGAAACAATAGGTGTTACCAAGCTGAACAAAATACAAAGTACTGCACAACCCCAAATAGTGATTGTTGAAGCGTTTTTTGTAAGTGCTACACAACCGATAGATTCACCATATGTTGTGTTCGGGCATCCACCAAAGAATGTGCCTACGATTGAGCCTACACCGTCACCGAGAAGTGTGCGTGTAAGACCAGGCTCTTTAAGCAAGTCTGTTCCTACGATTGTAGAAAGGTTTTTGTGGTCTGCAAGGTGTTCTGCAAATACTACGAATGCTACTGGAACATAAGCAGTAAATATTGTCAAAAGATAAGATGCAGTAATACCTTTAAGTCCGGCAGTGCCGCCAAGAACGAATGTGAACTTTGGAAGTGACAAGTATGAACTGAATGATTTCAAGTCAAGACTTGTAAGTGCAGTATAGTTGATTACAATAAGGGCTGGGTTATTTGAAGCCTTTCCGATAATAAAGAAGATAGTTGCAACTACGTATCCGGCAAGAATACCAATGATAAATGGGATAAGCTTACCAATCTTTTTGCTATAAGTAGAAGTAATCATTGTGGTAAAAAGTGTTACAAGACCACAGATAAGTGCAACGTAAGTGCTTCCACCCTGAACGGAAGAAGAAGTCAAATCACCGACTGCATTACTTGCAAGACTAAGACCGATGATTGCAACGGTCGGACCAATGATTACTGGTGGCAAAAGTTTGTTAATCCATTCTGTGCCACAGAATTTTACTACAACGGCAATGATTACGTATACCAATCCTGCCATTAAAGCACCGATTATAAGACCCCAATAACCGATAGTTACTGACGCTGCTCCGGCGAATGCACTGAACATTGAGCCAATAAAAGCAAAAGAGCTCCCCAAGAATACTGGGCTAGAGCTCTTTGTAAAAAGTAAATATACGATTGTACCTACACCTGCACCAAAAAGGGCGGCGGAAGCGGAAAGACCATTGCCTACGATTGCTGGAACTGCAATTGTGGCAGCCATGATTGCCAGAAGCTGTTGGAACGCAAACAATACGACCTTACCAAAGCTTGGCTTGTCTTTGATTTTGTAAATCAAATCCATTAACGTTTTTCTCCTTGTAACGGTTTTGTCCCCGTTACGTTTTAATTGATAAGTATTATATTAATGAAAAATCCTACCGTCGGAAAGCCGAACAGTAGGCTCTAAAATTAATTCTTGTCTTTAAGTGCTTTTGCAATACGACGCTTTACAACTGACACGGCAGCCATGTTGTCAAAGTCGTCTAAGTCGCTTGTATCAATAATAATGTTGTTTTCAAGTTCAATGTTATGAACCCAACGCAAATCGTCCTCTGTAAGTCCAAGATTATGATACTTCTTGTAAAGTTCTGGACATGTATCCCTTGTTACATGGGAAGCAACAAAACTATCAAAATCTCTAATTACGTCGTCTGTATAGTCAAAACCATCATAGATTTCACGCCATCTTTCAAAGTCTTTAATACAGATTTCCATAAAAGATTTCAAAGTATCTTTTTCTTCTTCTGTCATACAATAAGGCTTTATGTATTCTTCTTCAAGCCTAGCATTTATACGAAGCAGATTTTCAGTAGTAAGCTTAAACAAAAGTTCTGGTGTCTTTCGTGATTCCTCAGTCTGAACTTCTGGTTTAACCTTTTCTTTTTTCTTGTAATTCTTCATAGCGTATTTTACTAGACCCTCTGGTGAAATTATGTGCCAACCAGAGTTTTTTATACCTGCAAAGTCTTTTCTTTTAAAAGGCTCTTCATAATAATTCAAGTCTGAATCTAACCTTGAGAATACCTTTATTCTTACAGAATCAGAACCGTCAGTAGCAGCACATTGAATGTACCTACCGTCTGTCCAAGATTCATGAACAAGAGCATTATTAGTAGCGTCAGAAGACATAAGCATTGATATACCTTCTTTTAATGTCATACTTTTTACCTCTTATAGTAAGAATTCCTTATAGGCTTCTTCCCTGGCTTCCATATAGATTTTAGCTATATTATGACCAGTTTTTTTGTCTTGTACTACTGGATTGTCCGTTCCGAACTTTTCCATAAAGATTTCCCTTGCCCTTTCATTAGCCTTATCACGAATCTCATTGGCGTGATTTGAAAGCTCTGCCAGTTTATTAAACGTTTCGTCAAACAATTCGGGGTTTTCTTCTGCCCATTTTGTATTGTAGATAATGTTGGTTATACTGGTATTTTCTTCATTTAACTGTTCTTTTGTTTTACCTAACAAATCCAAACTTGTATCATCAAGCTCTGAATGAAACGTATTCTTAAAGTCTATTTCACTAGTATAGCAATTTACGTCTTCTATGTATGAATAAGAATCCCCTGCGTGCTTTCTTGCAAAAATGCTATTAATTTCTGGATGGTTTTCCCAGTTATAATCAAAGAAAGCATAATACAAATCTTGGTTCTTTTCTTTTAATGAGTCTATAATCACCGATAGAACATTATGTCTATCGTGTACATGGTCTACCAACAAGAAAGATGGAACACAATAGCTATCCTTCCAAAAATTAAAGTATCTGCAAAAACCACGCTCACAAAGAATGTTCATGTCTTTCTTGGAAAATTTTATTTCCTTATCGCCGATGGACATTGTAATACAGTTTGGTGTCTTTTTGGTTACTTTAATCTTACCGTCATAGTATTCACCTAACTCTATTTCTTTCCAAATAGATTCCCTATATCGGTTTATTTCATTGTTTATATCTACGATGTCATTTTCATAAGGATTTTTAATTTCTTCGTTAGTAAATAACGAATGTGCCTCTGCAAGCAAAGTATTATAAACAATAGGTGTATCTTTATGAACTTTTATAAAATTGTTAAGACCTTCCCTAAAGTTTTCTTCTTCCTCTGTTTTTTCTACAAACTTATTAAAGATGTCATCTGCGTCTTTAATAGTTTTTGCAAAGTTTAGTAATTGCAAAGTTTTTAACAGATTTGGATTATCTTTGTAGTCAGTTAAAAGTATTTTTTTAATGTTTTCTATGTGTTCTTCTGTGCCTAGAGTTCTGGAAGCTTTTACAGCGTCTTGAGGATTAGTGGGGTTTTGTGGGTCTGATGTAAATCTTAGTTCGTCAGAGACATACTCCCATAGATTGTATAAAGCAGCATTTTCCTCAACTTCTTCGTCAGTTAAGAAATCCTCAGGGTCTGGTTCTTTTTGTTTTGATTTTTCTGACATGCTCTTAGAAAGGCTGAGCAAACGGTTCAAGTCCTCGTCTGTGGTGAGAGGACGGCGGGCATCAAAGGACGCATAATCCTTTAAGTTTATCATAATAATTTCTCCTATTACGAGTTAAATAGTATCCGTCACTTTATTACGCCCTGACGTTAGGCTAACCTCGTATAGTAAATTAGTTATGAACGAACATTTTCAAAGTACTCGTTTGCTCGGTCTTCGTCAATCGGCTTTCTATACACGGTAAAGTATTGTTTAAGATTAATGAAAGGTATCTTAAAAAATGTTATAATTGGATGTGACCAATATTTTCCAAACTTTCCATATTCATTAGTAAGCCAATGTTTCATCATTCGCCATTCACTAAACTCATATTTCCAGAAATCTACAAAATCTTTTAATGGTCCGGCGTATTCTTCGTATTGATGTTTAATAAACTTGATGACTGGTACAATTCTTACAGTTTTCGGGTCTATGTCGTCACCTGCCATACCGTAAACGATTGCGTCTATTTCCTGATAAGCGTCAGAGTCAGTATCAAATAATGTAGCACCTTTCAGTGAACTCCATTCATAGTCAACGTCGTGTTCTGTTCCGTCTGGTGTCCAGTATGAATACCCATGCAAATACATAAAAAAGTCTTTACCGTTCTTTGTATGTTTAATTACATAAAACACACGTGGAAAAATAGGCTTTTTGTAAAAGTTCGGATTATTTTTTAATACTTTCTCTTTATGTTCTTCTTCTCTGGCTAATGCAAAAAAGTCTTCTAATGTAATGTTTCCCATAATTTAATCCTCTTTTGACTGATAAAAATGTTTTTCCAAATAGTATCGCATGTTATCGTAATCATGCGTACAATCATTACCAAGCCAATAATCTGCGTCTTTTGCTTCCTGAATAGAACCAAAACTTATTGCGTCTTCTATTTTTTCACAAGGCCAGTAATAGTACTCCAAATACTCGTACCCTTCAGTTGTTTCTTCAATATAATAATCACCAGTCTTGTCGTATACTTTTGGATAGTATCTTAGATAGCACTCTTTTGGGTCTTCAATCCAGATTACAAAAACGTATTCATCTACTGCTAGGTCTGTATCTTTACCGTTAACAACAGATATTTTAGTAATTCTTCCACCAACACGGTCTTGGCTGTACCCTTTTTGGAATACACCATATATGTTGCTAAAGTCTTTCAAGTCTACATCGCAATATGGCATTGTACCAAAACGTTGTATCCTTTCAAAAGCTTCTTGGGCAGTTTTCAAGCCAAGCTTCTTAAAAAGGTTTATAAACTGACTCTTGTATTTTCCAGTTGCCAGTCTGTATTCTATTACCCATTTTCCGTCGTTATTTTCAAAGTGAGTTTTTGTTCCGTTCTGAACTTTTTCCCACCAGTAATTTGTAAGAGGAAAGATAAAGACATTATCAGATTTATCATTTTTCTTTGACATTTTCAATTTCCTTTGGGTTTATGTTTGTTGGCAGAACTGTTTCAAATATGTATTTTTTAAGCTCCTTAAAAAAGCCCATGTTTCTAAAATAAAGTTCCCTAACAACAATTACTTGATTATCGTTTTTTCCTATTTTGTGATGAATTACCCAAGCGGTTCTATCGTCAAGATAATAATGTATCTCATAGTAACGTTTAATACCGTCTTGCTCATAAAAAACTGTATACTCACAACACTTATCATATTGACTTTGGATACCGTTTATAAAGAGAATAACACCAGTTACGTCATTCAAATCTTCACAAATAGCTTTGGTAAGTTTTCTTATTAAACTGTATCTTTTAGAGGTCATTATGTGAACGTCTGCATTACCATTAAGACCGATATGGAAATCTTTCTTTCGAGTATCTGAAGCGTCCCTTAATACTTTCTTATAATTTACCAAAATAAAAGCCCCCAGTAAAGAAAGGTCTGTATAACAGACCTTGTTGAGAATATTAATCAATAAACTCGTAATCCCAGTGTTCTACAAGACCATAGAATCTTTTTAGTGCCTCACGCCTTGAATTTTTTGTCTGTGATTCTTCATAAATCTTGTCTGCTTCTGGTCCACTGATTACGTCACAATCTTCAATCGAAATCGAACTTGGCTCTACAGGACAATGATATGGTTTTGTAAACTTAATTTTGTATTCGTGCAAGAATACGTCAAAATCTTCTGCTTTCTTTTCTTCGTCCCACTGACCATAAGAATCCATGACGGTCGTTTTACCTTCATATTCTTTAACGTTTGGTGGACAGTTAATTTCAATAGTATTTATGTTATCAAAATTAATAGGCTTATAGTCTTCAAGCTTTGGACAGCAAACAATAGCAAAAGGCTTTTTATGTATCATTTCTGGATAAAGACGGTAGTCCATTTCTTGCGAATACAGTTTTTTATCAAGTATAGCTTTGTAGATTTCTTTCCTTTTAGGGTCGTGAAACTCTTTTACAACAATACCTAAAAACTTTCCATTGCCGATAGGTTGACCTGGGGTGGCAAAGCCACAAGTTGCTAATGAAACAAATGAGATAGAAACTTTGTTATCAGAATAAAATTCAATGTATCCACCGTCACCACTCATGTTACTACTGCATACATAATAAATGTGCAACTTATCAAGCAAAACTTTTTCTTTTAAGAGGCTTCTGTTATTTTCTTCGATAAAAAGCGAGGAAGATTTAAGGTCTTCTAGGAAAGATTTTGTAGCAAGAGTAGAACTAGCGTCATAAAATTCCAAAGCTGCGGGTGTGTCGTCGCCATTAGTTACCCACTTTGCAATTCGATAAAGGACAAGAAGATTGATTAACTTACTTGTTCCAGAACCACGAGGTGACTTATCGATGTATAAGCCGTTCTGATAATCTGCGTTGTAGAGATAACGCAATGTGTTTGGATAGAGAGGCTCATTGAACTTAAAGGAGTCCAAGAACTCTTGAATTGAGATAAATCGTTTCATACAAATTCTCCTTATGTATGTGTCAAAATTTGACATAACGGTCTCATTGTTATGCCATTTATACATATTAATATTTTATAGGGTAGACTTCAAATAAGTTATAATATCTTTTTTATGAATGAACCAAAAGAAAAAGACGTTGAATATGCGGAAAGCTTTAGAAAAGAGCTTGAAGCTCTGCTTAGAAAGTATGACGCTAACCTTGAAAGTGAGCCCTATTCCGGAGTTTATGTAAGATTCAATAAAAGAAATGACGGTGGATTCTGGTCGATGGACGAACTTGCAGAGAGCCCATTAGGTTACATCCCGAACTGGTAATACGCACTATGCTAATTTTAAAGGCATAAGTGCGTTTTTGACGTTTTTATTGACTTGGTAGCATTATTTACAGGGTAAAAGAATAATGAGTTATAATATTTAAACTGAAAATGGAGACCAGTATGAAAACAAAATACATGTATTCTGCGGAAAAATGGAATGGTGGTTGGATAGGGATTTTACTGTATGATAAAAACTATAAATCACACGGTAATGTAGAAATTCTGCATTCTGAAAAAGAGCTTGCAGACTTCCTAAAAAACTATCCGAAGACTGGTGTTATGTATTGTGACGACGAATCTAAAGATGAGGCAAAAAGAATCTGCGACTTATTTAACATTGAGTTTATTGACTCTTAATTACCTAATTTTATCATCAAGTGTATCTACCTTAGAATCTATCCAACCATCGTCTCTATAACCAGTTAAGTATCTATTACATAGAATGTTTGGTGTATCCCCTGCTCTAAACTGCTCTGGCAGTTCGTCCCAAGTTTCTTGGTTAAACTGGTTTCTAAATGCCTCCTTTCCACAATAGTCCCCATTATTAAGTTGTAAATGTGTGTCAGGAGTTTTGATTACCTTTGCAACATTTTCAACACCACCAAAGCTATCTTTCTTTTTTCCGAGTTCATCGTTGCGTTGATAGTGTTTATTATGAATTTGCATTACCATCTTATCCATAGCACCAAGTCCTGCATTTTCGTTATCTACAGGCATCCGATTAAAAACGTACTTTCTTAAAATGTCAGCAAATTGTGCAGAAGAGATTTCCTTAAAATGGCTTTCCTTATAAACTTCTTCAAAAAACTTTTCGAGATTGTTCATACGTAGTTAGCTAATATTTAAATTAAATACTGCTATGAAAGATAATCAACCGTTTTTACAGATATAGCCAAAATTAATAGGGGGCTGTTAAAGCCCCCCTTTTTAGTTAAGAATTAACTATTCTTTTTTGTCTTTCAAGCCCTCTGGGATAAGAACCCAGTTGTATCCGTCGTAGTATACCCAGTCACCCGGAAGAACGTGGATTTCTGACTTTGTTTTTGTAGTAAAGTTTTCGTTAGGCTTCAATGTAATTTCTGTATTGAATACATAGTAGTCAAACTTTTCTTTCTTTACACGACCGTTAATCAAATCATCTAACAACTTGATGTTAGAAGCGTCGTCATCCGGTGTAAACTTTCCACAGAACTTGAACTTTCCGTAATCACCACGTGCTGGACGACCCATCTGCTCACGCATTTTCTTTTCACCCAAGATACGTGTCTGTGCTTCGTGAATCTCGTCAAAATTATCAATCTGCACTGGTTCTGAACCACGTGAGAACGAATACTTGTCTGGATTCCAGTATGCAAGGCTTCTCTTGTAGAAATGCTCAATCTGAGCTTTACTTACTTTATGGGTAGACTCTTTAAGTCCGTCCCTACCAAGTGCAAGGTTGTCCAAGGCACGTTCAAGTGCCATACGTTCACCAATGATTGGAATAATCATTGTTGGGTCTTCCTCGTCAAGGTTAAAGTAAGACGCACCGATGGCGATGCCACCCTTACCGTCTGGAACAGAAACTACTGCACCATAAGGGTCGCCACGTGAAACTTGCTGCGTTACCAATTTGTTTTGGGTTGTTACCTGACCAACGAAGCCGTCACGAAGCTTTTCTACTTTGTAAGGAACATTTTTCTTATCAATGTAGAGGTAAGCCTTTACTGCGTTTTTAAGCAAAAGTGCTTGGTTCGTTGGCATTGCGGCAGGAACTTCAACTTGAAGTGCGTCAATGTCGTCCAAAGTGATGTCTTTGTATTCATCACTTGCCTTAATCTGCTCGGCTACTTTGCGAGCTGTCTTACGGATAAACCCAGTTGTTACTCTGAGTTTCTTTTCAATCTTATTTTCCAAAATAAGACCCTCCTATAAATTTATTTTTTAGGGGCTAAGAAACCCCTACTTTTCTCTAATTTAAGAGGTTGTTAATGTTATGTATATTATATTAACAAGAGCCTATTTACATTCTGGTGTAAATACGTTTTCATCATAGAACTTCTCGGTAATAGCATTTGCAAAGAAATCTATTTCCTCTTGTGAAGCCGGCGTAAAGTTATGAACGTCCGCACCACAATCAATTCCGTTCTCTTTAATTAGCTGACGACCATGAATATGACCGTACAAAACGATTTCGTCTTTTTCTGGCTTTTTACCAGAAATCGGTTCGTGTCGAAGAACATACTTGAACTTCCCACTTTCAACCTTGATTTCGTCATTGTCGTAGATTTCTACGTCTTTATGCTTTTTCATGTCTTCAAGAACTTGTGGATTCTTTCCGTCACGTTCGTAATTACCTTTGTTAAACTTCAAAATGCCAAAGTTCAAGCAGTCAAGATACTTTCCGTCTTCACCAAAATCACCTAAATGATAAACTACGTCGTTTTTACGAACCCGCTTGTTCCAGTTTGAAATCATTTCCAAGTCCATCTCTTCTACCGTCTTAAACGGTCTTCGGCTTAAAGTCATAGTTCTTTCCTGACCAAAGTGTGTATCGGAAATAAACCAGTTCTTACTTTCCAATCGTTCTACATCAAGAACTGCGGCAGAAAGTGTATCTTCCAAAGTAGTAAATACTGGAATACCTTTTTTCTCACAGTCAATTTTTATGTATCTGTTTGCGCCTTTTGTATTGTCTTCTGGACAGAATACAAAACAACTTGGATAACGACTATAAATACCGTATTCCACGTTTGTAGTAAATCCTGGGTTTTTATCAGAACGGTCTAAGCAGAATACAATAGCCGAAGCCTTGTGCATAGCTTCATATTCCCAAGCCGTCTGGTTTTTCAAAAAGTCTGGATTGTCTGGGTTGTAGCAATCATTTGTAGGTGTAATTACCGGACCAGTGAAGCAAAGATTTTCCAAAATCTTGAAAGCTTCTGTTCGCCAGTCATTATTTGCATAGTCACTTCTTGGACAAGGACCTGCAAGGAAGATTGCGTTCTTTACATCGCTTAAATCCGTCCAAGGTGAAGTTTTACTTGTTTGTGGCTTTATAATCTTTAAGCCTTCTTTTTTCTTTGCTTCATGGAAAATTTTATTATAGTCCATTGTTTTAATAGCTCCTTTTAATAATTAGTTTTATATTCCACAACTTAGTTTATTTTACAAACTAAATATCTATATGTATTTCGTTAATCGCCATAATTGGATACGGACATTAATCTCGTCTCTTTGCTATCTATGTTGCGTATTCGTGCAATCTATGATTGGTTCTGGAAAGGCACCAGATTTATTTAAAAACATGTTTTCTATAAATGGTGTATTAGGCGTAGTATCATTTTCCTTTGTTATCTTTATTATAATAGGTTCCAATGGTAGACACATAATTCCGGCACTTGTGCTTCAATACTTTAACATTATAGTAATGTTGTTACCGATAGTAAAGTATCATAACTTTACTCCTATGCCTAGTATTATATTAAGTATAGTAAGCATTCTTGTATGTATAACGCTTTCACAATACTTGAATCAACTTTCCGCAGCAGAGCTTAAGATAGACAACATGGCTTATACGGATTCCTTGACTGGACTATTAAACAAACAAGGACTCCTAAAAGAACTTCACGTAAAAGCTAATCTTGGTAAAGAGTTTTATTTTGCCATAATAGACCTGAATGACTTCAGAAGAATAAATGACTTAACAAATCAGTCCGAAGGCGACAGAATACTTAAAGAACTCGCAAATGTATGGCTTAAAATACCTAAGGATTTTACGCTTTCACATTTTGGTGGTGGAACATTTGCGTTAGTATCTGAATGTAGTAAACAATACCTAGACGAAATAATTGAGGATTTATACCAAAGTATTGCTTATGTTGATTCTGAAACAACTATCCTTATTACCGTTGCGATAGGTATTTCACATCATACAAAAGATACTGCCAATATAGACCAGTTGATTACCTATGCAGAAGCTGCCATGATTCAGTCTAAGGGTGTAGGTAAAAACAAACATACATATTTTGACTCTGATTCTTATAAACTTTTAACACACAGATATCTTACAGAACGTGACGTAAGACTTGCATTGGCAAACAATTCTTTTGAAATACTCTACCAGCCACAATTTGACGTTAAAGATAAAAAACTTGTTGGCTTTGAATCACTTTTAAGACTTAGGGGTAAAGACGGTAAGTTTATAAATACACAAGAGTTTATAAGCATTGCAGAGAAGTCCGGCTTAATTTATGAGATAGATTTGTGGGTTGTAAAAAACGTTTTACTACAAACTGCCGATTACATAAAACAAAGACCAGACCTTGAAATTTCTGTAAATGTATCTGGTAAACATCTTGCAATTCCAGGTTTTGTAGAATACTTTGTTGAATGTCTTGATAAAGCTAATTTTAACCCTTGCAACTTAAAAGTAGAGATAACAGAGTCTTCATACATAAAAGACTTTGAAGAAGCCGTAAAGGTTATAAACAAACTAAAAGGGTTTGGAATAAAGATTGCTTTGGACGATTTCGGAACTGGTTATTCTTCTTTAAGTTATCTTTCCAGATTACCGTCTGATTTATTAAAAATAGATAAATCCTTTATCGACGACATAGAAATCGACAAAAGCAAGCTTAACTTTGTAGACATAATAATAAAACTTGGACACCTTATGGAAAATAAAGTAATTGCAGAGGGCGTAGAAAATACAGAGCAATTATCGCTTCTTTCTTTCCTTGGTTGTGATTACATTCAAGGATATGTCTGGGGAAAGCCTATGAGCCTTGAAGACATAAAGAAAATAAATGAAGGCTATTAAATCTGCATTTACTGAACGGTTGCTAAATAATAAAAGACAAGAAAGGTTAATAACTGGACTTGTAAAGAATCGAATCATTGAAGACACGAAAGTTGTAACAGACGAAAGTGTTTAGAAAGAGGTTAAGATGCTAACAAAAATTCAATTCTCTCGTGGAAATTTCTCCACATTTCTATCTAGGGCTGCTAGTAATGTTGATAATCCATTACCACCAACTGTAATAGCAAATCGAGCAGCAGAAAAATTATTAAAAGATTTTGATATTCTCGTTCAACCAGACGACCTTACGTATGACGAAGGTTGTGCACTTAAAGGCGATTTTGATGTAAATCAAGTTCGAGAAAAGATTCGTGCATTTATTCGTAAAGAAAATTTAGATTGGAACCTAGAAGAAGTATTTGAAAAGTTCTGTTCTGAATTAGATGAAGAATGTCGTGAAATCAATCTAAAACGTGCTTTCCCAGCCGGAATGCCTTTCATAAATATGGACGGCGATAAGGTAGATTTGATTATCAGTTGTGGTGATAATTACATTGCCAGACTTCCTATGGAACGCATGACAATAGATAGATATATCGACTTAAAGAATCCGTCAAAAGACAAAATAAAGCCTACCGACGATACAAAGAATAACTGGCGTAAAGAAATTGTAGATTACCTTAAAAATGTAAAATGTCAAGATTCTGACGAACAACAAGAAATAAACGGCTTAATAGACACAATAAACAGCTTTAATTCAGATTACAGTAACACCACAAAAGGTACCGAGATAAACCGTGACATTGGTCTTGATATAGTGAGCGAGCAACTCGAAAGATTCTTTAAGGGTCTTAAAGATAAAAATATTAAGCCTATCATTTATGACCATAAAATCATGTTGGTAAGGGTAGAAGAGTCTGAATCTGAATTATTTGACGGCGTAAAGTCTATCAAGATTTCTGCAACACCTAGTAAAGACCCCGAAACATGCATTATGAGCATTTTTAATAAAGATTTTAAAACAATTAATTTGGAGGACTAACGAATGGAAGATTCAATCGAAGCAACAATGAAACATAAAGAATGGGTAAAGCGTCTTATGGGCGACCTTATTGACGACATGATGATAAGGTCTATTCACCACGACGATTCAAAGATGGAAGACCCAGAAAAATCACTTTTTGACGAATATTCACCAAAGTTAAAAGATTGTACTTACGGTAGTGATGAATACAAAGAGTTTCTAAAAGGTTTGAAGCCGGCTCTTGACCATCACTATGCAGTAAACTCGCATCACCCAGAACACTACCCAAACGGTATAGACGACATGGACTTGGTAGACTTGGTAGAATTAATTTGCGACTGGATTGCGTCTAGTAAACGACACGCAGACGGAAACATTTACAAATCTATTAGCTTGAATAAAGACCGTTTTAAGATGTCTGACCAGCTTTGTAGAATCTTGGAAAATACAGTTAACCATTACTTTAAGGACGTAATAAACGAGCCTTACGAAAAAGAAGGGAAATAGTATGAAATCAGTTAATTGGGAATTAATGCACACCTATACAGAAAAAGCACTTAAAAAGACTTGGGCTTTGCTGGAAAATAACATTTCTTTAAGCGCAGAAGACCTTTTGAAGCTTTCAGAAATAAAACGTGAATATGAAGAATCTGTCGCAAAAGAAACTAAAGGTAAGTTCAGAACGAAACTTGTAGACGTTGACGATTCTAAGGAAAGCAAGGAGTAGGAAATGAAAGAAAATACAAGTTTAATAGAAATATTTGATGAGCTCTTAGATAAGCTTGAATTACCTAGCGATTCAAAGTTTTATGAATCTAACGAGTTCTTTTATGAAAAGCTTAATCCTCAGATTACTTGGGAAACACCTATTTCTACAAGTATTTCTAAACTAGCATTAAGAACACTTATAGAAGAAGCTTACATTGCTGGTAAAAAAGAGGGCTATGAAAACGCAGAAACACTTGTCATTGGGTGGATAGATAGCCACGGAACTTTAAGGAAAGTTAAATAATGGGAAAGGCTTACGCAAATAAAAAGACAGAAGACGAACGACCAGAAAACGACTTTTATCCTACGCCGAAATGTCTGACGTGGGAATTACTTAAAACTGGGGTTCTGAAAGATTGTAAAGACATACTTGAACCTTGCTTTGGCAAAGGTGCAATTTCTAACATACTAAAAGAAAATGGATTTAATGTTACGTGTAGAGACATAATGTATGGGAACGACTTCTTGAAAGATGATTACAGTAATGAGCATTATGACGCAGTGGTTACTAACCCCCCATTTTGTAAATGGGACGATTTTATTAAAAAATCTAAAGAAGTAGCAGACAAAGTATGTGTTATTGGAAGAACAAACTATTTTGGAGCTCATTCCAGAAATATAAATGGTATTTGGAAAAATCTCGAATATGTATATGTATTCGATAGACAAGTAGATTATACGTCTGAGTTTCGTGAAGACGGAAAAGTTAAGTGTGGGTGTCTTATAACCTGTTGGATGATATTTAATAAAGAATACAATGGAGACCCCAAACTAAGAATAATTGACGTTCAAAAATACATATTATCAAAAAATGAACATTAGTTATATCTATAATGTAAACCGTTTAATTCAAAAATACCATTAGATAAAGCTCGCATTAGTTTATTTCGACCAATTTTAAGTTGTTGTGCAGCTAACCTTGTAGACATAAATGTTTCATTTGTTTCTATGCAAATAACCTCTTTCAATTTGGTTGCACAACAACGCATTTTATCTTGATGTTCTCTAAATTGTTCGTCAGTCATGTTCTTAGTTACTGAATGTTTCTTTCGATAGTCTGGATTTGCATTCAACTTTTTTTGAACATTAGAATATGTTTCGTGACTAAAACTTTTTCTCCAACTTTCTATTCTTTTTATTTCTCTTTGTTTTTTCTGTTCTGGAGTTAATCTATGATACGCCTCTGATAAATGTTTCTTCCATAAAACTTTTTCTTCATCCGTTAAAAAGTCGCCCCACTTATTTATCCAACCACCCCAATTGCCATTAACGTTTAGATTGCCCATGTAAGCCCTATCTGACATAATACAGTATGTTTCTAAAAAGTCCATAGTTTCTCTATCTTTAATGTGTTCTATTAATATTTCCTTTTTAATTACTGGGTCTTCTGGATGCTTAAATTTGTAATGTGAAGAGCTCATATACGTATCTGTTATTGCTTCTTCCCCATAATTACATTTATATGTTCGTTCACCAACATATGTTTTGCCACTTTCAAAAGTTATTTTGTATATGTACATGTTAATCATACTAAATTAGTTCAATTCTTGAAAATGTAAGCTCTTATTACTGCGTGGTTTTATAAAAAAATTAATATTACATTATTGGAGGTAATGAAGTTAATGTTGGTTTACAAAATTCATAATGTGAACACATTAGAACAGGCACAGCCTATTATTAATGAAATTAAAAGATTTAATAAAGGTAAATCTGCTATCTGGCTGCCAGAAGAATGGGCTCATGTAGAAGCTCTTGGAGATTACGAGCCAGTAACCGTAATTTATGTTCGTAATCAAGGAAAGTCAATAAACGCAAAGAAAGACCCAAAATTACTTTATGATTTCTTAAAAAATGCGTATGACAATCTTGGTGGAGAAAGCTTCCTTTCGGAAGACAATGTTTTTATTCCAGACGGAATTGTTGAAATCGAACGTTTTGAAAAGCCAGTTATCCGACAAGAAAGTCCAAAGAAAGGCTTAACAGTTTTTAAGGTAAAAACAGACGGAATGTGTCTTGATTTGGCATTTGATGTTGTAAATACAGTTCAGGAAATGTTTGATGCTACCAATGTCTACAATAAAATAAACGTTCCAAAAGAGATGCTCGATAAAAATGAAGAAGTATTAGGTAAAACCATCTGGATTCCTGATTCACTTGTTGACATAGAAGTTCTTTAATATGTTATCTGTCTGCTTATGTGGACAGATTTTTTTATGTTTAAGAGGCTAAAATGAAAATTATCAGATACACCTTAAAAGACGGTACCCATGTTTGGGGTGGATATGGTCAGTTTGCTGGGGATACAAAAGACGTTATAGAAACAACCTACATTGATACTTCAGAACAAGGTTGGAGAGGCGTTTGGGCTATTGCCGATTTAATCGGTGATTTTGAGCAAAAAATAAAAAAGTTAGAAGAAAGAATTTCCGTCCTGGAAAATAACCAAAAAAGTAGTGGATAAATATAAATGGCTATGATTTTTCATAGCCTTATTTTTTGTATATATAAATTTCGAATTCAAATCTAAATTTAGAAAAATTCAAATCAAAAATTCCTACCTACCCCTCATAATATGTATAACTGGAATTTCCAAAAAATTCACATTTTTAAAGAAAATTCGTAGAAAACTTCGGTTATGCCTGTAAAAAGTGGCTGTTTACAATATAAATAAAAAAAGTCTAAGCAAGAAAATCCCACTTAGACCTTCGATTCCAGTTATTTCGGCTTAACCTTGGTAATTGTAGTTGATTACCATGTCGGAAGGGCAACCCTTATTCCAATTGTCACCCTTGGAAATTGCGTTCCATTGTTCTTCGGTTCCTTCGTAGTTGATTGTTTTAAGTTTTGAACAACTATTGCAGGTATTATCATCAATAAGTGTTACACTAGCTGGAATAGTGATGTTTGTAAGATTTGAACAATTATAAAAAGCATGACTACTAATGGACGTTACACTATTTGGGATAGTAATACTTGTAAGCTTTTTACAATTAGCGAAAGCACTCCCACCAATAGAAGTAACATTATTTGGAATATTTATACTTATTAAACTTGAACAACCTGCAAAAGCGGTATAACCAATAGAAGTAACATTATTTGGAATAGTAACATCTGTAAGACTTGAACAATTATAGAAAGCAAAAGCGTCAATAGAAGTAATACTATCTGGAATATTTATACTTGTTAATCCTGTACAACGCCAGAAAGCACTATTACCAATAGTAGTAACACCTTCTGGGATAGTAATGCTTGTTAAACTTGAACAACCAAGGAAAGCACTATCGCCGATAAAAGTAATACTATCTGGAATATTTATACTTGTTAAGCTTGTACAACCCCTGAAAGCATTACCACCAATAGCAGTAACACTATCTGGAATAGTAATGCTTGTAAGACTTGAACAATTCTCGAAAACAGCATAACTTATAGAAGTTACACCTTCTGGAATAGTAATACTTGTAAGACTTGAACAATCCTTGAAAGCACCATTACCAATAGTAGTAACACCTTCTGGAATAGTAACACTTGTAAGTTTTGGATACTTCTGTAAAAGGCTTTTATCAAATCGAACTTTGAAATCTTTAAGAACAATACCGGTAATGTCTTCTGGTAAGAGGTCATCGTCGGAGCGTGCTCCTATCTTAGAAATTACGTTAAGGTTTTGTAGTAAATTCGCCGGACCCTGAATTTTTATTTTTTCATAGTCCTGGCTATCTTCCAAAGAAATACCAGATTCCCGAACATCAGAAACGTTATAGTCTTTAAAAGACTGTCCACCATCAAAACTTACTTGAATTTTTCCGTCATAAGTTGGCAAAGCAGTAAAGTCTATTTTCATAAAAAGCTAATATCTCCTTTATGTAGAATTTAGTTTTACGAAATGCAAAATCTAAGCTCTTTTAAACAGACAAAGATTTTGTTTTGAAATGAACATGTTTACGGGGTAAATTATTTGAAAGTTATAATATTATTCTTATGAAAGTTGACATTATTCGAAAAAATTATGGTGACGATAGACATCCTATCTATTACGCTTATATAAATGACTATCGTGTCTACGGTGGTAAGCCTTGGGGTCTTTGCGATGTTGACCGTGAGATTATTACGTCTGGAAAGAAAAAAGTAGAAGTCGAAGTCTGGCGAACAATGCAGAAGAAAGGTTACTCAATACGCTTTGCATATAAAGTAAACGGTAAACCTTGTAACATAAAATGGTTGTCTGATTATGTATTCAACGCACCTGAAGACTGCCGTAAGATTTGGTCTAAGTTTACCGTAGACCTATCACAAGTCCCACCTGAATGTAAACGTCGTTATAATAAGCCGTCGGATGGGCTTGAAGAGGGCGTGAATTTATTCTATCTTGATTAGTTTTTACAGGATAAAACATAAAGAGGTTATAATATTAAGATTATGGAAAGAACACTTGTTATCAAAGACATTAAAGGAAACATTCACGCTTATTCTGGCGACGTTTTGACGGAAATAAACATTATACAACTATCAAAATGTCCGCCAAATACGTTTGTTTACATTAGCCCAAAGGAAGCACAAAAGCTTAAAACAATGTATAACAAGTTTGCAAGTTGTTTCGAAAAACTTGATACCCCTGCAAAGATTGTTCTTAAAGATGGTACTTGTTGGTATTTCAACGAGGATGTATCATCAAACTTCAATGTGGAAACAATCGGAAAAGACATTATTGTAATTTCTGGATGCTTCAATGGAAGCACATTTGAAGAGGACGAGTAGCTTATGTCAAAGCAGCTTTACATTAGAAAAGGAAATTCCTCAGACACATCAGATATTATTATCATTGGCGAAGAACAAGAACTGGGTGGTCGTGACCTTAACGGATATCGACCAAACAAAGGTTCTTCCTTTGAGCCTCTCGTAAAAACTGACAAGTTCAGTGGAAATACCAATCTTACTTATGTACACGCTACTTATAACATTGACCTCGACACTTCAAAATATTCACGTGATTATGATGTTCACAAGTTTGTTAAAGAAATGTGTTCAGACCTGGTAAAATGGGATGGCGAAACAAACGAAGGGCGTGTAAGGTCACGTGAAGCTTTTATTTCTAAAAAAGATACACAATCAGTATGCGACGAACTCTACCGCCGTATCGAAACAGAAATCCACGGTGGCGTTCCGTGTCATCACGTTTTTGTAAAACGATTCTTTAAGGTGATTGGATTTATTATTTTAATACCTTTTAAGATTCTATTGTTTATCTTGAAATTAATATTCTGTAAGAAAAAGCGTCGTCGTAGAAGACGTTGGTTCTAAGGACAAAAAATGGAAAAACTGCAAGACCCTTTTAATGAAAAACTTGAGGATGAAGAACTTGAGGCTGAAGAATTTGGGATACAAGCTTATTATGAAGAGCAGGCAGCATATGAAGCAGAAGCTTGGGAAGCTCGTGCCGAAAACTATGATTTTGATTACGGTGATTACCGATACTGAGGGGATTTTATGAAAGAACTTTTTGATAAAACATTTGTTCATTTTTTATGGGACGATGAACTTGATGGAAAAGAATGCTTTGTTGCATCCGAAATAGACGATTTGGTTAAAGCCGTTAATGAAAACAGTAAAGGTCACAAGTATAAGGTTCATAAGAGCAATGACCCCTCTTGGCCGTTCCAGGCAGAGTCAGATTGTGAACCATCATGTTTCGCTTATTATGACCCCCTTTATGAATACAAACTTGCTTGGGCTAACGGCAAAAGTATAGAAGAGAACATTCACGGACACAGATGTATCCATATAAACGGCGTAGACCCAGAACCTTATTGGCACGATTTACCAGATACAACCTATACTATTGCACCAGATGTTCTTTTTGTTCACAAGGACAAACTTTCTGGCAAACTTTATTATAATGACAACAGTGTTGCAGATTATATCTATAAAGGCACAGAAGAAGAATGTATCAGGTTTAAAGAAAGCTATGATGAACATTTTGAAGAATGGCTTAAAGCATATCGTGAAAATCCAGAAAAGACAACTGGATATAAAGTGTCTCTTCTTGCGAACGAAGAGGTTCAGGAATTGCTAAAAGATGCATATCTTGAAGGGAAAAACATGACTTTGAACGTGGTGACTGGAAATACCGATTAATATCCTTTATAGGAATAGATAATGAAAGAAAAAGAGTATGAGTTAACTATGGGTAACTATCCTCTTATTCGTAGCTGTCTTGCAGAATTGGGGTACCAGATTACAAGGGATTTCGCAAAACTTAGGGACGTTGATACGAATAACTGGGTGGCGATAATAAGTAAAGGTTCTGATTCTATTTCGGTAGAACACGGTAACAAGATTACATTCAGCCCAGATTATCCAAAAGGATTTGAAATTCATAATAAAAATGAGAAAGTCTGTTTAACAGATAAACATAATGGAGGTTCAGAAATGAGCGAAGTATTTGGTAACATGTTTGAAAGCATGTTTGGTGGTGCACTTGGTTACACAGGTAAGGGGATGGTTCGTCTTGGTCTTAACGGCGAAATGGCAGTAAAGACCGGTCCGGATTCTCACCCAGTTTATAAGACATACAATGTAAAGACAGGACGTTTGACAAACGTAACAAACTTCTGTTTTGACATCGGAACAGAATTGTTCTTCATTATGCCTACAACAAAGGTTGCGACTGGCGACATTCTCTTGGTAGACGGTCATCCAAAGTGTGTTATCGCAAACAACGATAACAAGACTATCAAAGTAATGGATTACGAGAACTCTGCAATCCAGGAAATTGTTCCAGAACGCCATGTATTTATGGGTAAAGCTTACTTCTATCGCAAGATTGTTTCAATGTTCGGCTCAACTGGTTTCTTCAAGAACGGTAAGGGTCCTGAAAACATTATGAAGCTTGCAATGAAAGCAAAGATGCTTCAGACAGTCCTGGGTGGAAAGAATGCTTTCGGTGGAATGAGCGACGACAGTGGTCTTGGTAGCCTTATGCCTTTGATGGTAATGGGCAACTTGTTCGGTGGTGGCTCTGGTAACGACATGTTCGGTGATTTCTCTGAAATGTTTGATTTCAGTCTTATCGACGCACCAGATGATGACGAGGCAGACGGCGAGGAAACTGAGGAAGAACTCGAAGCTAAGCTCGCAGCACTTCGTGCAAAGAAAGGCAAGACTGACAAAGCTGCCGAGTAATTTTATGCCCTACATAGTGTAGGGCTTTTAATTAAGTTTGGAGGTATAAAATGGGTGGTGGAAGTTATTCAAGTGATTCATTTAAGTCTTATACAAAATCAAGGGGTTTCTCTTATGACGACCTTTCAGACCGTGTAACTTCACATAGCTACACTTCAAGAAGCCTTAAATCTTCACTTAACCCAAAAAATAGAATTCGTGAATGTTGCAACAGTAAAGAGCACCCGAACACAGTTCCAGTAATCCTTGCATTGGACGTAACTGGCTCTATGGGTAAATCTTGCGACGAGTGTGCAGCAGTTCTTTCTTCTCTTATGAAGAAACTTTACAACCGTTTTGAAGACGTAGAGCTTATGGTAATGGGCGTTGGTGACTTTGGCGACGAGCATTGGTGTGGTGATGACGCACCGTTGCAGGTAAGCCAGTTTGAATCTGACGTTCGCATTGCAGAACAACTTGATGACATTTATATGGAACACGGTGGCGGTGGAAACCGTTGGGAAAGCTACACTGCTCCTTGGTGGTTTGGTCTTTATCGAACTCGTCTTGAATGTTACGATAAGCAGAACCGTAGGGGTATTATCATCACTATGGGCGACGAACCTTTGAATCCTATTCTTCCAAAAGAAAGAATGTTGGATTACCTTGGTGAAGCTAACGGTAAAGAACCACAACAGTATGCTTTTGATACGCCTACACTTTACGAAGAAGCAACTAAAAAGTTTGACATTTACCACATTTCAGTAGACGATTACAGTAGTGCTTACGGTCATCGTGGAATTTCTTACAAGGAAGAGGTAGACGAGTCTTTCAAGAAAGTAATTGGTCAGAATTATCGTATTTCTACCGTAGAAAAGCTTGAAGACACTATCTGCAATTGTATTGAAGAGTCAATCAAGTATCGTGATTCTGGAAAGAAAAAGCTTACAGAATCAAAAGACAGTAACGGTGGAATTGTATGGTAAAGACATATCGTAAAAGACCTTTGGAAGTCGAAGCAATCCAGTTTGTTGGTACAAAAGAAAGTGCCATTGAAATTGCAGATTGGGTTGCAAAAAACTGGCCAGAAATTGATGTCGCAGACTATTCTTATGAAGAAGACTACGACTATGATTGTCTTGAAATCGAAACCCCACGTGACGACTGGGAAATTGAAAAGAACGACTGGCTTATTAAAGGCGTAGACGGTTCACTTTACCCAGTAAAGAACAGCACTTTCATTAAAACCTACGAGGAAGTCTGTTCTTCATCTGATGGTGGTGTAAGATGGTAGTAGGTAAATACATTATGCAGAAGCCAGTAGAGGTTGAAGCCTTGATGGTTGAAGCTCCACTGGCAAGTTCTTACTTTATGGTAACAAACTTTTTGGAAGGAATCGAAGACGTTCAAGATATTTCTACAAACGTATTCACGTGTCAAGACGACGGAGTTCTTGTAAATGGTGACGACGAGCATATAACTATCAAACTTCTTAATGGAAATGTTCTTAAAGTAAAACCATTTGATTACATTATAAAAGAACCAAACGACTACGACAGTTCTTATAAGTTAAGCGTTATGAACTATAACGAGTTTAATGAAAGGTTTGTTCCTGCAAATAATTCAACTGAGCCCCTTAAAAATGGCGGGGGAGAAGTAGAGACAAAACAAAAACAAGGTTACTGTGGAGTAACTTGGTAAGAATAAATAATAAGGGTGCTTAAAATGGCAAAATACAACATTGTAATTGGTGCAAATGCAGGTGACGAAGGAAAGGGTACTATCGTTGCAAGACTTGCAAAAGATACAAAAGGCAAGGTACTAAATGTCCTTACTAATGGTGGTGCTCAACGTGGACATTCTGTTTTAACAGAAAACGGACAACATATTTTTAAACATTTTGGCTCTGCAACACCGTTTAATGCGTATACGTATTTTGCTGAAAGCTTTATTCTTAATCCTATGCAGTTCATCGACGAACTGAAGGAAATTAAGAAGCTTTACAACATCGCACCAAGCCATAACATCTATCGCCACCCAGACTGTATGTGGACAACCCCATACGACATGATTGTAAACCAGATTGAATCAAAAGAAGCTTGGCGTGGTACTTGTGGTATGGGTATTTGGACAACTATTCGCAGATACAATGACCCGAATTTCATAAACTTCAATTTCACAGATTTCAATTCTCTCCCTCACGAATCTAAAATCAGACATCTTAAAGACATTAAGAGCTACTGGCAGAAATTGCATATTCAAGATTCTCCTTATTTTAAGGAGTATGAAGACGCCTGGTATAGCCACGAAATGGAAGCACATTTCATTCGTGATTGCTACGACATGTTTATTAGAACAGAACCTTTGGTAGACTTGGACGGTTTTGATAAGGTAATCTTTGAAAATGGTCAGGGTCTTTTGCTAAGCGATACTGGTAAAGACGACAGTGAAGCTACACCGTCTAAAACTGGTCTTGGGGTATTCTATTATCACATGCCAAACAGTATGAATAAAATGGTTCCTAAGGAAGACGTAGAGATTCATTACGTAACACGTCCGTATCTTACACGGCACGGTTCTAATAACTTCCTTGACATGAAAGTTGACGGTGACATTGACAAAAGCAAGGAAATCAACGTCTATAATGAATGGCAACGTGACTTTATGTATCAAAAACTTGATTTGTCACGGCTTCAAAAAAGAATTAAAGAAGACGTTATTGAGTTCTATCAAGACTGGGAAAACGTAGTTCTTGACGTGACACATTGTGACGAATTAGACCGTGAGCGTGAGTTTAAAAATCTTTTTAGCCGTTGTAATTTTTACGGTTCCGCAAAAGTCTAAGGGGTATTTTATGAAAGCATATAAAATGGATTATTGTTCTTGTCCGACTGGCACGACTCCTGCGTCTTTTAACTTCGAAGTACCTTTTAAGCTACAAGACCTTTTTGAAAACGAAAAACATATTGATACTTGTATTGATAGGGTTTGTCGTAAAAGTAAACATTTATCGTATAACGTTCAGAAAAGAATTGAAGAAGACGGCAGCATTGACGTTTATGTAGAAGAAATCTTGGACGGAACACCCTTTACTATCATTAACGGACATGAGGTTTTTGAAGACGAAAAAGACCTTTATAAGCACTGCGTCTGGGAACAGAACTTCTGGAACATGCTTGCAGACATTTATGAGCATCCAGAAAAGGATTACTACCTTTCCGAAAAAGACTTTGACGAAAAGATAGGACATAACTTGGAACACGAGCGTGACTTGCGTGTTGCTCATTGGCGTGTAACTTGTAATGGCGGTCTACCAGAAAAAGAACGATTATCCGACGCAGAAACATTTAGACAGATAGCGAAAGATAAACTCACATTCAACGGCATTGCACCAGGGACAAAAACGTCATTCATGCAAGTACATTTCAAAAAAGTTAATATAGATAGAAACTTTTAAAGGAGAAAAGAATGTCAAAGAAAATTTTAGTTCTTGATACAGAAACGACCGGGCTCGACGCAAAGAAAGACGACATTTTACAGATTTCCATGATTGACGGAAACTACGGAACGGTTTTAAATACATACTGTAAAAACGTAAAAAAGACTGAATGGCCGGAAGCTATGAAGGTAAATGGTATTACACCAGAAATAGTAGCATCAGAATTGCCGGCTCCTGATTATAGGAATGTAGTCCAGAAAGCCATTGATTCGGCAGACGTGATTGTTCATTATAATGGTCAGTTTGATTTGAAGTTCCTTGCAGAAATCGGTGTAACTGTCCCTGAAGGAAAAGAGCAGTTTGACGTAATGACTGCATTTATGCCAATTTATGGCGAACGCTTTCAGAATGGAAACTATAAACGTAAGAAGCTCGTAGACGCAGCAGAGTACTTTAAATACAAGTTCAACGCACACGATTCTTTGGAAGATTGTAAAGCAACACTTTACTGCTACTACAAGATAAATAGCCCTATTCGTAAAATCTTGCGTAAGCCTTTGCGACTTATTGGTATCAAGATTTAAGGAAGGTATTTATGCAGTTCTTTGTAAGAAACGACTCACGAAAAGAAGACACTTGGGGATGCCCAGACCTTGAGGGGAAATATCATAATTGGGTCTGTGTTATAGCAGCAGACAACCCAAGTATGGAAAACCTCTACATTGCTCACATAGAATACTTCTCTAATCACGACGGATGGGTTTCTCCAATCAGGTCAACATATCCAATAAGTCCAGTAGACGTTTCCGAAATGGTTAATGTAGACTCGGACGAATGCTCCGAGTCTGCCAGTATTTATTATTTATCTAATAAAGACTTGAAACATAAAAAGAAACAAAAGAAGGTTATACAAATGGGAAAGAAACGTGGAAATTACTATTCAGACGAAGCAGAAAGACTGTTGAAAGAAAATCAAGAGCAACTTAAAAAGAACTTTGAAACATATAAGGCAACAATTGATTTTAGTAAGCATACCATTGACGAACTGCTATGGCTGGCTTATAATCAGGGCCATCTCGACGATACACCAAAAGGCGTTGAATTAACAAAGGACGAATGGGAAAGAGCTTGTTTCTTGGACTTTGTTGAAAGCTGTATTGAAAATCCAGACACAAAAACAAAGTTGAACCCAAGCGATTATGTTCGTGTAGTTTACCCTTGTGAGGGGCACGATAAATGTATCGCTTGGCCAGACCGTTGTGAAGACGTTGGCGGCGACGGTGAAAATTGTTGCTCTATGCTTGTAAATCTTTCCAAACTCTGTGGCGTTGAAGATTCGGCGGAAAAACTTCGCCAGGAACCAGACCCACATAAACTTACAACTGAAGAAGTAAACATGTTGGCAAGCATTCTTGAAAGATTTAATAAATAGCTCATAAGCCCACCAGAATACGGTGGGCTTTATTAATATGTAAATAATAACGCCTCTTGTTGGAGAAAATAAAATTGAAAGTATTATCATTGTTTGACGGAATCAGTTGTGGACGAGTTGCTCTTGGCAGAGCTGGTATTCCAGTAGAAAAATACGTAGCATACGAAATTGAAAAAACAGCAATCAAGATTGCACAGAAAAATTATCCAGATACCGAAGAAATGGGCGACGTATTCAAAGCGGACTTTCACGATTATAAAGGATTTGATTTATTGATTGGCGGAAGTCCTTGTACATACTGGTCTATCGCACAGAAAGCAGAAAGCCGTGAAACTACGAATTCCGGCTTGGGTTGGGATTTGTTCAGTCAGTATATTCGTGCTTTGAAAGAAGGCGAAATCCCATACTTTCTTTATGAGAATAACTACAGTATGGACAAGAACATTAAAGCAGAAATCACAAAAGCCTTTAATGAAGTAATGCAATGGCGTAAGGAAAATCTTCCAAAAGATTCTGAAGCATACAAAGCTGCTTGTAATTATGACAAAATAGAACCAGTACACATCAATTCTGGCTTAGTATCTGCACAGAGTCGTGACCGCTATTACTGGACGAATATTCCTTGTAATGGTAACGATTATCTTCCTAGTGATAAAGGAATTAAGCTTCAAGACATTCTTGAATACGGATATGCTGACCGTGAAAAAGGTTTGTGCATTGCAAGACGTTATGCCGGATTCCAAGGAACAGAAAGTTATCAGTGCCGACGCTATTTTGGAAAATCTTTTGGTCAAGCAATATTTGCTTCTAAGGAAGCACGTGACGAAGTAAAAGCACTTTGGAAAGCGAACCCTTATTTTGATAAAGATGTTCCAGTTGAAAAAGACTTAACCAAACGCCGTATCAGGCAACTTACGCTTACCGAAGTAGAACGGTTCCAGACATTGCCAGACGGATATACAGACGGTGCAGACGTTTCCGACGCTATGAGAATTGAGGCTGTGGGAAACGGATGGACAGTAGACGTAATCGCACACCTTATGCGAGGTTTTGAACGTGTAAATGAACCTAAACATTTCAAGTTTGGGATTTAGTTACTGAGGAAGGTAAAAAGGCATTAGACGCTTTTGAACGGTTCGAGCATGTACCGGATGTTGATTATGACAGCTACATGAAATCATCTAGCTTGTTGGATAGTGATTTTGAAGAAATCTACAATAAAGCTCATTAAGACATTTAATTTCAATTTTAAGCCAGTATCTTTTGATGGGATACTGGCTTTTTTATTAATATTTATTTAAAACATAGGAGACATAAGATGGACGATTTTTTTAAGAAACTTTGTGATGACCAATACAATCTTGGAATTAAGCACGTCTTTGACGCATTCCAGGAAGAAATTGACGAAAACTGGACTGGGGATTTTCGCTCAAACGCACAGTACCTAGTTGATAAAGTAAAATGTCAGTTTGATAAATATCTTACAGAAGTAGAATAATAAATAACGAGGACTAATGACTGCCGGACAAAGGATTGCACTAACATTAGCGTTGGAAAAAGTACGTGAGTCCCTAAGATTTTATAAGGACGAGAATCATGAAAAGGTTCAAGAAACCCTTAAAGAACTGATGGAAATTCTTAAAAGAATCTTGAACGAATAAAGGAAGTAAAAAATGGACGTAGAAAAAGCAAAAAAGCTTGCAAAGCTCGTAGACGAATTGTATGAGTATGAAAAACTTGAGGGGCTTTTACAAGACCGAGAGCCAATTACTTGCATGGTTCGTTCAGAAATGAATCACTGTGGTGGTCAAACTAAAAGGACTTTTGAGCTTCCAGAATACTTGGAAGCAGAAGTTAAATCTTACATAAGAAATCACGTTAAACAGTTACAGTTAGACATCAAAGACTTTAATTAAGGGAAACATTTATGGCAAAAGAAAAGGTATATCTTTCAGGACCAATTACATCTGACCCAGACGGTTATAAAGAACATTTTGCAAATGCGGCAAAAGCGTTGGAAAAACTTGGATTTGACGTTACTAATCCGTCAAAAGACGAATACGACGAAGACGTAAAAGAGAAAGGACATTCTGATAAGTGGACAAAAGAAGCCTGGCTTGAGTACATTCACGAAGACATAAACATGGTTACAAGCCATGATTATATTTGTCTTTTGAAAGGTTGGGAAATAAGTTCTGGGGCATTGCTCGAAGTAGGAACTGCAAAAAGATTTGGTCTCAAACTTATTATGGAAGACCCGAACGCCCCAGACGGATTCAGCTTTTACGACAAGTGGAGCGTAACCCCGTCACTTGTAATGTACGGACCGATTGAGGACGAGGAATAATGGTATTAAAAAGAATAGGCACAAACGGTAAATACTATCCACAAGTTGATTACATTATCAAAGACGACACATACTTTAGAAACAAGTTTAATGAAAACATCTTTTTTGATTTGAACGGTCAGCCTGACCACATTTACGGTATAAGAGTAGACGTTGATTTTGTAAAGGAATCGCCGACCAGTAATGACATGTTTGAGGTTCGTGTAGTTCTTTTATGGAATAAATCAAATCATACAAAAGAAGATTCCGTAGTTACCCTTGAAAGAAGCGAAAACCCAGACGACTGTGATAAATGTATAGATACATTGATGTCTGAAACCAAGGCAGAGCTAGACGTTTTAAGTATTTCTCATAAACTTGCAAAGGTCAATGCGTCTTTATTGAAGCTTGCAGATGAAGCAAACTTTTATACGAACATTATTGAAGATGCCTTGTTGAAACAGAAATACAAAGACTTGGGAGAAGTGAATGCCGTATTCAATGCTTGAAAAAGAAAAGAAAATTTCGGATTCTGTAAAGGAGCTTAGAAAGCAACTTGTAGAGCGTGAGTATGTTCTTTATACTTTTGACGAGTATGAAAACATTAAAAAGGAAATTGACAAGCTCCGTTCAGAAATAGACTTGATTAAGAAAACACCTATTTCAGGGAGCCTGGATAACATTGTTGGTGATACGAACGTTTACCTTTTGCCACATCTTTTTGAAGAAGTAACGTTGAATTGCTTTAGGGTAAGAACACGCCGTGATACGTATATTGCTTCTGGAAATCCACCAAAAATGTTTAGAAATGAAAAAGAACAGATTAATTCATTAAACATCGACGTTATCCCTAAAAGTGGATATGCCTATAATCAATATGTGGTTTCAGACGCTTTCAAAGAGTTTTTAATAGACATTAGAGAAAAAATGATTTCACACCTTGAAAGCCGAATGAATAAGCTGTTAGCAAATATTGATAGTGAATTAGAAAACATAAATTAAGAATTATGGCTTTTTATAAGTCTTGGAGGAATATGGTAATTGCAGACAAGTATGTAGACAACTACATCGACTTTATTAGTAATTGTAAAACAGAACGTGAATGTATCGAATATGCACGTAAAAAGCTTTCAGAACACGGTTTCAGAGATTACAGTTCCGGGGTTCCAAAGGACGCATACGAAACTAATGCTCCTAATGGAAAAGTTGTAATTTCTAAAATGGGCAAGACCCTTGCAGCATTCAAGTTTGGAAGAAAGCCTATTGAAGAAGGCTTGAACATTTTGTGTGCCCACGTTGATTCACCACGTCTTGACATTAAGATGAATCCAGTCTTCAATGAAAAAGGATTGACATTCTTGGATACGCATTATTACGGTGGAATCCGTAAGTATCAGTGGGTTACTAGACCTTTGGCACTTCATGGCGTAGTTTGCAAGAAAGACGGAACTACTATAAAAGTTTGTATTGGTGAAGAAGACGAAGACCCCGTATTTTACATTTCCGACTTGCTTCCACATCTGGCACAAGACCAGATTACAAAAACTGCTGGTACATTCATTACTGGTGAAGAGCTTGACTTGATTGTTGGCAATACAGTTCCTACAAAAGAACAGGAAGATGACGACAAGTTTAAGCTTGAAAGTCCTATTCTTGACATTCTTAAAGAAACTTACAACATTGAAAAAGAAGATTTCCAGTCTGCCGAACTTGAAGTTGTTCCGGCTGGAAGAGCAAGATACGTAGGCTTTGATAAAAACCTTATTGCGGGTTATGGACACGATGACCGTTCCTGTGCATTTGCTTCCCTTGAAGCTTTCTTGGAAACAGAACCAACTGACAAGACAACTTGTTTGCTTCTGGTAGACAAGGAAGAAATCGGTAGTTACGGTGCAACTGGTATGGACTCAAACACTTTTGAAAACATGGTTGCCGAGGTAGTTTATTCACAAGGTGGAAATGAACTTACTCTTCGCAGATGTCTTTCAAACAGTAACATTTTGTCAAGCGACGTAAATGCCGCTTACGACCCACACCACGCAGACTTGTTTGATACAAAGAATACATGCTATCTTGGAAAAGGTGCGTCGTTCTGTAAGTTTACTGGTAGTCGTGGAAAGTCTGGTGCTAATGACGCTAACCCAGAATACATTGCAAAACTCAGAAATGCACTCGATTCTAAAAACATTCCTTATCAGATGTCTGAGCTTGGAAAAGTAGATAAGGGCGGCGGCGGAACAATCGCATTGTATGCAGCACGTTATGGAATGAATACCATCGACATTGGCGTTCCTGTTCTTGCAATGCATGCACCTACAGAAATTATTGATAAACGTGACTTGTTCAATACGGAACAGATTTACGTAAACTTCTTGACAATCTAAAATAATAGCCCCCAAATCTTTTGGGGCTTTATTAATATCATGTATACAAAATTATAGGTAAAAGAGGAAAAAACGATGATTCAGATTTCAGAGTATACCACTAAGAAACCTTTATCCATGATTGGAGAATTTTCAGGTTTATGTTGGGGTGCCAATACAAAAGACAACGAAAAGAACATAAAGCGTGCGATTGATTGTATTATGTCAGAGCACGGACGAACAGAAGAGTTTCCAGACGTGTATTGCATAATTGACGGATATTCTGCAAAATGTCTTCGTGAACTTTACACACACATCGGTGGTGCACCTACAAGACTTCAAGCAAGTACACGATACATTGATTATGAAAAGAAAGGTGTTCCGGTAGTTACACCAAAATCAGTTGAAAAAAGCGAACTAGCCAAAGAATCTTGGGACGAAACAATTCAGTCTGTAAAAGACGGTATGCTTAAACTTAAAAAGTTTGACGTTCCGAACGAAGATTTGACAAATCTTCTTCCACTCGCCTATCAGTCAAAAATGGTCTGGAAAATAAATCTCAGAACTCTCATAAACTTTATGAATAAGCGTCTTTGTACAAGGGCTTATTGGGAAATCCGTGAGCTTTCAATGGAGCTTAAAAAGCTTTTATCTGAATATTCTGACGAATGGAAAACAATTGCCGAAATGCTTTTTGTACCGTCTTGTGAAAGATACAAGTTTATGAACCCAGATTTCTGTTTCTGCACAGAATCTAAATGTTGTGGAAGGCACATACACGTTTCGAACATTTATATTCTTGATAAACGCACAGAAGTTGACGACGGTCGCTAATCAAACCTAAATTGAGACTACGCCAAGGTATGTAAATCATACAGGCGTAGTCTAATTAATTAAGGATTATTCAAAACTAATGAGTACAAAAACAAAGAACAACTCTTTCTATGTCGAAAAGAGTATTTTACCAGTTTCCTGGGGTATAGATTATAGTAGGTTTAATGCCATCATTCATTTGAAAAACATTTCTACAAAGTTTGACGACGTAAGGCTTGTAGATTATCGAATGTTCTGTTTTGACCCGGACTTGTCTGAAGCTACGCTAAACATGTCGCTTATGGAGTTTATAAGGGAATCATTTCAAAACGACGACAACTATCTTGACTGGTTAGATATGTCTATTAAATCTGGGGAACTTTCAGAAGAGTCAATTTAGGATTAATATCATCCTATGACTTATTTTACTGCATTACGATTAGTGTCTCATCTTAAAAATAAAGGCTATGAAATTTTCTCTTCACCGTGGAAACAATCAGATACGGTTGTATTCCCTATTCCGGGTTGGTATTGTTGCAAATCATTGAGTTTAAAAGACATGAACGACGGAAACTTTGGTGTCCTTTCCAAAAAGCTAAAATCAGTATCAAATTATGATACCTTGTACAAATTGATAACTAACGCCCTAAATGGGTTCGATAATTATAACGAAGACGAAATTAAAATAGAATTTATTTCTAACAAAAATTACTTTTTGATTTCTTAACAGGGTAAAATCCATTAAAGTTATAATATGTCTTTTATAAAGAGGTAAAGTAATGGTTTTTTTATTTTTGAACGATAATAGTATGCTTTCTACAGATACATTTTATGTAACGGAACTTTCCGAAATTGGTAAGAAAGAGGTAGCAGAAAAGTATTATGGCAAGCTTTACTTATCCCAGACTTTTGGATTTGACCAGGTAGAATATTACTTGGACGAAAAAAGCTTTAATCGCCTTAGAAAGGCAATCGTTGACCACGAAGGCGTTATATTATTTACAAGAAAAGACACATTTGAGACTATATTCAAGTTCGAAATCAATGTTGCAGAAGTAGTATAGGCTCTAGGAGCCTATAGAAGGAATAAAAATGGATACAAAGAAACTTAAACAAGAACTTATAGATAAAATTTTCAAACCTATTAAAGCTGCCGGTGGAGATGTATTCTTTGTTGGTGGTTGTGTGCGTGATTCCCTTATGGGCTCCGAACCACACGACTTCGACATTACTACAAACTTTACACCTGAAAAGCTTCATACGGTTTTTACACGTTTCTCTAACGTTTCCAAAAACGCAGAACATTTTGGGGTAACTATGGTTCTAGTAGAAATCTGTGGAAAAATGGAAGAAGTAGAAATTGCTACATTCCGTAAAGACACTTCTACGGGAAGACACCCGACAGTTTCCCTTGATGCAACTATCGAAGAGGACGCTTCCCGCCGTGATTTTACGGTAAACGCCCTTTATGAAGACATGGACGGAAACATTACAGACCCTACTGGTCTTGGTGTAAGCGATATTAAATCAAATACACTTCGCTTCGTAGGTAAAGCAGTTGACCGTGTAGACGAGGACAACCTTCGTCTGTTCCGTTTCTGCCGATTTATGGCCCAGAAAGGGTTCAAGCCAAGCCTCGATGGACTGTCTGACGTACTTGGCTTTGTAAAGTCTTCAAAAGACTTGTTTAAGGACGTTTCTAAGGAACGGCAACTCAAAGAACTTAAAGGTATCTTTGGTGGCAAGTTCTTTATGACCGAAGACGACACGACACTCAAGTTTATGGAAGACTTTGGCATTCTTGACGAAATCGGTCTTACACCAATGTTTAACGAAATGAAGCAGACAACACAGAACCCAATGTGGCATGCAGAGGGTGGTGAGTTTGTAATCAAGTCTGACATTTCTAAACCACACACAGTAAACGGTGAACAGTTTGCTGGCGAGTTTGAAGACGCATACAATCTTGGTGAGCCGCTTCCAGAAATCGTAGAAATCCACAAGTTTGGAACAGTATACGACCATACCATCAAAGTAATGCAGGAAATGGCAAAGAAAGACCACGACTACTTGGACACGATTGGAGCCCTTTGCCATGATTTTGGTAAAGTAATTTCTGCACGTCGTAAGGAAAAGAAAAATCCAGAAGACGGCTTTTACCGTGTAAAAGACCACCCTATTACTGGTGTCGAACCTGCCGAGCAGTTCTGTAAAGGTATCTGCATGAGCAATGACGATACTGACGTAATCAAGGAACTGGTTCTTAGGCACATGGAAATGCATCAGCTCCACAAGATGAAGAGCAAGTATGGTATTCTTAAACTGACTACTAACCCAGTTTTTGACAGACTTGTAAAGCTTGCAATTTGTGATGGTGACGGTTGTTGCAAGACTGCCGTAGAAACTGACCATAAAAGCATGGCTCAGACACTTGAACTTCCACAGATTAAGGAATGTCTTGGTGTAGAAATGCCACCACGAATTCTTACTGGTGATTACATCATTCAGAAAGGCTACAAGCCGGGTCCTACTTTCAAGAAAGCTTTGGAAGTAGCACATAAAGTTCAGATTGACCAGAACATATCTGACCCAGAGATTCTCTTCCGTCAGGTAAAGGCAATCGTTAAAGGCAATTAAACACTACATTTTGGCAAAAAATCAAAAATTTGCCAAAATGTAGCTTTTTAAGGGGAGTAAAAATGCCGTTAGTTCTTATATTTATTGTTGGAATTGTTATTGGATATAAAATTGGTACATTTGTTTCTTCATCTGGACCAAAAGGTAACGACATGAATCCAGAAAATCCTTGGGTATAGATTATGAGCATTTATCTGATTAGACACGCACCGACATATGCAAACATTTGTGGTAAAATGGTTAAGAATTATAATTCTTACGACATTTACCCATTCGACAAACGAGTTGTCCTTGATAAGATTATAACACCAACTACGTGTTTATCTTATAGTAACATTTTTATTTCCAAGACTAATCGTGCAAAGCAGACTGCAAAAATACTTTTTCCAAGAGCACTTGGTTATAAAGTTCTTAAAGAGCTGAATGAGTTTGATTGTTCTGGAATAGGTGACCAGGCTTTCTGGGAAATGTCAGAAGAAGATTTTAATAAACAGTCTGGCTTAACTGGTAAAGGTATTCGTGACGGTGTAGAAAAGTTACTTAACAAGCTTTCTAAACTTGAAGATAAATACGGTGAGGACATCATTTGTATTGGACACGGCTTGAAGTTCAGGGCTGTTCTTAGATACTGCAAGATTGCAAGCTATGGTATAAGACCAGAACCGAAAGACTTTAATCCGTATCGTCTTATAAACTCTATGGACGAGCAGATACGAAATCTTGATACGCTTAAAATTGACTTAGACCACAGAACTTACAAAGTAATTAAGAGGTCTGAAAAGTTCAATCCAGAAACGCACGACACATTAAAACAGTAATTAACTAGCCAACGGTAATTAAACCGTTGGTTTTTTGTTTATCCGATTAATATAAATTAAGAGGAGTTTTTAATGGCAGATACAGTGAAGAGATACAAAGATGATAACAAGTATCACGCAAGTGGCGCAGAACACGCACTCTCAAAGTTTGAACAATTTTTGGAAGAATCAGACATTCCTGAAAATCAAAAGGTAATTTGGAGAACTATCTTCAAGAGAGGCTTTGATTTAGGGTTCCAATGTGCGAATGAATACTATGAAGACAAATTGATTGAAGAAATTGAAGAGCTTACAAGAATGGATAACGACAGTCTGAAAACCTATGGAAAAGTTATGGGCTTACTTTCCAAATTTGAGCCAGATTATAATGTAGAAAAGGAATAGGGACGGTATTATGAACGCAGTTGGCATTGCTATTTTTTTAGCAGGGGTATTAATTGGTGTTATTGGTGGCATGCTTATGTTTAGGCTTATGATTTTACCTAATCTTGTTTGGCAAGCTATCGACGATTATGAGAAAAATCGTGATGACATACTTGATACACAAGTAGAAATCACAGATGCCGGACGTGAATACTTGGCTTCATTGAAAAAATGAGAGATTATTATTACACGGAAGAACTTGAACTCGCATTAGGCTATGATAACGTTGACCTTCAACATTTAATTTATGACATCTGCTCAAAGGACAAGGAAAAGTTTCTACCTTTTGAAGACTGGGTGTGTGAAAAACGAAACGAGTTTAAGGAACTTGGTAAAAACATCGTAAGAAATGCTATTATCAAATATGTAGAATACGAAGAAGGCTGCTCTTATGCTTGGGTACGCCACGAACATTGGTCTGCTTTTAGTGCAGAAATGAAAAAAGCCCTTCTTTATAATCAAAGAAAGCCATTTAACAATCTTGGCTACGGATTTGATTTACATTTTGACGTAGATTATGGTATCGGCTTCAAGATTAACGAAATGTTCGGATTCTGGTTGAAAGAAGACGAGTTCAAGAAGTTCTACGAAGAAAACGTATACAACGAAAAAACAGATAATGGTATTTACTACTAGGAGCAAAAATGGGATTTGGATGGATTTTTGTTATAGAATGGGATGAAACAAAAGACCTTAAACCAATAAATAGAAAAATTACATTTGCAAAACAACTCACTGGTAGTGATGATAAAAATAGTGAAATTCGAGATGAGGCACACAAAGTGTTCGACGCTTGTACAAAACGTCATTGCCAAATCTGCGAGTCTGTCTTTGGAGTTTAAAATTGGAAATCTACGACCCGCCTCTTAAAATGGAATACTATAACCGTTACATGCGTATGAATCTTGACGAAATTCCACCACGTGACGAAGCTACAAAGAAAATCTATTTCAAGAACGGCTTATCTGTAAATTGCAAAAGTACTCGAATGAAGATGTTTCTTTATTACCACAAAACACAATGTCTCTGTTGTGGTATAAAAACGTCTTTTGCTGCCGTGGAAACAAGTAAATCTGCGACAGACTATCATATGAATTTTTACGCATTAACAGAAACTGGAAAAGAAGTTCTTATGACTTGGGACCATATACAACCAAAAAGTATGGGTGGAAAAAGTGGACAGTATAATGCACAGTGTCTTTGCACCGTATGTAACTGTCTTAAAGGTAACAACCATACACTTGAAGAAGTAAAAGAGATGCTCAAAAATACGGACAAGAATCTTTGGTATAACAAGACTAAGCCGGTAAAAATGAAGAAAGCTGCAATCAAAAAATCAAGAATCTGTATCCCAAGAGACGTTGTAAAAGTAGTATTTACCCCAAAAGACGGTGCTTACAAAGCAAACCGTGAACTTGACGGCTACTTAGACCGTGATAATATGGTTTTTTATAGGCACCACCCGATAAGTATAGAAAAAAACTTTTACTGGGACTTAGACGAAGTAGCAGATTATACGATTTTCTAAGGAGCTTTTATGAAAAAGCAAGAAATTTACAGAACAGTATTCCGTGACAGTGCTTCGATGCCTACACCGAAATGGTTTATCGACGAAGAAGGGAGTAAACGAGTTCCAGGATATGCAACAATAGAGTTTCGTGGAACCGTCAAAGAATGTGTAGAATACTTGGAGAAAGTAAAAGTCAGTTGTCCTGATGACGACGTTTACATACGCTCGGACTATGTCATCATGAGCAAATGACTAAATAATATAAAGAGGTAATAAAGATGGGTGAAGTATTAACATCAAGTGAAATAGAACAGTTGTTGAAAGCTATAAGTTCTACACCGGACAATTCGAAAGAACATCCAACGCCTAAAAATCGGAAGATTCGAATTTATGATTTTAAAAGACCCGATAAGCTTCGTACCAAAGACATACGAAACATTGCTATTGTAATGGAGTCTTTTGCTAAAAGTTTTGCAGAAAGATTTAACGAAACCAGACGCTTTAATGATAATATAAGTGTTCATCTTTGTTCTGTGGAACAACTTACACTTGAAGAGCTTTATCGAAGCCTTCCTTCACCGAGTGTTTTGGAAACTGCCAAGATTTATGATAAACTTGCAATTTTGGAAATTGACCCTAATCTTGCACTTAAAGCGGTAGGTCACAGTAATGAGCCTAATCGTTTTTTAACTGACGAAGAAAGAAAGGGTATAGAGGGGGCTATTATGCTTCCTACGTTTGAACTTTTAGCAGAAGAGTTTACTAACGCCGATGCTTTCTTTAACGAAAATAAAAACAACATAAGCCTTGAATCAATAAAACAGTTAAAGTTTCATAATAATGACTTTACTCCGTCTTGGTCTAACGGAAACATGTGTTGCAACTGTACTTTTGAAGTTCGTGTCGGAAAAAAGCGTTCTTATGAAGAAACCCTTAAAGACGTAGAAGGTCATAAAGAGTCAGAAACTATTGAAGGAACTATTAACATCACTTTTATTGCAGAACTTGCAAAGGAGCTATCTGATAAAATGGAAGGTATTGAAAAGGAAGAAAACGAAAAAGAAAGAATCGACGAAAACATTTTGAAAAATACAAAGGTTCCAGTCGAAGTATTCTTGGGTTCTACAAATACGCCTCTTAAAGACATTCTTTCGTATAAACCAGGAACTATCATTGAGCTGGATACACTTGCGGGTGAAGCAGTAGAAATTCGTGCAAATGGTGCAACCGTTGCTCACGGTGAAGTCGTAGTTCTCGAAGAAAAATACGGAGTTCGCATAATTGATATGGTTTAACAGGGTAAACTATTAAAAGGTTATAATATTGAAGGTATGAAAACAAGATTACCTAATCCCCCTAAAGTAGACATACAGTGGGGCGTGTTACAACCAGAATGTGAAAGAAAGTTTAAGACCTGGGTTGAAGAATGTATTAATCAGGTCTTGACTAAAAATGTTCCGGCAAATGTTGCAGCAAGGGAAATCTACGAAAACATTAAATCCGTCGGTTACGAAGAGGGTTATGAGTCTGCCCACGCCGACCAAGAAGGCGAAGGTTGGTAAATATGACAAATGTACTTTGTTCCGGCAGTAAAGTTTATCCAGAATGGGAACACATAAAATGTGAAAACTGTGGTGGTGCTTTAAGATTTAAAAGCACAAATCCACGACATTACATTGGTGGTTATGTCTGCGTAGACTGTGGACACGAACAAGACGAAGCCGATAAATACGACGGAGTTTCACCTAACCCATTAACGGGTTGGACGTTTCCTATGAAACATATGAAAAAGAATGATTAGTGATTTTTTACGTTTAATGTCAGTTTTGTCATTAAGTAAAGGTAGCGTTGCTCTTTTATAGTAAAAAGTCCTTTCAAGGGGGGGGTATTTACAAGAGCCCCATATAAAAATCCACAAATACGTGGTACGGAAGTGTGAGTAGCCTCAAATCAGCTTAAATAAAACCGTAGACACTGCGACTCACTGCTGAAGGTGTCGAAGCCCTGTTTTGAAGGCAACAGGACTAACATAAAAGCCAGTTGAAATAGCCCTGGTACAAGCAAAAAACCTTATAGTCGATAAACCGACGACGATAAATCTTGTTAATCTTTGTGGGCAAGCCGTGGGAGATGCCGAAAATGATATAGCCGTGAAGACGGTTATCTTGAAGGTGCGTCAACTCAAGCTCCTTTCAGAAGTAGGAATAGCGTCTTGTACAAAGTAATAGTTGGTCTCCTTACAAAATGAAAGAGGCTACGCTTTATTGCGTAGCCTTTTTTATTATTTGTAATTTACAATCAAGTCTTGGTACTTCTTTGTTTCAAACTCGCTAATTCCAAAGTTCAAGAACACGGTATTTATCTTTTCAGTTATAAAATCCGTATCCAATTCTATGTCACAGCTACCAGTATACTCTATTTCCAGAAAGTAATCCTTATAGCCGTTATCTGAAGTAACCTTGAATACTTCTGCGTGAAGCGTAAAATTATGATTCTTGTATTTTAACGGTATAGTCCATTCAAGACCATTTTTTGTTTTTGTATAAAAATATTCCAGTCCGGCATTAGAAAGAGCAGCCTTGAAAGCTTCTGTATCTTTTACTGAAAGCTCTGTTTCAAGCTCTTCGTTCACTTCTGTTCCGTCGTCCAAAGTTTTTCTTACTTTACTGCAAACTTCATACTTTCCGTTATCATTGCTTCGCCATACGTCATTAGACAATTTCCTAAGACGAACTGTGTATTTTTTGGGTTCTGGGGCGAAGACATTCTTATAATAAACGTCAACTTTGGTTACGAAACCTGGGGTTCCATACTTTTCTTGAATTTGACTGCACAAATCAAGATAATTTTCCTCTGCAATTCTTGCTTTCTTTTCTATTTCTACTGACATAAATTAGTCCTCCGGAACATTGTATCTTTTAAACGTATGAACAACACAGTTCGAGCAACAACAAGTTTGCTTTTTATATTGGATGTTTGTCTTCTTTGGTGTTTCATTGCCCTCAAACTGGTAGTATTTGTTTCCCTCGAAACCAACATGCTTAAAGAAGTCCAGTAGCATTTCTGGATAATAGAACAGTTCATTACTATTACCACCGAGTTCGGTTGACCATACGAAATCCTTGAAATGAACGCTTTTAGCTACGTCTGTTTTTGACGCAAAAAACCATTCTGCCATTCTTAGGTCTGGCTTTTGTGTTATAGCCATGAGAACCTTAACACCAGGTTCATACCAGTAATTCACAATCCTAAATGTTACGGTATCGTCTGGGTCTATGTATCGCAACTTTGATTCTTTTACCTTAAAAGGTTTATCAAGATAATCTGCACCTAAAAGATTTTCAAAGTTTTCTTCTATTATGCTTTTCTTCTTCATAATAAATTAGTTTGGGTTATTTAGGGCTATTTCTTTTGTAGTAGATTCCGTATTTATCTTCTGTAACTTTTACATTGCAGTTTAATAGTGTTCTATCGTACTCCTGCTTATACATCTTGTCTAATCGCTCAATCCTGAAAGACGTGCCAGACTCATGGACTGCACCCCTTTTTATGTCCTTTGAATTACTATTGACAGTAGCAACGTCCCACCAGTCCTTTGGTATTTTGTACTTACCAAAATACATTACCATTCTGATTACAAATGAGAGTTTCTTTAAAAATGTATCCTTAAAGTTATCCATAGTAATAATTAGTCTTTTAAAAACAAAAAAGTCGGCAAAACTGCCGACTCTTTTTCAATTAAGCTGTTTTTCCAAGTTCTACTGCGATTTTGTGCATATTGCCTAAGCCTTTCTCGGAGTAATTGATATTCTTTACTTTCGTAGAGAATCCGACGTTACCCATCTTGTCGCAATCCATAGAACGAACAACTACACCTTCGTGTTGCAAGTAATCAACCCAAAGCTTTTCCCCCTTACGTGGTGCGTAGTTGTAATCAATTCCACCACCAACTGGTCGCCAATACTTTGTTTCTGCGTATGTAACGGCTGCCTCAAGGTTAGGCATAATGTCCTTAAGAAGAACATCACGGTCGATAATAGGGACTGTTTGAAGTCCAAGTTTACCACATACGGAAATCATTTCGTCAAGTGTAAGCTGTTTTCCAGTTTCGTAGTCAATTACAAGGTATACGAACCAAACGTTTCCCTTGAAATTGTAAATGTTTTCCTGGATTCCTTCGCCAACCTGCTCGCCCTGAATAATGTATGACTTTCCAGTTTCTTTGTAAAGGTTTTTAAGGCCATTTACAATATTGTACTTACGCATACAATCCCAGAATGTTGACTTATCTTCAAGATTATAAGCATTATTACGTGAGCATACATACGCTCCAGTATACTTGGTCTTCTTGAATGTAGGAACAACTGTGAATGACTGACCCTCAATCTTTGCCGAAGTATAGCAACGAGTTTCTGCGAACTTTTCAAGTGTGCCTTTCATGTTCTGCAAAGTTGTCTCGTCTGACTTCTGAACAAGGTTTGTAGGGAATCCACCACTGGAATTCTGGTGTCGCTTCTGATAAATGCGACCAATCCAACGTGTAAGTACGTGTGAAAGACAGAACTTGACCCACTTAGGATAAGCTTTCTTGCTTCCAGCTTTTGGCGAAGCATCTTCTTCTGGCTCATACTTACGGATGTTCAAAAGGTCTGTAATGTCGTCTTCTGCCTTGAGTTTCTTAACCTGGTCGTCTGTAAGACCACACTCGTTAAGACCTACTGCAAGACCCCACGATTTTATAGACGCAAACTTCATTGGTTTAATCAAAAAGCCTTTCCAAGACTCTTTGTAACAACGCTTACGAAGAAACTCCCAAGTTTCTGTTTCTGGAAGAACTGCGCCCTCTTGGATAAAACATACAAGGTCGCCAGGTTTTGTATCCTTACCAACCATTACTTCATAAGAGTTCTCTACAAAAGACGCACCTACAACACGGTCTTTTCCTTCGAGTGGCCAAGTTTTCTCAATTGTACAAACCGATGCCAATTTACGCATTTTAACCTCCGTTGTTTTTATATAAAAACAAAATATAATTTTTTATCTTTAAACACACCAGTTCTTTTAATAACTGGTAGTCCCAATTTTATGTAACGACTTAATCTCTTATTATCAAAATTAATGTATCTTGCTGCGTCTCGGATACTCATAAAAGCCTTATTCAGTTCTATACATTTAACCATTTTTCTGTTTTTCATTGAACTTTGAATTCTACGCTTTTCTTCATTAGTTCTATTACGAATGAACGTAGGTTCATGGCATTGATGCCTATCTTTAAGCTTTTGCTTTATAACTGTCGCTTTTTCCAAGCCATACTTATCTTCTAACGTGCCACTTAAAAACATTGGATTTCGTTTCCTTATTTCTTCTTGGAACTTTCTAAATTTTTGATTTTGCCACATTAATTTATTTCCAAGCGACACTGCCATTCTACATTTATCATACTCAGTTGACGTTAAAATTCTACCACCAGAACTATTCGACATAAACTTTGATAAAGCAAAATACATCTCTGGAGTAGGATAAATCTTTGTTAAAAGTTGATGACAAAAGAAATGCTCCCTAGCAGTTAAAGCTACCAAATTTGATTTCCGTTTAGCCCAATTTGGGTAAATACTTTTCGGTAAAATGTGGTGAAACTCAAAATACTGTTCTTGGAAGTTTCTTCGATAATAAGAAGATTTTGGTCTGAGACCATTTTTCATTTCTGATTTTGCATGCTCGATAATGAGCATATAGACGTGACGATAATTCATTATGATTTTCCTCTAATTAATTTTTTTTACGTGGCTTCCAGACCACAATTAATTAGTGCAGAAATAATGAAAGCAAGTAATAGATATCGGAAAATCAAGGTATCTAAATATTGGCTGGAAGACCAATACTGTCCTTGCTAATAAATTAGTCAAGTCTATTTTATTTCAAAGAACCACTTGCATTTTAACCGATGCAAGAAACGTTTTGTTTACATTATGTTATAGATATTATAACCTTTTCAAGGATTACCCTGCGAACCTTCAATAGAAAGGAAACTATTTGGAAGTTCGCCCAGACTCTTGTTATTTGAATGAACAACAATCTTTCTTCCATTATCTGCTAATGAAATGTAGGCTTTTACGTACTTACTTTGAGTAGAATTAAGCTTTACGTACATACTTTTCCCACTCTGCGATGGATGTAAAAGTTCAACGGACGTAACATAAACAACTATATCGATAAGTTTACTGCGTCCTACTTTTTCTTTCTTTGTATAAATTGGAAACGGATTAAAGTTTACCTTGTCTCCAAGACGTATTCTTTCCCAAATTACACCAACATTCCAAAGTTTAGTAAGTTTACTTTCATTTTTCATCCTGGTCTCCATTCCTTTCGAATATAAAAAGGCTCTTTAACCAATTCTATAGAACTTAGAAGCTTTTCAAAGCTTTCGTAATGAAAGAAGTTGAAAGGTGCCAAGTTTCTAATGTCGTCCAGCTCTTCACGCCAATCCATATTGTCAAATTCTTTGCAGTTTGCTAAGTCATTGCAGTCTGCAAACTTCCACGCTAAGTTTGAACCTTTACATAATTCACGATTTACTATTTCGACTTTTACATAATCATAAAAGCTGTCGTTAAAAGGTTCACGTGTAAAGCTAAACTGGATAAAGTCCCCAGCTTTTATAAGCTTATTATTCGAGCTTTTTACGTCGAAGTAACAGTTATCATAGTCTCTTAATACTTTTGCAACAACTTCTGCGTCCATTAGCAACCCCACATTACCAGACGACAATTTTCTGGTTCTATGTATTCTTTATGATTCATGTTGTATTCTTCCACATAATGGACAATTAAATCACAAGCATACTGCAATGCAAAGAAATAATATTCCAACTCAACATAGTCGTCTTCTGCGTATTCATTATCCAAAAAACCTTTAATCTTTAGCTCGTCTAAGGACATCTTAAAGATTTCTGGAATTACCTTTGCAGCGTTTTCATTATCTTCGTATTCATCAAGTAAGTCGCTTAATGCACGTGATACAGTTTTGTATTTATGTGGTCTTTCTTTTATTTCAGTAAATACCTTTTCACGGATTTCCACAAGTTTATTCCAAGACGTAACGCCAAGGATATTATAAACATTATACTCTTTATTGCCAAAAGTGTCTTTACGATTGACTTCTTCTGCAATTTCTGTTGAGAAGTCACGCCCACCGTCATCAAAGTCATCAGCGTCTACATATGGCATACTGTTACCACGTGCACCAAATGCGTAATGAACTTTTTTAAGGTCATCCGGCACGTTTGCAACGAGGCATTCCCATTTTCCGTTTTTATTGAACTCTATACCTGCATAGGCACTGTAGCTCATATTGACTTCTCCTTGTAATTGTTATATTATAACCTTTCAAAGGTTTACCCTGTAAAAATATAGGCAGTGATTACGTACTCACTGCCTATTAAAAAGACTACAACCCATATCTTGTGTTAGCCGACACCTCCGACAGAGGGCTAAACGTTATGATTTTCACAAGACTTAAAGGACTGACCTATCTTCCGGCTAGTTACTCGGCTTGTCTTCCAACATAGGCTTGTTGCTCAATCCTGTTGCGACCCGTTACGTCGGTGAATTTTACTCCACTATCAAGTCTTTTGTATTAGTAATATTAACGTGCATTTGGAAATTCTAGTCCAAAAAATGCAGGAAATATGTCATTTCTTACTTGTTCACGCCATTCTGGTTTTACCAGATAATGTATATAACTTTCAAACTGGAAATAGGTTTCATTGTTTCTTCCCAAGAGCTTGAAATGACGGAAGCCAATGTCTACATACTTATTATACAAATCGTCGGCAGTTATTACTGTATCTGGGTTATTACCAAAATTTTCATAGAACGAATTATTGCGTGTATAATGTGGTTCAAACATACATTTTGCTTCACCATCACCTAATTCAAGCAACTGAATTCTTGCAACGTCTTCATAATGCTTCTTCCGATATGGACAGTCTTTATGACAAGTTTCATCCACCAAGATTTCTATTTTATCCTTATGGATTATTCCTTTCAAGAAATCTTCGTTCTTGTTATCACGGAAATCCATTACGACTAAATCATACTTTTCTGTTGCCTCATTTATTTTGTCCAAATCACGAACACAAGCAGTAGTAGAAAGTATGTATTTAAAGTTTGGATATCTCTGTCTTAAATAATTTTCCAAAACTGGGTTATTTACAAGAACTTCATTTTTTCCATTATCTGCGAATTCCATAGTCTTATTACAATAATAGTCGTCAAGCTCGTTCTTTGTTATAAGGCTATTTGTGTATGTGTAACGCAATGATACGCCAAGACTGTTTGCTTCTTGTATAGTGCCTTCCAGAACGTCCTTAGTAAAATACTTTCCAAAGTTCGCACGACCACCGTTCCAGATAGTTCCAGGGAAAGCACCATAAAAAGATTTTATCCGGATGTTGTCCCTAAACTTTGTTGGATTTTGTTTCATATATTCAACCAAATAAATCAAAGGGTTAAATACACGTCCGTCCAAGCCAGGAACATAAAAGTTGATGAACTCTTCCATACTATTTCCTTGGCTTGCTTGATACGTTACTTACGTTAGGTATACTACGGAATGCATCTATAATTGACCCAGCTTCAGACGAAACACCCTTATCAACATTTAACCCAGAAACTTCATAAGAAACTGAGCCGTCGCCATTCTGCTTCGTAACAATGTTGATACCGTTCAAATCAACTTTTCGACCATTAATTGTTGTTCCTTCGTCCTTAGTCAAAAAATCAAACAGGATGTAGATACCTACGGCAATCAACATACAAACTGTAAACCCAGTCCAGCTTGGTTGTATTTTTTCGTGAGCCGTATTTAAAAAGTTTATTGGACTATGTTCCAATGCCCTACAGATAAATGGCATAGCAATACTTGCTTTTATTACGTTACCAATTTCAACTTTAAGCTTCCTCATCTAAAACTCCTTAGTTATCGCTTGGTGGGTTATTTAATACACCAATGTTTAATTTTTGGCACCACTTTCTTACGCAAATGTCTGGGCGACCGTTATTCTCTTCACGCCAACAATGGTTTGTATAGTCCCATCGAACCTGACGAATTGATTCGCTCCATACCATAATCGAAAGACCGTGCCATTTCTGGTCTATCGGTGGAAGGTCATTAGGGTCTTTATCTACGTCATGCCATCTGGTGCTTTCATCGTTTTGAACTTCATTTTTCTGCTTCTCCAAGACCCACTTTACGCCAGCCATAAAAGCACCTTCTATTTCCCCTTGAACAAAGTTTTGTTTAAAGCTATCTTCAAACCTTATCATAGTTCTGGACATGCAGTAATCCTTTGACGCTTTATCTACTTCTAAGAAATCCATTCTTCTTGCCCTCCAAGATTAAGTCCATTGCTTGCCATACATTTCACCAGGCTCGTATTCTGGTCTTCCAAAACATTCTACCCAATAAAATCCGTGTAAAACCGTTTTATAAATTGTAACACCTTTTTCCCAAAGCTTTATTGCTTCAGAAAGAGGAATGTTTTTTATGTTATACTGGCTAATCAATTTACTGACCTCCAAATTCCTTTTTTAGTTCTTGGTAAAGTTTAAGGCGTTCATTTTTCTGTTGTTCCTTATACTTCCTTAACGCTTCTTCCTGTTCAACCTCTTTTATTTTGTCGGCTTGTTGGGAGATAGTTTTTGAAATCTCTACATAGCGTTTAATGACGTTTGGGTTATCTTCACTCATGTAATAATCAGAATTGGAAGCGTTCTTAAAAGCCTTAGCAATCAAGTAAAGGTCTGACGAGTTTTCAAACGGAACCTTAATAACATTTCCATTAATGAGGTCTGCTTTGATTTCAAAAAAGTCATAAGAATTTTCAAGTTCATCCATAATAATTTCTGTAAAATGCTCAAGAATATCCTGGTCGTCCAAGCTTAAAATGTTGCCGTGAAATAAGGTAGGCTCAGATAATTCTTCTGTTGCTTTACTTACTGC